>Ga0316628_100001815_pt1 | contig 15364 bp, 13 predicted proteins | sample OWC_Aug_M2_C1_D5_FD_207648 | JGI IMG/M metagenome (GOLD analysis project Ga0316628, IMG submission 207648) | Wetland soil microbial communities from Old Woman Creek delta, Ohio, United States - OWC_Aug_M2_C1_D5_C | ecosystem: Environmental > Terrestrial > Soil > Wetlands | place: USA: Ohio... | reverse complement strand
CGCATCTATCGATGATTCTCAGAATCCGAATGTCGATCGGCGCCGTTCATATCCCCCTGCGCCGCTTGGAGCGGGCCGGTCTCGTCGAGGCTTCCCTCGGCGAGGCGACGGCTGTTCGCGGCGGCCGGAGAAAAAAAATCTATGTCCTGACGCCGAAAGCCAAGGCCGCCTTGCGTGAAAGCAAGCGCGTCCATGATGTCTTGTGGGCGCGTTTCGGCGGACCGGAAACGGGGAGGTTATCCCGGTGAGGCGCCGCCGGCGGACGCTCCTCTCCCGCATCCTTCCGCCCGGGGAACGGGAGGCCCTGCTCGGAGACATCGATGAGATAAGCCGGGAAATCGCGGCCGCGGAAGGCCCTGCGGCGGCCCGGCGCTGGCGGCGGGGACAGGCCGCCCGATTGATCGTCTCGTCCCTGACGGAATCCTTTGTCTGGAGGCTTGTGATGGGGCAAATGCATTTGAAAACGACGTGGCGAAACCTGAAAAAATACCCCGGGTTCACGGCCATCAACATCGCGGGAATGGCCGCCGGGCTGGCTTGCTGCCTGGCGATCCTGGCCTGGATTCAGACCGAGCGAAGCTTTGACCGGTTCCATAAAGCCGCTGATCGCCTCTATCTTGTGTATATTCAATGGGACAACGGCGAGTTCGGGACTTACCTCCCCGGACCTCTGTCCGCTCATTTGGCGCGGGAATATCCGGAAATCGCCGGAGCGACGGTGTTTTCGGCCTCACAGAATGTCAAGATCGGCTCCGGTCCTGAAAAGGGGCTCGTGGCGACACTCGGCCTGGTCGAGCCGTCGTTCTTGGATATGTTCACGTTCCCTTTCCTGAAGGGGAATCCCCGGACGGCCCTCAGCGATCCGGCGTCGGTCGTGATCACCGAAAACCTCGCCCAGCGGCTTTTCGGCCGGGAGGATCCGATCGGAAAGACGATTCAATTGAACGACGGGAAAACGGACAAGGTCGTGACCGGCCTGATCGGCCGAGTCCCGGCCGCTTCCTCGCTGCAGTTCGATCTCCTTGCCTCGTCGGCCGTCGGCGGACCTTTCCTCAAGGATTGGAGCGTCAATTCCACTCCGATATTCGTCCGTCTGCGCGAAGGCGCTTCGGCGGACAATGTCGGAGGCAAGATCGCGGGCATTCTCAACGCCCGCGATCAGAAGCACGGCAGAACGCTCGGCTTGTACCCCTTGTTGCGTCTCCGCCTTTACGAGCCGGGGGGAGGCGGGCGGATTGTTTACATCCGGACCTTCACGGCCATGGCCGCCTTGGTCCTCCTGATCGCGGCCATCAATTTCATGAACCTGTCGACCGCCCGGTCGGAGCGAAGGGCCAGGGAAATCGGCATCAAGAAGGTCTTTGGCTCGAAAAGAGGGGAGATCGTCCGGCAATTTTTGAGCGAATCTGTTTTTCTCGCCTTCCTTTCTCTGGCCGTTGCGGTTATCCTTGTCAGGATATTCCTTCCCCGTCTCGCCGTCCTTCTCGGGCAGCCGTTGGACGTGGAGCTGTCCGGGCCGCTGATCGGGTTCATGGGCCTCCTCGCTCTTGCCGCGGGGCTCTTGTCGGGCGGATATCCGGCTTTCCTGCTCTCAGGGATATCACCGCTGGCAGCCTTCAAGGGACACCGTCGGGCCGCCCTCCGGGGAGGGCGGGGTCGGACGCGGGGGACGGTCTTGAGAAAAACACTGGTCGTGGTCCAATTGACCCTGTCCGTATTTTTCGTCTTTGCGGTGGTTGTCGTCCAACGTCAGATGGCCTTTATCGCCTCAAAGACCCTGGGTTTTAATAAGGAAAACGTGCTTGTGCTGAATCTGACGGGCCGTCTGGCCGAAAACGGCGCTCTCCTGAAAAATGAAATCGTCAGGAATCCCGATGTCGAGAGCGCTTCCCTGGTCAAGAATGATTTGGACGGGTGGTATACCTCGTCGTCCGCGGATTGGACCGGAAAGAATGCCGGCGAAGAGGCCGTTTTGGGTCTCAATTGGGTGGACGCCGACTTTCTCAAGGTCATGAAGCTTGATATGGCGGCCGGGAGATTCTTCTCTCCCCAATTCCCCGGCGATCAAGCCGGAGCCGCAGTCGTCAACGAAGCGGCGGTCCGGGCCATGGGAATGACCCAGCCGCTCGGCCAGCGCATCTCCTTTCGGCTGGGCGAAAAAATCGAGCGGACGGTCGTCGGCGTCGTCAAGGATTTTCATACGGAGTCCCTTCACGCCCCGGTTGGCCCCTACATGCTTCTCTGCGCCGAATCGACGCCCAACCTCTATATCCGGATCAAGCCCGGAAACATCCCGAATACGCTCCGGTCTCTTGAGCGTACGGTCAAGACGATCGTTCCCAATGATCCGTTCCTGTATTCGTTCCTGAATCAATCGCTGGATCGGCTCTATGCGTCGGAGCGCTCCATGGGACGGCTGGTGGCCGGCGGGGCAGGGCTGGCCATTCTGATTTCCTGTCTCGGGCTCTTCGGGCTCGTGTCTTATCTGGCCGAACAGCGAACCAAGGAAATCGCCGTCCGGAAGGTTCTGGGCGCCTCGGGGCGCGGTATTGCGGGATTGTTTCTCAAAGAGATCGGTCTCGGCGTCCTCCTGGCGACCGTTCTGGCCGCCCCGGTCTCCCTTTGGGCCGCCGGCCGATGGCTCGGCGCATTTGCCTTCCGTATTCGCCTCCCGTTTTGGGAGCTGTTGCCGTCCGGCGCGCTGGTTCTGAGCATCGCCGTCGCCGCGGTTCTGCACCAAACGATCCGGGCGGCCTCGGCTCCCCCGGCCGAGGCCATACGCAACGAGTGAGAGGAGGACCGGAAGCTTTCCGTCCTTTTTACTTCAACTCTTTTCGCGGCACCCGCTCATCGGCCGTGGCCGCGTGCCAGGCGAAAGCGGCCATCATGACGGCGTTCTTGATCAGGTCCTGCGGCTGCAGGGTGTCCAGGAAGTCGAGATTCGTGTGCCCGGCCGTGCCCGGGATGCGGTCCTGGATGAACTGAAATCCGGGCAATCCGGCCCGGTCGAACGAGACATGATCGGTCGAGCCGACGCTCTGGTTGGAGATGGCCCAGCAGCCCATGTCCCGGAACGGCGCGATCCAAGCGGCGATCATCCGACGGGCTTTCTCGTTGCCCTGCAGATAGATGCCGCGGAAAGCGCCGGCCCCGTAGTCCATGTTGAAATAGGCCGAAAATTCGTCATAGCCGGGCTTCTTTCCGACGGCCGGGTCGCGAGGGTCGCCGAAGTGCTTTTTGACATATTCGCCCGAACCGAAAAGGCCTTGCTCCTCGCCTCCCCACCAAGCGACCCGGATCGTTCGCCGGGGCTTGGCCCCGACGGCTTTCAGGATGCGGGCGGCCTCCAGGGCGACGGCGCAGGCGGCCCCGTCATCGCTTGGATTGGGACTGCCGTGCCAGGTGTCGAAGTGGGCGCCGATGATGACCACTTCGTCCTTGAGGTCCGTGCCCGGAATCTCGCCGAGCAGATTGGCGGCCGTTTCGCGATCCTTGCCGATTCGGACGCGCACTTCGACTTCGACTGTGACCGGAAGGCCGCGTTTCAGGATCCGGAACATCCGGTTGTAGTGTTCGGGGGTGATCGACAGGATCGGCAGCGAGGCGATGGTCGCCTCGTAGGACCACTTGTCGTCCTTGGTCCCCGGCCGGGCGTATCCCGGCGCGGCGCCGATCCGGCCGCCCGCACATTGAAGGACGACGAGGGCTCCTTCGGCCTTGAAAAAGGCCAACTTCTCCTCGGGCTTGGCCAAGTCCGGATTCGGAGCCGCCGCGGCGGCGGGCGGTGCGGGCCGCGGGACCGGAAGCACGGTTTCCTCAAGCCGCTTCAGTTCGTCGTCTGTGAAGCGGTTGACCGAGGCGGTCAAGGCGTAGGGATCGACGACCGCGGGCGGCGTCATGAGGACGGCGGCGCCCCTGAGCTTTCCCTTGAGTTTGTCCATCTCGGTCTTGGTCTGGACGTCCGCGATTACGGCGGGCAAGGTTAATTTGCCCTTTGTCCCGGGCGTGTGGGCCAGCGGATATCCGACCATCATCTGATAATCGGGCTCGAGCATATGAATCGAGACGTAGGCGAGGTCCCAGGACACCCCGTAGTCCATAAACGGCTCCAGGACCACGTTCTCCAGGCCCATCTTCGCGAACATCTCCCTGCCCCAGGCGTGAGCTTTCTTCATGTCCTGCGAGAGCGTCAGCCGGGGGCCGATGACGTCGGTCATGTAACCGACGATGTCCCAGACCTGGGAGCGCTGCAACCCCTCTTCCCGAATGCGGGCGACCATGTCCCAATCGGTTTCCGGCGCGCGGGATTGAGCGAGGGAGAAGAGCGGGCCCAGGGCAAGGACGGCGGCAAGAACGCGGCGGGAGCGGGCCATGAGGTCCTCCTTGGCGGGGTGTGGCGGACGTCCTTTTGTATCCTATTCCGGAGGCGATTTCAATCCAACCGGAGCGAGCCTTGAGCGGCTTGACAACCTTTTTCGGTGGAACTATCTTGGCGCTCGGAGGAATGAGAGGATAGATCCTCCCGCGATTTTGAATTCGAAGGATGAGTGAGTCATCGCCACGTGAACCCGCTAAAAAAAATTATTGTCTTCGCGCTTCGGCCCCTGGCCCTGAAATTCCTGGCGCGCGACGGGGAATATACGCGCGGAGATACGACCCTCCTGGTTAAAAAGGGAGTGTTCCATCCGGGTTTGTATTTCAGCACGGAGTTTCTGCTTGAAGAAATCGAGAAGATGCCTTTGAAGGGCAAATCCTTCCTTGAACTCGGGTGCGGCAGCGGGCTTCTCTCCATCGTCGCGGCAAAGAGAGGGGCGCGTGTTGTTTCCTCCGATATTAATCCCGAAGCGATTTCCTGTACGAGAATCAACGCCGAGAAAAACAACGTTCGCCTTCACTTAATCGAATCCGACGTTTTCGCCCGAATTCCTCGGCAGGTCTTTGACATAATCGTGATCAATCCGCCGTTTTTTCCGCAAGAGGCCAAGAGCACGGCCGAAATGGCGTGGTATTGCGGCGCGCATTTTGAATACTTCGAAAAAATGTTCTCTCAAATCGGAGCTTTTTTCGTTCCCGAAAGCCTCGTCTTGATGGTTCTTTCGCAGGATTGTGAAACGGATGAAATCAAAAGAATCGCGGCTAAAAATGGATTTGTTTTTCGGCTCAGGACGTCGAAGAGAAATTGGTTCGAGCGAGAAAACATATTTGAAATAAGAAAAGCCGCGGCTTAATCGAGCTTAAGGCAATGGACGAGATATTTTCCGTCCTTGGCGATCGCGCGGCCCTTGGCGAAAATCGAAGCCTTCTCGATCAAGGCATCGTAATGGTGGCGGCTTTTGTTGATCCCGATCCCGTAGGAGTCGCCGATGGCGAAATGAACCGTGCCGAAGGCCTTTTCCGCCTCGAGCATGTTGGGGCAGATCCGGGCCCCGGTGTTGGTCCCGACGCCGAACTCGCCGATGATCCGGCCGGTCGGGTCGTCGCCGATGTTCTTCAGGATCGCCTCGACGCCTTTGCCCGAGGCCCGGACGAGCTTCCCGCGCTCGAAGTCCATGACCCCGCGGCCGAGCTTGTCGTCGATCAGGCTGATGACAAGGCGCCCGGTGAACGTCTCCTCAGCCGGGCAGGTGTAGCATTCGCCGGCGGGAAGGTTCCCGTGGCGGCCGCGCTTGGAGATGTCGCCGATATCGATGTGCCAGTCGCGCTTTTTGACGCTGAAGGAGATGTCGGTCCCGGCGGGATTCGTGACCCGGACGTCTGAGGCGTCCTTGATCAAATTCCGGATCCGCTTCGTTTTTTCGGCCAGATCGGCGTAATCGATGTTGACCAGGCGCTCCATCATGTCGACCGTGATGCCGGGCATCATGCACAGCCGGCCGTGGGCTTCGCCGGCCTTGACCATGTAGCCGCGGAACGGCTTCTCGGCGATCCGGGCGTCGAGCATGTAAACCATGACTTTCGGGCTTTCGGCCAGCATCTTGAAAAGCTTGGTCGGCTCGGTGATCGGCCGGAGCGTTTCGGTCATCAGGTAGGTCGTCGTCTCGGCTCCGCATTCCTTGGCCCAATGGGCAAAGGCTTCGGCGATGTCCATCTTGGCCTTGTCCGTGACGAGGAGGAATTGCTCGCCGGCCTTGATCTTGAGGGATTGCTTGACGGCTTTCTCGGCCGCCGCGTAGAGCCTGCCGGTTGTTTTGGTCATCGGGATCTCCTTCGACGGGCTCTACTTTAGCCGAGGGGCTTCGACGTTGTCAAAGGAGGAAATCGTTACCCGGCGCCCATTTCCTCTTCAACGGGTATAGCGAATGGCGATGCCGACGATTTGCCGCCCGGCGACGCGCCGCGGGTTGCGCCAGAAGCGGTGCGCGGCGGTCCCGCGCAGATACCGGTCGGCAACGATGACCAGGGCGTCGCCGCCCAAGCGGGCGGTCTTCTCCCGGAGGATGCCTTCGACCTCGTACCGGTCCATCCAGGGCTCGGGGCGGATCCAGACCTCGCCAAGCCGGACGTGGCCGCGGTTCGGTTCGTGCCTGAGAAGCGCGATGGCGCCATAATGATTCGGGGCGAAACGCGGCGTGCCGGGATAGCGATGATATCCGTATGTCCGGAAGCAGGCCGCCGTCGTCAAGGCCAGCGCGGCCATTACCAGGATTGTCCATGTCGTCTTCGTTCGCATCTTTTTTCTCCTTGGCCGGCTCTTTCGAGCCGTTCCACGGATATATATCGCAAGAATCGTACCAAGGAATTCCCGATGGAAGGCGCCGCCCCTAAATGATTGCAATTCAATCATCTGCGGGGATCGGATTGTTTCTGCAATTTGCCGGAAATCCCCTCAAGCCGGGCATCCGCCTTTTTCTTGTCCACTTCTGAGGACAGAGACTGGGGACAGGGAATAGGCGCCTGGCGCCTATTCCCCTCGTCCACCGCGCAAAAAAAAGGCCGGGCGTTGCGGCCCGGCCGTGGGAAACGGGGTGACTCGCTCTATTTCTTCGCCGTGTCGTACCGCGAAAGGACGTCCTGGGTGAGCTGAAGGAACTGGTCGTAATTGATCTTGACGCCTTTTTCCTCCTTGAGCTTGGCCAGGTAGGCCTGGAGGAACTTGTTCTTTTTCTGGTCGACGACCTGGGCCGTTTCGGTTTCCTTCACTTTCTCGAATTCTTCCCGCTTGGCCTCCGTCCGTTCGAGAACCCGGAGAAGGGCGTAGCCGGTGTTGAAGGCGAACGGCTCGCTGACCTGCTTGAGGGGGAGGGTGAAGGCCAGATTGTCGGCCTCCTTGCTTTCGCCGATTACGGCGATGTACTGTTCGCGTTTGTGGGTCTCGACCATCTTGACCTCGAGCTTGTTCTTGGCCGCCAGGTCTTCCCAGTTCTTGTCCGTGAGCTTGGCCTTGACTTCATTGAGGAGGCCCAGGGCCTTCTCCTTCTTCCGCTGTTCGGACAAGGCCGTCTCGACCTCGGCCTTGACTTCTTCGAACGTCGCCGGCCGCGGCGCCTCGGTTTTCCGGAGCTCGGCCAGGCCGACGCCGACGAACGTGTAGACCGGAGCCGAGATGTCCTTTTCCTTGAGGCCGAACAGGGCGGTGCTCACGGATCCGGACGGATCGTTTTCGCCCCAGGCCTCGCCGCTTTTGAGCAGGCCGGTGGAGACGCCTTTGAGGCCGGCCCGGGTCAGGGCCGCTTCCAGGCTCTTCGAAGCCCGGGCGTCCTTTTCGATCTTGGTGATCCGTTGGCCGGCGATTTCCCGGGCCTTCTGGTCGAGGAGAATCGTCCGGATCTGGGGCTTGGCCGTTTCCAATGACGTCGTGGAGGCGGCGGTCTTTTCGGCGACCCGCACGATGGCCAAGCCGTCGGTTTCGGTGATCAGGCCGGACGTTTGGCCGGCCGAGAGCTTGTTGATCTCATCCTGCTCGAGCTGGGGCAGAGACTTCCAGTCGTAGAGGCCGTAATCGCCCCCTGCGGCCGCCTTGGCGTCCTTGGAGAACGTCTTGGCCAGGGCCGCGAAATCCTCGCCCTTGCCGAGCCGTTCCAGGATGTTTTTTGCCTCGGCTTCGACGAGGGCTTTCTCCTTGCCGGCGAAGGGAAGCCAGATCCGGCCGGCCTTTACGGTCTCCGGATTCGTGAATTGCGCCTGGTTGTCCTTGTAATAGGCTTCGATGTCCTTGTCTGACAGCTCGACTTCCTTTTTCAGGTCTTCCGTCTTGAGAAACACGGCCAGCCCCTCCCGTTTTTCCGGGATCTTGTACTGGTCCTTGCGGCTTTCATAATAGGCCTGGATTTCGGACGCTTCGGGGCCCTTGTCCAGGGTCACCTTGGAGGTCTCCAGGATCATCGTCTCGATCTTGGCCGAGTCGGTGTTCTTCTTGTAGTTATCCCAAACTTCCTGGGGGGAAGCCGCGAGGCCGGCCGTCAGCAGATTGATCATCTTCCCGAGGACGATCTCCTTGCGGAGGCTGTCTTCAAACTCGCCGATGCGGATCCGGTTGTACTGGAGGGCCCGGCGGTACGTCTCGTAGCCGACGAATTTGCCGTCCTGCTGGAGGCCGGGGAGACTCATGACCCGGTCGCGGACTTCCGCGTCGGACGCCCGGAGGCGGAGCTCCCGGGCCTTCTCCGCGAGAAGGGCCTGCTCGACAAGCTGCTCCAGGACCTGCTGGGGGACGTTGAGCTGCTCGATGAATTGGCGGTTGATTTCGCTGTATTGGGACTTGTAGGCCTCGATCCGGTTGCGGAGGGCATTCCAGTAGTCGTTGGCGGAAATGTCTTCCTTGCCGGCCTGAACCAGCGTGTTCATCCGGTTTTCCCGGCCGAGCTTGCCGGAGGCGCCCCAGTAGACGAAGATCGACACGATGAAGGCGCCGACGACGAACCAGAGGACGGGCTTCAAGGCCTTGACGTTCTTGCGCATGGATTTAAGCATCAGTTCACCTCGGGGACCCGGAGGTCATGGGTTGGGGGGACGCGCGCCGCGGTCCTTGCGGAACAGCGGGGCGAGCCGGGCGTACGTCGTCTCGAGATCCTCGAGAACGATCTTCGTCCGGCCGCAGACGGGCATGAAGTTGGAATCCCCCGTCCAGCGGGGGACGACGTGGAGATGGAAATGGTCGATGACGCCGGCTCCCGCGGCCCGGCCCAGGTTCATTCCGGTGTTGAATCCCTGGGGGTGGTAGTGTTTCTTCAGGACGCGGAGGCTGCGTTGGAGAAGCTCGGTCATTTCGGCGGTCAGCTCCCGGGAGGCGCGCTCGACCGCGGCCGAATGGCGGTACGGGGCGATCATGAGATGCCCGGGGAGATAGGGGAACTTGTTCAGCAGGACGAAGGCCAGCCGTCCGCGGTCGAGGACGTAGACGGCGGCGTCGTCCTTGGTCCGGGCGGCCCGGCAGAAGACGCACCCCTTCTCTTGGGCGCCGTTCCGGATGTATGGCTCCCGCCAGGGAGCGGCGATATAGACCATGTTACTTATTGATCAGCTCCTTGAGAAGCTTGCTCGGCTTGAAGTAGAGGACCTTCTTCGGCGGGACCTTGACGGGGTCGCCCGTTCTCGGATTGCGTCCGGCCCGCGGCGGACGGTTCCGGAAGCGGAAGGAGCCGAAGCCCCGGACCTCGATCTCCTCTCCGGCCAGGAGGGCGTCCTTGATGGCGTCGAAGAACATGTTGACGCCGTTCTCGGCCTCCTGCTTGGGGATGTTCAGGTCCTTGGAGATCTTGTTGATGAGGTCGGCCTTAATCATGAGATTTGTCCTCCGTGTCGGCGGCCGCTTTCTTGGACTCCTGGAGCTTGCTGAGCTGGTCCTTGATCAGGTCGCCGAAGGTCAGCCGGTCGTCCTGGGTTTCCTGGTACTTCTGGTATTCCTGCTTCTGAAGGTCGGCCTGGGCCTGGCGGAAGCTCAGGGAGATCTTCTTGTCGCGCGGGTTCATCTTGATGATCTTGGCCGTCTTCTGGTCGCCGACCGAGACGACGTCGGCCGGATTCTCGACCTTCCGCTCGTCGATTTCGGAGTTGAAGACGACGCCTTCGATGCCGGGCAGGATCTCGGCGAAGACGCCGAACTCGGCGATCCGGACGATCTTGACGTTGAGCAGGTCGCCGATTTTCTGCCGGATGAAGAATTCCTCCCAGATGTCGCCTTCCAGCTGCTTGATGCCCAGGGACACCTTCTGCTTCTCGACGTCGATGTTGAGAAGGACGGCCTCGATTTCGTCGCCGACTTTCAGCTTGGCGGAGGGATGCTTGATCTTCTCCCAGGAGATGTCGGTGACGTGGATGAGGCCCTCGATCCCGGGCTCGACTTCGAGGAAAGCCCCGAAATCGGTGATCGAGGTGATTTTCCCCTTGACCTTCATCCCCGGCACGAGGCGCTGTTTCAGCTGCTCGAGGGGATGGGGCTGGGTCTGCTTCAAGCCGAGGGAGATGCGCTTGGAGGTCGGGTTGACGTCGAGGATCGAGACCGTGACCTTGTCGCCGAGGTTGAGCAGCTTTTTCGGGTGGACGGTTTTCCGCGACCAGGTCAGGTCGGAGATGTGGACCAGGCCTTCCACGCCGGGCTCGAGCTCGACGAAGGCGCCGAAATCGGTCAGGGAGGACACCTTTCCCTCGATCCGTTCGCCGGCCTTGTACTTGAGCTCGATGTTCTCCCAGGGATTGGGCGTGAGCTGCTTGATCCCGAGGGAAATCTTCTCGTCCTTTTCGTTGAAGTCGAGGACGAGAACCTCCACTTCCTGGCCGACCTTGAACATGTCGTGGGGATGGCCGATCTTGCCCCAGGTCATGTCCGAGACGTGGAGCAGTCCTTCGACGCCGCCGATGTCGATGAAGGCCCCGAAGCTCGTCAGGGAACGGACGTAGCCTTTGAGCTTCTGGCCCTTCTGGATCTGGCTGAAGACGATCTTTTTTTTCTTCTCCCGCTCTTCCATCAGGTAGAGCTTGTGGGAAACGATGGCCTGCTCGGTCTTCCGGTCGAACTTGATCACCTTGACCTTGAGGGTCTGGCCGACGAGCTTGGCCGGGTCCTTGAGGGGGCGGAGCTCGGCGTGGAGGTCGGGCATGAAGGCCCGGAGGCCGATGTTGACGGTGTATCCGTTGCGGACGTGCTCGACGACCCGGGCGTTGATATAGAGGCCCTGCTCGAAGGCCTTTTCCAGCGTCTCGAGGGCCTTTCGGGCGTCGGCCTGGCGCTTGGACAGGATGAAGTAGCCTTCCTTGGCGTCGGTTTTTTCAAGGACGGCCTCGATCGTATCGCCGAGCTGGGGCAGAGTTTGGAGGTCGCCTTCGGTGAAGTCATCGAGGGGGACGGCGCCTTCGCTTTTCAACCCGATGTCGACGAGGACGTGGGCGGGGGTGATTTTAACCACCCGGCCGGTCACGAGCTTTCCGGGACTGATTTCCTGCGAGCTGAACCCGTACTTGTCCAGCAGGTTTTCATAGTCCTCGGACGTGATTTTGTCGTTGGGGGTCTTCTGTTCGTCGGTCATGGGGTCTCCTTGGTGGGCTGGGCGTCGAAGAGCGGCCTCGTCGACGGAACCGTGGTTTTGGTTTTGACGGTTGTCCCGGTGATATTTGCAGCTCCGAAGAGCATAGTCGACTTGAAAATCATTTTCACGCTGGTGTTCATGGCGAGCCGAAAAAGATGGCTAAGTCTAATCGATTCGCCCCCCTTTGTCAACCGCTAAGTGGAGACGGAAAATGGACTTAGGAGCGATCGTCGAAGCCGCCGGGTTCCGGTCGGATCAGGCGTTTCCTTCCTCGAGGATCTTCTTCAGCTCCTCTTCGCGCGGGAGCTCCTCGAGGGAGTTGAGGCCGAAATAGGTCAGGAATTTTTCCGTGGTTTTATAAAGGAGCGGCCGGCCCGGGGCGTCTTTGCGGCCGGAGATCTTGATCAGCTTGTTCTCGAGCAGCGTGTGCAGGGCGTGGGTCGAGTCGACGCCGCGGATGGTCATGATGTCGGTCTGGGTGACCGGCTGGTGGTAAGCCACGGCCGAGAGGGCTTCCAGGGCGGCGGGCGAGAGCTTTTTCCGCCGCTCGATCTGGAGAAGCTTGCGGACCGGGGGGTCGAAGGCGGGCTTGGTCATGAAGACCCAGCCGCCGCCGGTCTGGACCAGGCGGATGGCCCGCGGGTCGTTCTCCATCTCCGTCCCGAGGTTGAGGAGGGCCTGGAGGATCTCCTCTTCGGTGACGTCGTTGAGGACTTCCTTGATTTTCTCCAGGGTCAACGGCTCGACCGAGATGAAAATCAGGGCTTCGAGAATGTTCTTCAAATCGTCCATCAGGTTTCCTCGCCGGCCGGCTCTTTTCGGAGCCAGACCTTGATCGTGTGAAACAGCTGTTCCTGAACGGCCAGAACGAGGCGGGCCTTGATCAGCTCGAGCAGGCAGAAGAAGGCGACCAGGGCCTCCTCGAGCGTCTCCTGGGCGTCCAGGTATTCGAGAAAATCGAGGTACCCGCGGGCCCGCAGGGTCTCGACGATTTCCCGCGTTTTATCGGTGACCGAGATCTCCTTGGTCTTGAGGATCTTCTGCGGCGCGGCCTGCTTGCGCTTCATCATGGCGAAAAACGATTCGGCCAGGTCGAAGAGGGACACCTCGATGAGGTCGAGATCCTCTTCGGGAAGCGGCGCCGTGAGGGTCGTCCTCCTCCAGATCGTGGACTGCTCTTCCTCCTTATCCCGGAGAACCGCCGAGACCACTTTCACCCGCTCGTAGTCGCCGGAGCGGTCGGGCCGCTCCTTCCGAGGGTCGATGTCGGGATCGATCGGCGTCTCCCGGGGGAGAAGGATCTGTGACTTGATGTAGATCAGGATGGCGGCCATCAGGAGGAACTCGGCCTCCCTGTCGAGATTGATGCGCTCCCGGTCCTGAAGGTATGCGAGGTATTCGCGGGTGATCAGGGCGAGGGGGATGTCCTGGATTTCGACCTTTTTCTTTTTGATCAGGAAGAGAAGCAGGTCGAGCGGCCCCTCGAAGACGTCGAGCTTGATCCGGTATCCGCCTTCGGCGGACGTCTCGTCGAGGGCGAAGACCGGTCCGCCCTCCCCGGCGGGCGCGGTTCCCCCGACAACCGTTTCTTTCGCTTTTGCGGATTCCCCGGCTTCAGCGCCGGATGCTTCGATGCCGCTTTCCGCCGCTTCGAGCGGCCCTTCCTCGTTCGGGAATTCCCGCCGGTCGACGGGCGGGGCTTCGAGCGGGCCTTCTTCGTTCGGGAACACGCGGCGGGCCATTCGTCGGAAACCTTGCGCCTAGAATCCCAGGGCTTCGCGGACTTCGGCCATGACCTCCCGGGCTCTCGCCCGGGCCCGGCCGTTTCCCGCTTCGAGAATCTCCCAGATCTTCCCGGGATTTTCCTCGAACCTGCGGCGGCGTTCCCAAACCGGCTCGAGAAGGCGGAACAGGTGGTCCAGGACGACCGCTTTGCAGTCGCGGCAGCCGATTCCGGCCGTCCGGCACCCGGCGGCGATTTCGTCCTGCTTGTCCTTGGGGACGAAGGCCTTATGGAGAGTGAAGACCGGGCAGTCGTCCGGCTCGCCGGGATCGGACCGGCGGACGCGGCGCGTATCGGTGACCATGGGGAGGATCTTCTGACGGATCGTTTCGGCGGAATCCTTCAAATAAATGGCGTTGCCGTAGGATTTGCTCATCTTCCGGCCGTCGGTTCCGGCCAGCCGCGGAACTTCGGTCAGGAGGGTCTGCGGCTCGGGAAAGATCGGGCCGAAGATGCGGTTGAACCGGCGGACGATTTCCCGGGTCAGCTCGAGGTGGGCGGCCTGGTCCTCGCCCACCGGGACGAGGTCGGCTTTGTAGATGACGATGTCGGCGGCTTGAAGGAGCGGGTAGCCGAGGAAGCCGTAGGTATTCAGCTCCTTTTCCTGGAGCTCCTTGAGCTGTTCCTTGAATGTCGGCACGCGCTCGAGCCAGGGGAGCGGAGTGACCATGGAAAGGAGGAGATGGAGCTCGGCGTGTTCCTTGACCTCGGACTGGAGGAACATGACGCATTTTTCGGGATCGAGGCCGAAGCTCAGCCAGTCGACGGCGACCTCGAAGGACCAGCCTTTGATGGCCTTGGCGTTGGCGTATTCCGAGCTCAAGGCGTGCCAGGTTACGATCGAGTAGTAGCAGTCATAGAGATCCTGAAGCCGGACCCAGTTGCGGAGAGCGCCGACGTAGTTGCCGAGGTGAAGCGGACCGGTCGGGCGCATGCCGCTGAGGACGATTTTGCGGGGGGAAGGCGAGGTGTTCATCCGAGGGTGATCACAATCATGAGTTTAACGGGCCAAATGATGATTTCGAGGAAGCCCATGTAGATCAGGAGGAGGATGATGATGAAACCGAACGGCCGGATCCGGTCGTACCGGGCCAGGGCGCTTTCCGGAAGAAGCCCCATCAGCACCCCGGAGCCGTCCAGCGGCGGGACCGGGATGAGGTTGAACAGGGCGAAATAGGAATTGATCAGGACGGTCATCAGGAGGATGAGAGCCAGGCCCTCGAGGGGATAGAAGCCCTTGGCCAGGACCGGCAGGACGAAGCCCATCTGCCGGAAGAAATTGTTGATGACGGTCTTCAGGAAAACCGCCACGTTGGGCAGGCTGAGCTTCAGGACGATCAGGATGAGCAGCGAGATGAAAGCCACCAGCATGTTGGCCGCCGGGCCCGCGATCGAGGTCCAGAGATTGTCCCGCCGCGGATTCCGGAAATTATACGGGTTCACCGGCACGGGCTTGGCCCAGCCGAACGCCGGCAGGCGGGCCAGCGATAGGAGCAGGGGCAGAAGGACCGTCCCGAACGGATCGATGTGGGCGATCGGATTCAGGGTCACCCGGCCCATATTGTAGGCGGTCGGATCCCCCAGTTTTTTCGCCGACCAGGCGTGGGCCGCCTCGTGCGCCGTGATGGCGAAGAGGAGGACGAAAATCTGGATAACTATCGAAATGACATTCATTTGCGTCGGCGCTATTTATAGCATATTCATTCTTGAAAAACCAGGATGAATGTTTCATAATCCCCCTCACGGAAAACCCTCGTGCCTGAATTTTTCGAGTTCCGAAACGTCTCCAAACGGTTCGGCTCCATTCAGGCCGTCGACGGCGTGTCGCTGGAGATCAAGCGGGGCGAATTCTTCGCCCTTCTCGGCCCGAGCGGCTGCGGCAAGACGACGATGCTCCGGCTGGCCGCGGGATTCGAGCAGCCCGACACGGGCCGGGTGTTCCTGGACGGCCGGGACATCACCGACCTCCCGCCCAACCTGCGCCGGCTCAACACGATCTTCCAGAGCTACGCCCTCTTCCCCCATCTGACCGTCCGGGAGAACATCGCCTTCGGCCTCCGGATCGCGAAAAAGCCGAAGGCGGAAATCGACCGCGAGGTCGAGGCCATGCTCCGCCTCA
>Ga0316628_100001814_pt1 | contig 15369 bp, 14 predicted proteins | sample OWC_Aug_M2_C1_D5_FD_207648 | JGI IMG/M metagenome (GOLD analysis project Ga0316628, IMG submission 207648) | Wetland soil microbial communities from Old Woman Creek delta, Ohio, United States - OWC_Aug_M2_C1_D5_C | ecosystem: Environmental > Terrestrial > Soil > Wetlands | place: USA: Ohio... | reverse complement strand
TTTTTTCGAGAACCCGCAAAACCTTTTCGACATAACGCCGGACTGGCTTCAGTTCGTGATGAAGGACCGGGAAATAAAGTCCAAGGTATTCGAAGGCGCGGAGTTTGATTACACCATCCGGTGGTACGGAGTGACCTTTGAATGGAAGAGTAGAATAATAGACTACAAACCTCCCGAGCGGTTCACGGATGTCCAGCTTGTTGGGCCCTATCGTTCCTGGGAGCATCTACATACGTTCGAAGATGCGCCGGAGGGCACTCTTATGCGAGACACCATTACGTATGAGCTCCCCTTTGGGTTACTCGGAAACACGGTCCATGCCCTCGTCGTGAGGCGACAACTCGAGGATATTTTTAGCTACCGGGCGATGCGCATTGACGAATGGTCGAGAGACGAGTTAAGGAAAAAAGGTTAAGCAAAATTGAATCCTTACAGAACTCCTCATCGCCTTATTGTGTATCATTATGCCTCAGCGGCCTGATAAGAAGGAAGTACACCATCGTCCAGTCGCCCAGAAAGATGAAGGCGTTAGCCACCCAGCTCGATACCGCGAGGGTCGACACCCCGGTGAGGCCATGGCCGATATTGCACCCCCCTCCGATCTCCGCGCCGACCCCCATCAGGAACCCGCCGTAAAGCCCTCTCAGCAGGTCGCCGACCGGCGGGACCTTGAGCCCGAACTCATGCAGAAGCCTGGCGCTGATGTACGCGCCCACCGGGACGGCCGCGACGTAGACGGCGCTCCAGGAGAACGTCACGCCGAGCATGGACCTTGACTCAGCAGGGACCACGGCCGAGGGATTGTTCTGGTAGTTACCGAAGATCACGGCAAAAAAGAACTCCCGCACCGGCCCGGTGAACGAGAGACCGCGCGCCCGACCGCCGAAATACGCGGACGCCCACCACGCGGCCACGGCAATGAGGCCCACCAGAAGGCCGGCGACGAACCAGGAATATCCCTTCTTCGCTTTCAGGAACGGCCTGCCCTGGAATATGAAGAACAGGAACACGGCGGAAATCACGGCGATTACGACCCACTTGTTCACTCCGAGCAAGCTGTAGAGCGTCGGGGCCGGTCCTTCCTTCGGCCACCGTACCGACAGCAGCAGGTCATAGAGCGGCTTCAGGGTACCGAATTTCGTCGCGGAAATGCCGAAGAAAAAACTGAATACGGCGATGACGTATGCCAGGTTTCCTTCACCGATACGATAGACGATGCCGCTTCCGCATCCGCCCGCGAGCACGATGCCCATGCCGAAAATATACCCGCCGATGATATTGGCCCACGGAACGAAGGCCTGCCGCTCGAGTTCCCCCGTCATCACCGCGCCTGTCGCATCCACGTGCCTGAGCCAGCCCAGGTCCTCAACGAGGTTTGCACCGATCATAGTGATTACCACGGCCAGAAGATAGGCGCGGAATAGCGTATAATCTCCGAACAGGACTTCCCGGTATGCGGAGTTCATGCAAAAACGGCCGCGCTGGAGCACGAAACCGAATGCTGCGCCTATAATCAGGCCGGATATGACAAAAGCCGTGGTCGATACCATGTTCCGCCTCCTTGAAGAACCGTCCTGCGGAGCTCTTCACATGGTTTTCGGACCTTTGTGTGTATGGGCAGACTGCCGGACAGCATCAGCGCCTCACGCTTCAAATGCGAGGGAAACCATCCTGTTTAAATTATATCACTCAGGGAGAGTCCCCATGTGCGATTTCGAACGGCTCGCAATGTCCGCATACCGGAAACAGGGCCAGCACTCCTGTCCACCAAGGCAACGCGGGTATCAATGCCAGTAGTTTTTCGCGATGAAATGATCGACCGGCAAAAGAAACCATGCTTCTGGGATTCACGCGTCTCGGGTGTCCTCAGCGACAATCGAAACTACGACGACGATAGTTCGATCCTGGGGGTTCCTTGAGAAGACCCAGATTATGGGAAAGGCAACAACCCCTTAATGGTCTTGGGATAAGGAAGCTCACACGATTCGTTGGGACAGAATTGGGAAAGTCATTAGTAGAAGTCTTCACTTTTAACTGCAAAACATTCGTTGAATCGTATCCATAACACTCCCACGTAGACTAATCCTAAAGTGGTCGCTTCGCATCATTCCAAGAAAACGATTACACCTGTCCTTGTGACTATCGCATAAAACTTCGAGTTTATTAAAACTAAAAAAGTCTGATATACTTTAAATCAGGGATCGTGCGTCACCCTTCTTAACTCTTTGACATGAGGACAAAACGTGAAGAAGTCGAATCTACATGTGCTAGTGATCGAAGACAATATCGATGACGTTGTTCTTGTCAGGGCCATGCTGAACAGAAGGCAGGATACCGTTTTCACGGTTGTCCATGCCCAACGGCTGGCCGAAGGACTACAGTGCCTTCGAGAACAAACCTTTGACGTCGTCTTGCTGGATCTGGGGCTACCGGACAGCAAAGGGATTGACGCTGTTAAGGATATCAGACAAGAATGTCCGGAGGTTCCCCTCATCGTTCTGACCGGCGTGGATGATGAGGAAGTTGCCGTAAGAACGCTCCAGATGGATGTGCAGGATTATTTAATCAAGGGACAGATCGACAGCAAACTTCTGGTGCGCTCCATTCGTTACGCCTGGGAGCGGAAACGTGCACTCGAGGCCCTGCGAACCAGTGAATCGCGCTTTCGTCGCTTAAGCGAAAGCGGCGTTATGGGTATCGCGCATTTCAACCTCAAAGGAGAGATCAGCGACGCCAATGACACTCTCCTTTCCATGATCGGATACAGCCGGGAAGAGCTTGAGGAGGGTCTTGTGCGCTGGGACCGCCTACTGCCCCCGGAGTGGCTGCCGCATATGCTCAAAGTCGCCAAGGCGTACACAGCAACGGGACGCATCGCGCCCTATGAGACGGAATACCTCTGCAGGGACGGTGCGAGGTCCTGGGGACTCTTCGGCGCGGCGAGGATCGAGGGAACGGCGGACGGGATCGCCTTCGTAGTTGATATTACCAGGCGAAAAAAGTTGGAAGAGGAAATCCGGCACATGGCCTACCACGACGGCCTGACGGGCCTGCCGAACAGACGGCTGTTCCAGGAACTCATCCGCTTTGAGCTTGAAGAAGCGCACCGCAATCGGAAGAAAGCGGGGCTCATATTCCTGGACATTGACCGATTCAAGGGGGTCAATGATACGCTGGGACATGAGGCGGGGGACGAGCTGCTTAAAACGGTTGCGGTACGGCTCAAGTCCGCGATCAGAAAGGCCGACGCAGTTGCGCGCATAGGAGGCGATGAATTTAGCGTCCTTCTTGCCGGCATCGCATCTCCGGAAGGTATAACCGAGATTGCACGGAAGATCCAGGTCGCGTTAGGCGAGAAGTGCGTCATCGCGGGGCGGGACTGCCACTTCACGACTAGCATGGGCATCAGCATCTATCCCGACGACAGCGACGACATCAATACGCTCCTCCGCTATGCAGACATTGCCCTGTATCGTGCGAAAAACCGGGGGCGGAATATGTTCGAGTTCTACAACCCGGACATAGCGGCGAATTGTCTCCCGAGAATTTCGTCGCATTAACGACGGCGTATTCGATGGGAGACAGTTTAATCCCTAGTCGCGCTTCTATATTTTTTTTGAGACCGGAGTAAGCAGCGACCGCGCCGCGTTCCTTAGGCACACATTCACATCCTCATCCAAAAAAACTTTTATTTATATAGGCTAAAATAAGTTAGCAGTATGTCAATATAGCGGAAGATAGGAAATACCAGATAAAGAAAGGGTATGTCACATATCGTTGATAATCATATGAAGGCACCTCAGCATATCAGAGAGGGTTAGCTCTCTGATATGCTTTAAGGAAAGAAGCCCATTCTTACCTTGGATGCTATAGCTCGAGGATCTGAAAGAGAGCACCTTTACAATCACCAACTACGGCACCTACGGAGCCACTTTCGCAACGCCAATCATCAACTATCCTGATGTGGCGATCTTAGGGACCGGGAAAATATCCGACAAGCCTTGGGTCAAGGAAGGCCGGGTTAATATCCGGAAGATTTTGCCGCTTTCGCTTACATTCGACCACCGAGTGAATGACGGTGCAGGCGCGGCAAAATTCTTGACTCGGCTCGTCGCCTATCTGGAAGACCCAGCGGAGATCTTCATCGAAAGCGCGTAAATGCACGCAAGGAGCTTTCGAGCGCGGAATTTATTGCTGCGGGCTTCCCGGTGACAGTTTGTTCAGAGAATTGTACAAATCCTGCAAATCAGCGATGATCGTGTCGAGATCAAATTTGTGCCAATCCAGCCTGGCGGCGTGCAAGGATGACCGGGCGTCGCGCACAGCGCGGGCATTCCCGGTGCCTTCGGCAGGATGATAAAGCTTCACGTCCGCATCGAGAAGGGCATTGCTCTCCCTCAGTAAAAGCAGTACCGCCTTCGCTTTTTGCGGCACATAGGGGAAGACGCCCATCCGCGCATTGTGGCACCGTTCACACACGGCCGCGATGGTATCGGGTTTTAAAATACTGGTGACCATCGAGCCGTGACACGTTACACAGTCCGGACCCTTTCCTGTTGATTCAAGCCTCTGGTAATGAAGGCTCTGGGTGAATTTATAGAACTCGGCGCCGTGGCACTTGCCGCAAGTTGACGGGATATTCTTAAAGTAAACCGGGCTTCGAGGATTGACCGAGCCCAGCACGCCCGCATGCGCCTCTTTCTGTTCAGGAGCTCGGGGATCGCCCCCATGGCATTTATCGCAGGTTACTCCGTGCTTCTGATGTATTGATCCCGTCCAACTGTGGGATTTTACCCCCACAAAGCTGCTGCCTGGAAGTTGAGAATGGCATAGGACGCAGGAATTCCCGGTTTTTTTATCGTCAGCGGCATCCGCCGCTGCTGGGAACACGAATGCGCCGCACACCAGAAGGGCGCAAACGAGAACGTGATCAAGCTTTGACATTGTTGCCTCTCTTTCCATTGTATCGGCGCAGCAGCGTGTAGCTGATACTCCACGCCGCTGCCGTTGCGAGAATTGCATAGATTGTCATTGCCTTCGGCGTAATATGGAGCACGTCTATGTATCCGGCCACAACCAGCGTACAAAGGAAAACACCGCCCCCGATGCCGAATGAGGTCATAAATGGTCTGTGGAGCGGATTCTCCATATAATGCTGCGGTTCCTTTGACCTGTCGAGGAAAGGTATCAGTGCATAAACAAGAAATGTGAATGCGGGAAAGATGACGCCGCCAATGGTTTCGGGCGTGATCTTCCCTCCCAGAATGGTAAATGACAGATTACCGGGCACCAGCTTCAGGAATCCGTATACGACAAGAAAATACCAGTCCGGCCTCATCACGGGCGTTCCCGGTGATGGCGGGCCGTACGTTTCTATCGGGTTCAAGGGGATATAGGTAGCCATCAGCACTACCACGAACAGCAAGAACAAGAAAAACGACAGGCTGATGACGCCCTGTTCCGGCCAGATCGGGATGCCGATAAGCCTCCTCCCGCCCTGCGCTTCCCTCCGGTCTCTGTTGGAATGGGGTTCGGTATGTTTTTGCTTTACGAGGATGAACATATGAAGGCCGATGAGGCCGATCAGCACCGTCGGAATCAGCATGACATGCATGAAAAAGAAGCGGGGGACGGTCCCGTCCGAAGGAAACTCGCCTTCAAAGAGGAGCCTTGACATCCAGCCCCCGATCCATGGCACCGACTTTGCCATATAATAGGCAATGGAAGTGGCAGTCACCGAGAATTGACTGTAGGGTAACAGATAACCGGTAAATGCCGCGACCATCGCCGTACCCCACAAACTGAGTCCCACGAGCCAGTTGATCTCCCTCGGCTTCCGATATGCCGAAGTAAAATAGATCCTCATGAGATGCGCCAGTACGGCGGCTATCATGATCATTGCCGACCAGTGGTGGATGCGTCTTATGATCAGGCCCATCGGGAGCAGATCTATTTTTACCACACTCGCATAGGCTGCCGGGACCATCGCTCCAAAGAGAGACACCATTTTTGTCGATGGCTCATAGAGAAACCCGAGAAAGATGCCTGTTATGACAAGGGTGATGAAAGAAAACAACGCCGTTTCTCCTAGCAAAAATAAGGGGTGAGTCGGGAATGTCTTGCTCAGGAATTTCTCCTTGAACTTTTTGAGCTCCAGCCTTTCATCAAACCATTTGAAGACCATGGCAGTGTCCTCGATTCCCTATACCTGCGGTCCGATCGGGCCGTTGAAATTGCTCGTAAAGGCAAGCGTTCCGTCCTGCATCACCTTCACTCCGATCTGCGCAAGCGGGATCGGTGCAGGGCCGGCCATGACCTTCGCTCCCTGAGCAGGATTGAATATGCTGTTGTGGCAGTAACATTCCGTGTACGATACAACGGGTGTTTCCTGATTCGCCACCCAGGAGACGGTGCAGCCGAGATGGGTGCAGATGGCACTGTAGGCCACAAAGCCCTGGTCCGTAAGTAATGTGTCGGTGGGCGGCTCGAATGCCTTTTCCTCCAATTTGATCAGCTGGACAAGGTTTGCGGGATTCGATGACTTGCCCGAGGGATAAGCGAGCACAGCGTCACCGACCTTCATCGATGAAGCCACGACAGGGGTCCCCGCGTTGCCGCCCTGGGCGTACACAAGCCCGTCCCCCGGCTGTATGGTGGTTGCATAGGCTCCGCCCTTCTTTTCGGGAGCCAGCACTTTCAGCAGGGCAAAAAGAGACCCGAAGGCGCCTGCGAGAGACGCGATGACCATCCCGAGGGCAAATCTCCTTCGGGTGATGCCTTCTTTGTCGCCATTACCCCCTGCGCTGCCGTCTACCATAGCAATTCCTCCTTGCGGTCCTCCGATACCTCCCTGAAGGGAATAAAATACCGTGCAAAGAGAACGATTTCAATGCCTGCAATCAAAAACTCAAAAGCCAGCAGCGTGCCCAAGAGGTAATCTTTACCTTTGCCGGATATCAAGAGATAGGCGAAAGCGGCGCCCACACCAAGAAGCAGGACCGACAGGACCAGTATCGCGATCATGGCGGCTTTTGAATACGAAGGCTTCTTTTCCTGTATGATCACAAAGCTCATATTATCCCCTCCGTTCCAGTAAGACGTACACGAGATAGCCGATGCCGAACAGAACAAGCACTGCGCCGAATGCGGCGAATCCTATTTGAAAGGCGTCAAGTTCTTCAGGGAACTCGGGAATGAACGGTGGCTCCTTACCGATGGCTTTCTCTTGGGCGAGTTTAATCCGTATCCCTGAAAGCGCCTTCACCGTTGATTCGGTTACATCCATCGGATCTATCTGATCGAACCCCGCCGTTTCTTTGTGGCAGCTTTCACAGACCCTGGGCACCTCGGGCATGGTATTACGGTGTGCATGGTGGCAGACAACGCAGGAGGGTCCGCCTTTATTATCAAGATACGCCTTGCCCATGATACTGTTCGCATACCGCTCGACGGATGCACGGTGGCACCGGGCGCACACGGCAAACAGTTCTTTGCCGGAAGGTTTGCCGATGAAACCCTGGGATTTCGACATTGCCTGTGACCGTTTCTCTTCAAGTTCCTGGCCGGAGAGCTGTTTGATGTGCTCAACGTCTACATCCGCATTTCCTCCGTGGCAGAGATCGCAGGTTATTCCATTCTGCTGATGGATCGAACCCTTCCATTCCTTTACGGGCCTGCCAAGCTCAGCGCCCAGAAATTCGTGGCATAGTACGCAAGCCGACAGCCCCAACTCCGCTCGCCCGCTTGTCCCATACAGAGCGAACGCCATTGCCCAGCTCAGCACCAATACACGGCTCTTGATCTTCATACGATCGATCCCCGGATGACCGTTGCTCTTCTTTTTTCCGCCTGAAATGCCAACTCATCAACCAGCTAATTCAACCAAGGTAGGCCACAGCACTTCTGACAGCAAAAAATCAGAGGAGAAGTAAAATTACTTCTCCTCTGATATCTGTACTCGCGGTGCGCATAAACTAACTCTTAGTCATTTCATTGAATGCAAAGCCAGCCGGTTTCCCTTGATGTCTTCAAAATGCGTTTTGAACCCGTACTCTCCGATGCTCTTTTTCGGCATCAGCGTCTTCCCACCATTCGCGTTTATCCTCCGCAATGTTTCCTCGATATCTTCGACGCTGAAATACTCGACCGTTCCTGCACGGGACGGCTCATAGGATTCTCCCTTTATGAGCGTACATTTGGCTCCCGAATCATCCTGGGTCATGGGGAAAAAGGCCATCGTGAACGGGTCCATGTCGTACGGGGTTAGCTCCAAACCGAGCACCTTCTGATAAAATTTTCTGGCTCTTCCGATGTCTTTGACCGGGATCTCGAACCAGTTAACTGGATTGATTTTTGCAACAATAGTGGCCATATGTGACTCCTTCCGCTTAATCCCGATTGCGACTTGTTTCTTACCTCTCCCTGTCCCGAAAGTCGTGAGGAGAAAGCTTTTGTTTTTATTATAGCAACCGTGAAGAAGATTACCCGAAGGAAGACCGCATTCTGCGGGAGCCATATCGGTGACCCCAGAGGCCGTGCGGTCAGCCGCTGTTACCCCGGAGATTGACCTGCTTCGAGCAAGCTGATAATCGGCTCATCGGGATGTGGGAGACCGGCTATCTTCCATGCAACAAGCGGGTTAATGAACTTCTCAGTTACGCAATCTTTCGGCTCACGGACATTCTTGCAGATTGAACCCACAATGGGGAAGAAGTTGTACGTCTTGTAATGGTCGCGAATGAATTTCAAGATGGCGATATTCTCTGGGTAAGTTCGCCGCCCTCCCCCCTCGCTGCCAGTTCACGCGCCACATCTTCATCCCAATCGTTGAAATTGGTGAGATAACCAGCTTCATCCACGGCTATCATTCTCGCTTTATGTTTTAAGACGGACATAAAATCAATCCCCCCTTCGTCAACTCCACCATCAACCTATCATTGAAAATATTCTATATCTCATGTCGACGACTGTCAATGGAGATTAAAGTCGTACAACGGGCATTCAGGCACAGCGAGCGTAAAAAACGGAAGCGCTGCAGGCCTTCAAGGCCCTGGTTGCGGAAGAAGTAATGCATGCGGACATAGTAGCTCGGTTGACTGCGGCTGGGGATGTCGCATTATTGATGATGCCTCTCCGACCTTTCGGAGAGGGGCCCCACTCCTGGACATTGCCGCCGCAATAGATTCGCCGTGCGTTTCCGTAGTTACACTTTTTCCAAATGATAATAGGGAGGAAGCGTGACGATGCGATTGTCTTCCACTGGCTTCCCCACTCCGAAGTGATAAAGGTCCTGATAGGTATTGTCTTGGAGACCTAGAAGGTCGTGGATTGTGTCGTCAAAGAAACACCCCATGCCCGTCCCCCTCATCCCGTATGCCTCGCAAGTTAGGTATAAAACCTGGCCGATCATCCCTGCCTCCCAATGCAGAAGACGATACCGGTAAGGGCCTTGTTCGATAAGAGGGCTGAATTCGGAGATCATTGCGACCACAAAGGCCCCGTCTGCCGCAATGTCCTGATTACAGCTTGTTGATTCCGCCTTCGATCTGAAGTCGCCCCGCTCCAGGATGTACAGGGGAAGCGCTGCGGGAGCTTCCGGCGCTCTTGCCCAGAGAAAGCCGTGGCGGCATTTCTGTTTTATTGCCTCTACGTCTGTATTTCCGCGAACAAGGAAGTAAAGACCCGGTCCCAGACCGGTGACGCGGTGAACGAAGATGAGGAGATGGACAGCGGCGCGTCCGAACTCTGCGTCGAAGGGCGCGTAGTTGTTCTGCGGAACAGTCCTTTCAAGGATGTCAAAGAAATGATCTCTCGTCAGCGCTGTCCTCGCATCGAAGGCGAGCGCACTTCTTCGTTTCCTGATGAGATGGGCACCCGTTACCGGGGGATAATTTTTTCCGATACGAGGATGATCTCCATAGCGGAATGTCTCTTCCCTCGTCGACGGTTTGGCTGTTAAGGCAGAAACTTCATCGATCACGCTCCAGTCCCGGTGGCGCCTGCTCAAGAGATTAGGATCCCCGGCAAACGAAAGGGACTCGAACATGCGAATGATGTCCACGGGCATTGCTCGCGGGACTGCGTTCTCTTTGGCCGAATTGACGAAGAGCAAAGGACCGGCTTCTTCCCGCTCGAATTCCCCCCAGCGAGTCTTAGTGAATCCGAGGATGGTTTCGACTTCCTGGTCTGAAAGCGCGTTCAGGTACGCGACCTTCCATCCCAGAAGAGCAGCGGAAAAACTTATGGCCGCTACGGCATGTCCCATGTCGAGATGGGAATACCGGAATGCGCGTTCGCCGTATTTCCACGATTCTCTCCAGTGTATGGAGGAGAGAGCAGCGAAAAATCCTCCCGGGAAGTGCTGACTGATACGCGACCAGAACGGTTCGTCGAACGTCGTCCTCGCTTCGAGACCGTGAAAGAAGGGGTTGTAGTGATACACACCACCTGGAATGGGGTCCTGCTGCGGCAGGGGAGGCAGAACCAAATAACCCTCGACAGGATGGAGATTCCCGCTGGAAGGATTTATCCGGAGGGCCCAGGAATTGTTACCGTACGATTTCCACGCGGAAAGCCCAAGGGAGAGTTCAAGAAAACAGGCGATGTTCCCGAGGGAAAATGGCTGGGCATCGCGCCCTTTCCTGTCGAACAGATCCGTGTATGTTCCTTCGGGGTCTTGATCCGCCAGCGGTAGCTTTATCATCGGGGCGCCCTCATATCTTCTGAAGGGCTCGGGTTCGCTCTCCCAGTCCAAATGCCCTGCTGAACGCGCATACTGGTGGGGGTTATGTTTCGTCCTCTCGTGGTAGCGTTCGATGCCTTTCGCCGATGTCCCCATGTGGGCATTGTAACATAGCGCGGCTTTTGCTGCACCAGAAGAGTCAAGTAGCAAGGTTAAGGCAGATTACAAATCTTATAGTGGTTAAATCCCAAGTCTTTAGTTTCACGTTTGTGACACGCCCTAGACCCTTTCAAATATGATTTCTTTTACACATTAACCAATGTTTCATCATTTTATAAATACTGACTTTGATACCCCAAGCGCAGAGATGTCAAAACGTTCAGGAATGTTGTAATATGTAATAGGCACACGACATGGTTGCGTACGCCCTTTGAGGTGAGCATCGAAAAACATAATCAGAGCATGCTAATAAAACTCTCAATGGCCGGCTTCCGAAATCGCCTACAGGTTGGCGCTGATGAGGTTCTATATCGGTGAAAATGGTTCCCCGGTTCTATATGCATCTGCACCATCATGCTGAATAAAAGGAGGTAACGCATAATGATAAAGTCTGAGGAAAGTTCAGAAGAATTTTTAAGTATTATCAAGGAATGGATAGTTTTGGAAGACGAGACAATTGCAAGCGCCGACGAATTGATAGGCAAGTCGAACAATCCCTTTGTGAAGATGAGAATGGAGATGATCAAGCATGATTCGGGAAAACACAAAGAAATGCTTCAGTGGATAATCGATAACTTGACAAAGGAGGCAGTCCATCTTACTCCCGATGAAATAATACCTCTTTCGGCATTGCTGCATATGCACCTGGAAGTGGAAGCCAAGTCTATCGTCCTTGCTAACAATGCCCTTAAAAAGAGTGGGCTCCCCATAGTACGATATATCCTGTCGGCACTGCTCGATGACGAAACAAAGCACCACGCACAAATTATTATGTTAAACGATGAAATCAAAAAGGCAATATTGTCGGTAACGTAACTTCTCATGAAAATAATGAGATAGTGATAAAGAAAAGAAGGCGTTCAGCGCTGTCGGGCTATGATGGAAAAACTGAAGCGGCACATGTAGAAAGTGGGCTGTATCGGGTCAGTAAACCGACGGGTCATAAATGTCATGAGCACAGTCCTTGCGAAGAAGATCATGAGAAAATACAGAGAGTCGCTGCGTGGAGAGTTAATCATGCCCGGCGATGATGGTTACGACTTGGGCCGCAGGGTATGGAACGGCATGATAGACAGATATCCCGCGATGATCGCCTATTGCGTCGATGCTGATGACGTAATTAAGTCGGTTGATTTTGCGCATACCCATGGGCTGCTTACTGCCGTGCGGAGCGGCGGGCACAACGTTGCGGGGAACGCTGTCTGTGAGGGAGGGATAGTTATAGACCTTTCGAGGATGAAGCGGATCAGGGTGAATGCCGCATCCCGTATTGCCCGGGCCCAGGCCGGCTTGAACTGGGGAGAATTCGACCGCGCGACCCAGACCTTCGGTTTGGCAACGACGGGCGGGATCGTCTCACGAACAGGAATTGCCGGACTAACCCTGGGTGGCGGCATCGGCTGGCTGATGAGAAAGTTTGGAGTAACCTGCGACAACCTCCTTTCTGCTAATATTATCACCGCGGGCGGACGACTCATGACCGCCAGTGCTGTTGAAAATCAGGATCTCTTCTGGGGTGTAAGGGGGGGAGGAGGCAACTTCGGTATTGTGACCGAATTTGAATACCGGCTTCATCAGGTTGGTCCCGTGCTGGCGGGCACGGTATATTATCCCGCTGCGAAGGCCCGTGAAATCCTGCGGTTCTACCGCGACTACATTGCTGACCTTCCCGATGAACTCACCACGATGTTCGTATATATGGCAGCCCCAGGTACTCCATCCCCCTACAGACTCCTTCGCGGCAGTCCAGTGGTAGCCATCCATGTATGTTACGCAGGCGCCCTTGAAGCGGGGGAAAAGGTCTTGAAGCCGCTTCGTGATTTCGGCCCGCCGCTTGAGGATGCGGTGAGGATAATGCCCTATGTCGAACTGCAGTCTATGCTCGATTCCGGCTCGCCGCCGTGTCTCCAGAACTTCTGGAAATCGTCCTATCTGAAGAGTCTCAGCGATGAGGCGATCGAGGTTCTCGCTACCTATTCTGAGGCCATTACATCACCTCTGTCACAGGTGCATCTACAGCACCTCGAGGGAGCGGTGCGCAGAGTCGGTGAAAACGATATGGCCTTCAGCCACCGTGACGCCTCATGCGTACTCAATATCGTCACAAAGTGGGAGGATCCACGGGAATCGGAGAAACATATACAATGGACACAGGATCTTGAAGTTGCGATGAGACCCTATTCGACGGGAGGCGTTTACGTGAACTTCCTGGGAGAAGAAGGGGAAAACAGGGTTAAGGCCGCATACGGTCCGGCAAAGTATGGCAGACTCGTGGCGCTCAAGAACAAGTACGACCCGACAAACTTCTTCCAGCTGAACCAGAACATCAAGCCTACGATAACGGGGTCTTTCTAACGGGTCTCAGAGGCATGGTGACCTTGGGTCATGTCGCAAGTGAGTAGTCGGAGGCGAAAGTCCATATCCTACTGAGGCATCACACGGAAATACAGACGTATTTACCATTATCTACACTACTAAGGTTAAGGAATTGCCTGCTAAAAAAAGAGAGAAGTGGATCAAAAGTTCATCAATGGCAAAAAAAAACGAATGGTTTGCCTCAGTAGTTTTAAGACCATCTGAAATAAGTTACTTGCTAAGTTTCATCTCCGTAATCTTGTTGTTTGCACCTTCCACTTTTTGTTACTTCATGCAACACCCTTAAAATACCCATTTATTAACGGTGCTTACTCTTGACCTTTGCTATAATGTGAATATTCAGCTCTTAATATCCATCAGTTAATGGTCCCATAAAGCCAGAGCATCGGCGAGAGAGGGATGGAAATACGCGCAACCACACGGACATCAGGTCCATGAAGAAAACCACGACAAACCTCGCGCCTTCCGCTTCTCCGGATGACCTTCGAGCCCAACAGCTCACGGGGAACCTTGCGACAAGTCCGCACGGGCACTCGCAAACCCCATCAAGAGAATCCGTCATCCAGCCCGTGGATGACACCGATTGCATGTTCACATACGCGCCCGTATCCCTGTGGGAGGAAGACTTCTCGGCGGTGAAAAGACGGTTCGACCAGCTCAAGAGAAGCGACGTCGAGGACCTGCGGAAACATCTCAAGAAACACCCCGAGGAGGTCCTATCGCTCGCCCGCATGGTCAGGATCGTCCGGGTCAACAATGAGACGCTCGCGCTCTACGACGCGGCAGGGCCCGTTGAGTTCCGGGAGGGGCTGAGTCCAATCTTCAACAAAGACTCCTTCGAGGTCTTCAAGGAGGAGCTCATGGCCTTCTGGAAGGGCAAGACTTCGTTCACCAGCGAAGCGATCAACCTGACGCTTACCGGAACGAGCAAGAACATCCTCATTCATGTGATCATCCCTCCCGGCTTTGAGCACACCTGGGCCAAGGTCTATGTTGCCATCACCGACATCACGGCGATCAGGGACAGCATGATAAACCTCGCGGTCTCCGAGCAGAAGTACCGGAGCGTGTTCGATGCGGTCAAGACCGCGGTCCTGCTCGCTGACATTCCATCGGGGATGATCGTCGAGGCAAACAAGAGCGCCAAACGGCTCTTCAGCGCATCGAACAGCGAACTCGTGGGTCTGCACCTCGCAGAATTGGTGCAAGGCGAGGAGCAGGACGGGGTCCGCGCGCTTCTACGTCTCCATCCGGACTGGCCTGGTCTCGACGGCCAGATCATCAACGTCCGAAGCAAGAGCAAGGGCGCCATCCCCGTCCTTGCGACCATCAGCACGATCGAGGGCGACGACGCACATCCTCATTGTTTCGCTCACCCCTGCTAAGGAAGCAGCGCCGGCAAGACCCACAGAACGTAAAATGAGGGCTACCCAGTCGAGGTTAGGCAAGAAACTCACCCAGCGCGAACGCGAGATCCTCAAGCTCATCTGCAACGGGAAGACCAGCCGGGTGATCGCTCAACAGCTGAGCATCAGCGACAAGACCGTTGAGACCCACCGCTCCAGGATCATGCAGAAGCTTGACAAGCACTGCGTGGTCGACCTCGTGAAATTCGCCATAACCAACGGGCTTGCCTAGCTCCAATAATCCGCTCTTCACAGAGCCTGCGCGAAGGCATGCCTGCTCCTAAAACTTCCCCATACAGTAAAGACCCTACAGTGTTTCCCGTACAAAAATATAGTGTTTACCCGATTGCATAAAATCAAAAGTTCAGCTTTATTATATTTTTATATATCCCCCCGATAAAACCAAACCCTCTGAGAGGAGGTGACGGAAAGCCGTTGGTCACTTTATGGCTTATGCGTATTGCATGAACAGTTCAGCGCGAAGTATCGACTAGGATGCATCACGCTTTAAACAACGAGATGTGCAATCCAATACCTCAAGGAGCAAACCACGAAACACGTACTGCGTTTTTTAATCTTTGTCAGCGGGTTGATTCCCGTGCTTCTGATTGGAGGCCCGACAGGTGCGGCAAGCAAGGTTTGTTCCAACAAGGATTTGAGCGGTGATTACCTGTTTAACGAGGTCGA
>Ga0316628_100001813_pt1 | contig 15370 bp, 17 predicted proteins | sample OWC_Aug_M2_C1_D5_FD_207648 | JGI IMG/M metagenome (GOLD analysis project Ga0316628, IMG submission 207648) | Wetland soil microbial communities from Old Woman Creek delta, Ohio, United States - OWC_Aug_M2_C1_D5_C | ecosystem: Environmental > Terrestrial > Soil > Wetlands | place: USA: Ohio... | reverse complement strand
AGTTTGCTTACAGGTTTAATCAATAATGATAGAGATAAACTATTGTTCGCAACCCAAAGGCTACAAGAAGAAATAGCCAATCCAAAAAGAAAAAAGAGATTGTCGCAGATATTCCATGAGCAAATATTAAGGGGGAATATACAAAGATAAAATGGTTGATTATTTGAGAGAATACAAAGGCAAAAACGTTTTAATTACAGGCGGTGCTGGCTGTATAGGAAGCAACCTTACTAGGGCATTAATAAACTACGAAGCGTTGAAAATCATTGTGCTTGATGATTTGTCGGCAGCGGAGAAATGGAATGTGCCGATAGACCCAAGCGTGGTATTCATTGAAGGCAGTATACTTGATGATGAAGTTCTCAGAAGGGCTTTTTCTGACGAGGTGGATTATGTATTCCATTTGGCAGCGCATTTCGCAAACCAGAATTCGGTTGACAATCCTGAAACTGATTTGGATGTCAATGGCAAGGGCATACTGAAAGTCTTGCAATATTCGCATATAGCCAAAGTAAAAAGGTTTGTCTACGCTTCTTCGGGCTGCTCTGTATACGGTAGCGAAGCACCATTGCCATTAACAGAGGATTATGTGTCATTGCATCTTGACACGCCTTACCAGATAACGAAACTGCTCGGTGAGCTTTACTGCAATTTCTTTTTCAATCAGTATGGATTGCCAATAGCGATTGCGAGATTCTTTAACTGCTGTGGAAGCGGAGAAATCCCAGGTGCTTACCGCAATGTGATACCGAACTTCATCTGGTGGGCATTGCATAATCAGCCTTTGCCGATTACAGGAACAGGCGAGGAAACTAGGGATTTCACGCACGTTTCAGATATTGTTGACGGGACACTACGATTGGGAACACATCCGAAGGCTGTAGGCGATGCGTTCAATTTGGCATCGGGGAAAGAGACGAAGGTAAAAGATATAGCTAAAATGGTTTTGGATATTACTGGAAGTAAATCTGGTACAATAGCCAAGCCACGACGGGATTGGGACAAAATAGTGAGGCGCAGGGCTTCGATAGCCAAAGCCAAGGGCATTTTGGAATATGAACCACAGAAAACAGTGGAGGATGGTGTCAAAGACGCCTATAAATGGATAAAAGATTCATTTTATGTGGGCAAGTTTGAAAGGATTAGCCGCTGTGCAAGATTCTTATAAATCAGGCAGTTATACTTATGGAATAAAACGTGAACCGATAATGCTTCGATGTCGTGCGTGTGGTGAACTAAAAATATCGTGGTTTACTGGCATATTAGGTTGCCCTCCAGAAGTATGCAAGGATTGCAGACCCAAAGAAGTATTTCATAAAGAGTGGGTTTCTAGGGATGATGTAAATGCGAAAACTTAACGTAGCAATAGTGGGCTGCGGTGCAGTAGCCGATAAAAGGCATATCCCTAGCTTTTTAAGGCTAAAGGATAAAGTCAATGTTATTGCTGTGTGTGACAAGAACTTAGAGCTTGTAATCAATCAAGTTACGAGGCACCATTCATTGAGCGGCTTTACAGAAATGACTTCTATGATACGAGAAAAAGATATAGATATTGTCGATATTTGTACTCCACCTCAAATACATGCACAACTAGCAGTAGAAGCGTTGGATACTGGTTGTCATGTATTGATGGAAAAGCCGATGGCATTGACGGTTGCCGATTGTGATAAGATGATAGATGCCGCAAAGGGGAACAATCGGAAACTCTGCATTGTCCATAACGTGTTGTTTCACCCGCCTCTAATAGAGGCACGGAAATTATTTGAGCAGGGTGCTATTGGTGAATTTCGTGGCATGAGAATATTGTTGGCTGACCCTAAAGATGAAATGATAATGCGCAAGGATTATTGGATACACAAGTTGCCTGGGGGTGTCATAGGTGAAACTGGCCCGCATCCTGTCTATATCTCCTTGGCATTCCTAAAGAATGTGAGAAATGTCGAGGTATTCACCAAAAGCTATTTGAAACATGATTGGGCTAAATACGACGAAATAAGAATTGAACTCGATGCGGACAATGGTATGAGTTCGATAGCCGTATCATATTCGGGTGATAGATATGCTGCTGAAGTTGAGATATTTGGCTCTGAAGGTTCACTGTTTGTGGACTTGCAAAGCATGTTATGCATTAAACATGGAACAAAGAAAACGCTTAATCCTTTGGAATTGGTGAAAACATCTTTGAGCACAACATGGCAGATTAAAAAAGGGTTGGTAGCAAATGGATTAAGAGTAGCCACAGGTCAATTCAGAGTAGGGCATGAGATGGTGATTGAGCAATTTGTTGATAGCGTATTGAACGATACCAAGTTACCAATTACGGGTGAAGAAGGTAGGGAAACGGTAAGAGTTATGGAGAAGATAGTTCAAAGATTGGAGAAGAAATATGGCTAGAAAAATGAGAAAGAAAACCAAAGAGAAAATTAAAGCACTCTCTAAGTATATCGTGGGTTGGATAGCCGCCTTGTTTATGGTGTTTGTTTGCGTAGCAATGGTTTTTGCCTATATATACCCGTGCCCATTATGCTTGGCGAGAACATACTATGTATTCGGGCTTCTCGCAGGCGTGACTGGAACTACGGCTTATTTCATGTTGTATTCGTTGTTTACACCTATTGTCAAATGGATTTGGTGGAGAGTTAAGAGAAAGCCACAGGGTTTTATTGAGTTGATAAAGAAGGCAAAATAATGCCAACAACCAAATTGACAAAACAGGCACTTGGACTTATTCCCTATCTTGGCGAATTCTGGAAAACCAAGAAGATGATTGAGAGGACTGAGTTTTATAAAATAAGTCATCTAGGTTGGTTGCAAACTGACAAGGGTAATGCTATTAGGCAGTATGTGAAAAAGAGAATACCTTATTACAAAGACAGAGGAATAGATGACCGATATATTACAAGACAAGACATTCTAAATTATGGCGAAACTATGGTGAGGCAAGATTGGTTGGGAAAGGGTAATGTAGAATATGTGGCTACAAGTGGTTCTACTGGTGTTCCATTGATGCTATGTTATGAAAAAGGCAAAACCAATGCCAGAGAGTGGGCTTACATTTGGCACATGAGGCAACATCTTGGCTACACACCTCTTAGCAAATGCGTTGTGCTGATGGATTACCCTGTGCCTATGGCAGATGAAGGGATTTACTGGTATAAGGCTATGATGGGCAAGTGGCTTGTCATGTCTACCTATCATATGAGCGATACAAACTTGCCGAAATACATTGAGCAGATAAGGAATTTCAAGCCTGATTTTATTCAGTGCTATACCTCGGCTGCTGTGACTTTGGCTAGGTTTATGAACAGCCGACTTATTGAACCATTCCCATTGAAGGGAATACTGTGTAGTTCGGAAAGCCTATTTGAAGGGCAAAGGGAATTTATCGAAAAGGTATTTGGATGCAAAGTCCACTGCCATTACGGGCATACCGAGAAATGCGTTTTGGCTTATGAATGTCCAGTTAGCGGGAAGTACCATGTGTTTCCGCAGTACGGATACACGGAGATAATCCACCCGTCTGGCAGGGAATGCGTCAAAGGCGAAGTAGGCGAAATTGTCGCCACAGGATTCAACAATTGGGCTATGCCTCTTATCAGATACAGAACTCAAGATTATGCGCAATTCGGCGGATATGGCTGTAAATGCGGCAGAAATTACATGGTTCTGGATAAGATAGAAGGTCGGTTGCAGGATTACATAGTCACTAAAGATGGCTCATTAGTCAGTCTTGGTTCTGTTGTCGGTGGAATCCACGAAAATGAATGGGCTGGAATCAGTAAGGTACAGTTTGAGCAGTCTAAAGAAGGCGTATTGTTGGCACGATTAGTCAAGCCAGTTGGAGCTAGGGCATCATCTATTGCCGATATAGTGAAGATGCTTATAGAGAAGCGTTTGTCTGATGGTTTTGATATTAAGGTGGAATTTGTGGATGACATACCATTGACACAGCACGGGAAAGTTAAGTTGCTGGTGCAAAATTTGTCTGTCAGCAAAATAATCGGGAACTGATAATGGGAAAATCGGGAAATCTAGTTAGGTATTCTTTCGTAGCCTTTTTCATTTTGTGCGGATTGGCAATCGGCATAGTTGGCAGTATTGCCTGCACAGTCAAATATTATGAAGGCAAAGTTCCGATGTCTGACCCGATAGCTTCCGAGTTGATGGCTACACGCAGTGAATATGTCAGTCTGGACGACACGATGCTGTATTATAACTTCTACGACATCAAAAAGGTAGACGATTTGCCTTATAAAGACCTAACCTATCTGGTTTGGCTTATTGTTATTATCGGACTGATGTATGTCGGGCTTGGAATCAAGATTATTATTTCTAAGGATTGGATTTATGCAAGAGAAGATAACGCAGTTTTGGAACAATAAGCCCTGTGGTTCGCAGACATCGGTTGCTGAGTCGCCGCTTGATTATTTCAGGGAGACGGAGGCGTACCGCTATAAAATGATGCCATTCATTTGTGATTTTGCCGAGTTTTATAAATATCGTGGCAAGAGGATATTGGAGATAGGCATTGGCATAGGTTGCGACTTCAATGAGTTCGTAAAGCAGGGCGCTTTGGCTTATGGCATCGATGCTTCATCTGAATCTGTTGAAATGGCACGCAGGCGATTGAGAGCATACAAAGCGGAAGCCGTAGATTTGAGCATCGCCAACGCTGAACAGTTGCCATATAAAAACAACATGTTCGATGCAGTGTATTCATTCGGCTGCCTGCATCACGTGCCCAATACCCGTAAGGCAATCCATGAGGCCATTAGGGTATGCAAGGTTGATGGGAAAATAAAACTGATGCTATATAACCGAAGTAGTATCTATGCCTACTTATTCTGGACTTACAACAACCTGCGGGGCAATTTCCCCAAGAGTCTGGAGCAATCGTTTTGGGATGACTTTGAGAGTATAGGAACAAAAGCATTCACCGAGAATGAGGTATTGGCAATGTTGCCGAATAACGTTGTTGTCGAGAGAATGTGGTGTCCATTGAGCGGATATGATTTTATGCTAGATAGGTCTTGGTATTGGCAAATGTTAATCAAAGTTATCTATGACATTGTGGGTAGCAATACGGGATTTTACAGGCTGATTGCATTAAGAAAAACGCAATGAATAATCGCATAAAAAGGTTTTTGTATGCAGTCTTTAGGCGGATAATAGTCAAGCCATTGCTGAGAAAGGGATTGGGGTCAATCCCTTTTATTGCAGCCGCTTACAAGTTTATTGAAGGTGCTATCTTGCCGAATGGTCAGAAAATGGTTATTGTCAATGGCTGCAAGATGATGACTAGATATGGCGGCGTTGGGCAAAGTTTGATATATGATGGAGAATATGAGCCGCAAACAACGGCTATATTTAAGGAATTGGTGAAGCCAAAAATGAAAGTGGTGGACATAGGCGCAAACAATGGATACTTTACATTGCTTGCGAGTAAATTGGTGGGAGCGGAAGGCGAGGTGTTGGCCTTTGAGCCTGAGCAGAGGAATTTTGACGACTTGATGCAAAACATCAATTTAAACAAATCGGCGAATGTAGTGTCCGTAAGGAAAGCGGTTGGCGACAGGAATATTGAAACGGTAATGTTTACATCTGATGTAGAGCCTGGGGAATGCAGCCTTTTCCAATGCTACCCATCGAACAAAAATATGGTCAAGGTTGAGATGGTTAAGCTGGACAGCGTTTTAAATGGCAAGGTGGACATCGTAAAAAGTGATACCGAAGGCAATGAATTGGGCGTTTTGCTGGGTGCTGAACAGCTATTGGCAGGGTGCGCTGATGTAAAGCTGATTTTGGAGTTTTTCCCAATCGGCTTCAAGGCTGCTGGATATTCGATAAAAGAATTATGGAAAGTATTGCACAGATACGATTTCCTTTACATGTACCTAATCGACGAAAAGGCGAGGCGAACCAAGTTGATAACATTGGACGGGATTGAGCGATATTCAAAAAGGTTTGGCGGCACAAACGTGCTATGCGTAAAAGAGCCGATAGAAGGGATACCCTATGAACTCTGATAAAATGAACAAGTCCATATTCAAACAGTTTAATGTTGGTATGTGGTGGGGTGCTTTTCGCAACCTATTACAGCAGGCCAACTTCTATCTGCTTTTGATTACCTGTGTATCTTCTGTAACGACGCTTTTTGTCACAGTAATCAACCCTTGGTTGGCTGACAATTTTGGAATAAGGATACCGTTTTATATCATGTTAATCGTTGCTGTGATAATATTGCTTCTCATTCTTTTGATGGAACACAAAATTACTATGCCAAGCTATTTTACATACTGGTCACAACAGTGGTGGCAACATGGGAATCCTTTGCCCCATAGGTTGGATAAGATAGATACGGAACTTAAGGAAATTAAAGAAATGCTGAAAGGCAAGGGTAAATAATGATACTACTTTCTTTGCTTTGGTTTCCGATTTTGATATTCCTGCCAGGGTTTGTCATTTTAGGTTTGCTGAAACTGAAAGACATCCATTGGCTAGACGGACTTTTGTATGCCGTAGGCTTGAGCCTTGTCTTTGACATCATAGTTGGGCTTGTGCTGAATTTCGGATTGCCCTTGTTTGGAATAGCTAAGCCAATTTCGGCATTGCCTGTGACATTGGCATGGGTTGTCGCAACTTTGGTTTTTGTGGGGTTGATTTACAGATATGGGAACAGAATAACGCAGCCCTATTATTTTAGAATGTCGTGGTGGAATTTGTCGCCTTTGCTTATTTATGCAGTGAGCGTGTTTTTCATATACCAAATGACCTTGCCGACTGCTAATTTGATGGGTAGTGATGTGCATCTTGAGTATTATTATGCCAACCAGACTATTATGAACGGCTATTGGAATGTCTCTAGCCCTGTGCCCGTAAATACATGCCTGCCGATAGTAATTCTTTTGCCCGTGTTTTCCATCTTGACCAAGGTGGATGCCATGTGGATATTCAAGGCTGTTCAGCCGTTGCTTTTTGCCTTGCTGCCTTTGGTTCTGTATCGAATATACAGGATGCAATTCGGGCATGTGGTAGCGACGCTAGCCGTTGTTTTTTTTATAACGTTGCCTTCCTTCACTATGGATGTAGTGCAGTTGGTCAGGCAACAATATGCCATGTTGTTTTTTGCGCTTGTCGCCCTTCTTTTGGTTGACCGTAGAATTAACATATGGGTTAAGTCTGCGTTGGCTGTTGTTTTTGGAGTCGGCGTGATTGTGTCGCACTACGGCTTGGGTATGGGTTTCGTCGGGTATATTTTCCTCGTGACGGTGTTGGTCGCCTTGCTCAAGGCGAAATGGATACAGGTTGCTTGGCAATGGATGACTATGCAAAAGGAAAAACTTCCCACAGATTTCTTGTCTTGGAGGCATAGGACGTGGATACCGCTGTCCGTACTTTGCGTTGTCTCTATTGGCTTCATGTTGGCTTATTTCTCCAAGACCGCAACTGGTGTTAATATAGCCAGTGTCATAGGAGTCCCCGTCAACATTGTGAAGGCTTTGATTGCAGGTGCTAACTACACTAGTGACCAGAGGGAGATTTTACTGCAAACCACAATCGGGTTTGATTTTATGGGAGCATCTATTTTGGGCAAGGTATGGCGTATACTGCAATATACCGTTGAGGCTTGCTTTATAATCGGCTTTTTTAGGATGGTAATGTGCCCATTGTCATTCGGGAAGATTACTGTTTCGTATTTCGCATTCGTTGTTGCAAGCATTGCCATATTTGGTGGTATGTATGTATTGCCCACAATTTCCTATGGTGCTGGCGCTACACGGATATTTGGAATAGTTATGATGTTTGTCGCTCCTATTTTTGTATATGGCATTGGGGTTGTTGCGAGAGGAATAGTCAGATTAATCAAATTGATGAACTTCAAAGTGCAGTGGAGGCAATATTATGTCACCGTTGCCTTCGGCTGCCTGCTTTTGCCTTATTTTCTCTTTAATAACGGTATTGTCTTTGAGGCTATAAAGAGCGATGAAATCGGGCATGTTGACATACCGTTCTCAGTGGCTTGGAGTAGCTATAGGCTGGACATGACATCGAGGTTTGCCCCAGAGGACTTGGCTGCGATGAAGTGGGTTAAGGATAAGGTAAGTATTGAATACCCTATATATGCAGACGGACATTCTGAGAAGCTGGTGATACAGAACTTCTATATCTATAGCGGGGAAGGTCAGTCAATTTGCAGGAAGCCTAAAGGCTATGTGTTTCTGCGCAAGTGGAATGTAGACCACCAAACTTTGGCATTCGGCTCTGGATATGGATGCAGGGAAAGCGTATCTTGGGACACTTTTGAGTGTGGTGGCGTAAAGACGATGCAATACGTATTGGAAAACGGGACAGTGGTTTACGACAACGGGGCTAGGATTATTTTTGTGGATGGGGAGAGATGAAGGAAGCCTTTGTGGTTTTGAGTGGTGGTGTGGAAATGAAAGACAACAATTGGCAATTGGATTATTGGTCTGTGGTCAGGTGTGAGGTGGCTCTGAAATTATGGCGATTACATTCGCATAATGTGATTCTGAGTGGTGGGGTGCATCGTTTCCACGATGTCTTGACGACGCCGACTGCGGCATCGCTGATGAGGGACTACATGGTGTCGCATGAGTCGTCAATGAGCAAGAGGCTGAGGTTGGAGGACAAGTCTAGTACTACATATGAGCAGCTATTCAATGTGGCTGGGCTTGTGCCGAAGAGGTGCGAATTGAGCGTGTTGTCAAACAATTGGCACTTGCCACGCATTGCTGCTCTTTTGGCTTGCTGCTCGCAGGTTAGGACTTTAGTTGGCAGGGTGCGGCTCATTCCCGTTGAGGCGTATATAAAAACCGTAGATGTGAGTCAAGAGATAATTGAGAGTGAAGCCAAGGGGATAAGAGCCATACTTTGTGGCTCATATAGTTTTTAGGGTTAAAAGAATGAAGATTGTCCTAATGGCGGGGAAACAGGCAGGTTGTATTGGTTTGCTTGCATTGCTTGCCGACAAGTATGAGGTGCTGAAGGTAGTTGCCTATGATTTTATGGTCGATGAGTTGGCGAAGTTTTTTGGCATTCCTACGATATTGTCCGTTAAAGAATTGGATGATGATTCTTGTGCTAAAGCCGATTGCTTGGTTTGTGTGCATGGCAGGGAAATCGTGAAAGCAGACATGAGGGAGAAATTCAACAACAAGTGCTTCAATATGCATCCTTGCCTGTCGCAATACAAGGGCGCTGACCCGATAAGTCGGTTGTTGGTTGACAGGGGTGTTTTTGCGAGCGTCGGAATTCATGTGATGACTGACAAGGTTGATGAGGGCGAGGTTCTTGAAGAGCAATTTATTAATATTGAGCATTGCCATACTGTGCAGGAAGTTTATAACGAACTGTATCCGTTGTATGCCAAGGTGTTGGTTACGGCATTAAGGCACATGAAAGTATAAATGAAAGCAATATTCTTGGTAGACTCCATACCCAATGTGGAGATGTTTGTTCCTATCATAAGGGAACTGCCTGCCGATTGCGAAGGCATAATCATAAATCTCGACAGGTGGGCTAAACAGAAAGAGATAGAGAATAGATTGCAAGATTGCGACATAAAGTATAAGACCATCGGTGGTTGGAAGCGAAAGGATGTGAATGAAGTCCTTATGGAGACAAATCCTAGCGTGGTGGTCATGTCGCACGATGCCACGATACCCATTGACCCTCTGTTTATAAAATGCGCAAATGGCAAGGGCATTCCGATATTGTATGTCCCGCACGGCATGATTTCAGCCGCATCATGGGTAGGGCTGAACAATAAAGGCTTCTGCAATTGGCTATTGTATTTTAAGATGGCTGTTCTTGGTGTTTTTAGGTTGATGAAATCGGGGAGGGTGTCGCAGAAGCGTATTGCTGAAACGGGATGGATGTGGATAAGACATACTTTTAGGCACAAGATGGAAGCGCATGGCAGTTGGACAAAAGCGGCAGTTTTTGGTGATGATGCTAAGCGGCGGCTTGTTTCAATAGGTGTAAGTCCAGATAATGTCGTTGTGACAGGCAATCCAAAGTTCGATTACATAGTTCATTCCAAAGAGGATGCTTGCAGGAATAGTGTACGCCAACGATTCCATATTGCCGATGGCGAAAACATTGTTTTGCTTTTGACTGACTACCTTGTGGAGTGTGGTCAATGGAATATGAAACAGAGGTTAGAATTTGTCAGGGCTGCTTGTGAGGCTGTTGCAGAATTGCCGAAAACAAGGTTGATAATCAAGTTGCATCCTGTTGCCGAGAGAATCATTGATTATCAAGACATTGTTTGGAATTCGGATTATCCTGCTGTTGTTTGCCAAAGTGAGCCGTTGTGGGAATTGTTGCGTTCCTGCAAGGCGGCAATCACTGTGGTTTCGGGTGCTGGATTGGAGGTGATGGCAGCGGGAAAACCATTGATAATATTCAACCTTTTCGGTGACGAATCGCCCTTTGGCGAGGCAGATGGAGCTTATGTCGTGAAGTATAATGATGATTTGCTGCTAGTATTGAAATCGATAATTTCAGATGGATTGCCCAAGGATAGGAAAATAGCTATGGGTAGATTTGTATATAACCATGCCTATTTGCAGGACGGCAAGGCAGCCAAGAGGATTGCCGATTTGATTGCAGAGATGGGCAAGAAAGGGATTATACTATGAAGTTAGAAAACAAGGTAACACTTGTTATTGGCGGAACAGGCTCATTTGGGCAGAAGTTCGTTGAGATAGCCCTGAAAGAGAATAACCCAGATGTCATTAGGATATTCTCCCGTGGAGAATTGTTGCAGCAGGAAATGAGGCAGAGGTTCAATGATGATGAGAGGCTACGATTCTTTATTGGCGATGTCAGGGATAGGGAAAGGGTTTATCGGGCTATGAACGGTGTTGATATAGTAGTTTCGGCGGCTGCGCTCAAACAGGTTCCAACTTGCGAATACAATCCTATTGAGGCCGTGAGAACGAACATAGAAGGTGCGATGAATGTTATTGACGCTGCCATTGATAACAACGTTAGAAGTTTGGTCGCTATCTCTTCGGACAAGGCTGTATGGCCTGTAAATTTGTATGGTGCTACCAAGATGGTGATGGAGAAACTATTTATTCAAGCCAATGTCTATTCTGGGTATCGGGAGACACGGTTTTCATGCGTGCGGTACGGGAATGTAATAGGAAGCCGAGGTAGCATAATACCCATATTCCTTGACCAGAAGAAAACAGGCAAACTTACTATCACGGATGAGCGCATGACTAGGTTTTGGATTACATTGGAGCAGGGTGTCAGGTTTGTTATCGATTGCATTGATAAGATGCGTGGTGGCGAGATATTCATACCCAAAATACCGAGCATGAAGCTTGTGGATTTAGCGGATGCGATTGCTCCTGATACCGCAAGGGAAATCATAGGCATACGTCCAGGCGAGAAACTCAATGAAGTACTGTTGACACAGGAAGAGGCTAGGCATACTGTGGAGTTTGATGGGTATTTTGCCATTGAGCCTGACCTATCGTTTTGGAAGAAGGGTTGTCTTGGTGATGGCAAGCCGTTGCTCGACGGTTTCACTTATACAAGTGAAAATAATGAATCGTGGCTGACAAAAGATGAAATAAGGGCAATGGTAGGGGAAGTTTGAAATGGCTGAATTAGCAATGAATGGTGGCAAGCCAGTACGAGAAGCTATGCTTCCCTATGGGCACCAATGGTTGGATGAAAAAGATATTGCCGCTGTGATTGATGTTTTAAAAGGCGATTGGATTACACAGGGCAAAAAGGTTGATGAATTTGAGGAAGCGGTTGCTAATTATTGCGGTGCAAAATATGCCGTGGCAGTATCAAGCGGAACAGCAGCCTTGCACGCCGCCTGCCATGTGGCAGGCATATCTGAGGGCTATGAGGCTATCACAACCCCGATGACTTTTGTGGCTACGGCTAACGCTATTGTTTTCTGCGGCGGGAAGCCTATATTTGCAGATATAAGGGAAGATACTATTAATATAAACCCCGTGGAAATAAGGAAGCGAATAACCGACAAGACAAAGGCTATCATGCCAGTTGATTTTGCTGGCAATCCTGCCGACCTTGATGAGATAAATGAGATTGCAAGAGATAATAGGTTGGTCGTTATAGAGGATGCTACACATGCTTTGGGTGCTGAATATAAAGGTAAAAAAGTCGGCAGTTTATCTGATATTAGTTGTTTTGACCCAAGAATAGGAATAATGACAGATAAAGGTAATAAGGCAATATCAAAAATAAAAGAGGGTGATTATGTATTAACGCATTTAAATAGATATAAGAAAGTGTTAAAAGTGTATAAACGTAGGTATAAAGGTTGTTGGATAAAGTTGAAGTTAGTAGGTATGAGTAGTATAGCCAGATGGACTAGCCGTTGTTTCTCTGCAACTGAGGAACATCCAATTTTAGTAAATAGGAAAGGATTCAAGCGGTGGATGCCAATAAAGGAATTGAGGGATACCGATGCCGTTTATATTATGCAGTCTAAGTGTAGAATATGCAACCATACTATTCCATTTTATTGGGAGTTATGTGAGTATTGCAATCCTGCTCAGCTATCAGGTGTAGGTGGTAAAATATCAAAAACGAAAGATAATGGAAAGTTGGCACATAGGCAATTGTGTAAGTTTGGGCATTATTATGAGGATATTTTACCATTCGCTAGTAAATTGGAAAAAGATGGATATAGAGTAATACCTATAGGAGTTGTTGTCCCAGATATTATTGCTATAAAGGATAATAAAGTGATTGCCTATGAGGTAGAAAAACAATATATACGTACAAAAAGAAAAACAACAAAATATGGTGAGTTTAGCAAATATTATGATGAAATTAGATGGGTTTGTACTCCTAGAGAAAAGAGAAGGATAAAAAATAAGAACCATTACCATATGGATAAAAGCGGTTTTGTATATACAGATGTTCAGTCTATTAAAAGCGTCTTTAAAGCAGAAAAATGGGTTTATAATTTGGAGGTTGAGGATGACCATAGCTATTATGCCAGTGGTGTTGCTGTTCATAATTGTTTTAGTTTCCACCCAGTCAAAAGCATTACTACTGGTGAGGGAGGTATAGTTACAACTAATGGTAAAGACTTTTATGAAAAGCTGAAGTTATTCAGGCGTCACGGCATAGTACGCAATCCAGCCAAAGGCTCTTGGTATTATGAAATGGAAGATTTGGGTTATAACTATAGGATTACAGACTTCCAGTGCGCCTTGGGCATCAGTCAGTTGGAGAAATTGGATAGTTTTATTGCTAGACGCAGGGAAATAGCCAAAAGGTACAACGAAGCTTTTGCCGACATAGATGAAATAATCACGCCTTTTGAGGCTGATTACATAAAACATGCTTACCATATCTATGTCATCCAATTAAGGCTAGATAAATTGAAAGTTGGTAGAAAAGAGATATTCGATGCGTTGAGGGCTGAGAATATCGGGGTCAATGTCCATTATATACCAGTAAACCTACAACCGTTTTACGAATTAGACTATGGCTATAAAAAAGGCGATTACCCGATAGCCGAAAGGTATTACGAAAGGGCGATAACGTTGCCGATATTCCCGAAGATGACTGATGGTGATATTGATGATGTGATTGAGGTGGTCAAGAAAGTGTTTGGTTATTATAGGAAATAAAGGAATCAAGGGAGAAAGAAGTATGAATAACTGTAAACGGTGGCTCGAAAAGTATTATTCTCATATTGTTCTTTTTCTAAGTACTGGTATTTGTTTAATACTCCTTGTATATGCTATATGTAAAATAATTAGTGCTTATATCTAAGTAGAACTCCTGTGTTTGAAGGAAAGTGATATGCCGAAAGTAGTAGCTATTGTTCAGGCTAGAATGGGGTCGTCTCGACTCCCCAATAAGGTGCTGATGGATATTATTGGAAAGCCGTTACTGTGGCATATTGTAAACAGGTTGAGATACGCAAGGCTAATTGATGATATTATTATCGCAGCGGCAAACAGCGAACGTGATAACGCCATAGTGGACTTTGCCAAAGAAAATAAAATAGCCTGCTACACGGGAAGTGAAAATGACCTTGTTGATAGGATATACAAGGCATCAAAATACAGCGATGCTGATGTAATTGTCAGGATTACGGCGGATTGCCCGTTGGTTGACCCTGTTTTGGTTGACAAGGTTATTGGCGTGTTCTTGGATGGTGAGGGCAAGTTCGATTTTGTCAGCAACACAAACCCACGGACATACCCCGATGGGCTTGACGTAGAGGTGTTTTCTTTTAAGGCTTTGGAGAGGGTTTGGAAAGAGGTCACGGATTTGCATATGAGGGAGATGATAGTGCTCAATTTCCTTGAGCATACAGAGAAATATAGACTTGGCAAAGTAGTTTACAAAGAAGATTTGTCACAATTGAGGTGGACTGTTGATTACCAAGAAGACTTTGATTTTGTGAAAGAGATATACAAAAGGCTGTATCAAGTAGGCAAGCCGTTTCTGATGGGAGACATTCTGGAACTTTTGAGGCGGAATCACAAACTTGTGTTGCTTGGGGTAAGGAATGAATAGAGGGTGAACGTATGAGCATAGTTTGTAAGGGAGTAATTATGGATTTTGATAGAACCCTTGTCTGTTTGGATGTTGATTGGGCATCGGCTTACGACAAGTTGAATGAGATATGCAACGAGTTCGGGGTTAGACTAAATAACTTTGATGTGTTGGGGAGCATAATGCAGTCTTATGGTAGTCTCAAAGAAAAATCAGATGGAGGCAAATTGGCTTACAGGTTTTATTACAAAGCCATGAAGATTTTGACACAAGTTGAGTTGGCGGGCTTGGATAAATCCAAGCCTATTCCAAACGCCAAACAAGTATTGAGGTGGCTGGGGAAGAAGAAAATCCCATTTGCAATCGTGAGCAATAATGACAGCCTGTGTATAGCAGCAGCGTTCAAAAAGTTTGGCTTTCCTGCCCCGATAGTATTCATTGGGCGGGACAAGGTTATGTTCCCGAAACCTGATACGCAAGGCGTGCTGATTGCATTGGACATTATGAAATTGAAGCCAGAAGAATGCTGGTTGGTGGGCGATTCTGAAATTGACTTGAAGTTGGGAAGGGTACTAGGCATGAGGGTAATCATCAGTGACTTATTGCAACTAAAGCAGGCATTATGAAAACATTGCCAAAGATAGCGGTTCTTTACACTTCGGCAGATGGATTGGGCTATCCGAGCCATGTCAAGTGTTTGCAATCTGTAAATGAAAGGAAAATTAAAATAATAGGCACGGCACAGGATGAAAATGCGGCGGGTTTTGCGTTTGTTGATATGGGCTATGTAGTGCCGCCTGTGGCTAACCTGCGATTTATCGATATAATGCTTGAG
>Ga0316628_100001812_pt1 | contig 15376 bp, 13 predicted proteins | sample OWC_Aug_M2_C1_D5_FD_207648 | JGI IMG/M metagenome (GOLD analysis project Ga0316628, IMG submission 207648) | Wetland soil microbial communities from Old Woman Creek delta, Ohio, United States - OWC_Aug_M2_C1_D5_C | ecosystem: Environmental > Terrestrial > Soil > Wetlands | place: USA: Ohio... | reverse complement strand
TGCTTGTGAAGGAAGCGCTACTGTCAATCTTATCTCGAGCAGTTCTACTCCTGTTTCTGTTATGAAAGAGCGGTTGAGGGTTCTTCTTGTGGAAGATAACGAAATTAACCGGCGTGCTGGCAGCGCGCTGCTCACCATGGAGGGCTGTGAGGTAGAGACTGCCAATGATGGTCTTGACGCCTTGTCAGCCCTTGAATCGCATATTTTCGATGTCGTGCTGATGGATATTCATATGCCAGGTATCGATGGGCTGGAAACTACACGCCGACTGCGCAAAATGGGGGGAACAATGGGGCGCGTGCCGGTGATTGCACTAACCGCCGATATTACCCAAGATAATCTGCAGGACTGCATTCATGTCGGTATGGATGCCGTGCTTATCAAACCGATTAACCTTGCTAAATTACGGGATGCGCTGCGTTCAGTGGAGCTGGTGAGGTTGGAAAGAAGTAAAATGGGTTTTGCACTCTGATTTTTCTTTAATCTGTTCAAACACGTTGTATCTATGCGTCAATGATCGGGAAGATATCTTTGTATTAATTTATTTCTAAAGTGTCACTTGTGTACCTAGTTCTACCACACGATTCGGCGGCAGTTTGTAATAGCTTGCAGCTCCTTCCGATTGTCTTGTCATCCAAGCGAACAAAAGCGCACGCCAGCGTGGCAGCTTGCCGGGACCTTCCACAATATAAGAGCGTGCCACAAAGTAGCTGGTCGTCATAAGGTCGAAGGTGAGTCCTGGGTAGTTCACCTTCTCAAGGGCTGCCGTGACATCCGGCTCTTCGCGAAAGCCATAATGAAGGGCGATTGTGTAGAGGCCGGAGGACATCTCTGTTACTTTCGCGCGATGGGCGGGCTCTATCCTTGGCACATCCTCATTGACCACATGCAGGAAGACATTTTTTTCATGGAGGACTTTGAAATGCTTGAGGTTATGGAACAGGGCACTTGGCACCAGATTGGGATCAGAGGTGAGGTAGACGGCTGTACCTGGGACTCGTGGGATCTCCTGAGGCGGGAAGGAGATGAAACTTTCCATCGGTAACTCCATCTTGCTCCGTTCTTCGGTAACCATACGGCTGCCGCGCTTCCAGGTAGAGAGCAATATGAATATGAAGATGCCGAATATCAACGGCATCCATCCACCACTGGCAATCTTCGTTAGATTGGAAGCGAGGAACATTGTTTCCATCACACCAAAGAAGACAAGGCCTATCAGAAGAAATGATCGTTTGCGGCCGGGAAGCATCGACGTTACAGAAATAGCCAGCAATGTGGTAATTATCATGGTACCTGAGACGGCGATACCGTAGGCAGCCGCTAGACCACTCGATGAACCGAATACAATCACTAAGAGGGTCACGCCAAATAACATCAACCAGTTGATTGTAGGGATGTATATCTGGCCTCGTTCCGTATCCGACGTATGCAGTATGCGTAGGCGCGGCAGATAGCCGAGACGCGAGGCTTGAAGGGTCATGGAGTAGGCACCGGAGATCACTGCCTGAGAGGCGATCACCGTGGCTGCAGTGGCAAGCGCCACCAAGGGGACGATAAACCAGTCGGGAGCGAGCAGATAAAATGGATTTTCCGCTGCTGAAGAGGAGCTCAGTATCAGAGCACCCTGCCCGAAATAGTTCAACAGCAGCGCTGGCCACACCAGTCCGAACCAGGCAATGCGGACTGGCCGCGCACCAAAGTGCCCCATGTCGGCGTAGAGTGCTTCGCCGCCGGTGAGGGAGAGGAATACTGCGCTCAGCAATATGAAGAATGCCACTGGATGTTCGATAGCGAAGGAGACAGCATAAGAGGGATTGAGTGCGCGTAGCACACCGGGGTTCTGGGTGATGCTGATAATGCCGAGGACACCGAGTGTTACAAACCAGATGACGGTGACCGGGCCGAACAAGCGGCCACCCACACGGGCGGTGCCGTGGTGCTGAATGAGGAACAGCCCTACCAGAATACCAACAGTAACCGGGACGACAAACTCTTCCATGTGGGGGGCTACCACACCGATCCCTTCTACTGCAGACAATACCGAAATGGCCGGGGTGATCATGGCATCACCATAGAACAGAGCTGCGGCAAAAACGCCTGCAGTGACCACGAACGTGGAGAGTCGTGGCAGGTGGCGTGTCAAGCGATGGGCGAGTGCAGTGAGGGCCAGTACGCCACCTTCTTTATTGTTATCGAACTTGAGAATGATCCAGACGTATTTGATCGACACGATAAGTGTCATGGCCCAGAAGAAGGCGGAGAGGGCTGCGAGCACGTTGGTTTCTGTGGGGGCGAATCCATGCTCAGGAATGAACGCTTCCTTGAAGGCATACAGTGGGCTGGTGCCAATATCGCCATAAACCACGCCGAGGGCCGCCAGGGCGAGAGTGCCAGTACTGCTTTTGGTTGCGGGATTCCCCATCACACTGTTCCCTTGACTAGTCCGTGATAGTGCTATCACAAGTGGTCACGCATTATACGCCACACCCCGCGAATGCGGGGTGTGTTTTAAGCGAAACGAGGCCGGGGGGAGTGTTGCAGGGTGCCCAGTCGCTACCCGAATTTGAACTGGATGCCATAACCGCCGCGCGGGTACTCCCACTCGACATTTTGCCTGGAACAGATGATGCGACAAGTACCACACTCCAGGCAGCCATCGGTGATCAGCACCACCTTCTGCTCCTCGCGGGTATAGCAGCCGGCCGGGCAGCAGATGGTGCAGGGTTGGTTGCTGCATTGTCCGCATAACGCCGGATCTTTGATGCGGATATGGGGATTGTCCGCATCCACCAGATAGCGGTTCTGGAACAGCTTCTCTTCGATCTTGATGCCGCTCATCGGAAGGCCCTCCACAGTTTGAACGCATCGCCGAGCATACCGAACAGGGAACGTTGTTCGCGGAAGCTGGCGAAGATCTCCTTCTCCTTGGAACGTTTGTCCACCCCATCCACGGTGAGCATGGTGTAGGCCGAACGGTTGACCAGCTCCGGGTAGGTGGTGAAGAACTGGTTGTTGGAGTGGAAGATCTCGGGGAGATCCTTGTATTTCTTCATGTCCTTGATGACGAAGCTGTCATCGAGGCGGCGGCGGTATTCGGCCAGATTCGCCGCACTCATCGCCTTGCCAGAGGCGCGCAGGTCGATGATGGTTTCGGCGGCCATGCGCCCGGTGGTCATGGCGAGATTGGAACCCTCGCGATGCACCGCATTGACGAACATGCCCGAGTCGCCCGCTATCAGCCAGCCATCACCGAAGACCTGCGGAATGGCGTGATAACCGCCCTCCGGGATCAGATGCGCGGCGTACTCTTTCATCTCACCACCTTCGAGCAGCGGTTTGATGGAGGGGTGGTTCTTGGTCTGCTCCAGCAGTTCATAGGGTGTCATCTTCTGCCGCATCAGATCCGACAGCATCACACCGACACCAACGCTGATGGAGTCGTTGTTGGTATAGAGAAAACCGGTGCCCATCATCCCCTTGGTGAGCTTGCCCATCATCTCGATCACCACACCCTGGCCCTTCTGGATGTTGAACCGGCTCTCCACCGTCTCCTTGGGCAGGAAGTGGATCTCCTTCACGGCAAGCGCCACATGCTTCGGCTCCAGTTCGGGGCGGAAGCCGGCCTTGCGCGCCAGGGTAGAGTTGACGCCATCGGCGAGCACTACCACATCGGCGTAAATCTTGCCTTCAGTGCGATCGGTTTCGACACCGATCACCTTGCCGGTCTTGTCACGCAGCAGCTCCTTCACAGTGGTTTCGCAGATCACCAGTGCACCGGCCTCCTGCACCTTCTTGGAGAACCACTTGTCGAACTTGGCGCGGATGATGGTGTAGCGGTTGTGGGGCGGCTTGCTGAAGTCGTTGGAACGGAAGTGGGTGCCGATATAGGACTCGTCATCCATCACCCACATGCGCTGCTCGATGATGTGCCGTTCCAGCGGCGCATCTTCTCTGAAGTCGGGGATGATGCGCTCCAGCGCATCGGAGTAGAGGATGGCGCCCTGTACGTTCTTGGAGCCCGGCGCTTCGCCGCGTTCGATCTGCAATACCGAAAGTCCGGCCTTGGCGAGGGTGTAGGCGGCGGCGTTACCCGCCGGGCCTGCGCCTACCACAATGGCATCAAATTTTTCAGACATGAATGTCTCCTCAGCCTGCTTGTTTCAGGGTTGCCAGCTTCTGTCGGAACGCTTCGGTGAGTGCGGGCAGAATCGTCATCGCATCACCGACGATGCCGTAGTGGGCGAAATCGAAGATGGGCGCATTGGGATCGTTGTTGATGGCGATGATGCAGTCAGCGCTCTCCATGCCCACGCGGTGCTGGATGGCGCCGGAGATGCCGGCAGCGATGTAGAGTTTGGGGCGTACCGTCTTGCCGGACTGGCCCACCTGCCGATCCAGTTCCAGCCAGCCGGCTTGTACCACCGGCCGTGAACCGCCCACCTCGGCACCGAGCACACGGGCGAGATCCCAAATCAACTGGAAATTTTCCGGCTTGCCCAAGCCGCGTCCACCCGCGACGATGATATCGGCAAAGGGGAGTTGCGGTTTGTCACGGGTGTCGTCGGCGATGAACTCCAACACCTTGGTGACGATGTCGGTCTCCACCATGGCCAGCGGATGTTCGATGATGCGGCCGCTACGACCCGGTTGCTGCTCGGGCATCGCCATCACACGCGGACGCACGGTGGCCATCTGCGGGCGGTAGTTCAACGTGACGATGGTGCAGAGCAGGCTGCCGCCGAAGGTGGGGCGGGTGGAGAGCAGGCTGCGGTTTTCAGGATCGATCTCCAGACCGGTGCAGTCGGCGGTAAGGCCGGTCTTCAACGTGGTGGCGACGCTGCCCGCCAGGTCACGACCCTGGGTGGTGGCACCGAGCAGCAGGATCTCCGGCTGATAGGTGTTGACCAGTTCGGTAAGGCCGCGAGTGAAGGGATCGTTACGGTAATCGCGCAGCACCTCGTTCTGCATCAGGTAGCAGAGGTCGGCGCCGTATTCGAAGGCGGTGTTGCAGTACTCCTTGGCTTCATCACCAGGAGCGGACAATACGACACCGGCAAGTTCTGCACCGAGGCTGTCGGCCAGCTTGCGGCCTTCGCCGAGCAGTTCGAGTGAAACGGGGTGGATGTGACCGCGCTCGTGCTCGACGAAGACCCATACGCCCTTGTAGGCCTGCAGGCGTTCGTCGAGGACGATCTTGCGTTTCTTTTTGGCTGGGGCCTGAGTCTCTTCGCTCATCATCATCTCCTGTCAGGCGCGCTTGGCGAGCTCTTTTTCCACGGTGGGAAAGCTCTTGGTAATACGGGCAATCAGCTCCACCGCGAGGTCGGCCGGCTTGCCGTTCTCCACGGTGATCATCTCCGCCTTTTTGGCACGCGGAGTGGGGGTGAAGACCTTGCTGACGATGGTGGGTGAGCCCTTGAGGCCGATTTTGGTCACATCGTCGATGCCGGCGGCGGTGCGATCCCACTGCTGCAACTCATAACGGGCCGCACGGAACATGTCGGGCATGGTGCCGAAGCGCATCTGGTTGGTGCCCTCCAGCATGGTGATGAGGCAAGGGGTCGAGCTCTTCAGCACCTGCACACCACCTTCGGCGCGCCGCTCGACCACGATGGTGCGCTGGTCGAGATCGAGTTCGACGATGCGTGACACGTAGGTGAGCAGCTGCAGCTCGAGGCGCTTGGCGATGCCGGGGCCGACCTGCGCGGTGTCGCCGTCGATGGTCTGTTTGCCGGTGAAGACCAGGTCCACCGGTGTCAGCTCGTTGAGCTTGCGCAGTGCGGCGGCAAGGGCGTAGCTGGTGGCGAGTGTATCGGCACCGGCGAATGCTTTGTCGGTGATCAGGATGGCATCATCGGCACCGAAGGAGAGGGCCTTGCGCAGCGCCGTCTCCGCTTGCGGTGGGCCCATGGTGATCACCGTCACCTTGCCGCCGAAGCGATCCTTGAGGCGCAGCGCTTCTTCCAGCGCAAAGAGATCATAGGGATTGATGATGGCAGGTACACCCTGCCGCATGATGGTGTTAGTCACAGGATGGACGCGGATCTGTGCGCTGTCCGGAACCTGCTTGATGCATACCACGCTATGCATAACTCTCTCCTAGGCAGTCAGGATGCAGCCGTCAACGGGGCAATTGTCGAGGCAACGCGGTGAGTCGGATTCTCCCTCACATTCGGTGCAGGTGGTGGCATCGATGGCGTAGACGCCCTTGTGTTCGTGGATTGATTCCGTGGGACAGTCGGGCTCGCAGATTCCGCAGGCCGTGCACTGTCCGGCGTCGATGGAAAGGGCCATGTGTGCATTACTCCCGTTAATTGATGGCGTGGGAGTAAGGGTACGGAGAGGGAGAAAAAAGTGTCGTAAAATTACAGCGGGTGGCTGTAAAAAAAGTGTAAACGGCCCAGTTGAGTACTGGGGCAATTACATCTCGAAGCGGTAGCCCACGCCGGTTTCGGTGAGGAAGTGGACCGGTTCGGCCGGATTGGGTTCCAGCTTCTGGCGCAGGCGGCTTACGTAGATGCGCAGATAGTGGCTGTTCTCGGCATAGGCCGAGCCCCAGATGTCATGCATCAACTGTCGCTGGGTCAGCACCTTGCCTGGATTGCTGGCAAGCAGAACCAGCAGGCGGTATTCGAGATTGGTGAGGTGTACGGCTTCGCCGTTGCGGGTAACGCTGCGTCGCGCCAGATCCACGGTGACATCACCGAAGGTGAGCCTGGATGAACCTTCGCTGCTTTTAGCGATGCGCCTTACCAGTGCGCGCACACGGGCCAGCAGTTCGCCGATGCCAAACGGCTTGGTGAGATAGTCGTCGGCACCGCTGTCGAGGGCCACGATCTTCGCTGATTCTTCGACGCGTGCCGAGAGGATCAGCACGGCGGCATCGGACCAGGTGCGAAATTCGCGTACCAGATCTGCACCATCCATATCGGGCAGCCCCAGATCGACGATCAGCAGATCCGGCTTGCGGGTACTGGCTTCGATCAGGCCGCGTCGTCCGGTGTCCGCTTCGAATACACGATAGCCTTCTCCTTCCAGCACCGAACGCACGACGCGAAGGAGTTGCGGCTCGTCTTCCACCAGCAGGATTGTAATCGGGGCACTCATTTCAGCTCATCATCTCTTCGTGATCGAGGGCGGGCGGTATACCGAGTGGCAGGCGGATTTGCACACAGGCACCACCCTCGGGACGGTTATGAGCCTGGATGGTGCCGCCATGCGCTTCGACAATGGTGCGGCAGATGGCAAGCCCGAGCCCCATGCCAGTCTTGGACGATTCGGGTGTGCCGCGCACGAACAGTTCAAACAGATCCTCGGTGCGCCCCGATGGAAATCCTGGTCCGCGATCACACACCGTGAGCAGGGCCCATTCACCTTCCATGGCGGCACTGATGTCGATCGGTGTATCGGGCAGCGTGTACTTGAAGGCATTCTCCAGCAGATTGACCACCACACGCTCCATCAATACCGCATCGAATTTTACCAGCGGCATGTCAGGGGCCAGGTGCACACGTACTGGATGGCTACCACGGGTGTTTTTCAGTTGCCTCAGACTGGACGCAATCAGATCGTCGAAGAGTTGCCACTCCTTGCGCAGTACGGCTTTTCCAGACTGGAGACGCGCCATCTCCAGCAGATTGCCCAGCATCTGATCCATGGCCAGTGCCTGGTTGCGGATTGCCGTGGCTGTCTCGGTGGTCGAGGCAACGGCGACTCTGCCGGTAAGAGTGAGAGAGTCGGCCATGGCAACCAATGCCGTAAGCGGTGTGCGCATATCGTGTGAGAGCGCAGAAAGGATGGAGGCGCGCAGCCGTTCTGCGGAGGCCTGCAGATGGGTCTCTTCAGCAACTTCCACGTAATGGAGGCGTTCGATGGCGATGGCGATGAGTGAAGCAACGGTTTCGAACAGCTCCTGCTCTTCGTGTGGTGTGCGCGCCTTGTCATCGGAGCGGGTAACCACCATCACGCCGTTAACCCGGCTCGGCGCGAGCAGTGGGACGAACAGGGCGTGATTGCACTTGGGGCACTCCAGTGTCTTGGCCCGACGAATGACGTCTTGGACAAAGTCTCCGAGTTCCGCATCGGCGGTAGAGTGCTGTGGTGCAACTCCCTCATCCAGAAGATGTAATACGGCGCGATAACCGCTGTCGCCAAGATAGCCATCCAGGGCCGTTTGCACTTCCCATCGGGAGGCCGCGCCCGCCAGGTCTCGTGCCAACTGGTAGAGTCGGCGCGTCTGCTGCTCACGGCTCGATGCAATGCGGGTTTGTGTCTGCAATCCGGCGGTCAGCTGCGCGGTCATCAGTGCCACTGCAAGCATTACTGCGAGTGTGACGAGGTATTGTGCATCGGAGGGGATAAGTTCCAGGTGTGGCGGAACGAAGACGTAATCGAACAGCACGACGCTTACGACGGCCGATAGCACTCCCGGGCCGCGCCCCAATTTCAGCGTAACCAGAAACACAGTGAGCAGGAACAGCATCACCATGTTGGCCAGATCGAGCAGATGACGTAGCGGCAGTGCTGCCAGGGTAGTCAGCAGACAGCCTCCCAGCGCAAGCAGATACGCACGCCAGGAGATTTTGGCGGCCGTTATTTCCGGGAACATGGGGATTGATGTCCGCCTGTTGAGGTTTCAGCGCGTAGCATGCGCCGAGAAACTACCTCAAACGTGACACAAAGTCATCAAGCGAAGGCGCTGATTCGCTGGATGTGCAAATGTGATGAGGTTGCAGTGCAGAGTGTCTCCCTGGTGAAAACGGGTAACGCCGTCCCTGGCGCTGTCCCGCGAGCGCTTATTTATTGGCGCGATTGTGGATCAGGTCGTCGACCACAGAGGGATCGGCGAGGGTGGAGGTATCACCCAGGCTGTCGATCTCGTTGGCGGCGATCTTGCGCAGGATGCGGCGCATGATCTTGCCGGAGCGGGTCTTGGGCAAGCCAGGTGCCCATTGGATAACGTCGGGGCTGGCGATGGGACCGATCTCGGTACGCACCATGCCCACCAATTCCTTCTTCAATGCATCACTGGGTTCTATGCCCTTAACCAGAGTCACGTAACAGTAGATGCCCTGACCCTTGATGTCGTGCGGATAACCGACCACGGCCGCTTCCGCAACGGCGTGGTGCAGCACCAGCGCACTCTCCACTTCGGCGGTGCCGAGGCGGTGACCGGAGACGTTGAGCACGTCGTCGATACGTCCGGTGATCCAGTAGTAGCCATCCGCGTCGCGCTTGGCGCCATCACCGGAGAAATAGTATCCGGGATAGGTTTTGAAGTAGGTGTCGATGAAGCGCTGATGATCGCCGTAAACGGTGCGCATCTGTCCGGGCCATGGACGGGTGATCACCAGTGCGCCTTCCGCTTCGCCTTCCAGCAGATGACCGCTGTTGAGATCGACAATGCCGGGTACCACGCCGAAGAAGGGGCGCGTTGCTGAACCGGGTTTGAGCGGTGTGGCACCGGGCAACGGGGTGATCAGGTGACCACCGGTTTCAGTCTGCCACCAGGTATCGACGATGGGGCAACGTGTTTCGCCGACCACGTGGTAATACCACTCCCACGCTTCGGGATTGATCGGTTCACCCACGGTGCCGAGCAGGCGCAGACTCTTGCGGCTGGTGGCCTTTACCGGTCCTTCGCCTTCACGCATCAGTGCACGGATCGCGGTGGGTGCAGTGTAGAAAACACTCACCTGATGTTTGTCGATCACATGCCAGAAGCGCGAGGCATCGGGGTAGCTGGGAATGCCTTCGAACATCACCGAAGTGGCGCCTACCGCAAGCGGTCCGTAGAGCAGATAGCTGTGGCCGGTGACCCAGCCCACATCGGCGGTACACCAGTAGACATCACCGTCGCGCAAATCGAACGTGTACTTGGTGGTGATGGCGGCATAGAGCAGGTAACCGCCGGTGGTATGCAGCACACCCTTCGGTTTGCCAGTGGAACCGGAGGTGTAGAGGATGAAGAGCGGGTCTTCGGCATCCATCGCTTCGGCGGGACACTCTGCTGCAGCGTTCGCCATCAATTCGTGATACCAGAAGTCGCGTTTGCTGTCCCACGCGATCTGACCGCCGGTGTGCTTTACCACTACCACAGTGTGAACGTTGGGGCAGTGCTCGAGGGCCTTGTCGGTATTGACCTTGAGCGGAATCTTTTTGGCGCCGCGCACACCTTCATCGGAGGTGATCACCACACGGCAATCAGAATCGAGAATGCGATCCTTGAGCGATTCGGGTGAGAAGCCGCCGAACACCACCGAGTGGACAGCGCCGATGCGGGTACAGGCGAGCATGGCTACCGCTGCTTCCGGAATCATCGGCATATAGATGCAGACGCGATCACCGCGCTTCACGCCACGGCTCTTCAGCACGTTGGCAAACTTGCTGACTTCCGCGTGGAGCTGGCGATAGGTGATCTTCTTGTCCTGTTTGGGATCATCACCTTCCCAAATGATGGCGACCTGATCGCCGCGCGTGGCCAGATGGCGATCGAGGCAGTTGTGGGAGACATTGAGTTTGCCGCCCTCGAACCACTTGATATGCAGATCCTTGGGGTCATAACTCCAGTCGAGCACCTTGTTCCACGGCTTGGACCATTCGAGGAATTTTGTGGCCTGCTCGCCCCAGAACCCATCTGGATCTGTCACCGAACGCTGATACATTTGGTCATACTGCGACGCCGTAATGTTGCTGTTGGCGGCGAAGTCAGCCGGGACGGGGTAGAGATGATGTTCGGACATGGTCGTTCTCCGTTGTGTTCCAAATCTTGTTTAAATAGTTTACTGATTACATTCCGCCGTAGAGGCCGCTCTGGCTACTCTGGCGTTCGATTTTTTCCAGTGCGATCAGATCATTGACCGATTGCAATCCCCTTTTCCTGGCCCGATCGAGCAGGACCAATAACAGTTCACCGGTCACCAGGCAGTCATCCAATGCACGATGACGTTCATGGGCTCGCAGATTGAATATGTCGAGCCAGGCATCGAGCGGTTGCTGGCGCAATCCCAATTCCGGAAAGAGGGCCGGCGCTAGCCAGGCCAGATCGATCCAGTGATTGGGCTGGCGTACACCCAAGTGCTTGCGTAGTGCAAGCCCCAGCATCGCTTCATCAAATTCCGCATGGAAGGCGACCAGCGGATATTTGCCAGTGTATTCCAGAAAATCGATCAACACCTCCTGCGGCGGTTCACCGCGGGCAACGGCAGTGGGGGTGATGCCGTGAAGAAGAATGGTCTTGCGCGGCCCAAATTCTTCTCCTTCCAATATTTTCTCAAATCCCTGACCGGTGATCAGGCGGCCCTGCGCAATGGGTACCGCACCAATGGCCAGCAGATGGTCACGACTGGGGTCGAGACCAGTGCTCTCCACATCAACCAGGATAAAGCGCGCCTCATCGATAGATGTGGTGTTCGAAACGGGTGCCAGGTGACGCCAGGCATTGAGCCGGGTATGGAGACGCGTATCCAGCGCCGGTCGTCTGAGCCATTGCAGCCACCTGATCATAATTAGCACTTTGCCCCAGCCGAGACTGTTTGTTCAAGTCAGCTCTGCTCACATGTCACAGCGGCCGTGATGTTTCTCGCTCCAGCGATTAGTGGGGCGATGCCCCCTCGGCGTGAATGCCGGTGTTCTGGCGCACGTAGAGTTCGTCCCACATCTCTTCGGCACGCTTGTCGCGAGTGAACAGCGAGCCCAGGATCACCATGAGGAATCCCAGCGGAATGGAGATAATGCCCGGATTCTTCAATTCGATAAGAGGCTTCTCCAATCCCACAAGGCTGGAAGTCTGAGTGCCGAGTTTCTCGAGGTCAGACTTGGCCTTCGCCACGTCACCTTCCACTTTGGTGATCTCCTTCTGGATTACAGCCTGGTTGGCCGGATCGGTTGTGATGCTCAGACTTATCTGCAGCTTCTCCAGTGTAGCCGGTGCAGCGTCGATCACCTTCTGTGCTTCCGCCTTCACCTTGAGCGGATAGGTCATGTTAGGGGAGACCATCACCAGTACGATGGCGCTCAGTCCACCGATCACCATACCGAGGACCACGCCGGTCGTATTGCAGCGTTTCCAGTAGAGGGTCATGACCACGGCAGGCAGGTTGGAAGAGGCGGCCACGGCGAAGGCCAGACCGACCAGATGCGCCACGTTCTGGCCCTTGGAAAGAATGCCCAGGACGATGGAGATTACACCGACGATCAGCGAGGCGATACGCGCGGCTTTCACCTGCTCAGCAGGGGTGGCCTGGTCACCGCGGATCACGCCGACGTAGATATCGTGGGCCATGGCCGAGGCCGAAGCGAGTACCAGGCCGGCCACCACCGCCACGATAGTGGCAAAGGCGACAGCCGCCACGAAGGCGAGGAAGAAGTTCCCAAGCAGCGAATCGGGTCCACCGCCCACAAACTGGGCCAGCAGCGGAGCGGCCATGTTGCCGCCCTTGTCGAGGGCCGTGATTTTGGCCGCGCCGACCAGAGTCGCAGCCCCCATGCCGAGGAACAGGGTGAGCACATAGAAGCCACCGATGATCGCCATCGCCCAGATGACCGATTTACGGGCCTCCTGCGCGGTGGGCACGGTGAAAAAACGCATCAGGATATGGGGGAGACCGGCGGTGCCGAGCACCAGAGCCAGGCCCAGGCTCAGCTGATCAAGAGGATTCTTCAGCAGCAGGCCAGGTTCGAGGAAACGCTGGCCGAGTTGTTCCGGTGTCATGTTGGCGGCGGAGTCACCCAGCAGCTTGGCTACCTGGGCATGGACCTTGGCATCGCCTGCCACCCCCTGGAGAAAAGCGGGGAAAGAGAAGCCATAAGGTGCCCAGACGAACAGCACCAGCAAAAGAGAGGCCAGCACCAGCAGCACCGCCTTGACGATCTGCACCCAGGTGGTGGCCTTCATGCCGCCGAACACCACGTAGGAGAGCATCAGTACGCCTACCACAGCAACCGACACCTCGTAGTCGATACCGACCAGTGTCTTGATCAACACACCGCCACCGACCATCTGCGCGATGAGATAGAAGGTGGAGACGGTGATGGTGGAAAGGGCGGCGACCGTTTTTGCGGCCTTCGGATTGTTGCGGAAGGCGAGGATATCACCGAGGGTGTACTTGCCGATGTTGCGGCATGGCTCGGCGATCATCAGCAGTACCGTGATATAGGCGACCAGGAATCCGACGGAGTACATGAAGCCGTCATAGCCGTAGAGGGAGATGAGACCTGCGATCCCGAGAAAGGACGCCGCTGACAGATAGTCGCCCGCGATGGCCCAGCCATTCTGCATGCCTGATACCGAACGACCGGCCGCGTAGAATTCGGTGGTGCTATGGGTATACTTTGCCGCCCAGTAAGTAATGTAAAGGGTGATGGCAATGATCGCGCCGAACACTGCCAAGGTCAGTGCGCGATGTTCTTCACCGACACCCTCTTCTGCCGCCAAGGCACTGGTTGAGACGAGGAGTGTGGAAAATCCCAGACCGACTGTGACAACTGTCTTCTTCCATTCGCTCATGGAGTCAACTCCCTATGGTGTGCGCGTTGCTGACGAGTTCTTGCGCTATGGCATCGAATTCGCGATTGGCGCGCCTGGCATAGATGATCGCAATCGCCCATGCAATGACAAACTCGGAAAGGGCGAATAGCAGACCGAAGTTGATGGGCCCCCACACCTGGGTGTCGAACAGATCCTTGAAATAGGCCGCCATGACAGGCAGCAGAAAATAGTAGACCATGGAGAAGATCATCAGGCCCCACAGGAATCGGGACTTTTTGCGATGCAGCGATCGGAAGCGCGGATCCGTAGCGATAGCGCTCCAATTGACGTGCGATTTATGCATCGTGCTTGCTCCACGGGTTACAGAAAATCGTCATCTTAAGCGTAGCTCTTTCTGTGTAATGGGAGAGAGGGCTCTCTTTTAGGCTCATCGGCTGTCTCATTTTCCGACTTGCCGGATAGCAGGGCTTGCTGTGGCGGCTGTCATGTCTCATCGCGTAAAGTCAGAATTTGTAATAGCGGTCCAATAGTCCCTGAAGTTTGCGTGCCTGGCGAAACGACTCCTTCAGGATGCGCTGTTCCAGTTCATTCAACAGGTACGGATCGATGTTGTTGGTTATCTTCTCGCCACGCCGGCCCTGCTCATGCTGCATGCGCAGGCGCAATAACTGAATGAAGAGAAATGCCCCGATCCAGGCCTCTACCTCTGCTGGTTCGATGTGCCACTGCATACCGGCGTTACGCAAACGCTCTTCAGTATTGGTCGCGGCAATACCTGCCGCGAGGGAAAAGATACGAGCAGCGTCAACAAATGGCGTGATGCCGTTGATCTTGAGATCAATGGTATGCGGGTGTTCGCCGCCACTGATAACCACAAAATCACGCACCACCCCGAGAGGTGGTTCGTTGGCCAGTGCGTTAGCACTCATGCGGCGCAAGAACAGGCGCTGATCACGAACCTTATTCAATAGCCATTGCCGAAGTTCCTGTGCGGGCCCATCAGGGCCGTAAAGTGGCCTGAAGTCAAAGAAGATCGTGGCGTTGAGCAGCTCAGGTGAGTCGCTACGATACATCCAGTTGGCGAATTTGTTTTTCCACTCATCGAGGCTCAGACAGCAGTCGGGGTTGCGTGCCATGATATTGCCGCCGCAGAGGGGAAAACCGCATTCAGCCAGAGCATCATTGATTTTTTGCGCGATGGGCAGCAATTCGATGCGTATCTGCTCGTCGCTGCGCCCTTCAACCGAATTGAAGATGATGCCGTTATCCTGGTCTGTTTTGAGGGTCTGTTCATGGCGTCCTTCGCTGCCGAACGCCAGCCATGTAAAAGGTGTGGAGGGGTGACCAACCTCGGTAAGCACCAGGGTAATGACCCGTTGAGTGGTGCTGTCGTTGAGCGCTGTGATGATTCGAGTGATCTGGTCAACCGATGCCCCCTGCGCAAGCATCTGCTCGACAAGGCGATGTATATCCTCCTGGAGATGGCGTAAGGTCGCCACATCAGCCGCGTGATTGATATTGCGACTGAGATTGACCAGTCTGATTCGCTGTAGTGCAAACAGATCTCGCTCTGAAACAATGCCAATCAGTTTGTTACTTTCCAGCACACCGAGATGGCCAAAGCCCTCGCGTGCCATCACCAGTGCGGCTTCCCAGGAGAGTGTACTGGCGGGAAGCGCCAATGGATGTTTTGTCATCACTTCAGAGATCGGCGTAGAGAGGGGCCTTTGCGGCAGAATGATTCGGCCGAGCAGATCGTGAAGTGTCAGGATGCCGCGAAACTCGTTTTTTTCATTGGTGATGGCGATACTGCCGACACTTTCCTGCTCCATCAGCTGCAGAGCATCACTGAGCGGTGTGTCGGCAGAGCAAGTAACCGGTGTGCGT
>Ga0316628_100001811_pt1 | contig 15378 bp, 14 predicted proteins | sample OWC_Aug_M2_C1_D5_FD_207648 | JGI IMG/M metagenome (GOLD analysis project Ga0316628, IMG submission 207648) | Wetland soil microbial communities from Old Woman Creek delta, Ohio, United States - OWC_Aug_M2_C1_D5_C | ecosystem: Environmental > Terrestrial > Soil > Wetlands | place: USA: Ohio... | reverse complement strand
CGTTGCCGGAGCCCGGAGGCATGGCCGCCGTCGGCATTCCGGACTACCGCTTGCCGAGACAGGTACTTAGGGACGAGGCTGCCCGGGTCGAGGCTGTAGGGGCCGAGATACGCTACAACGTGAAGGTCGGAACGGACATAACAATAAAAGACATGTTGGAGAAAGAGGGATACGCCGCGGTCTTCATCGGAGTTGGCGCGCCCAACTCTTCGGCAATGGGTTGTGAGGGCGAGGATGCCGGGTATAGCGGTTACCTGCCGGGCGTGGATTTCCTGCGCCGCGTCGCCTTGGGCGACAAACCGCTTTCGGGTAAGACGATGCTCGTGATAGGCGGTGGCAACGTGGCGATGGACTGCGTGCGCACCGCCCGTAGGCTCGGCTTTTCTGACGTGAACCTGTTATACAGGCGTACCGAGAAGGAGATGCCCGCTGACCGCGTCGAGATAGCCGAGTCCAAGGAGGAAGGGATCGTGTTTCATACCCTTATCTCTCCGCTCCGCATCATCGCCGAAGACGGAAAGGTCACGGGGCTTGAGTGCGTGCGCATGACGCTCGGCGCGCCCGACGCATCCGGCCGCCGCAAGCCGGTACCGCAGGAAGGCTCCAACTTTATAATGCACTGCGACGCCATAGTACCTGCGATAGGGCAGTCATGCGAGGTGGACACGTTCGCCCCGGAAGGCTTGAAGGTGAACCAGTGGCGCACACTGGTTACAAATCCCATCACCATGCGCACGTCCATCCCGAACATTTTCGGCGGGGGCGACTGCGTTTCCGGACCGAGCACTCTCGTGGCGGCTCTGGCCGCCGGCCGCAGGGCCGCGCATTCAATAGTACAATACCTGGAAACGGGCGACTGTGCCCCAGAAGGCTCGGACTGGCTAGACAGCGCAGTTTCGGCGCTCAGCAAGACCGGCCATGCGGATTACGCCCCGTTCACCGTTTTGACGCACCGCATCCACCCGCCTGTCGTGGACCCGCACACACGGACTAACGACTTCTCGGAAGTGGAGGGGGGGCTTTCTCCCTCACAGGCCAGGAAAGAGGCAGGCCGCTGTCTGCGCTGCTACCGTATAGCCCTGGCTATACTGAAATGAATGGAGGAGTGATGCAGCTCAAAATGATGCTTGACGGCGGGTGGGTTTCTTTCACCCCCGGCCAGACGATATTGGAGGTGGCCCACTCCGCGGGCGTGAACATCCCTACGCTCTGCTACTATAAGGAGGCGGACCACAAGGACATCTGTCGTATCTGCGTGGTGGAGGTCGAGGGCTCCGAGAGGCTGGTCCCATCGTGCAGCACACCTGCGCGTGAGGGCATGGAGGTCTGGACCAACACAGAACGGGTCATGCTGTCCCGGCGCAAGACGATAGATATGCTACTTGCCTCGGGCAGGCACGGATGCTTCACATGCGACGCCAACAGTGACTGCCGCCTGCAGGACCTGGCATACGCCCACGGAGCAACCATAGCCGAGTCCCTTCCGCCGTCGGATATGTTCCCCCAAGCATATGACGACCCGTTCATCTATCGCGACTACAGCAAGTGCATCCTGTGCGGCAGGTGCTATGCCGCCTGCAACGAGGTCCAGGTATACGGCGCGATAAAGAACCCGTTCGGACGTCGTGAGGACCACCCCGGACCAGAGTGCTGGTACCCGCTTCCGGACAAGGACAAGTGCATGGTCTGCGGCCAGTGCATCGACGCCTGCCCGGTGGGCGCGCTCGTCGAAAAGAACGCACGCGGAGCTGGACGCCGGTGGGAAACTGAAAAGACCTCCACAACCTGCACGTACTGCGGGGTGGGCTGCAACATAGAGTTGAACACGAAGGACGGACGGGTGGTGAAGGTCACCTCAGGCTCGGGCGTTGGAGTCAACGACGGGAGCCTGTGCATCAAGGGGCGGTTCGGGTATGAATTTGTCAACAGCCCGGAGAGGCTCAAGAAGCCGCTCATCAGGACAAGCCCGAAGGGTGCCGAAGTTCCGACGTTCAGGAAGGCGAGCTGGGAAGAGGCGCTTGGCCTGATAGCCGAAAAGTTCAATGCCGCGAGGGCAGATAACCCGTGCAGCTTCGGCGCGTTCTCATCCGCCCGCTGCACGAACGAAGAGAACTACGTCTTCCAGAAGTTCGCCAGGGCGGTGATGGGCACCAACAACGTCGACCACTGCGCCAGGCTCTGTCACTCATCCACCGTCTCTGGGCTCTCGATGTCCTTCGGGTCCGGAGCTATGACCAACAGCATCGCCGACCTGGCTAAAGATGCTGACGTCTACTTTGTGATAGGATCGAATACGACCGAGGCTCACCCGGTCATAGCCATGAAGCTCAAGCAGGCCGTCAGGCACAGGGACGCCAAAATCATAGTGGCCGACCCGCGTAGGATAGACATGGTGGACCACTCGGTCCTATGGGTGCGCCAGAAGCCCGGCACTGACGTCGCGCTGCTGAACGGTATAATGCACGTGATAGCGCATGAGAAAAACGGCGGGAACAGTAAGTTCATCAAGGAGAGGACCGAGAACTACGACGACTTCTTTCAGGCGATAAAGGATTTCACGCCTGAAGAAGCCTCCAGGATAACAGGTGTTTCAGCTGCCGACATACGCAAGGTAGCGGATATGATAATGGGCGCTAAGGCGATGAGCATCGTTTACTCGATGGGCATAACCCAGCACACGACCGGCGTCGACAACGTGGTTTCCATCGCGAACCTCGCGATGTTGACCGGCAACATAGGCCGCCCCGGCGCGGGCGTGAACCCGCTAAGGGGACAGAACAACGTCCAGGGCGCATGCGACATGGGCGCACTCCCTGATGTTCTGCCCGGCTACCAGAAGGTTTGGGACGAGGCGGCGCGCAAGAAGTTCGAACAGGGCTGGGGAGTGACATTAAAGGACAAGGCAGGTTTCACCGTCACCGAGATGATGGACGAGATTTACGCGAAGCGGATAAAGACGCTGTACGTGATGGGTGAGAACCCGGTGCTCTCCGACCCGGACGGTAACCACGTCAAGAAGGCGCTTGCGAAGCTCGACTTCCTGGTGGTGCAGGACATATTCATGACCGAGACGGCGCAGTTTGCGGACGTTATCCTTCCCGCATCTTCATGGGCCGAAAAGGATGGCACTTTCACGAACACGGAGAGGAGGGTCCAGCTCGTCCGTGCGGCCATACCGTCGGTCGGCGAGTCAAAGCCCGATTGGAAAATAATATCGATGATAGCCGAGGCTATGGGCGTTGACGGGTTCAACTTCAGGTCAGCCAGGGGTATTTTCAACGAGATGGCGCCGCTCACCCCGCAGTACAAGGGCATGAGCTATAAGCGCCTTGATGCCGAGGGCGGACTTCAGTGGCCGTGTTCATCACACAAGCATCCCGGTACACCGATACTCCACACCGAAAAGTTTACGAGGGGGTTGGGCAAGTTCCATGCAGTTGCATACAGGGCGCCGGCCGAGAAGCCGGACGCAGAGTACCCGTTCCTGCTGACGACCGGCCGCATCCTCCAGCATTACCACACCGGGACTATGACGAGGAAGGTCGCTGGTTTGAACCACATAGTACCTGAGGCGCTCATGGAGCTTAACCCTGCGGATGCCGAGGCGTTAGGCATCAAGGACCGCGAGATGGTCAAGGTGAAGTCTCGCAGGGGTGAGATAACTATCCGCACCAAGGTGACTTTCAAGGTGGCGAAGGGTGAGTGTTTCATACCGTTCCACTTCGTCGAGGCATCGGCGAACATCCTGACGGCAGCCAACCTGGACCCGATATCGAAGATTCCGGAGTTCAAGGTGAGCGCGGTAAAAATTACGAAGTAACCAGGGGCGACTATACTTGATATAAAAAAGAGAGGCTAAACGGCCTCTCTTTTTCTTGTAATCCAAATTAATGCATTTTCCTTTTGCTTTTTGCTCCACCAATCCATAGAATCAGATTATGGAACCGCTTGACTCCCGCATAAGCAAGGCAACGGCCGCCGGACCGGACGCGATCGGCGCCATGCTGAAGGACCCGTCCGACAAGGTCATACTCGCCCTGATCGACAACTCGCACATAACCGAAGACCAGCTACTCATCCTTGCAAAGAGACGCGATCTCCCCGGAGAGATACTTGGCATATTATCGGCACGTAAGTTTTCCGCGGAGGGCTATAAGGTGAAGCTGGCCCTGGTGAATAACCCCAGGACCCCCAGGCGCACAGCCCTCTCACTCGTGCGCGGCCTGGCCGTCAGGGACATGGCTTTCGTCACGAGGAACAAGATGCTGCCCACCGAGCTTCGACAGGCGGCGGAGGGGATGCTGAAGGAGAAGATACCTTCATTGCCTATGGGGATAAAGGTGACACTGTCCCGTCAGGTGTCTGAAGATGTTTTGAAGGAGATGCTCAAAGACGGCACACCGCAGTTGATCAGGGCATGCTTCGAGAACCCGCTGATGAGGGAGTCGGTGCTTGTCTGGGCGTTAAACCATGAGACCGTTCCGGCTGCTGTGATCGAGTTTATAGCGGCAAGCCCCAGGTGGTCTGCATCGCCTAATGTGAAGTACGCGCTCGTCAGGAACAGGAACACGCCGATAGGTTTCTCTATCAGGTTTGTTCGAGAGATGAAGTCTCAGAACCAGAGGATGCTCTATAACGACCCGACGGTGCCTGTAAATGTCAAGGTTCAGATAGAGATTGAGCTTGAGAAGAAAGGCCAGCCGCTCTCGCCTCCGGCAGAGTCAGGAAGGGTAATCGGCATACCGGAGGATCTGTAGGTCAACACAACGGAGGGGTCTATCCGTTTACCGAGTAGCCCGCTTCTTTCACAGCCTCCGCCATCTTCGATTTATCCACCTTTGATTCATCGTATGTAACGTCGGCGGATTTACCGGCGAGGTCAACCCTGACGTCGGCGACACCGTCAAGTTCCTTAAGTGCATTTCCAACATGCATTACGCAGTGGTTGCATGTCATCCCTGATACACTTAGTTTTATTGTTTTCATAATACCTTTCCTATATTTTGCCGAACGGCAGATATTCCATCACCGTGTTAGATATTGCGCTGAACTGGCCGAGGAACATGAGTAACCCGACTGATATCAGAAGTAGCGCGGTCGCGACCTCGATGAACTTGAAGTGGCGTTTTACCCTGTTGAACAGAGGCAGGAAGAAGTTTATGGCAATGGAAGTCAGGAGGAACGGAAGCGCAAGGCCAGCCGTATATAATGAGAGGAGTCTTATTGCAGCCCACTGGCTGTCGGCCGTGAGCCCCATCCCGATGATGGATGCCAGTATCGGACCGACGCAAGGTGTCCAGCCGGCCGAGAAGGCTATGCCGATGAAGAATGAGCCAACATATCCGGTGCGGATGTTCCTGATTTTGGCCCGCTTCTCCCGGTACATCCACTTCATCTTGAACACACCGAGGAAGTGCAGGCCAAACAGGAATATTACCAGCCCGCCGATCTTACCTATAAGGTCCCTGTGGGTTCTAAGCACGGAGCTTATCAGCGTCGTCCCGGCGCCGAATACGAAGATGAAGATAAAGGCGAAGCCAAGTATGAAAAAGACGGTATTAAGTATGACCCGCCTCTTGGCCGTACCGTGCAGTTCCTTCGAGTATTCCTCGATGGACATGCCTGTGATATAGGAGAGGTACGCAGGGATAAGCGGCAGCACGCATGGCGAGAAAAAGGATAACAGACCCGCCGAAAAGGCTACCAGATAGGTTACTTCATGTTCGAACATTACTTCCCTGGGGCCCCTTTTCCCACATATTCTTCGAATTCCATGTCTTTGTACTTGCCGCCCTGTATGTAATCCAGATATACCAGGAACGAGTCCGGCGGCAGGAAGCCGTTCAGGAGCTTGGCCTTTTTGCCGTCCTTGTCAACGAACCAGATGGCAGGATAGCTGGACACCCCGTATTTCTCAGCCAGCTCGGACATTGTCATCTTCCGCATCTCGTGGACGACGGAGTTGCCGGATTCCGCATCGATCTTAACCGTGACGAAATTTGCCTTTAACGCCGCCGCTACCTTCGGGTCCTTGTAGGTCTCCGCATCCAGCTTTTTGCACCACTTGCACCATGTGGTGTAGAAGTCGATCATGACGAACTTGCCTTCCTTGCGCGCCTTCGCCATGCCGTCCTCATAGCTGTACCAGTCAAGCTTGTTCTTCTCCGCCTCCTGGGCCGCGGTTATCTCCTTGTGCATTTCCTTGACAGGGTTTGACTTCTGCTCAACCTCGGCTTTGTCCACCGCGCTCGCGCACGAAGTGAGCATTACCGTAACGGCTAACCCGGTAAATACGGATGTTAAGAATCTGGCAACCTGCATCTTGGGCCTCCTTGAGAACCGTAGGATTATTTCTTCAGCGTCTTTAAGTAGTCGGCGAACTGGATGCCTTTTGCATAAGAGCCGCTCGTGATGAAAGTCAGGACCGGCTTGAAGTCCTCCGGAGGGCTATAGCCCGGCAGCGGAGCAATCTGTTTGCCGTTTGCGTCGAAGAACCAAATGGTCGGGAAGCCGGTAACCTTGAACAGGCCCGCCAACTCGCGCTCGGTCATCTCCTTGCCGCCCTCCATAACCTTGTTCTCGCTTTCGGCGTTTATCTTTATTACGACGAAGTCCCTGTTGAGAATTTCCACAATGGCCGGGTCCTTGTAAGTGGTCTCGTCCAGCATCTTGCAGTACTTGCACCAGGAGGTGTAGAAATCAACCATAACAGGCTTGTTGGTCTCTTTCGCCTTCTTCATCCCCTCAGTATAGCCCATCCAGTTAATTGCGCCTGCCGGTTGAGTGCTGCCCTGTTCGCTCTTCTTGCTACATGCCGTAACTCCCAGCAAAAGTACAACCGCAAGCAATGCGGCCAAGCCCTTTGAAAATTTCATTTAAAGTATTCCTTCCTGTTGATTATTTTGTTTTTGTGCCAATGTATTTTGACGGGTTTTTGTCAAAGGACTTTTTGCAGGATGAACTGCAGAAATAGTATGTCTTGTCCTTGTATTTTGAACTGTATTTGCTGTCCGAAACCTTAATATCCATGCCGCATACAGGGTCTATTACCACTTCCTGGGCGGTCGGGTCTTTCGAGGCCGCCACCTCCTTGGAAGAACAGCATTTTTTGTCCTGCGAGCACTCAGAATATACTGCACCTGCCGTAAAGACGGTCAGCGCCGCAAACGACAGGGCAACTACAAGGGCCTTTTTCATTACTTACTCCTCTCTACTGTTATTGTTGCATCCGTTCCCGCTGCATCTTCTCCATCATCATCCGCTTCATGTCGTCCTTTACGCCGGTCTTCATGCCGCCGTCCGTCATGCATGAACCGGGACGACGTAGCCCCTTGAGGTCTTTAAGCTGCTCGGGGCTTAGCACGTCCCTTGCCTGGGCGGAGTATTTAATTACAGTCGACCTCAGCGCGAGTCGGGCGTCTTCAACATGCTTCAGCATGGCTAACGCGTCATCCAGCTTGAAGTCAGGTTTTGTCACTATGTCCGAAAGGTCGAGTTCGGCCGCTTTAACATCGGCCCCCTTCAGTATCATCTGCTTTTTTAGTTCGGACTGTAATTTCTCAAGGGTGTCTTCCTGGCTTTCGTTCAGGTCCAGCTCGTCGCTGTGGGCGAGATAAAAATCGGGGGTCTTGCACGACTTTTGCATCGGGGGCCAGGTCATGGCATCTATGTCCCCGCGCATGCCCATTTTACCGGCACCGTGCATCATGCCCATGCCGCCCATTTTCATCATGCAGTTCTTGCACCTGCAGTCCGGACCGCACATCGCCCCGTCATGCTTCATGCAGGAACCAGCCTTGCCGCACGAGCCCATCGCCATTGGTTGCCCCATAGCAGGCATATCCTCGTCGTCCATCATGCCACCCATATCCGGGGAAGGCTGTTCAACGGCTGCCTGGCCATCAGGCGCGGTTTTGGGGCTGCTTTCCTGCGCGATTGCCAACAGAGGGAAATATAATGCAAAAACAAAAGATAGTATTATAACGGTTGCTTTTTTCATTTCAACCCCCATTATTGCGGATATTATCGATAACCATGCAAAACAATGGTTAAAGTATAACATGAAAAGGCCTAAATGCAACCATTTTTGGACACGCGGACAGGCACAAAGGTCCGGGAGGGCTGCGGCCGGGTTAAAGTATTATTATTGCCATGGATTATGCCGATTGACAAAAAAAAACCGCAGGTTTACAATAGCGCGTATTTCTTTATATTTTAAACGCAAAGAGGCACTGATGATACCGACAATTAATTGGAAAGACGGCAAGGTCTGCATGCTGGACCAGACAAAACTCCCGACAGAGGTAGTATACGTTGACTGCCTCGACTATAAAACCGTAGCGAAGGGGATAAAGGAGCTTTGGATACGCGGGGCCCCGGCGATCGGCATTGCCGCTGCCATGGGCATAGCGCTGGCCGCCCAGGAGATAAAGGCAAGGGATTTCGATTCTTTTTACAAGAAACTCCTGCCTGCCTGCGACCACCTCGCAGCACAGAGGCCGACGGCGGTCAACCTCTTCTGGGCCATAGAGAGGATGAAACGGTTTGCCGTGAAGCACAGGGAAGAGAAGGTCTCTCGGCTTAAGGAACTTCTTATTGAAGAAGCTGAGAGGGTACTGACCGAGGATATCGCCGTGAACCGCGCGATTGGCGAATACGGAGCGCAGTTCATAAGAGACGGGGACACCATACTGACACACTGTAATGCGGGCTCCCTGGCGACCGGCGGGTACGGCACCGCCACGGCGCCAATGAGGGTGGCCGTCGAGCAGGGCAAGCGTATAAAGGTCTTCGCGGACGAGACGAGACCGGTGTTGCAGGGGGCCAGGCTTACCGCCTGGGAGCTGATGCAGGACGGCATCGACGTGACGCTGATAACCGACAACATGGCCGGCTACTTCATGAAGAAGGGCGAGATAGACCTCGCCATCGTCGGTACGGACAGGACCGTGAGAAACGGGGACGTCGCCAACAAGATTGGCACTTACTCGGTTGCAGTTTTATGCAAGGAACACGACATCCCGTTTTATGTGGCCGCGCCGACTTCCACGATAGACCTCGACATGCCCTCCGGCGAACATATACCGATTGAACAGAGAGACCCGCGCGAAGTTACCGACGTTTTCGGGAAGGTCCGCATCGCGCCGGATGGAGTAAAGGTGGCGAACCCGGCATTTGACGTCACCCCGGCAAAGTATATAACTGCGATAATCACCGAAAAGGGCGCGTTTAAACCCCGCGACATACGAAAGCTAGGTTACAAAAGGCCGGACTTCGGTTCTTTTATGATATGCGGATGCGACTGAAAACAGGGGCTATACAATGGCGTTGAAAGGTCTTAGATTAAAGTTCGGAGTGCTGATAATCGTCCTCACTGTATTGTGGTTGTCTACCATGCTTTACCTGGCCCTCTTCAGTTCGCACTCCATCGGTCATTCCGAGGCCGCAGGAAAGGCCGCGCCGGTCGCGAGCGCTATTGTGTCAGCGTTATCCGAGGACATGGCCGGTTCAAATTATACAAAGCTTGACCAGGTAGTGAAAGATATGCTGGCAGGCAATAGCGAAATTGGATATGTACAGATAAAAGACGCCTCAGGAAATGTGTTAAAAGAAGGGGGCAAGTCAAATATAAAGGGGTTGGCTCTGGCCGTCAAGGCGGTAAAGAAGGATGGCCTTGATGTCGGTAAAGTTACCGTGGGAATAGTACCTTCCGGCCGGGGAAGGGTCTTCTCTGACTATATGGTATGGATTCCAATAAACGGCATACTTGCCCTGTTGAGTCTCTATGCCATGGTTGTCTGTTTCAACAGGTGGGTATTAGTACCCCTTGGCAGGATGAACCGTATGCTTGAAGGGATGGCTGCTGGAGGCGGAGACCTTACGCAGCGCCTTGCGGCGGATTCCGGCGACGAGATAGGAGAGATGGCCAAAAACCTCAACACCTTCCTGGGGACCCTCCACGAGGTTGTCAAGGAGGCGCAGGAATCTTCAAACAGGTTACTTGTTTTCTCTGAGGCTATCGGAGAGAAGTCGAAAAAGTTCATCGAAAGCGCCCAGGAGCAGGCCCTTGCGACTAACGACAACTTCAAGGCGTTAGAGAGGATGGACCTCTCCGTCCAGGACGTGGCGGGAAGCGCAGAGAGCCTGAGCCTCACATCTGTGGACAGTTCCGCGACCGTGACCGAGATGGCGGCCCAGGTCGAAGTAGTTGCGGAGAGCACGATGGACCTTTCCGGACATGCCGAGGAGGCTTCTCTCTCTATTACCGAGATGGCCACCTCCATAACTGACGTTGCAGATAACGTCAAGATGCTGGCCGAGCTTGCTTCTGACACTGCCATGGCCATAAGCCAGATAGAGGAGTCTATAGGTGAGGTTGAGGCGAGGGCCAAGGAGGCGGCCGCCATTTCGCAGGAGGTCGCCGAGGATGCAGACGTACTTGGCAACAAGGCCATAGCCAGGACTATTGAAGGCATGGAGCGTATACGCGAGAGCGTCGAGGACGCCTCAAGGGTCATAGAGGACCTTGGAGAAAGCTCAAAGGAGATAGGCCAGATCGTCAAGGTGATAGACGAAGTGACAAAGCAGACCTCGTTGCTGGCCCTTAACGCCGCTATACTTGCCGCCCAGGCAGGCGAGCATGGCAAAGGGTTTTCCGTCGTTGCGAACGAGATAAAGGAGCTTGCCGAGAGGACCTCGGCCTCGACTGAGGAGATAACGAGACTGATAAAGTCTGTCCAGCAGAGGTCGAAGGAGGCGGTTGAATCCATGCGCCAGGGCAGGGAAAGCGTCCTTGACGGCGCGAGGATCGCATATGGGGCCGCGGACGCCCTTCAGCAGATTTTGAAGTCCTCCATGCGTTCGAAGGATACGTCCGTTGCGATTGAGACGGCCACCACACAGCAGGTCGAGGCCGTAAGGCATCTCTCTGAGGCTATTATAAATGTCCACGAGAGGATTAAGTCCATAGAGTATGCGACGCAGGAGCAGAGCAAGGGCAGCGGCCTGATATCCTCCGCAGCCGAGAAGATGAGCAATATCTCGATGGAGGTAAGGAAGGCTATGTCCGAGCAGGCCAGGGGGATAAAGGATTTCGCCCGCAGCCTTGATGACACCAAGGAAATGGTCGGAAATATAGCGGAGGCCACTAAAAGCCAGAGTGCGAACAGCTCTGATCTGGTCAGGTCTATGGAGAAGTTCCTTGAGATAGCCCAGATAAACTCGGATATATCAGGCGAACTCGAAGAGATTGTAGCCCAACTTCTCCTCCAGGCCGAGACGGTCAAGTATGCTATGAGCAGGTTCAAGGTCTGAAACCTATGCGCAGGCTGATAACAATCCTGCTCGTGTTATCGTTCATCCAGGCGTGTGCCGCGCCGAAAACTGCCACCCCGCCCATCCCGGACCTCGTCAGGCTGTCACCCGCTGACTATCCGGATTTCTCGGATTCCAAAGACCCGGCCGGCCTGGCGCGTGCCGTCGGCCATTCCATAGAATACCTCTCCAAACTGCCCAAATCCAAGCCGATTGTCTTTGGGGATTCCGGCTATTCCGTCCAGGACCAGAGGCGTTCCCTTGAGCTATTCCGCGAATTCTTGTTGTCAGGGCCTTCCGCAAGGCTTGTGGACGAGTATGTAAGAGAAAACTTCGACGTGTACATCGCTGGCGGTGCTGACGGATATGCCTTCTTTACCGGCTATTACACTCCTGAGATGAAGGCGTCCAAGACGAGGGATGACGTTTACAGGTATCCGTTGTACGCACTGCCCGACGACATTTTCACAGCCGACCTCGGCCTCTTCAGGGATGCCCTTAAAGGCGAAAAGATTGCCGGAAGAGTAATCGGGAAGTCGTTTGTGCCCTATTATACGAGGGAGGAGATAGAAAAGGGGGCGCTTGCCGGAAGGGGGCTTGAAGAGGCCTGGTGTGCCGACGCCGTAGATATATTCTTTCTGCAGGTGCAAGGCTCCGGCGTACTGATATACGAAGGAGGGGAGCGTAAGAACGCCAACTACGCCGGCGCGAACGGCAGGCCGTACAGGAGCATAGGCAAGTTGCTTATAGACCAGGGTAAAAGCAGCCGGGACGAGATGTCGCTGGACTTTCTGAAAAAATACCTCAAAGGGCATCCGGAAGAGTCGGAGGGCGTCATGGACTATAACGAGAGCTACGTCTTTTTCCGGGTTGAGGACGACGGCCCTTACGGTTGCCTCGGCGTACCGGTTACGGGCGAGCGGACTATCGCCACGGACAAACGGCTGTACCCCCCGGGCACCCTTGCGTTCATTGATACGGAAGCACCCTTATCTCTTCCGGATGGGAGCGTTGGCTGGGGGCCGTACCGCGGTTTCGTGATGGACCAGGACACTGGCGGGGCGATAAAGGGGCCGGGCCGGGTAGATATTTATTTCGGGTCGGGTGAACAGGCGGAGTCTCGCGCCGGATATATGAAACGCAAGGGCAGGCTTTTTTACCTGGCGGGGAAGAAGGGGGCTACAGTTCCTCGATGAACATGTGCAGGCCGGACTTCTCAATCATATCCTTGAACCTTTGCAGGTCATCCTCGAACTCTTTGACCGTTTGCTTTTTGTCTGTTACGGGGTTAAGCTCGTATACCTTACCCTCCTTGTCCACCTTGCCATAATAGTTTATGGCGACCACCATCCCCTCCTTGTCCAGCTTACTGGACATGATCCGGATGTAGCCTTTTTCGAGGGGTATGTGGTAGCCCTTGTAGGGCCTTTCGCCGGGGGCTAACTCCGCCAGCCTGAGATAGTCAATGTCCATTTGGAAATAATAACAGGAAATAACCATTTTGAAAAGGGAGAGACATTTGGCCCCGTCTGGCCAAAGCCGGTTCCAATTATAAATATTTTGACAAAAGTTAGTGAATAATATAATGTATCAGCTAAATAGAGCAAAGGTCAATCAATCTTTGGAGGTGGGTGGTGAAGAGGTTTTTCCTTCTATGGTGTTGCATCGTAATGCTTGGTCTATCCTCCGTCTCGAACGCGGAAACCTTTGATGCTGTTCGGGAATACTCGTGTGACCAGCCAAGTGCGGGTGTCTGGTATTACGAGGCATACAGGCATTCCGACGGCACCTACCTCTCAATGGTCTTCGGCCATGCACAGCTTACAGAGGTCTCGAAGTATGGCTTGGATGCCCATTACCTCCCAGACGGAGGACAACCTTACTACCCGTTCATAACCAAGTTTGACAAGGACATCGTTCTTTCTCCGTCCACTTCCGGCGATAAATTCGACGCCGTGCTTGCATGGGCGCCGCCATATGTAAGCGATATCACCGCAAGCGGCTCCGTGCGGCTGATGGGAAACATCAAAGGCGGGGCCGCGGCAGGCAAAAAGGTCAATGTCAAATTGTCGCTTGGGGGTAAGGCGCTCTGGAGCGCCGAAGTCGCGGGGGACAATTCCGTTGCGTTTTCCGTAGTGGCCGCGGTTTCTGGGAAAGACAGGCTCCGCCTTCATATTGAGAACACCGGAGACGTCTCCGGGGATATTGTTGCGGTTCAGATGCAGGTGGAGACAACAAAGAAATAGAGAAAATGGATGCCCTCCTTCTTCAAGAAAAGCCTTGAATTAAAGTTAATAGCCGCCCTTGTGCTCATCCTCGCATTGTTTATGACCCTTTCCTCAGTGATGGAGACATGGCTGGACGCCAAGGGTACCTACCAGATAGTATTTCAGCAGCTTGACACTCTTGCCAACACCATACAGAAAAGCCTTATCAAGGACATGAGGACCGGTCAATCCAGCGGCGTCCAGCAGATACTTGAGATGGTCGGGACCGAAAAAGGCATCCTCGGTGTAAGGATATTCGACGAGAAGGGGACTATACTTAAATCATTTGACCGTAGTGAGATAGGGAAAGTCGTGGCCCCGGCCGTATTAAAGCATGTTAAAGACTCTGACCGCGACTTCCTGGACGAAAAGGGCGGACAGCGGATAATGCACATCCTGCATCCTATCGCAAATTCCCCTGCCTGTTTCGGATGCCACGGGCGGGAAAGAGAGATAAACGGAATATTATCGATAGAATTTTCGCTTGGCCCCACGCAGGCATATATATTCGATCACAACAAAAAAACGCTCATACTTCAATTTCTGACCATATTCCTGGTCGGCCTGCTTGTTTATGTCCTGATGAAAAGATATATTAGTGGCCCGATAATGAAGATGAAGGCCGCAATGGGTGAGGCAGAGAACGGAAACCTTGACATTTCCATACCTGTCGGGTCAGAAGACGAGATAGGTTCGCTCCAGCAAAGCTTCAACAGCATGATTCACAGAATAAAGAAACTGAACCTCGAAAACCTGGCTCAGCACGAGGACATCATCAGAAAGGAACAGGAACTGAAGCTTCAAGAAGCGCTGAGTGAACAAAATCGCGCCCTTGAGGCCGCAAACCGGGAGATACTTGAAAAAAACAGATATTACCTTGAGATGCTTTCTTTCATCTCCCATGAACTCAAGAACCCGCTTGTAGTGCTCAAGGGATATTCAAGCCTTCTTCTTAAAGAAGACCTAGGCGAACTTAAAAAGTCACAGAGGGAAGCCGTCCTTTCCATGGAAAAGAACGTGGATTCCATCAGCGAGATGATAGCGAACTACCTGGGCCTGTCGAGGATTGAACGGGGAGAGCTGGCCCCTGAAAAAACGGAATCAGACCTGGTGGCAGACATTATAGTTCCGGTTGTGAGCGACTTTGAAGAGGCGGCTGACAGGGCGATGATGACGCTGAGTGTCAACGCCCCCACGTCACCGGTGGGCATTTATGCGGACAAAGCCCTCATGAGGGCCGTCCTTGGAAACCTGATATCAAATGCCGTTAAATACGGCCGGCCTGAGAGCGAAGTCCTGGTCGAGGCAGAAAAGTCCGGCGATTCGATCATTGTATCGGTTTTCAACAAGGGCGAGGGCATTCACAAGGAAGACTTGGAGAGGGTTTTCGAGCGTTTCACAAGGCTTGACAACGAGACTACGCATAGCAGGAAAGGTACTGGCCTTGGACTTTGCATAGTGAAGGAAATAGTTGAACTGCATGGCGGGAGGGTATGGGCTGAGTCCGAGAAAGGCTCATGGACCAGGTTTGTCTTCACAATACCAGTTTAAGTATGACATGTAAGGATTTCCAGGATATTGAATCTGGAGGGGGGATTGATATGGGCAAGGTGGTAGCAGTCAGCATAAGTGAGAAGAAAGGGATGAGAAAGACGAACGTCCCGCGTGCCTTTGCCATCGAGAACTTCGGGTTTGAAGGGGACGCGCATGCCAGCTCAAGCTGGCACAGGCAGGTGAGCCTGCTCGCGGCGGAGAGCATCGAGAAAATGGTGAAGGCGGGCCTTGACGTGAAGGCGGG
>Ga0316628_100001810_pt1 | contig 15384 bp, 14 predicted proteins | sample OWC_Aug_M2_C1_D5_FD_207648 | JGI IMG/M metagenome (GOLD analysis project Ga0316628, IMG submission 207648) | Wetland soil microbial communities from Old Woman Creek delta, Ohio, United States - OWC_Aug_M2_C1_D5_C | ecosystem: Environmental > Terrestrial > Soil > Wetlands | place: USA: Ohio... | reverse complement strand
CCGTGCCGGCCGGCAAGGTCGTGCCCGGCAGCCTCGTGGTGTTCCGCGGCAACGCCGAGATCTACGGCACGGTCTCCGGCGACGTGGTCGCTCTGCTGGGCGACGTGATCTGCCACGACGGCGGCGTAGTCGACGGGAACGCGGTCTCCATCGGCGGGCGCGTGGTGGAGGCGGGCGGGATCATCCGCGGCGACATCAAGATCCTCTCGGCCGTGACAGGCGTGGCTGCCGCTCGCGTGAGCAGCGCGGAACCGCAGTACACGTTGGAGAGCCTGTTCAGGGACGTCGGCACGGTCGTGGCGGTCTTCATCGCCATGGCCATGACCGGCTTCGGCCTGGTGTTCTTCGGCCGCCGCTACGTCGAGGTCGTGGCCGACACGTCGACGCACTCCTTCGGCCGGTCTTTCGTCGTGGGACTTCTTGGGCAGCTGCTGCTGCTCCCCACCTTCGCGATGCTGATCGTCGGCCTCGCTCTGACGATCGTCGGGATACTGCTGCTCCCGTTCGCCGCCGTGGCGTTCGTGCTCGGTGCCGCGCTGGCGCTGCTGGGCGGCTACCTCGCGGTGGCGCACGCCGTGGGCGAGACGTTCACGAGGCGTCGCATGGCCAACGGGGCGTTCGTGAGCAGCCCCAACTCCTATGGCTACGTCTTCACGGGCCTGGTCGGTCTACTGGGCCTGTGGGCCGCGGCCGCGCTGTTCGGCTGGGCCGGACCGGTGGTGTTCATCTTCCGGGCTGCGGCCATTCTCGTGACGTGGGTCGCCGCCACCACGGGCTTCGGAGCGGTCCTGCTGTCCCGCGCCGGGCTCCGGGAGACGTTCGCCGGCCGGTACGCCGGCGAGGTGACCGACGAGTACCTGTGGGCCACGCCGCCGGCGACGCCGACGGCCGCGCGGATGGGCCGGCAGCCTTGACCACGCGCTCCACTTCGCTCCTCTTCGCGGCCGCCTTCGTGGCGGCCGCGCCGCCTCTCGGCGCCCAGACCTGGCGGACCCTCACCTCCGCGAGGCAGTACCACGGCGAGGACTCGCTGGCGGTGAGCGTGACCTACGCCGCCGGCGAGTTTCGCCTCGGACCCGGAGAGCCGGGATCGCTGTACCGGATGGAGCTGCGCTACGACGAGGACCGGTTCACGCCGGTGCGGGTGTACGACCCCGAGGGGCCGCGGCTGACTCTCGGCGTTCGCGGGCCGGCGCGCGGCGTCAGCTTCGCCAGTGGGCGCGGCGGCGGGCCGGCGCAGTCGCTCGACGTCTTCCTCTCTCCCGAGGTGCCCCTGCGGCTCAACCTGGAGCTTGGCGCCGTCCGCTCCTGGGTGGACCTGGGAGGGCTGGCCCTGCGCTCGGTGCGCTACCGTACGGGAGCGTCGGAAACCGAGCTCCGGTTCAGCCGGCCCAACCCTGAGCGGTGCGACCTGCTCGTGCTCGAGGCCGGGGCCGCGGGCTTCCGCGCGTTCTCCATCGGCAACGCCAACTGCCGTCAGGTGCGGTTCAGCGGCGGCATGGGCGAAGTGTCTCTCGACTTCTCGGGCAGCTGGCAGGGAGAGATGTCGGCCGACCTGGACGTGGCCGTCGGCTCGTTCACTCTGATGTTGCCGAGGGACGCCGGGATCGCCATCCGCGTCAGCCGGTTCCTGGCGTCGTTCGACAAGACGGGCTTCGTGAGGCGGGGCGACACGTACTACTCGTCCCGCTACGACTCGGCGCGCCGGCACCTCACCATAGGGATCCGGGCCATCTTCGGCGGCGTCGACGTGGTCTGGACGGGCGACGGCCGCTAGGCGGTCCCGCCCGAGCGGGCCGTCGCCCTCACCTCCACCCCCCGCGCAGCCCCCAGCGCGGCGTCGGCCCGGCCCTCGCGCACCGCGATCTCCACCGCGCCGCCCGAGCCCACGAAGGCGACGGCGTCGCCCGGCGGCACGTCTCCGAACGTCCTCCTCAGAACGAGAACGTGCGCGCCCACCCGCACCACGGCTCCGTCGGCCACGCCGCGCCCCGGCAGGCTGGTCACGAGAGTCCCGAACCGATCCACATGCTCGACCTCGCCCACCAGATCTCCGCCGCGGCGCTCGAGCCGTGGCGCCGGGAGCGACACGGGATCACCGATCTCGGTGCCCAGCGAGTCCAGCGATTCGCCGCGCGCGAGCCGCGCGGCGACGGGAGCGAAGACGTCCCGCCCGTGGAAGACCGGGCTCGCGTCGGCCGGCACGGCCAGCGCGATCACCCTCGCCTTGCGCCCCTCCAGCACGCGGGACAGCACCCCGTTGTCCGGCGCCACGAAGCCGTGGCCTCCGGCTTCTGCCGCGAGCGCGCGCCGGCCCGTGCCTACCCCCGGATCCACTACGGCCACGTGTACCGTGCCCTCCGGAAAGGCCGTCCAAGTGCGCCCCAGCACGTAGGCCGCGCCTGCCACGTCCCCCGGGGTCACGTCGTGCGAGACGTCGACCAGCACGGCGTCCGGCGCCAGCCGGAGGATGGAGCCCTTGACCTCGGCAACGTAGCCGTCCGAGCTCCCGAAGTCCGTCAGCAATGTCACGATCACCGTCACACTCTCGCGGTCTGCCAGCGCTCGCGGCGCCACAGCGTGGCCATGGCGACGCCGCGGCCCACGGCGGTCAGGGAGATGGCCCACCAGACGCCCACGACCCCGAACGCCCCTGCGAGCCACGCGCCAAGAGGTATGCGCGCGGCGGTGAGCGCCACCGACCACAGCATCGGCTGGAACGTGAAGCCCGCACCACCCATCGCACCCTCGAGGACCACCTCGACCGCCATGGCGATTTCGGCGAACGCGATGACCCGCAGGTAGCTGGCTCCGTCGGCGACCACCTCCCCGCTGTTCGTGAAGACGCTCATCAACGTCTCCGGGAACGCAAGGAACGCCACCGCAGCCACACCTCCCGCCACCAGCGCGTACCCGGTGCTGAGCCAGCCGGCGCGGCGGGCGCGGTCGGGCCGCGCCGCACCGAGGTTCTGTCCCACGACGGCGGCCGCCGCCAGCGCGAACCCCGTGGACGCCATGTAGGCGAAGCCCTCGAGCTTGTGGCCCACGCCGAGCGCCGCCAGGGCGGGCGTCCCGAACCTCGCCGTCACGCGCGTGAGCCCGATGTAGACCATGCTGAAGATGACGCCGGTCGCAGCGGTCGGCGCGCCCACGCGCAGCACCGAGAGGGCGGAGCGCCAATGCCAGACCGCGACGCGAACCAGCCGCCGCCGCACCAGGATCGCGATGCCGAGCAGGACGCTGAGTCCGCGAGTCGCGATCGCAGCGATCGCCGCCCCCGAGATGCCGAAGGCCGGCAGCGGCCCCGCGCCGAGAATCAGGAGCGGGTCGAGCACGAGGTTCACGATCACGGACACGGCGAGCAGCGCGAGCGGCGTTCTCGTGTCGCCGGCGGCGCGGAACGTCGCCTCGGCGGCGAAGTACCCGAAGATCAACGGCGTGCCGATCAGGTACGTGCCGAGGTACAGGCGACCCAGCTCGCTGACGTCGGCCGGCGTGCCCATGACTGCGAACAGCAGCGGCAGGCCCATCCATCCGACCACGGCCACGCACACGCCGCCGAGCAGCCCGAGCGCCAGCGTGGTTCCGGCCGCGACTGCGGCCAGTCCGTGAGCACCCTCGCCGTGGCGACGGGCGGCCACAGCCGTGAGTCCCACTCCGATCATCTCACCCAGCGCGGTCAGCATCCACACCGCGAAGCCGGCTGTGGAGACGGCGGCGAGCGCGGCCGGGCCGAGAATCCGCCCCACCCAGAAGGTGTCGATGAGAAGGAAGACCAGTTGAAGAAGGGCGGCCCCCACTGCGGGGACCGCGACGCGCAGGATCGCCGCCGACAGCCGCCCCGTGGTCAGATCGGCCGCGACGACCGGTGGGGCGAGTGCCGTCACGGCGACGCGGTCGGCCCGTTGATCAGGCGGCGGAAGATCGGATTCCCGGGGTACTCGTCGGAGAGCGCCGCCACGATCCGCAGCGCCTCCTCTCGCAGCGACGCGTCGCGCTCCGCCTCGCGGAGCAGGGCGTTGGCGTACACCCAACGGCATTCGGTGCGCGCGACCACGCCCTGGCCGCACACCAGGCGGAACAGCTCCATGCCGCGCTCCACACTCCCGCCACCCAGACCCAGGATGCGCGCCACCAGCCGCGCCAGCGCGCTCGCACGCCCCAGGCCGTACTCGTAGACGGCGAGCCCGTACAGGCAGTCCACGCAGGCGGAGTCCAGCGCCAGGGCGCTCTGCAGGGCGCTCCTCATGCGACCCGCCTCTCGGGCCGCGCGCCAGTTCCGCCCCATCAGCTCCGCCTGCCGCGCCCGGTACCCATACGCTGTGCCGAGCCAGAAGTAGCCGACCGCGCGCGAGGAATCGTCCGGCGCCGCCGCGATCACGGCGTCCGCGCGCGCCGCGGCAGTCGTGAGCAGCGCGTCGATGGAGTCGGCCAGGAACCGCTCCTCGTCCCGAGCCTCGCCCCACCAGATGAGCGCCGACGCCGCCAGCGCCGGCCCGATCGGGTCCAGTGGTCTGCTCCGGGCCAGCTCCGAGAAGAACAGGTGAGCCGCGGAGAAGCGGCCGCCGTAGATGAGGTCCTGGCCGGCCGCGACCTCTGCCGGCGACACCCGCTCCTGCGCGCCGAGCGAGTGCGCGGCCGCACACAGACAGGCCAGCGCGGCCAGCGCTAGCCGACGATTACCGGGAGCCTGACTGACTGGCCGCTTACCCGCTGCACGAGCGCAGCCGCGATGTCGAGCATCGCCCGGGCCGCTGCCGAGCCCGGGTCGCCCACCACGATCGGCACCCCCGACTCGCTCAGATCCGGAAGTCCGGCCTGGAGCGGCACCTCGCCGAGCAGCGGGAGGCCGAGCTCGCTGGCGAGCCGCCTGCCGCCGCCGCTCGCGAACACGGCCGTACGCTCGCCGCAATGCGGGCACAGGAAGTACGACATGTTCTCGACGATCCCGAGCACCGGCACGCCCACCTTCTCGAACATCTTCGCGCCGCGGAGCGCGTCGCCGACGGACACCTCCTGGGGCGTCGTCACTATGACGGCGCCGTCCAGGTGCACCGACTGGACGAGAGCCAACTGCGCGTCCCCGGTGCCCGGCGGCAGATCCACGATCAGATAGTCGAGCCGGCCCCACTCGACGTCGCCGAGGAACTGTTGGATGATCTTCTGGATGATGGGGCCCCGCCAGATGGCCGCGGTCTCCCGGTCCATGATGCTGCCCAGCGAGATGACCCTAACGCCGTGCGCCTCCAGCGGGATGATCATCGAGTCCCGGACCGGCGGCTGCTGGCCCACGAGCCCGAGCATCTGGGGTATGTTGGGACCGTAGATGTCGGCGTCCATCAGTCCGACGCGGCTTCCCGTCGCAGCGATCGCCGCAGCCAGATTCGCCGCGACGGTCGACTTGCCGACGCCGCCCTTGCCGCTGGAGATGGCGATGATGTGGCCCAGGTGAAGCGGCTGGCCCGCGCCGGGAACGGGGACCGGCTCCGGAGCGGCCGCGCCGCGACTCGCCTCGCCCGGCTCCGGCGGCGCGTGGCTCGCCGCCGCCGCACCGGCGGGGTCACGGATGTCGAGCTTCACTCCCGTCACGCCGTCCACGTCTCGCAGGGCAGCGCGAATCTCACGCGGTAACGCCGCCGGGTCCTCGCGCCCCAGCAGCACCACCAGGCGCACCTTGCCGTCGGGCTGAACGGAGATGTCGGCCACGGTGCCCGCCGAGATCACGTCCTTGCCGGCGCGCGGGTTCACCACGCCGGTCAGCGCCGCGGCCACACGGGACTTCACCGAGTCGTGGGGCACGGGGCTAGATCGCCTCGACGGCCTTGACTTCCGGAATCGCGGCCCGGAGGCGCGCCTCTATCCCATGCTTCAACGTCATGGTCGCGGCGGCGCAGCCCACGCAGTGACCCATCAACCGCAACTGCACCACCCCCTCGTCTTCGTCGAAGTCCACGAATTCCACGTCGCCGCCGTCCATGCGGATCGCCGGCCGAACGGTGTCTAGGACGCTCTCGATCTTCTCGATTGTGGTCATGGATCTCCCGCTTCCCGGATATGCCGACAACGCAACTCGGAATATACCCGGCCGCCGCCGAGCAGAGAAGCGATCAGGCGGCCCGGTCGCCGAGCAGGCGGCGCGCCGCTGCCAGGACGGCGCGCTGGACCTCGTCCATGGTGCCTGCTATCGAGGCTCCCGCTGCCTTCGCGTGCCCCCCGCCGCCGAACTCACGGGCCAGCGCCGAGACGTCGACGTCCCCCACGGAGCGGAGGGACACCTTGATGCTGCCGCTGGCGAGCGGCCGGAACAGCAGCGCCAGGCGGGTCCCCTGCACCGAGCGAGCCATCTCCACCAGGCCGTCGAGGTCGTCCGGCGTTCCTCCGTGGCGCTCGACGGCGCCGGCCGGGACGGTGAGCCACGAGATTCCCTTGCCGGGCTCGACCACCAGCGTGTCCAGCACTTCGGCCGCAAGCCGCAAGCGGCCGACGGGGGCGGTCGCGTACACCGACTCGTAGACCCGCTCGGCGTTCACGCCGCGGTCCAGCAGCGAGGCCGCCACCCGGAGGGCGCGCGGCGAGGTGTTGGCGAACCGGAAGCCGCCGGTGTCGGACAGGACGGCCACGTAGAGGGCCTGCGCGGCCTCCGCCCCAATCGACCAGCCGGCCGCGACCGCGAGGTCGTACACCAGCTCTCCGGAGGCGGCTGCGCTCGCGTCCAGAAGCCGCGGTCCCGGCGGGAGCGCCCCCAGCGATGTGTGGTGGTCGATGCAGGCCGTGACGACGCCGCGCCGTGCCAGCGGCGCCCCGAGGTGGCCGAGACGACCCACGTCCGCGATGTCGATCACCATGAAGAGGTCCGCCGCGCGGATCGCCTTCACCGCATCGCCCGTCCGGTCGCGATCGCGCACCGGGTCGAGCAGGAACGCGTAGCGGGCCGGGATCGGCGTCGGGTTTGCGATGGCGACGTGCCTGCCCAGCGCCGTGAGGATGTGGACCAGCGCGATCTCGGAACCCACGGCGTCACCGTCGGCGTTGACGTGGGTCGTGAGGACGATCCGACGCGCCGCCTGCACGGCGGCGGCGATTTCGCGCGCCGCCCGCGCGCGGGCGGCGACGACGCGCTCGGTCCGAAGTCGTGTCGGCATCTGGCCGTGCAGGGTACAGAGGCGGGCGCGCCTGGGCAAGCTCGCGCCCCGAACGCGAAGCGGCCGGCCCCGATGGTCCGGGGCCGGCCGCCGCGTCAGGGCGCGCCGCCGGCTCAGTCGCCCGCCGCCGCCCCCTTCAACTCCTGCTGCAGGCGGCTGTGACGCTTCCCGTAGCCGAAGTAGATGCAGAACCCGATGAGGAGCCACACGATCAGCCGCAGCCACGTGTCCATCGGAAGAGTCAGCATCAGGCCCGCGCAGCAGAGGATGCCCATGATCGGCACGAAGGGCACCCAGGGCGTGCGGAACGGGCGGTCGAGGTCGGGGCGGGTGCGGCGCAGGACCAGAACGCCGATGCACACCAGCACGAACGCCAGCAGCGTGCCGATGTTCACCAGCTGACCCAGGAGCTGCAGCGGCAGGATGCCCGTGGCCAGTCCTACCGCTATGCCGGTGAAGATCGTGGACAGGTACGGCGTCCGGAACTTGGGATGGACGGACCCGGCCCACTTCCCGAGCAGGCCGTCGCGCGACATCGAGTAGAACACCCGCGACTGGCCGAGCAGCATCACCAGGATCACCGACCCGAGACCGAGCACGGCCCCGACGTCCACCATCAGCCGCACCCACGTCGGCGCACCGATCCGCTCCATCGCCAGCGCCATCGGTGCCGCAACGTTCAGCTCCGTGTACGGCACCATCCCGGTCAGCACGGCGGAGACGACCACGTAGAGGAAGGTGCAGATCGCCAGCGACCCGAGGATGCCGATCGGCATGTCCTTCTGCGGGTTGCGGGCCTCCTGCGCCGCCGTGGAAACGGCGTCGAACCCGATGTAGGCGAAGAACACGAGCCCCGCGCCACGGAGGATGCCCGAGGGACCGAAGGTGCCCCAGTCACCGGTGTTGGCCGGGATGAAGGGCTTCCAGTTGGCGGTGTTGAGGTGACCCAGGCCGACGAAGACGATCAGCAGGACGATCGAGACCTTGAGGATCACGATGAAGTTGTTGACCGTCGCGGATTCCTTGATCCCGATCACCAGGACCGTGGACATCAGCGCCACGACGAAGACGGCGGGCGCGTTGATGATGGCACCGGTCAGGTTGAGGCCGGGGTGGGCGCATCCGGCCAGCGCCGCCTGGACGTTGGCCGCGGTGCACCAGACGGTGGGGGCGCGGGTCAGCGTCTCGGGCAAGACGATGCCGATCTGGCTGAGCAGGCTGACGAGGTGCCCCGACCAGCCCACTCCGACGGTGGCGGCGCCGGCGGCGTACTCGAGCACCAGGTCCCAGCCGATGATCCAGGCGATGAACTCGCCCATCGTGGCGTACGAGTAAGTGTACGCGCTGCCGGCGACCGGGACCGCGCTGGCCATCTCGGCGTAGCAGAGTCCTGCGAAGGCGCACGCGACGCCGACGAGGATCATCGAGATGGGCACGGCAGGGCCGGCGTGGAGCGCCGCCGCCTGGCCGGTCAGCACGAAGATGCCCGCGCCGATGATGGCCCCGATGCCGAGGGTGGTCAGGTTCAGCGGCCCGAGGGACCGCTTCAGCGAGTGCGCGCCGACCTCTTCCGCTTCCGCGCGCAGCACGGCAATGGACTTGGTCGTCCACAAACTCATGAGCCGATCTCCAGTCTGGGAATGAACCCCGTCAGCCGCTACACGCTGTAGTTGGGCGCTTCGCGCGTGATGGCGACGTCGTGCGGGTGGGATTCCCGCAGACCCGCCGACGTGATACGAATCATCTCGGTGTCCGACTGTAGTGCCTTCACGGTATCTACGCCGCAGTACCCCATGCCGCTGCGCAGCCCGCCGACGAGCTGGAAGAGGACATCGGCGACCGGGCCCTTGTAGGGGACGCGGCCCTCGATGCCTTCGGGCACGAGCTTCGCGACCGAGGCCTCGCCGTCCTGGAAGTAGCGGTCCGCCGATCCGTCCCGCATCGCGCCCAGGCTGCCCATGCCCCGGATCATCTTGTAGCGGCGCCCCTCGTAGAGGAGCGACTCGCCGGGGCTCTCCTCGGTCCCCGCCAGCAGGGCGCCCATCATGACGCTGTCCGCTCCCGCCGCGAGCGCCTTGACCGCGTCGCCGGAGTACTTCACGCCGCCGTCGGCCACGACGGGTACTCCGCCGGCCCCCGCCACCGCGTCCATGATGGCCGTCACCTGGGGCACCCCGATTCCGGCGACGACGCGCGTGGTGCAGATCGAGCCCGGGCCCACACCGACCTTGATCGCGTCCACCCCGCGCTCCACCAGGGCCCTGGCGCCCTCCGCCGTGGCCACGTTGCCGCCGATGATCTGGGCCTCCGGGAACGCCTCTCGCAGCGCCCCGACGGCCTGGAGCACTCCCTCGCTGTGGCCGTGGGCCGAATCGAGCACGAGGACGTCGCAGCCCGCGTCGAGGAGCGCGCGGGAGCGGGTCAGACCGTCCCGGTTCGCGCCCACCGCGGCGGCCACCCGGAGGCGGCCGTGCTGGTCCTTGTTGGAGTTCGGGAACTGGCGCCGCTTGAAGATGTCCTTGACGGTGATCAGTCCGGACAGCGTGCCGTCCGCCGCCACCACCGGGAGCTTCTCGATCTTGTGGCGGCCCAGGATGCGCTCCGCCTCCTCGAGAGTGGTCCCCACCGGGGCCGTGACCAGCCCCTCCTTCGTCATCACCTCGGCGATGGGCCGGTGCTCGTCGTGCTCGAACTGGAGGTCGCGGTTGGTGATGATGCCCACGAGGCGCCGCTGCGCGTCCACGATCGGCACGCCCGAGATCTTGAAGCGCGTCATCAGGCGGAGGGCGTCGCTGATGGGCCGGTTCGGGGGCAGCGTGATCGGGTCCAGTATCATGCCGCTCTCGGACCGCTTGACGCGATCCACCTCCGCCGCCTGGCGGTCGATGGGGAGGTTCTTGTGGATGACACCGATGCCGCCGTGCCGCGCCATCGCGATCGCCATCTCACTCTCCGTCACCGTGTCCATCGCCGCGGACACGAACGGCGTGTTGAGCGAGATGGTGCGGGTGAGGCGGGTCGACACGTCCACCTGCCGCGGATGAACCGTCGAGTGCCGCGGAACGAGGAGGACGTCGTCGAAGGTCAGGGCGTCGTGCGGGCGGATCCGGCTCTCCATGACGGAAGCTAGCGGGAGCGGCGAACGATGGTCAAGCAGATCCGTGACCGCCGTCCGGCTGGGCCGGCTTCTGCTCCTGCCTCGGCGGGGACGCTTCCGGCGGCCTGGTGACGCCCGTGGCGCCGGCCACCTCGTCCACCACCGCCCGGCCGGCCGCCGTCAGCCCGCTCATGAACCGGCCCGCGGCGGACATCGCGTCCATGGTGCTCTTGATCGCGTTCACCGGGACACGGCCGGCCCGCAGCGTGTCCTCGACCCGCTCGGCGAGCTTCTGCAGGGGCGATGCGGGCGCCTCGCCCTGGGACGCGTAGCGCGACTCGAGGAACTCGATGTAGTCGAGCACCTGGTAGATCCGCTCGTCGGGCAGCGCGGACAGCTTGCGCTCGATGCGCTTCCACAGGAACTCGTTCATGGGGAAATGTCCACCAGTTCGAGGATCGGGTTGCCCAGGAAGGTGCTGCGCCCGGCGCGAACCCGCGCGACGATGGAGACGCTGGCCAGAGGCTCGATCCGCGTCACCTGCGCCACCTTGTCCGGCGGCACGACGACGTAGGCGAAGGCGTACTCGGGCGCCGGCCCGCGTGCCAGGATGTAGCGCTCCCCCGGCGTGAAGTCGGGCCGGAGATCGTCCGCGGTCTGGAATGCGATGAACTGGATGGTCCAGCGCAGCAGCCGGCCCCGGAACCGCTCCGGGTCGGAGCGCAGCTCCGCCGCCGTGACGGAGTTGAGCGCCGACGATCCGGCGGGACGGACCTCGCTCTCCCGGACCCAGCCCTGCGCTTCGATCCGCACCCACTCCCCCGCCCGGGCCGTGACGCGCACCGGCATCTCGGCCTCGAGCGTCCCCGCCGCCGGCGCCCCCGGCGCGCGGCGCAGCTCGACACGGCGGCGCACCACGCTCAGCCGCGGATCCACGTTCTCCACCTCGGGCGGCGTCGTGTCGGCGGCGGGGGCCGCAGCCGCCGGCGGCGCCTGAACGGCCGCCGCAGGCGGCGGCCGCCCCGTCGCAGCCGCCGGCGCCCCGGCCTGGGCCGCGCCCGCCAGGCTCCGGGACGCCACCCACCCGGTACGCCGCACCTGGACCCAGCCGCCGCGCCGCGTCGCCTCATCGAGCAGAGCGCCGGGAACGAGCCGCGCGACGACCGTGCCGTTGGGAGCGCTGCGAAGGTTCTCCTCCCGCGCCGCGCTCACGGCCAGCGAGTGACCGTCGCGCCGCTCGGCGCGGACCGACGCACTCCAGATCCACCCTTCTACCGTGACCTGGGTGAAGCCTCCGCGCGCCCCCGACGCGCGGAAGCTCGCGCCAGCCGCCAGCCGACCCAGCCGCACCCCCCCCGGCTCGGACACGAAGGCCTCGTCATCGCGCTGGATGGTCACGGACTGTTGGGCCCTGAGAGGCGCCCCGACGGCGCACGACAGCGACGCCGCGACGCCGAGGAGAATGGCCGCGCGCGCGGCTGGTTGGGGGAGTCGGGCCGGGGTAGATTGCAGCGCTTGGACCCGCACAAGGCGCATAGTAGAGCCCGGGAGAAGCGATGTCAAACGGCGTAGCCAGCCGGCACGGGCCGGTCGTGCTGGTGGTCCTCGATGGCTGGGGATACCGGTCCGGCTCGGCGGGCAACGCCATCGCGCTCGCTTCCGCTCCCACCTGGCACAAGCTGTGGACGTCCCTGCCGCGCACCCTGCTCGAGGCCTCCGGCCCCGACGTGGGGCTGCCGGAGGGACAGATGGGGAACTCCGAGGTCGGCCACCTGAACCTGGGCGCCGGCCGCATCGTGCCGCAGGACATGGTCCGCATCACCGACAGCATCAGGACAGGGGAGTTCTTCGCGATCCCGGCGTTCCGCGACCTCGCCGCCAAGGTGAACTCGCGCGGCGCGACCCTCCACCTGTTCGGCCTGGTCGGGAACGGCGGAGTCCACGCGCTCGACCGGCACATCCTGGCGCTGCTCGACCTCGTGGAGCGCGACGGCGTGCGGCGCGTCGCGATTCACGCGGCCCTGGACGGCCGCGACACCGCGCCCACGTCGGGGCTGGAGTTCGTCCGCGAGCTGCTGCGCGACCTGCGCGGCCGGGCCGTCGTCGCCACGGTAGCCGGACGCTACTACATGATGGACCGCGACAAGCGCTGGCCCAGGACGCAGCTCGCGTTCGACGCCATGATGTTCGGCAAGGGCACGCCCATCACCGACCCTGAGGCCGGCGTCGAAGCGGCCTACGCGCGCGGCGAGACCGACGAGTTCATCAAGCCGCTGGTGATGGTGGACAGCGCCGGAGGGCCCGTCGCGCCGATCCGCAAGGGCGACGGCGTCATCTGCTTCAACTTCCGCGCCGACCGGATGCGCCAGATGGTGCGTGCCTGGACGCAACCCGACTTCGACGGATTCGACCGCGGCGGCGCCCCGCTCCCGGACGTGGTGACCATGACGCAGTACGACGACGCGTTCACCGTCCCGGTCGCCTTCGGCCCGCTGGTGCTGAACGAGATCCTGGCCGACGTGGTGAGCCGCAGCGGCCTCGCGATGCTGCGCACGGCCGAAACCGAGAAGTACGCCCACGTCACCTACTTCTTCAACGGCGGCGTGGAACGGCCGTACCCGGGCGAGGACCGGAGACTGGTGGACTCCCCGAAGGTCGCGACCTACGACCTCCAGCCGGAGATGAGCGCCCCCGGCGTGGCCGACCTGCTGTGCGCCGCGATCGAGGCGCGCCGGCACGACTTCATCCTGGCGAACTTCGCGAACGGCGACATGGTCGGCCACACCGGACTGCTGCCCGCGGCGGTGAGGGCCGTGGAGGCGGTGGACGAGTGCCTGAGGCGGATCCTCGCCGCGGCCGACAAGGCGCGCGCCACTGTGATCGTCACGGCCGACCACGGCAACTGCGAGCTGATGCTGGATCCCGATACCGGCGGTCCGCACACCGCCCACACCAGCAATCCCGTGCCGTTCCTGCTGCTGGAGGAGGGCTTCCGGGGCGCGCTGCGCCCCGGCGGCTCTCTGCGCGACGTGGGCCCGACGGTGCTCGGGCTGCTGGGCCTCGACAAGCCTTCGGTGATGACGGGAAGAGACCTCAGGGAGGGTGCGTGATGAACGAAGTGAGGGCCCTGCGTGCCGGCGCCGGCCTGGCGCTGGCCGCGCTCACCCTGGCGGCGGCGCCGGTACGGAGCCAAGTGGGCCACGAGCCGGGGCGCTCCCCGTTCCGCGACGTGCTGACCCGACAGTCGCTCACACTGGCCGCCGGGCGCTTCGGCGGGAACGCCGCGAACGCCGGGGTCGGGTGGCGCGCCGGAACGGCCTACAGCGGGCGCCTCGAGACGCGCCTCAGCGGCGCGCTCAGTTTCTGGGTCACGGCGGCGGCGGCGGCGAGCAATCGCTACCGCATCAACACGGAGAGGGACTCGGCCACGCGGGTGAGCGGCCCGTTCGACCACACGCTCATGATCGCGGACCTCAGCTTCGCGCTCAACCTGACGGGCTCGAAGTCGTGGCGAGGGCTGGTGCCGTACGTGGCCGTGGGCGCGGGATGGATGATGCCGATGAAGGCCGAGACGGATACCGGCGGATACAACGCCGGCGCGAACTTCACCTTCGTGCCCACGTTGGGAACGCGCCTGGTGTTCAACCGGAGCTGGGCGGCACGCCTCGAGGTGCGCGACTACTTCTTCCGATACGAATGGCCGCTCCGGTACTTCCGCCCGCTGGACGCCGACGGGACCGCGATCACGCCGCAGGTCCTTCCGGACTCCGAGAAGGACAAGCAGTGGACGCACAACCTCACCTTGACCATCGGCGTGTCGTACGGGTTCAACTTCTAGCGGCAGGGCGGGCGAGGGATGGGACCATGCGGTCCGACGCGCAGCGTCCCGCTGCCGCGCGCGCCAGCCATGACGACGCCCCGCGTTCGAGGCCGGAGTTGGGGTCGACTCCTGTTTCGCGTAACTTTCCCGGGTGACAGCGACGACGGCGGTCCCGGCCCGCCGCCCACCTCATGCCTGGAGTCCGTGTGAAGCTAGAACGCGTGCGAGGGGCGGCGCTCCTCGCCCTGGTTCTCTCAGCGACGGCATCTTCCGTGGCCGCCCAGACAGCCGAGCAACCGCTTCTCGTCTTCAGCACCTTCGGCGGCTACATCGGTGGCGCCCGCCTGTGGCGGCTCGATAACCAGCTCGCGGCCACGTGGACCGGGATCGATAGCCTGACTCTCGGCCGCGTCTTCGTGCCGGGCTTCGCCCTCGGCATGGGCGTGTCGCTGTTCCGGTCACCCCATTGGGGCTACAACGCCGAGATCGCCTTCCTGGGAACAACCACGGAGTCGCGCTGCAACCCGGCGGGGACCTTCAAGCCGGACACGGCGCACATGAACCAGTACGCCTGCCAGGACATCCAGGGCACTCTGATCCGCACCAATCTGGTCGCCGTTCAGGGTGGGCTGATCTGGCGCCCGATCAGCAGCGGCACCGCCCAGCCGTACCTGCGAGGCAGCGTCGGCGCCGCGATCGTCGGCGGCTCCTTCGTGCAGACATCGGGGTCGTTCTCGCCCACCGAAGGCAGACTCGTCTACCTCGATGAGGAGAAGCGGCAGGGGCTGACCTGGGTGGCCACCCTCGGAGCCGGCGCGATTCTCGAGGTGTCCCCGGCCTACCAATTCCGCTTCGAGCTGCGCGACCTGGTCTTCAACGTCCCCGTCGTCACGGGGCCGGCAAACTACCTCGCCGTCGAACCCTGGGCGGAGCTCGGCCACAAGACGGTGCATCTGCCCGCGATCACCGTCGCCTTCGACATTTCCCTGGAGCGCCGGCGAACGCGCAGGTACTGAGGGTCCGCGGCGCGGTCCTCGCGGGAGGACTCGCGTCGCGCTGCGGCGGCCGGGCGAAAGGACTGCTCGAAATCGGCGGCCGCCGCATCCTGGACCGTGTTGTCGGTGCCCTGTCGGAGGCGCTCGGCTCCCGCCCGTTGCTCCTGCCCGGCTCGAACGGCTCTCCGGACCTCTCTCTCGGGCTGGACGTGCTCCAGGATGTCGTGCCCGGCGTCGGCGCTCTGGGCGGGATCCTGACGGCCGTCGAGGCCGCCGCTCCGGTCGTCTGCGTCGCCTGGGACATGCCCTTCGTGCCGGCCGGCCTCCTGC
>Ga0316628_100001809_pt1 | contig 15385 bp, 11 predicted proteins | sample OWC_Aug_M2_C1_D5_FD_207648 | JGI IMG/M metagenome (GOLD analysis project Ga0316628, IMG submission 207648) | Wetland soil microbial communities from Old Woman Creek delta, Ohio, United States - OWC_Aug_M2_C1_D5_C | ecosystem: Environmental > Terrestrial > Soil > Wetlands | place: USA: Ohio... | reverse complement strand
CGACGAAGAGCAGCGGAAAGAGGACGATCAGCCCCCAGAGGAGCGACCCGCGGCGCAGGGTCGAGCGCTCCGGCGCGTCGCGATCGACGTAGCAGTCGACCGTTGCCCCTTCCGGGTAGGCGAGCCATAGGCGCTGGGCATCGCCGACGTCTGCGAAGCTCCTCTCGTACGTCGCGGAGCGGCGGCCGCCCGCCTCATAGAGGTACGCGATGCGCACCAGGTAGGGCTCGGACGGGCGCCCCGCGTCCTGCTCGACGAGCTTCGCCGATTCCACCGTGCAGCTCGTCCGGCTCCAGGTGTACTGATCGACGGTCCCGAGATAGGACCGTGCCAGAAGCGCCGTCAGCCACAGACCGGCCACCACGAAGATGCTGAAGAAGAGGGAGGAGAGGACCTTGCCCACCGGTCCCGAGCCAGCCGAGCCGCCCAGCGCGATTCTCATCGGCGAAGCCTCCGCAGCGGCCCCGGTGGAGCCGCCCGCCGTACGGCGACCGCGCCGCAAGGCCGGGGAACAGTGGCTCCTGGGGAGGGATTCGAACCCCCGACCAATCGGTTAACAGCCGATCGCTCTACCACTGAGCTACCCAGGAACGGGAACCGGCAGGGCCGCTTGCGCGGAACTGGAATCTTAGATTTGGCCGCCGCGGGTTGTCAAACCGGCCGCGGCGGCCGTGCGCCGCCTCAAACGAAAGGGGCCGCCCTCGCGGACGGCCCCAGGAACTCTCTGCGAGCTATCGATCGCGTCAGTTCGGATTCTCGAGGAAGGGCTTGAGGCGCGTCGCGCGGCTCGGGTGACGCAGCTTGCGCAGCGCCTTGGACTCGATCTGGCGGATCCTCTCGCGGGTGACGTTGAACGACCGGCCGACCTCCTCGAGGGTGTGCTCGGAGCCGTCGCCGACCCCGAAACGCATCTTCAGCACCAGCTCCTCGCGCGGGGTCAGCGTCTTCAGCACCTTGCGCGTCTGCTCGCGCAGATTGGAGAAGATCACCGACTCGATCGGCGACAGCGCGTTCTTGTCCTCGATGAAGTCGCCGAGATGCGAATCCTCCTCCTCGCCGATCGGCGTCTCGAGCGAGATCGGCTCCTGGGCGATCTTCATGATCTTGCGCACCTTGTAGGCCGGCAGGTCCATGCGCTCGCCGATCTCCTCGGCGGTGGGCTCGCGGCCGAGCTCCTGGACGAGCGAGCGGCTGGTGCGGGTCAGCTTGTTGATCGTCTCGATCATGTGCACCGGGATGCGGATGGTGCGCGCCTGGTCGGCGATCGCGCGGGTGATCGCCTGGCGGATCCACCACGTCGCGTAGGTCGAGAACTTGTAGCCGCGGCGGTACTCGAACTTCTCCACCGCCTTCATCAGGCCGATGTTGCCCTCCTGGATGAGGTCGAGGAACTGCAGGCCGCGGTTGGTGTACTTCTTGGCGATCGACACCACCAGGCGGAGGTTGGCGACGATCAGCTCCTCCTTCGCCAGCTCGCACATCTCCTCGCCCTCGCGGATCTTCTGGATCGTCGAGGAGACCTGGGAGTGGGTGGTGCCGTAGCGCTCCTCGACCTCGCGCAGCTTGCCGCGGTACTTGTCGATCCGCCGCCGGTGCAGCGACTGGAGCTCCTTGTTCTGCTCGCTCTTGAGCGCGGTCTGGGCGCGCTTGATGTCCTGCTCCAGGCGCGAGAACTGCTGGTCGAGGTCCTTCAGGAAGTTGACCAGCCGGTTGCGGGTGTGGATCGAGAAATCGACGGTGCGGATCTCCTTGGCGATCTTGCCCAGGATGCGGTCGATCTCGCGCTCGAACGCCTGGAAGCGCTCGCCCTTCTCGCTGTAGCGCTTCTGCTGGTTGCGCAGCTTCTGGATCTCGCGGTCGTGCTTGTCGATCAGCGAGAAGGTCTTCAGGTTCTGCTTGATGCGGTCGAGCGCCTTGGGATCGAGCGGCTCGTCCGGATCGGAGGACATCAGCTCGAGCAGCAGCTTCTTGTCCTTCTGCGCCATCTCGTTCAGGCGCAGCAGCTCCTGCAGCACCACCGGGTTCTCGCACAGCGCCTCGTAGATCATCCACTCGCCCTGCTCGATGCGCTGGGCGATCTCCACCTCGCCCTCGCGGTCGAGCAGCGGCACGGTGCCCATCTCGCGCAGGTACATGCGCACCGGGTCGTTGGTCTTCTCGTGCTCGGCGAGGCTGAACTCGGCGATCTCCTCTTCCTTCTTGTCGAACTCGCTCGGGATGGGCTCGACCTCCTCGCGGTTCAGGTACCGCTCGGGCCGGTCGATGACGTCGATCCCCAGCTCGTTGAAGCGCACGTAGATCTCGTCGAGCTCCTCGGGAAGGCTCACCACCTCGTCCGGCAGGTTCTCGTAGATCTCGTCGTACAGCAGATAGCCCTTGTCCTTGCCGAGCTCGATCAGCTGCTTGACCGCGCTGTACTTCTCTTCGATCGGATTCATGCGGGAAATGCTCAAGACGGTCGCCGCCTTTCCTTAAGTCTGCGTTCCATGGGCGGTACGACCCCGGAGGGTCGTCGCGGGAGGCCGGGTGGGGCCTCAGGCCGAGGGCGGCGTCGCGGGGAGGTGGTGGCTCTGGCTGAGCCGCGTCTTCTCTTCGACCAGGCGCTCCAGGCGTTCCCGGTCACCCATGCGCTGGGCTTCGACGATCTCCCGAGCCAAGTCCCGCAGCCGCTGCTGCCGCCAGCGCCGCTCGAGCTGGCGCAGCGACTCCCCCAATTCGCCCTCTTTGGGGGTAGCAGGCCCTTCTAACAGAAGCTGGGCCATCCGGTCAATAGCCGGACCCTCGGCGGCGAGTTCCGCCAGGACCTCCCGCGCCCCCGGATAGCTCGCCCCACTCAGGTAAAGACGCCGGAAGGCCCCATAAATATTCCGTGCCAGGGGGTCCAGAAAGGCCTCGGGCGGCGGCAGGTCCTCGCGGGCCGGCCCCACCTCATCCCCGGCCAGCAGGAGCTGGAGGGTGCGCTCCTCGGTTGTCCGCACCAGCCGGGGCCCCTCGCCAGCCGGAGCCGCCGGGCGGGGCTCCAGGGCCTGGGGATCCACCCCCAGCCGGCGCCACAGGAGCTCGACCGGCACCCCGAGGCGGTCGGCCGCCACCCGGCCGTAGCCGTAGCGCAGGATGCCGTCGCGGATCGGCCGCAGGAGCTCCTGGACCGCCATCGCCGCCTTCGCTCGTAGACGGGGATTGCGATGCACCTCGGCCGGAATCAGGCGCTCGAGCTCGAGCCCGACGGCATCGGGGGCCTCGGTCAGCGCCTCGCCGACCGCCTTCTCGCCGGCCTCCAGGCGCAGCGAGTCGGGGTCGTGCCCACCCGGGAAGCGGGCCCGGCGCACCCCCAGGCCCTCGGCGAGCAGGATCCCCAGAGCCCGCCGCGCCGCCGTCTCGCCCGCCTCGTCGCCGTCGTAAGCGACGACCACCTCCTCGGTGTAGCGGGCGAGCAGGCGCGCCTGCTCGGCGGTCAGGGCGGTGCCCATGCTGGCGACCGTCGCCTCGGCCCCCGCCGCCACCGCGGCCAGCACGTCGAAATAGCCCTCGACCAGCACCGTGCGCCCGCTCTCGCGCGCCGCACGCTTGGCGAGGTCGAGCCCGAACAGCAGCGTGCTCTTGTGGAAGCGCTCGGTCTCCGCGGTGTTGACGTACTTCGCCCGGTCGTCGCCCAGGGTGCGCCCGCCGAAGCCCACCAGGCGTCCGGAGGGCGAGCGGATGGGGAACATCAGGCGATGGCGGAAGCGGTCGTAGGGATCGCCGCCGCCCTCCGGCCGCGCCACCAGGCCCGCCGCCTCGAGATCGCCCATCGGCAGGCGGGGATGCAGCGCCGCGACCAGATTGCGCCAACCCTCGGGGGCGTAGCCGAGGCCGAAGCGCTCGACGAGCTCGGCCGGGATGCGGCGCTTGGCCAGGTAGGCGCGCGGCACCTCCTGGCGGCGCAGGTTGTCGCGGAAGAACTCCGCCGCCGCCTTGAGCACACCCTCGAGGTCGCGCTCGTCGCTGCGCCGGCTCGGCGCGGTCGGCAGCGGGATGCCATAGCGCAGCGCCAGGTTCTCGATCGCCGCCGGAAAATCGTCGCCGGAGAGCAGCATGTGGAGCTTGATCGCGTCGCCGCCCACTCCGCAGCCGAAGCAGTAGAACAACCCCTGCGCCGGATCGACGCTGAAGCTCGGCGTCTTCTCCTTGTGCAGCGGGCAGAGGCCGCTCATCCGGCGGCCCGACTTGTGGAGCCGCGTGTGCTCGGAAGCCACCGCGACGATGTCGACCGCGTCGCGCACCGCCTGCACGAGCTGAGGAGTGATCTGGACGTTGTGCAGGGCCATCGCCGCTCCAGGGACTCTACGACAGCGCAGCTCGCAGCGCCGGGCGCCTAGTCGCGGCGCAGAACGACGACGGTGGCGCCGTTGCCACCTTCGTTGGGCGCGCCGGGTCGCTGCTCGAGGACCGCCGGATGCTGGCGCAGGTGGGCGCGCACCGCGTCGCGCATGCGGCCGGAGCCATGCCCGTGCACGACCCGCACCGACTCGCGACCGGCGAGCAGCGCGCGATCGAGGTAGCCGTCGAGCGCCTCGAGCGCCGGCTCGACCCGCACTCCGATCAGCATCAGCTCGGGCTCGACCGACGGCACCTCGCGTTCGGCGCCGCGCCGCGGCCGCTCGACACGCGTCGCATCGTCAGCGAGCCCCACCAAGTCCTCCTCGTCGCAGCGCAGGCGCTTGCCGCGCACCAGCACCTCGGCCCGGCCGTCGGCGAGGGAATCGAGGCGCCCCTGCCAGCCGAGCGTCCGATGGCGCACCGTTCCGCCGATCCGCAGCGGCCCGGGGGCTTCGGGCTGCGCCGGCGCGAGGGCCGGCGCCGACTCGAACAAGCGCTCGGTGGCGGCGCTCGCCAGGTTCTTGCGTCTGCCCTCCTGCCATTCGGCGCGCAGCCGCGCCACCTCGTCGGCGAGCTTGCGCTGGGTGTCGCGCCGGAAGGTCTCGAGCTCGGCGCGCAGGCGCGGTGCCAGGCTGCGCCGCTCGGTTTCGAGCGCGGCGAGCTCGCCTTCGACCCGGGCCCGGATCTTGGCGAGGTCGCTCGCCTCGACGTCGGCTCGCTCGCGGGCCGCCAGGAGCTCGTCGCGAGCCCGCTCCACCTCGGCGAGCAGTCGCCGCAGGTCGCGATGCTCCGGCCCCAGCAGGGCCTCGGCGCGCGCGATCCAGTCCGCCGCCAGACCGAGCCGGCGGGCAAGCGCGATCGCCTCGCTGCCACCGGGCGGGCCGGGCACCAGACGGAAGGTGGGCGCGCCGGAGGACGGCGAGAACTCCATGGCGGCGCAGGCCGAGCCCGGCAGATCGAGGGCGGCGGCGGCGAGGCGCGCGAGGTGGGTCGTGAGCAGGCCGAGGCCGCCGCGGCGCAGCAGCCCCTCGAGCAGCGCCACCGCCAGCGCCGAGCCCTCCTCGGGATCGGTGCCCGAGCCGAGCTCGTCGAGGAGCAGGAGACTTCCCGGGCCCGCCGCCTCCCAGGCCTCCTTGAGGCGCAGCAGCCGGCCGCTGAAGGTCGAGCGATCGGACAGCAGGTCCTGCTCGTCACCCACCGTCGCGACCAGACGGCGCAGGAACGGCAGGCGGCTGCCGGCGGCCGCCGGCACCGGCAGCCCGCACTGATGGGCGACCGCCAGCAGGCCGACGGTCTTCAGCGCCACCGTCTTGCCGCCGGCGTTGGGCCCGGTGACGACCAGCACCCGCTGCCCGGCGCCGAGCTCGAGGTCGAGCGGCACGATTGGGCCGCGGTGCCCGCCCTGCCCGAGCGCCGCTTGCCGCGTCGCGGCGAGTCGGGGATCGAGCAGCGGGTGGCGCGCCCCGACCAGACGCAGCTCGTCGTCGCCGCCCGCCTCGGCCAGTCGGCCGCCGCAGTCGCGCGCGAAGCCGACCGCCGCCTGCAGGAGATCGAGCTCGGCCAGCAGCTCGGCGTGCGCGTGGAGCAGCGGCAGGGCCTCGCGCGCCGCGCCCACCAGCTCCGCCACGATCCTCTGGCGCTCGGCCTCGTCGTCCTCGAGCGACTGCTGGAGCTGGTTGTTGGGCTCGACCACCGCCAGGGGCTCGAAGTACACGCTCTTGCCGGTCGCCGAGCGGCCGTGCACCAGCCCCTTCGCCTGGCCGCGCGCCCCCGCCTGGAGCACCAGGACCAGGCGGTTGTTGCGCAGCGGGATCGTCTCCTCGCTGAGCTGGTCGCGCAGCTCGCCGAGCTCCACCTGGAGCTCGCGGTACAGCTCGTCGCGCAGCCGGCGGATCGAGCTGCGCAGGGCGGCGAGCCTGGGGCTGGCGTCCTCGCGCACGCCGCCGCGGCGGTCGAGCGCCCGCTCGATGCGCTGGCGCAGGGGCTCGCCGTCCGCGAGCGGGGCGGCGAGCGCGGCGAGCTCCGGGCACGGCGGGGCGGCGTCGAGGCAGCGCATGCGCGCCGCCGCGGTCGTGCGCAGGAGCTCCGCCAGACGCACCAGGTCGGCCCCGGAGAGCGGCGGGTGGCCGCCCTCGAGCCGGGTGAGCAACGCGCCGTACTCGGCTTCGGCCGACGGCACGAGCACGCCGTCGAGCAGCAGGCGCTCGACCTCCTCGTGCCGCCGCCGGTGGCGTTGCCAGGCGGCGCGGTCGGTCGCCGGCTCGAGCCCGGCGACGCGGTCGCGCCCGAGGTCGGTCGAAGCGTGCTGCGCGACCAGGCGAAGCAGGCTCGGGAACTCGAGCGCCGCGGCGCTGGCGGCGGAAAGGAAGGCAATAGAGCTCATCGTCGGATGGGGGGAAAAACGAAACGGGGAGAAGGCCCAGGGCCCTCTCCCCGCGTCGCCCGCTCGTGGTGCACGGTCGGGGCTTCTAGGTCAGGCCGGAGCGCCGCTCTTCCATCATCTTGCGGACCGCCTTCTTGCGCGCCTGGATCGCCTTGCGCTTGCGCTTCACCGAGGGCTTCTCGTAGTGCTGACGCTTCTTGAGCTCGGTGAGGATGCCGGCCTTCTCGCACTTGCGCTTGAAGCGGCGCAACGCGTTCTCGAAGCTCTCCTCTTCGCGCACGTGAACTACGGGCATTCGCCAATCACCTCGCTTCCCAACCGCTCTCGCTCGCAGCGAGAGTCCGCCGCAAACGGCAAAAAGGAATTCTCCGCGCAGAGCGCCTTGCGTGTCAAGGGCGGCCCGCCTCGCGCCGACCCCGGACCGGCTTCGCACCCGAAGCCATAACTCCTGCACGATCAATGGTTTTGACCCACCTCTCGCCTTGACACTGGGAGCTCGGTTCGCCAATAATGTGAACTTTGACGACCAGGGTCGCTCTGCACCTGGGGCGGGGAGGATGCGGGATGGCACGATCCGAGTACGTCCAGCAGCTCGACCGGCAGATCGCCGCCGCGGTCGAGCGCCTGCTGCAAGGCCTGCGCGAGCAGCTTGGCGGAAGGCTGAAGCAGACGACGGACGATCTGCTGCGGCAGCTCGAGTCGAGCCTGCCGGAGGTACCGGCAAGCTTCCTGCGCGACGATGACGTCGCCCCGCTGACCGCAGCCGCTCGCGCCGAGGGCCGCAGCCAGGGACTGAGCGAGCTGGCGGACGCAGTTGCCCGTCTCGATCGCGCCGACAGCCAGGCCGCCGTGCTGCGCTCGCTGCTCGACTCGACCGCCGCCTTCGCCTCGCGCGCCGCGCTCTTCCTGACCCGCCCCGAAGGGGCCCGCGGCTGGGGTGGCTTCGGCTTCGGCGAGTTCAACCAGCCGTTCTCCGACCTCGAGATCCGCTACGACGACGACCAGCCCTGGCGCAAGCTCGCCGCCGGTCGCGGCGTGGTGCCGCTCGCCGCCGCCGACTGCGCGCGGCTGTGCAGCCGGTTGGAGAGCTCGCTGCCGCACGAAGGTGCGCTCGTTCCCCTGGTGCTACGCGACCGCGTCGCGGCGGTCGTGTACGCCGATCGCCTGACCGCCGGCTCGCGCTTCGACCTCGAGGCGCTGCAACTGCTGGTCTACGCCGCGGCGCAGGCGATCGAAGTGCTGCCCTTCCGCGAGCGTCACGCGACTCCGACCCTGCGGCTGGCCGAGGAAGCGGCGACGGAGCCCGGCCTCGGGCTCTGGCAGCCGGAGGAGATCGCTCCGGCGGCGCCCGTCGTCGAGCCAACAGCCGCCATCGCCGAGCCCAGCGCCGCCGCAGGGTTCGCCATTCCCGCCCCGCCAGTCCTCGCACCCGCGGCGCCGGTCGTCGCGCCGCCGCCGGTCGTCGCACCGGTGCCGACCCGGGTCGAACCCATCCCCGAACCCGCGCCGGCCGCGGAGCCCGAATCGTCGTTCGAGATCGCACCGGTCGAGCCCAGCGTCTCGATTGCGGAAGACGTCACCTGGGCACCGCCGCCGGCGCCTGCTCGTCCGGAGGCACCCCCCGCCGAGGAGAGCGCCGAGATCTGGACGCTCGAGGAGGAGCCCGTCCCGGCTCCGCCTGCGCCGAGCCCGGGGCGACCGAGCTTCCAGGACGAGCCGACCCAGCTCGAGTGGGAGCGCCCGGCCGGCCTGCCAACCGCGCCCGCGGCGCCTGCCGAACCGGAGCGTCCGGCGCCGCTGCCCGAGCTCGTGGCGCCACCGCTCCCGCCCGCGGTCGCGCCCGAGGCCGCAACCGCGGCGCTGGACGTGACCGAAGATCAGACCATGCTCCTGCAGCGCCCGCGCTTCACCGAGCCCTTGAGCCCGGCGACGCGCGAGATCCCGGCTCAGGAAGCGGAGGAAGAAACGCGGCCACCCCAGCTCGTGCCGCCGGCGCCGGCGCGCCCCACCTGGCAGCCGGGGACAACCGCCGAGGTGGCACCGCCTCCCGACGTGCAGGGCCCCGGCTGGGCCTTCGCGACGACGCGCATGCCAGCCTTCGCACCCGCCGCCCCCGAGGACTCGGCGCACGAGGAAGCCCGCCGTCTCGCCCGCCTGCTGGTGAGCGAGATCAAGCTCTACAACGAGGAGCAGGTCGAGGAGGGGCGCCGGAGCCGCGATGTCTACGAGCGGCTCAAGGACGATATCGACCGCTCCCGCCAGATGTACGAGGAGCGGGTCGAGGAGCGGGTCCGCAACCAGACCGACTACTTCTACCAGGAGCTGGTGCGGATCCTTGCCGGCGGTGATCCCAAGGCCCTCGGCATCTGAGCCTGCGCCGCGCCGCCGCGCGGGCGGCGCGAGCAGGAACGGGGTCACCCACCTCGTCGGCCTCGTCGCGCTCCTCGCCGGTCTCGCCGCTGCCGCGGCGCTCGCCCAGACGGCCATCCCGGCCCCGGCGGCCGCCGCCGACGGCGTCGCTCTCGATCCCGCGCGATTCGAGATCGAGGCCCAGGCGCTGCGCCGGCACGACTGCACGGCGGCGCTCAGCCGACTGAAGACCCGCGCCGACACCGCCACCGCCGACGGTGCCGCCGCGCGGCTGCTGCTCGGCTTCTACGCTCGCACCTGCAAGGACCTGCCGCTCGCCCAGACCTGGCTCGGACGCAGCGCGCAGCCCGGCGGACCGCTCGAGGACTGGCGCCTGGCGCTACTCGCCCAGACCTCGACCGAGCGCGGTCACCTCGCCGCCGCGCAGGCGGCGTGGGCGTCGCTGCTCGGCGACTACCCGCAGTCCCCGTTGCGGGCTCAGGCCCTGCTGCGGGCGGCACAGGTCGCCGTTCAGGCCGGCGACGCGCGACGCGCGCTCGAGCTCGTGGCGCTCGGCCGGCGCGAGGCGGTGCCGACAGAAGTCGCGGCGGGGCTCGAGGTCGCGGCCCTCGAGGCGGCGAGAAAGAGTGGCGACCTCGCGGCCGGACGCGAGGCGGCCAGGCGCCTGCTCGTCCTCTCCCCGCTCGAGGCGGCGCGCACGCAGGCCGCCGATCTGCTGCGCGGCCCGGCGGGCGCCGCCGGCTGGTCGGCGCTGCTCACCCGCGACGAGCGCTCGCGCCGGGTCGATGCGCTGCTCGCCGAAGACATCCCGGACGGAGCTCTGCAGACCCTCGACGCCGCACCCGCGGCGGAACGCGACGTGCGCTGGCAGGTGCAGCGCGCCGAGGCGCTCATCGACCTGCGCCGCGGCGCCGAGGCGCGGCGCGCGCTCGCCGCGGTGGTGCCGCAGGGGCCGGGCGAGACCGCCGCCACGGCCTGGGCGCAAGCCCGGGCGATCGACGAGATGCTGGCGCCGCGACGCGGGCGCAGGCCGCCGGCCGCGAACGACCGCAAGGCGCTGCTCGCCGAGCGCCGCGACCTGCTGCGCCGCGTCGCGGCGCTCGACGTGCCCGGCGGCCCCGCCATCGCCGCCCTGCACGAGCTGCTGCCGGATCTCGCCGCGGACGGTGACCGCGCGGCGCTGCTCGCCGCCGCGCGCCGGCTGCACGACCTCGATCCCACCGACGACGCGCCGGCCAAGCCGCTGTGGGACCGTGGCTGGCAGGCCTACCGCGCCGCCGATCCGCGCGCCGCGATGGAGATCTGGACGGTCCTCCTCGACCTGTATCCCGAGAGCCGGAGCGCGCGCAGCGCTCAGTACTGGACCGCTCGGGCGCACGAGGCGCTCGGCGAGAGCGCGGCGGCCCGCGCCGGCTACGCCGCGGTCGCCGCCAGCGACACCGTCGACTTCTACCGCCGCCACGCCGAGCTGCGCCTGGGTGCGGGGCGGGGCGCGGCGCCGCATGCAGCGCCCGGCGATCCGCCGCCGGCGCGCGACTCCTGGCCGAGCGACCCCAAGCTCGGGCGGGCCCGCCTGCTGAGCGACCTCGGCCTCGACGATCTGGCACTGACCGAGCTCGCGGCGGTCGAGCCCACCGCCGACCCGCACGCCGGGCTGGCCCTCGAGGCGCTGGTCCAGGCTCGCCGCGGGCAGCCGCGCGAGGCGATCCGCCTGCTGCGTCTCGCCTTTCCGGCGCTCGGCGGGGCGCGCCAGGGTCACGTGCCGGAAGAAGCACTGCGCCTTTATTACCCGCTCGCCTACTCCGATCGCGTGCAGAGCGTGGCCAAGCTGCAGGGCTTGCCCCCGGAGCTGGTGTTCGCCATCGTGCACCAGGAGAGCGGCTTCGACGCCGACGCGGTCAGCCGCTCCGGGGCGCGCGGGCTGATGCAGCTGATGAGCAGCACCGGGCGCGAGCTGGCCCGCCGCCTGCGCATGCCGTACTCGCTGAAACGGCTCACCGATCCGGAATTCAGCCTGCGCCTGGGCACGCTGTACTTTCGCGACGTCCTCGAGATGTTCGACGGCAACCTCGAGCTCGCCCTGGCCGGCTACAACGCCGGGCCGTTTCGCATCAAGCGGCTGTGGAGCCAGACCGGGCGCGCCGACGAGCTCGACACCTTCCTCGAGGACCTGCATCCCGAGGAGACCCGGGTGTACGTGAAGCGCATCCTGATCTGCGCCGACAGCTACCGCCGTCTTTACCCTGCGATCGACTGATCGCGCCGCGGAGCCAGGCGGCGCCGGCGCCCTCCGATAGGATCGCCCCGATGCGCCGCTCGCTGGTCGCGCTCCTGCCTCTGCTCCTGCCGCTGGTTCTGGCGCCGCTCGCCTGCGGCGGACGTCCACGGCCGGCGGTGCCGCCCATCCTGCTCGTCACCTTCGAAGGGCTGCGCGCCGACGCGGTCGGCCGACCGCCCGGCACCCGCGGCCTGACCCCGCACCTCGACGCGCTCGGACAGGAAGCGAGCTACGTCGGCTCGGCCATCGCCGCCTCGAGCGCCACCGCCCCGGCCATGGCCTCGCTGCTGACCGGTCTGCAGCCCTGGGGGCACCAGGTGCTGCGCAACGGCGATCGCCTGCCGGAAGCGGTCGAGACCCTGGCCGAGGCGCTGCGCGCCCGCGGCTATCGCACGCTCGCCTTTCGCAGCAACGACGCGCTGCGCGGCGAGACCGGCTTCGCGCAGGGCTTCGACCGCTTCGCCAGCCTCGACGACAACGACGCCGCGCGCGCTGCGCTCTCCGGTCTCGGCGAGCGCGACTTCGTCTGGGTGCACATCGATCTGGTCGGCGCCGGCTACCGCCCGTGGAGCCGCTTCCTCGACCGTCTGGAGAACGTGCCGCCCGACCTGCCGCCGCGCCTGGCGCGCTCGCAGCTCGAGCACTACTACGATCCGGCGCAACCGATGAGCGCCGCAGAGCGGCGTGCGCTGTGGGCGATGTATTGCCTGAGCGTCGCTCGCGCCGACGACCAGCTCGGCACGCTGCTCGACGCGCTGCGGCGTTCGGGGCGCTACGACCAGACGCTGATCGCGGTGACCGCCGACGTCGGCGAGGAGTTCGGCGAGAACGGCCAGTCGCAGAGCGGCGGCAACCTCGGCCGGCCGCTGATCGAGGTCCCGCTGTGGCTCAAGCTGCCGGCCGGCGACCGCCGACCGGTCGAACCCGGTCCACGCCCGGTCGCCGCCCCGCGCCTGTACGCGACGCTGGTCGAGGCGGCCGGCGCCCATGCCGTGCCGGCCGCGGCGCCGAGCCTCTTCCACCGCGCCCGCGGCGCGCTCGCCGAGCTCTATGCGCGCAACGGCGTCAACCAGTTCGCGCTGGTCGACGGCGACGTCGAGCTGGTGCGCACGGTGGAGTTCGCGCCGCCCGAGCCCGAGTACTACGCGGCCCGCCGCGCGCGCGCCGGGCTGCGCCTCGACCGTCCATTGAGCGAGCCCGCCGCGCGGATCTTCGCTCGCCTGTCGGCGGCTTTTCTCGCGACTCCGCCGTTCCGCGGCCGCGGCACCCCGCCCCGCTTGGAGCTGTGGCGCTGGGTTCCGGGCGGCGTCGAGCCGCTCGAAGACCCGGCCCGGCGCCAGGCGCTCGCGGCGGCCCTGGAGCAGCGCTGGCGGGAGTTCAGCGAGGAGGAGGGCGGGCCCGCCGAAGAGCGGCAGGCGCGGGGGTGGTATATTGTCGATTCGCCCTCTGCGATGGGCACTTTGGGGTCCATAGCTCAGCGGTGAGAGCGTCCGGCTCATAACCGGCAGGTCCCTGGTTCGAATCCAGGTGGACCCACGATGTGGATGGAAAGGTGATCGGGGAAACGGAACCCAGCGAAGCGCAGTCCAGGCGAGCGGCGGCCCGGCAGGAGACCCGCCGGTGAGCCGTCCGCTCGATACGATCGTCGAATTGCAGGGCGTACTGCGGGAGCTCCAGGCCGCCGAAGCGAGGCTGAGCGGAATTCCGGACTGGATGAAGGAGCTCCACGCCGAGCACACGGTGCGCCAGACCGAGCTCAACGAGCTCCAGCAGGCCGCCGAGGCCGCCGCTCACGAGCGCCGGCTCAATGAAGGCAACCTCTCCGACTCCCAGGAGAAGCTCAAGCACTACCAGCAGCAGATCGGCCTGGTGCGCACCCAGCGCGAGTACGGCGCCCTGTTGCAGGAAATCGACGCCGTCAAGGTGCAGATCAAGGGCTTCGAGGACGCCGCGTTCCAGGCGATGGAGCGCGAGAGCGAAGCGCAGAAGCAGGCCGCCGTGAAGCAGCAGGACTTCGCCGGTCTCGACCAGCGCTACGCGACGGAGCTCGCCAAGTGGGAGAGCGAGAAACCCAGCGTGGCGCGCGAAGTGGACGTGCTGCGCGGGCGTGCCGACGTGCTTCGCGAGCGCGTGCCGGCGCCGGTCCTCAGTCGCTTCCAGCGCCTGTTCAACCGCTACCGCGGCGAGGCCCTGGCGCCCGTCAAGACGCCCGATCGCGCCGGCCGCGGCCAGCAGATCTGGTGCTGCGGGGCCTGCAACTGGCGGGTGCGGCCGCAAGCCGTGGTCGAGATCCGCAACCACGGCAGCCTGGTCGAGTGCGACAGCTGCAAGCGCATCCTGTACATCGAGGAAGCCGTTTGACCGCAAGCCCGCCGGGCGGCGCCGAGGCCGCGGCGTGGATCGACGGCGCCTCGCGCGGCAACCCCGGCGAGGCCGGCTTCGGAGTGGTCTTCGAGCGCGACGGCGAGATCGAGGAGATCGGCGGCTTCCTCGGCCGCACGACCAACAACGTCGCCGAGTACTCGGCGCTGCTCGCGGCGCTCTCGCACGCCGAGCGCACCGGCGTGCGCCGCCTGCGCCTCTACAGCGACAGCGAGCTCCTGGTGCGCCAGATGTCCGGCGAGTACCGGGTGAAGGCGGCCCACCTGGTGCCGATGTACCTGCGCGTCCTCGAGCTCAAGCGCCGGGTGCCGAAGCTCGAGCTGCGTCACGTGCCCCGGGCCGAGAACCGGCGGGCCGACGCGCTCGCCAACCGGGCGATCGACGAGCGCCTGCCGGTCCCTGCCTGGCTCGAGCTCGAGGCCCGTTCCCCCGCCCGACGATGAGCGCCGAGCCCACCGTCGCGGCAGCTTTGGCGGCGGTGCGCGAGCGCATCGCCCGCGCCTGCTCGCGCGCCGGGCGCCGTCCCGAGGACGTCACCCTGGTCGGCATCGGCAAGGGCCAGCCGGTCGACAAGCTGCGCGAGGCCTGGCAGGCCGGCCTGCGCGTCTTCGGCGAGAACCGGGTGCAGGAAGCGCGCGACAAGGCGCCGCAGATGCCGGCCGAGGTCGAGTGGCACCTGGTCGGTCCGCTGCAGACCAACAAGGCCCGGCTCGCGGTCCAGATCTTTCGCGTGTTCCACGCCATCGACCGCGAGAAGCTGGCGCGCGCGCTCGACGCCGAGGCACGGGCGCGCGGCGAGCGCCTGCCGGTGTTCCTGGAGATCAACCTGGGTGGCGAGGCGAGCAAGCACGGGTTCGCGCCTGGCGAGCTCGCCGCGCAGGCGCGTCCGCTCGCCGGGCTCACCGGCCTGCGGGTCGTCGGCCTGATGGCCATACCGCCGCAGGGCGCGGACCCCGAGGCGGCGCGCCCCTGGTTTCGCCGCCTGCGCGAGCTGCGCGACGAGCTCGGGCGCCTCCCCGAGTGGAGCGGCTGGCCCGGCTGCCTGTCGATGGGCATGAGCGGCGACTTCGAGGTCGCGATCGAGGAGGGCTCGACCCACGTGCGGGTCGGCACCGCGATCTTCGGCGAGCGCCCCTAGTGGCCATCGGGGGCTGTGCTAGACTGCACATTCCTTTGTGCAGCGATCGGGTTCCATGACCGCCCTCGGAGAGCAGGCTTGAGCTTCACCGCCGGATTCGGCTTCGCGCTGCTGCGCCTCGCGATCACCCTGCTCGACCTGTACAGCCTGGTGATCATCGTGCGCGCGCTGATCTCCTGGGTCAGCCCCGATCCCTACAACCCGATCGTCCAGATCCTGGTGCGCCTGACCGAGCCGGTGCTCAAGCCGCTGCGCCGGCTGGTGCCCCCCGGCAAGCTCGCCGGCCTCGATCTGTCGCCGATGCTGGCCCTCCTGCTGGTGCAGCTCGTGCGCTACACCATCGTCTATTCGATCGCCGGTCCGGTGCCTTTCTAGAAGGACTCCGCCATGGCCTTGACTCCCAACGACGTCCAGAAGATGCGCTTCGCAACCAAGCTGCGCGGCTACGACCCGAGCGAAGTGGAAGCTTTCCTCG
>Ga0316628_100001808_pt1 | contig 15386 bp, 13 predicted proteins | sample OWC_Aug_M2_C1_D5_FD_207648 | JGI IMG/M metagenome (GOLD analysis project Ga0316628, IMG submission 207648) | Wetland soil microbial communities from Old Woman Creek delta, Ohio, United States - OWC_Aug_M2_C1_D5_C | ecosystem: Environmental > Terrestrial > Soil > Wetlands | place: USA: Ohio... | reverse complement strand
CCATCAACCGGTCCCGGGTCACCTTGGCCAGGACCGAGGCGGCCATGATCGAGCGGCAGATGGCATCCCCGGACACGACCGCCTCCTGGCCGATCGCGCACCAGACGGTCGGGGCCTTTGGGACGGAGGAGCCCGCCTGGAAGCAGCCCGCCTCGGCGGCGAAGATGCAGCCGGCCGGCCCGGGGGGGGCTGCGAAGGGGAGACGCGCCGCGCCGGGGGCCGCGCGCGCCGTTTTTCGCCCGGGGGCGCCCGCCTTGCGGACCCGCGGCTTCCGGCGAGCGGCAGAGGCGGGGCACGACGCGGGCGGCGGAATGGGGATGTTTCCGTCCACGAAGACGAAGTCAGGGGGGCGCGACAGCCCTTCCACGGCCCGGCGCATGGCGAGAAGCGACGCCTGCAGGATGTTGAGCCGGTCGATCTCTTCGGGGGTGGCGGACGCGACGGAGTAGGAGACGGCGGCATCGACGACAACCAAAAAGGCCCTGTCCCGCGCAGCGGGAGACAGGGCCTTGGAATCTCGAACGGCGGGGTCGGCAAACCCCGGCGGGAGGACGACGGCGGCGGCCACCACGGGCCCCGCCAGCGGTCCGCGCCCGGCCTCGTCGACGCCGGCCACCGTGCGATAACCTCTCGCACGGGCCCGGGTCTCGAAGCCGTCCACGGCCGCTCTTCCCGGTTACTCTTTGGCGTCCGGGGCCGGGGGGGCTGCCGCGGGAGCCGCCTCGGACTCCTCCAACGGCCGCTCGGCGGTCCCCTCGACGGGGACGGCCACGCCCTTCTTGGACAGCCAGTCCTTCTTCTCGCGGATCCGGGCCTTCTTGCCGGACACCTCGCGCAGGAAGAAGAGCTTCGCCCGGCGGACGTCGCCCTTCTTCTTCACGACGATCTTCTCGATGAGGGGCGAGTGGAGGGGGAAGGTCCTCTCCACGCCCACGCCGTACGACTCCTTGCGGACTTTGAAGGTGCCGGAGACGCCGTTGCGATGGAAGCCGATGACGATCCCCTCGAAGTACTGGACCCGCTCCTTCTCGCCTTCCTTGATCCGCAGGTAGACGCGCACCGTGTCGCCCGCCCGGAACGGCGGGAATTCGGCGCGCAGCCGCGATTTTTCCAATTCCTGGAGGAGAGTCATGGCCAAAGCCCCTTTCGTGTGTCTGATACCGATGGAAAACGGGACCTTTTAATTTAGTCCACTCTTTCGCCGGGTGTCAACTTTTTCTTGACGAGGTCGGGACGGCGCAGGAGCGTCCGCCGAAGCCCCTCCTCCCGGCGCCACGCGTCGATCTCGGCGTGGTTGCCCGAGAGGAGCACGTCGGGCACCGCGTGCCCGCGGAAGACCCGGGGCCGCGTGTACTGGGGCCCCTCGAAAACCCCCTCCTCGAAGGAGTCCCTGTACGGCGCCTGCGGGTCGCCGAGCACGCCCGGGAGGAACCGGGCCACCGCGTCGACCAGGACCAGGGCGGGCAGCTCTCCCCCCGTCAGGACGTAGTCCCCGATCGAGACCTCGAGGTCGGCGAGATGGTCCGCCACGCGCTGGTCCACCCCCTCGTACCGGCCGCAGACGAGGACCAGGTGCTCCTCCCCCGCCAGCGCCCGCGCCAGCGCGGGGGTCAGCAGCTCCCCCTGGGGGGACAGGAGGATCGCCTTCCCCGGCCCGAACCTTTCCCGCAGCGCCTCGACCCCGGCGAAGACCGGCTCCGGCTTCATCACCATCCCGCCGCCGCCGCCGAAGGGCGGCTCGTCGGTCACCCGGTGCTTTCCCTCCGCAAACTCCCGCAGGTCGTGGACCGCCACCGCCAGGCGTCCCGACGCGATCGCGCGCGCGAGGATGCTGTGATCGAGGGGGCCGGAGAAGATGCCGGGGAACAGTGTGAGGACGTCGATGCGCATGTCACCATCCTTGGGGCGGCGACGCCACGATGCGGCGCCCGGCGACGTCCACCGACACGATGAACGCGCCGACGAGCGGGAGCAGCGACTCCTCGCGGCCCCGCCGGATCGACAGCCAGTCGTGGGCGGGCCCGGGCTCGACGCCGGAGACGACCCCGAGGCGGGCGCCCGAGGGGTCGACCACCTCGCACCCGACGAGGTCGGCGACGTAATATTCGTCGTCGCCTGCCGGCGGGAGCTCGGCGCGGCGCACGGACGCGACGGCCCCCGTCCACGCCCGCGCCTCTTCGGCGGACACGAGCCCTTTGAACGAAAAAACGGCGCAGCCGCCGAGAGGCTGCGCCGACGTCACCTCGAAGTCTGTCTCCCCCGGGGCGTCCGCTCCCGCCCGGCTCAGCCGGACGGCGCGCACGGACATCATCCCGCGGGGATCGCCCGAGAACGCGGCCACCTTGACCTTGCCCTTGAAGCCGTGCGGCCCGGCGACGCGCCCGACCGCGACGAATCCGGCCGCCTCGTTGCCCAAGCCGCGACCCCCCGCCGCCGGTCCGGCCGGCGCCCGACCGTTTCGCCTCAGGCGACCGCCTTTTTCTCCCGCTTCTCGTCCTGGAACTTCTTCCAGAGCCCGGACTTCTTGAAAAGGCTCAACACGGTCTCGGTGGGCAGCGCCCCCTTGTGGAGCCACGAGAGGACCGTCTTCTCCTCGACCGTGAAACGGGCCGGCTTCTCCTTGGGATCGTACGTCCCCACCATCGCGATGTACCGGCCGTCGCGGGGCATCCGCGAGTCGGCCACGACCACGCGGTAGGACGGCAGCTTCTTCCTCCCCGTGCGCGTCAGACGAATCTTCACCGCCATTTCCACTCTCCTCCCGGCAACGTTGATTTCAGGGCCTAATGTACCACGGAACGTTTATCGGAAAAACGGCAGGTTGCGCCCCATCTTCTTCCCGCCGCCCTTCGTGAGCCGCTTCATCATCCCCTCCGCCTGCTGGAAGTTCTTGAGCAGGCGGTTGACATCCTGCACCGTCGTGCCGCTCCCCTGGGCGATCCTCTTTCGGCGGCTGCCGTTGATGATCCGGGCGTTGCGCCGCTCCTCGCGGGTCATCGAGTCGATGATCGCCACGACCCGCTTGAGCTCCTTCTCGTCGGGCACGGCCCCCTTGAGCTCCTTGAGCTTTCCCCCGACGCCGGGGATCATCCCCAGGATGTCCTCGAGGGACCCCATCTTGCGAAGGCCGACGAGCTGGTCGCGGAAGTCGTCGAGGGTAAATTCGCTGCGGCGGAGCTTGCGGGTCAGCTCCTGCGCCTTCTTCTCGTCGATCGTCTCCTGGGCCTTCTCGACGAGCGTCAGGATGTCGCCCATCCCGAGGATGCGCGACGCCATCCGGTCCGGGTGGAACGGCTCGAGGGCCTCGAGCTTCTCGCCGACGCCCACGAACTTGACGGGGGCGCCCGTCACCGCGCGGATGGAGAGGGCCGCGCCGCCGCGCGCGTCGCCGTCCATCTTGGTCAGGAGGACGCCCGTGAGCGACAGCTTCTCGTGGAACGCCCTGGCGACGTTCACCGCGTCCTGCCCGGTCATCGCGTCCGCGACGAGGAGGATCTCGGAAGGTTCGACTGCCGCCTTGATCCGCCGCAGCTCCTCCATCAGCTCCTCGTCGATGTGGAGCCGTCCGGCCGTATCCAGGAGGACCGTGTCGTAGCCGTTGAGCTCGGCGTACCGGACCGCCTCCCGGCAGATGTCGACCGGATCGGCGGAAGGGGACGAGTCGAAGACCGGGATCCCGAGCTGTCCCCCGAGGACCTTGAGCTGCTCGATGGCCGCGGGCCGATAGACGTCGGCGGGGACGAGATAGGGCCGCCGCTTCCTCTTCTGGAGATTGAGGGCGAGCTTGCCGCAGGAGGTCGTCTTGCCCGACCCCTGCAGCCCCACGAGCATCACGGAGACGGGCGGCCGGCGGGCGAGGTCGAGGTCGAGCGCCTCGCCGCCCATCATCTTCGCCATCTCGCCGTGGACGATCTTGATGAAGTGCTGGTCGGGCGACAGCGACGCGAGGACTTCGGCCCCGAGCGCCTTCTCCCGGACGGCGGCGGTGAAGTCCTTGACCACCTTGTAGTTGACGTCGGCTTCCAGGAGCGCCATGCGGACCTCGCGCAGCGCCTCCTCGATGTTTCCCTCGGAGATGCGGCCGTGCCCGCGGAGCTTCTTCAGGACGCCCTGGAATTTTTCCGACAGAGTCTCGAACATGCACGCGCCGCCCCCCTTCGGCGGCAAAAGAGACAATTTACGCGATTCGGGCAGGCGCCGTCAATACGGGAACGGCCGGGAAAAGCCCAACAACGTCCCCGGGCTCCTGCGTTGCCGGGCTCTCAATAGAAAAACCCCCGGGGGTTGCCCCCCGGGGGTCGATCGTGCCGGAATTGCGTTTCGCCGGAACCTAGAACGCGTAGTTCAGGCGGGCGAGCGCCTTCCACAGGTCGTCCGGGCTGGAGACCCCGACAACCCCGGGGGCCGGGTCGTAGGCATCCCCGAGCAGCGCGTAGGCCGCGATGCCGGAGAGGTCAAGACCCTTCGCCAGGTTGAGGGTGAGCTTCGCGTTGATTTCGGTGCCCATCGTCTTGCCGCCGGGAATGCCCGTGGAGGCGAACGAGTCGGCGTCGTTTCCGGCCTTCACGAACCGGGAGTGGCCGAGGCCGACCTTGCCCGTCAGCTTGTCCATGAGCGGCATCGTGAAGCCGGCGCCGACGTGGAACAGGCCGAGGCCGAGGTTCGCCGCGTCATAGGTGAGAGCCTCGGAGGTGTTGATGTCCGCGATGTTCGGAAGCAGGATCTCCATGTCGGTGCTGGCATAGAACGAGGCCGCCAGCGCGTAGGTCGAGCCCGTCGTGATTCCCTTGAACTTGTCGTCGGCCGTGTTCGGGTCGTCGCCGGAGATCCAGATCGCCTCGATGAAGCCCTTGCCCGGGCCCGCCGCCAGGTCCACGCGGACGTCAGCCGCATAGCCCTGGATCTTGAGGTCCGTCCCGGTGGACAGCCCCGCCGCCACGTTCTTCGCCTTTCCGGTCTGGTAGAAGGCGAAAGCCGAAAGGGTCAGCGGCTCCCCGACCTTGATCGAGCCGTCGACGCCGATCGTGTAGACCTTCGCGGACGAGTAGGTACCCGGGAACGCGTGGTCGTTGATGAAATAGAGGTCGAGGCCGATACGGGCTTCCTTCACGGGGGAGAGGTGCCCCTCGAGGAGCCAGAGGTCGGTGTCGTTGTTCTTGTCCTGGTTGATCAAGGTCCCGGCCGCCGCGGCATCCTTCAGCTTCGCATAGCCGTAACGGATGTCGATCGGTTCGAGCTTCGCGGTGCCGACGATGCCGGCAAAGTCCGCCGCGCCGAACAGCACGCCGCGGAAGGAGTCCGTGAAGTTCTGGAGACCGACGTTGATCGTGTGGTTCGCGGACGGCTTGAACCAGATGTAGAGGTTCTTGGTCTCGAGGTTGATCGAGTCGCCCTCGAGCCCGCCGCCCTGGTTCCTGTTGACCGCGTACTGGCTGTCGCCGAACCGCATGTCGATTTCGAAGAACGCGACTGCGCCGACGTTCTCGCCCTTCGCCTCAAACCGCAGCCGGCCCCGCTCCTCGAGGTACGCCGCGGTGGAGGCATTGGTGTTGATCAGAAGGAGTCTGGCCTGGAACGGAGCAGCGACGGACACGAACGTTTCGGCGGAGCCGACGTCCGTCTTGAGCGGAAGGATCTGCCCCGCGTCATACCGCTCGTAGTTGGATGCGATCGAGTTCACCCGGATGAAGCCGCTGAGGTTCACTTCCGCCATGGCAGGGACGGCGAACATCACCAGGGCAAAGATCGCGGCAAGGACCAACAAACTCTTTCTCATACATTCCCCTCCTTGAAGAGATGAGATCCCAAAATAAGCCCCTGTTAAGAACAGGTGGTGCCCGGACCGCTTATCTCCTTCCCCCCATCACCTCCTCCCCCTTTCCGTTCTATTGCCTTCAACCCCTCCGCAACGCACCGGCGATGCACGCGCAGCGGGAAAATAAACTGCGTTTTTTTTTCGACTTGAATATCATCCGCCCCCGCGATTGTCAAGCATTTTCCCCGGTCGCCGTCATTCGATGCGGTAGAGGTACACGCGGCTGGCCGCGCTGGAGAGCGCGGTTGAAAGCGATTCCACCACGGACGCCGCCACGATCGTCGCGGGGCCGGCGTTCGCCGGGTAGGGGTAGGCGTCGGTAATCAGGTGATCCACGCGATCCGACGCCGCCTTGACGACGAACGACGACCCGTCGAACCGGCCGGCCACCACCCGGCTGTCCGAGAAATTCCTCAACTCTTTCATCATGGTCGCGCCTTCCGCCTGGCGCGTGAGGAGCACCGGCGAACCCGTCTCGCCACCGACCGGGAGGACCCGCCCCCGGATCCACGTCTGCATCGGCGACACCTGGTTGCGGGGGATCTGGCCCTTCGTCACGTGGTCCACCCCGCGGGCGAAATACTCCTTCGTCTTGGAGAGCGTCTTCCCCTTGGCGTCCCAGAGGCGGAGGTGCTCGTCGGCATCCACGTAGACGTACTTCCCCTCCTTTCCGACCGCAAGCGCGTTCAGCCCGAAGACGCCTGCCTCAAGGGACGGACCGAGCGATTTCCCCGCGGTCACTTTTCCATTCGCATAGCCCAATATGGAAACGGTCCGCGAAAAGATATCCTCGAGTCCCGCGGACTGGCCCACCAAGGCGGGCTTGCCGTCGACGTCGCTCAGCACGGCGATGTAGTACGGGATGTCGGACACCGCGACCTCGAAGGTGTTGTTGCGGTATTTGAGGACGAACGACCGCAGCCGCTCGTTCACGAGGTCCGTGACGAAGATCTCTGCCTTCCCGTCGCCGTCGGCATCGAAGATCTCGACGTTGAGCAGGTGGTCCGCCAGCCCCCGCTCGATCCGGTTCGGGGGAAAGGGCACCACCTCGTTCCCCTTGATCTTGAAGAACCAGACGGAGCGCCCCCCCGTCGCGACGATCTCCGGCTGGCCGTCCCCGTCGACGTCGCCGACCGCCACGCGGTAGATCTCGCCCACGATCTTGTCGGACATCGCCACCCGGGTGATCTTCCGGGGGTCCCAGGGGCCCGAAGGCGCTTCGGCGGGCGCCGGGGGCGCGGAAGCGGCGGCGCGAGGCGCCGTGGCGGCCACGGCCGCGGGAGCCGCCGCGGGAGCCGGTGCTGCGGGGGCGGGCGCGGGAACCGCGGACGCCGCGGCGGGCGCGGGGGGCGGCTGCGGACGCGCCGACTTCACCCCGAACAGCTTTTCCGCCATGTCGGCGGCCAGGGTGCCCACCTGGGGGATGATCTCGTCCTCGGTCGCTGCGCCGACAAAAAAGGCGCCCGCCGATGTCCCGGCCGAGACGTCCGTGACCGTCGTGTCGATGCTGTATCCCTTCCCCAGCTTCGAAACCGTTCCCTGGAGGAGGAGGGGCGCCTTCGCCTCCTTCGCCGCCTCGTCGGGGGATTTCCCCCCCGGGGGAAGCAGGAACGTCTCGGCCCCGGCCAGCGCCATGAGCCGCGTGGAGAGGAGCCGCGGCAGGACCGCGACGACCGGCTTGATCTCGTCCTGTCCGGTCAGGTTGACGAAGGGAGCGATGGCGATGCGCCGCGGATATTCGCCTGCCGCTGCGGGGGGTAGAGCCGGGAGGAGTGTCAGGAGAAGTAGGGCCACGCCGGCCCCGATGGCGAGTTTCCTCACGTTTTGCGGCATATTCCAATTGAATCTAGCAGACCCCCCGTGGGAGGTCAAACGAAAACGCCTCACCGGCGCCGCTCCGAAAGCGCCCGGGCAAGCTTCCCCTGGATCCCGCCGAACCCGCCGTTGGACATGACGAGCACGATGTCGCCGGGGCGCGCCGTGCCGGCCAGATGCTCCACGATCCGGTCCACCTCCTCGATATAAAACGCACGCCGTCCCGCGCGGACCACGCCCGCCACAACCTCCCGGGGGTCCATGCGCTCCGCGGGCGCGAGCTTCTCCGAGCCGAAGACGCCGGCGAGGACGACGATGTCGGCCGTGGCCAGGGCCTCGGCGAATTCCTTCTGGAACACCTTCCGCCGGCTCGTGTTCGACCGCGGCTCGAAGACCGCCGTGACGGGGCGGCCCGGGAAGCGGGACCGGATCGCCGCGATCGTCTCGCGGACCGCCGTCGGGTGGTGCGCGAAGTCGTCCACGACGAGGACCCCGCCGTACTCCCCCACCACTTCCTGCCGGCGGCGCACGCCGGAAAATCCCGCGAGCGCCTCCGCGATCCGGCCGTCGGAAAACCCGAAGCGGCGCAGGGCGATCACCACCGCCGTCGCATTCTCGGCGTTATGAGCGCCCGGCAGCCGCAAGGCGTATTCGTGCGACTCGGCGCCGTTCTCCGTCCGGAAGCGGGTGAACCCCCCGTCTTCGCCGAGCACCCGCACGGCCCACGACTCCCCGTCCCCGGGCGCGGCGGCGTTTCCGGCGGCCGCCCCCGCCCTCGAATAGCGGACGACGGGGCAGCGGGCAAGCGCCGCCACCTCGAGGACGTCCGGGTAGTCGGCGCAGGCGATGAGGAGCCCGTCCGGCGGGATGATCGCGACGAGCTTCCGGAACGACTCCTTGAGGTGGGCCAGGTCCCGGTAGATGTCGGCGTGGTCGAACTCGATGCTCGTCAGGAGGACGACCTTCGGGAGGTAGTGAAGGAACTTCGGCCCCTTGTCGAAGTAGGCCGTGTCGTACTCGTCCCCCTCGACGACGAAGTGGCGTCCGCCGCCGACCCGGTAGCTCACGGGGAAGTTCGTCGGCACACCCCCGACGAGGAACGACGGGTCCTCGCCCAGGGCGTACAGCGACCAGGCCATGAGCGACGTCGTGGTCGTCTTGCCGTGAGTCCCGGCCACGACGATCGACTCCTTCCCATCGATGAAATAGTCCGCGACCGCCTGGGGCATCGACAGGGTCGCGAGCCCCCGGCGGGCCGCCTCGACGCACTCCGGGTTGTCCCGGGAGACCGCGTTCCCGACGATGACGAGGTCGGCATCCGCCGGGATGTTCCCGGCCGCGTAGGGGGACGAGAGCCGGATCCCCAGCCGTTCGAGCTGGGTGCTCATCGGCGGGTAGACGTTGGCGTCCGACCCGGTGACGCGGCAGCCGATCTCCTTCAGCATGCCGGCGAGGGAGGCCATCCCCACGCCGCACGCCGCGATGAGGTGAACGTTCTTCTTCACGGGACGAGCTCCTCCATGACCGCGTCGTGAATGAGCGGCCTGATCGCTTTCAAACCGTCGTTTTGTTCTCCGTAGAAAACCCTGTTAGTCAGGAGCACGACCGTCGCCTCCGGCGCCGGATCGACCCAGAGCGAACAACCGGTGAACCCGAGGTGCCCGAACGACCCTTCCGGAAAGCGGCGCCCTGCCTGGGAGCCAGGCGCGGGCGCCGGGGTTGCGCCCGCCGGGGGCGTCGCCGGGGTCGGCGTGTCGAAGCCCAGGGTCCGCTCGCACCCCGGCGGCTCCGCGACCCGGGTCGTCATCGCAACCGCGGACGGGCGGGCGAGCACGCGCCCCTCCCCGCGACGGGCCCTCAGGACCTCCCGGGCGAACAGGAACAGGTCGTGGGCCGTGGAAAAGACCCCGGCGTGCCCGGCCACGCCGCCCATCGCCGCCGCGTTCTCGTCGTCGACCTCGCCCACCTTCTCGCGGTCCCTGACCTTGGAGCGTCCCGTGGAGACGAGCCGGCCCGTCTCGCATTCGCTCAAGGAGGCGAGCGGGAGGTAGCCGGTGTCGGCCATCTTCAAGGGCCCGCAGATCTCGCGCCGCAGCAGACGGTCGAGCGATTCGAAGGCGGCAGCCTCGATCGCCCGCCCGAGGACGATGTAGCCGAGGTCGCTGTAGGCGCACCGCGTCCCGGGCGGGGACGCGAGCGGCATCGCGAGGATCGTGGCGACGGCGAGGTCGTGCCCCTCGGCCCTCCCGACCAGCGGCCTCTTTTCCCTCTCCTCCGCCACCCGGATATCGGCGTAGAGGCGCCGGTACGCCGGGAGGCCCGACGTATGGGCGAGCAGGTGCGCGAAGCGGATCTCCCGGAACGCCGGATCCGGGGAGGACACGGGGAGGACGCCGGCGAGCGCGCCGCCCGGCGACACCTTCCCCTGCTGGACGAGAACGAAGAACAGGGCGGCAACGAGGGGCTTCGTGAGCGAGGCGACGTCGAAGATCGACGACAGGTGCGCCTCCCCCGCCGCGGCGTGGAGGAGGACCTCGTCGCCTCGCGCCGCCAGCAGAACGGCGGCCGTGTACGCTTTCTCCGACGCGCCGCGCTCGAGGAGCGCCGCCGCCTTGCCGTACGCCTTCGCCGCGCCCCGGGGATGCGCGCTCATTCCGCGGCCACAGGGGACTCGACGAGAAAGAGTCGTCCCCGCCCGTCGATCCGCGCCCGCACCCCGAAGGGAAGCGCGACGTTTTGACCCTCGTGGCCTGCCGGGAAACCGTACCAGACGGGGATCGACAGGCGCTTCCCCGCGTCCGCGAACACCTTGCGGATGTCGTCGCCGGTCTCGCCCCCCACGGGCGCGACCGCGCCGGCCACGATTCCCGCGATGCGGGAGAGCCGCCCGGACTGGATCCACTGCGTCAGCATCCGGTCGAGCCGGTACGCGTTCTCCTTCACGTCCTCGAGGAACAGGAGGGCGCCGCGGAAATCCGGCTCGTACGGCGTCCCCAGGAGCGCGGTGACGACGGAGAGGCAGCCGCCGCACAGGATCCCTTCCGCGGCCCCCGCGCGAAGCCGCTCGCACGGGGGTCCCCACGGCTCCCGCGGATCCACCCGGCCCGCCGCGAGGCGGACGAAGGCGTCGAGGCTTTCCGCGTCCAGGCGCAGGGCGAGATCGGCGGCGGCCATCGGTCCGTGAATGCCGGGCACCCCCAGCCGCGTCGCCGCGTAGGAGAGAATCGCGGTGATGTCGCTGTAGCCGACGACGAGCTTCGGGCGGCGCGCCGCCTTCTTCCAGTCGACGAGGGGCAGCAGCCGGGTCGTCCCGTAGCCCCCGCGGGCCGCCATCACGGCGCGCGCCTCGGGCAGCGCGAGCGCCCAGTCGAGCTGGGCCGCCCGGTGGCCGTCGTCCCCCGCGAGGAAGCCGTCCCTCTCCAGGATCCCTTCCGCGGTCTCCGGGACGTAGCCGGCCGCCGACAGCCGGGCGATCCCGCGGGAGAGGCGCGCCGGGTCGACGGGCCCCGCCGGGGCGACGATCGCCACGACGTCTCCCTTGCGGAGCGGGAGGGGCCGGCGCTTACGCATCGCTCCTCCGGGCCGGAAGCAGGTAGAGCGCGTTGGCGGCGGTGAAAAGCGCGGCGAAGACGAGGATCCAGCCGGCGCCGGGGTCGCGGTTGGCGTCGAAGACGGCATAGGGCGCGCCCCACGGCGTCGGGCCGAAGTTCTTGAGATAGACGCCGTACCCGTCGTGGAACAGCGGCGCGTTCGCGCGGACGACTCCGCGGGCCACGGGCGCCATGTCGCGAAACAGGGTGACCGCGGCGGCGAAGTCCTTCGGGTACCCCTCCGGCGCCATCGCGACGTCGAGCCGGTCGAGCCGCAGGACAAGCCCCGTGGCGCCGACGCGGGCGAAGGAGCCCTCGGGGACCGCCACCCCGGGAACGCGGTCGCCCCAGACGCCGCTGACCAGGTGCGACAGGACGACGCCCACGAACGCGACGTGCATGACGTGGGGCAGCAGCCGCCTCAGCGACGTCTTTCCCCGGAGGATCTGGACGAGCCGCTCCGCGGTGCAGCAGGCGGCGTTGACGACGAGGAGGCCGGTCGCCAGGAGCAGCCCGTAAAGCCACAGCGCCGGCCCCGGCGCCCCGAGGCCCTTGTCCGCAAGCCAGCCGGCGAAGACCTGCGCGTCCATGTCGGAGAAGATTTCCGGATACCGGCCCATGATGACCGATCCGGCTGCGCCCGCCAGCGCGAACGCGAGCGACGCCCAGGCGCACGTCTTGAGCGATGTCAGCAGCCGCCACAGGACCGTCATCCGGCCATCCCCGTCAGAAGGAGTGGGAGCTGCGCAACAACAGGCTTACCCCGAGGAACGTCGTCAGCATCACGAAGTACCCGGCCGCCGTCGCGCCCATCTCCAGGTTTCGCGTCCACCCCGGCCACCCGGTCCCCGGGGGGATGAACTTCAGGTGCGTCAGCGCCGCGAAATAGACCCACAGGAGGACCGACCAGATCTCCTTGGGGGTCCATATCCAGTACGAGCCCCAGGCGTAGTACGCCCAGATGCCGCCGCACACCATTCCCGCGGAGAACGCGGAGAAGCCGTAGAGCGCCGCCCGGGCCGCGGCGCGGTACGCCGACTCGTCTCCTCCCCTCATGACGACCCACGCGAGGGCCAGCCCCGCGGCGAAAAGGCCGTACCCCAGGAACGAGAGCCCGACGTGGGTCGCGAACCATGGCGTGTCCAGCGCAGGGTACAGGGGCGTCAACCGCTTGTCGACGAGCGCCGCGCCGGCCTGGGGCAAAAGGACGAGCACCGAGAGCGGCTTCCACGCGGGCAGCGCGCCGGGATCGCGGCACACGAGGAAGGCGGACAGCGCCGTGAAGAACGAGAAGACCGTGAGGGACTCGAAGAGCCCCGCCATCGGCGCGTGGCCGGAGAGGGCCCAGCGGACACCCAGGAAGAGCGCGTGCAGGAGAAGCCCCGCGAACAGGGCCGACCGGAACGGCGACCTGGGGGCGATCCCGCCGAGCTGCAGCCCCGCCTCCGCCCCGTACGCGAAGAGGGAAAGCCAGAACAGGACGACGTGCGCGCCGTGCAAAGGACCGGGGGCTCCTAAGGGGTTCGGAATCGACGGATCATGCTACCACGTTCCCGCGACGGGCGGGCCCGGCTCAGAAGACGACCCCGACCCGCGCCCCGTAGATGTTCACCTTCACTTCGGGCTGGACGAGCCCCCACCCGGGGGGGAGCCCGATGGCGAGTTCCGGCGACGACTGCGAGAACTCCATCCGCTCGTAGTAGGCGCCCGCTTTCAGGAAGCCCGCCGTGAGCCCGACCTCGGCATACGGCGTGAGCCGTCCGCCCGGGTCCAGCGAGACCCTGCCGCCGTTATAGTCGATCTCGTTGTTGTTGAAGACGCCGAGCCGGAACCCCGCCTCCGCGTAGGGAACGATCCCGTTCCCGAGGTCGCATTCGCCGAGGGCACCGAGCTTCAGGTAGAAGGTGTGCCACTTCTCCAGCCCGCCGGCGACCGTGGGGCTGTTCTCGAAGTCCCGGCGCCACCACTTGTAGCCGACCCCCATGACCGGCGCGAGGGACACCGGCCCGACCGGGAACCGCCACGCCCCGTCCGCTTCCAGCCTGAAACCGTAATAGCTGACCTCCGTCGTCCAGGGGAATCCCAGCTGCGTCACTCCCTCGGCGTCCACCTTGCCCTGGAAATACTCCCCCTTGAGCCGGTAGAGGGAGGGACCGCGTTCGAACGTCGCCTGCGCGCCCGCCCCGTAGAGCTCGCCCTTCTCCTCGAGGATCTGCCCCCCGTCGAAGAACTCCATCCAACGGTACTCCTCGACGAAGGGGTACAGGAACAGGCTTGTCTTGAGGGGCCTCTCCTCCTCGTCCTCCTCCTCGAACATGGCGTCGGCCGAATGCGACACGGCCGGCAACACCGCCAGGAGAGCAATGACCAGGAATGCTTTTTTCATGGGCCTCCTCCGTCCGCGCAAGGTCAATATCCGTTTCGCCTTACGGCACGGTAACTTTAGCAAAAACCGGCCGTCAACCGAAAAAAAGCGGCGGCCCGGGAATTTCATATAATGGGGGGGATGGAAACGTCCCCAACGTCCCGGCGGGACCGCCCGCCCGCACCGCCGTGGGAAACCGCGCTCGAGGCCCTCGAGTGGCGCAAGGTCGTCGGGAGGCTCTGCGACCACGCGACGTCGGAGCCCGGCCTGGACCTGTGCGCGCGGCTCGCGCCCGGGACCGACCTCGACGTCATCCGGATCTCGCTGGAGGAAAACCGCGACGGGCGGCGGATGCTCGTCGACGAGGGGCCCCTCCCCCTCGCGGGGACGAAGGAGATCGGCCCCGAGACGGAGAAGGCGGTCAAGGGGGCGACCCTGTCGCCCGCCGGGCTGCTCCTCATCGGGCAGACGGCGAGGACCGGGGAGCGGATCCGGAAATTCTTCGACGAGCGCCGGGGGCATTATCCGCGCCTCGCGCACCACGCGCGGGAGCTCCCCCCCTTGAGGGACATCGCCGACGCGATCGATCACGCGATCGACGGCTCGGGCGCCGTCCTCGACCGCGCCTCCCAGGCGCTGGGCCAGCTGCGGCGCCAGCTCCTGCTCCTCAAGGGCCGCCTTCAGAAGACGGCGGAGGAGATCGTCACCTCGTCACGGTACGCGCGGCACGTCCAGGAGACGTACGCCGTCGTCCGCTCCGGCCGCCTCGTCATCCCCTTCAAGATCGCCGCCAAGGGGCTCTTCCAGGGGATCGTCCACGACACCTCCCAGAGCGGCCAGACGGTCTTCTTCGAGCCCGAGGAGCTCGTCCACCTGAACAACGAGGTCAAGATGGCCGAGCTCGAGGTGGAGCGCGAGATCGCGCGGATCCTCGCGGAGCTGTCGGCGCTCGCGGCCCGGAAGGCCGACGACCTCCTGCGCTGCCGCGACGCCCTCGCGCGGCTCGATTTCATCCAGGCGCGCTGCCTCCTCGCGGAGGAGACCTGCGCGGCCGAGCCGAACGTCGTCGATTCCGGCGAGGTGAGCCTGCGCGCCGCGCGCCACCCGCTCATGGTCCTCGCGCACAAGGACGTCGTCCCCAACGACCTGGCGCTCGGGCGACCGGCCCCGTGCCTCATCCTCACGGGTCCCAACGCGGGCGGCAAGACCGTGGCGCTCAAGACGCTCGGCCTGCTGACCCTCATGGCGATGGCGGGACTGTCGATCCCCGCCTCGGCCGACTCGACCGCGTCGGTCTTCCCGCGGATATTCGCCGCCGTGGGCGACGAACAGAGCGTCGACCAGGACTTGTCCACGTACTCGGCCCACGTCGGGCGCCTCAACGAGATCCTCGCGGGGGCCGACCGCGGCTGCCTGGTGCTCCTCGACGAGGTCGTCTCGGGGACCGACCCGCGGGAGGGCGCCGCCATCGCGCGCGCGTTCCTCGAGACGCTCGCCGACCGGGAGGTCCGGGTCCTCGCCACGACCCACTTCGAGGAGCTGAAGGGGATCGCGTTCGAGGACCGGCGCTTCGAGAACGGGTCGATGGAGTTCGACGCGGAAGCGCTCCACCCGACGTACCGGCTGCGGATCGGCGTGCCCGGACGGAGCATGGCGATGGAGATCGCCCGGTCGCTCGGCTTCCCGGAGGAGGTCCTCTCCCGGGCGCGACGGTACCTCTCGGGGACCGGGCAGGCGCTCGACGAGGTCCTGGCGCGCCTCGAGCGCGAACGGCAGAAGGCCGCGGCGGAAGGCCTGGAGC
>Ga0316628_100001807_pt1 | contig 15388 bp, 6 predicted proteins | sample OWC_Aug_M2_C1_D5_FD_207648 | JGI IMG/M metagenome (GOLD analysis project Ga0316628, IMG submission 207648) | Wetland soil microbial communities from Old Woman Creek delta, Ohio, United States - OWC_Aug_M2_C1_D5_C | ecosystem: Environmental > Terrestrial > Soil > Wetlands | place: USA: Ohio... | reverse complement strand
ATGCCGCGTCCTGCATTTTTCTCCACCAGGTTGTTGGAAACCGTCGCGCGGCCGCTCATGATCTCCAGTCCGTCTCCCCAGTAATAGCTATTGCCCTTATTGTTCGAGAATGTGCTTCCATCGACCGTGGACGCGCAGTAGTAGAGCGTCGCTCCCGCGCCATAATTGTTCGTAAACGTGGAGTTCAGAATCTGAACGCTGGAACTGTGCGCTTCCAGGCCCGCACTGTACTCGTTCGAATCCACGGTGGTTTTGCTGAGCGTGAGAATTGCGCGGTTGGTGGCATAGACACCAAACAGACCGCCGTTCGAAATCGTAGAATTGGTGATCGTGACATTCCCTCCCGAGATATAAACCCCGGCTCCGTCCCCATAATCATCCTGCCCCGTGATCGTGCAGTGATCGATCGCGACGGACGTGGGCACGGACGTCGCAGGCTGCTGTATCAGAACGCCGATGTACCCTCCCGTGATTTTGAGGTTCTGCAGCAGGACATTCCTGAGCCCGATGATCTGCAGGTTATACGAATAGCCGGTGCCGGTGCCGGTCAGGGTGGGCGTTTTGCCCGCGGCGGCTCGAATGGTCAAGCCGTGCAGGGGCAGGCCGTCGTAATTGACAGACAGGCTCGAGGCCACCTGATACGTTGCGGAATCCGCGATCTCGATGATGTTGCCAGGTTGTGCATATCCGATGGCGTCATCCAGCGTCCTGTAGACACCCGTGCCTCCCGTGGCTGTGCTGGAGAGGGTCAGGACGCGCGAGCTGTCCTGCACGAAAATCCCGCTCCAGTACGGAATTTTGTAGGTCGTGGAGGTATTCGCGCTCTGGACCGCGATGAATCCCCGGAAGGCGCCGGTCATCGACCCGGACGGCCGCACGGATACGTCGACCGTGGTCGTGCCGCCCGACGGGATCGATCCCGTGTTGGTCCTGTTCAAAGCGATCGTGGGGCCCGAGGCCAGCGGCTCGACTGTGATGTTGAACGAGTCACTCGTCGAGGACACGTTTTTGATCACGAGGGACCTGGTGAGCGACAGACCCGAGGAATAGGGCGTCACGCCGAAACTCAGATTGGAGGGTGAGAAGGTGGCGCCGACCGAGGCTGCCTTGGTCATATCCAGAAGCCCCGCACCGGAGTGAATGAGATCCGCAGTGCCTCCCACCTCGAAAGAGACGTTACGGTTGGCCGTGGTGGTGAGGGCCGATTTGATGTCCTGCGGAGTGAAGTTCGGGTACAGCTGCTTCATCACAGCCGCTACGCCGGCCACCATGGGTGTGGAGAAACTGGTCCCGTTGCCATAATAGTAGCGGGAGGTGTTGTACATCGAGCCGCTGGTGTTGATCTTCTGCGTCGCCGAATAGACGTGCTCGCCGACCGCGACCAGATCGGGCTTGAGATTGAAGTCCGGGCTCGGTCCCCGGGAGCTGAAGTCCGACAGAATCCGAGGGGTCGTGCTGACCGGCGCGGCCACGTCGATCTCCACCGCCGCCTTGGTCGGATCGGTGGCGATGAAGGTCTTGAGAGCTGTTCCGTCCGCATTCGACAACATCACCGCCGGAATCGGCGAGGCTCCGGTACCCCCCATGGTGACCAGCCCGAGGCCGGAGGCGTACCTGTAAACAATGAGAGCTACGGCGCCGGCACTGGCCGCATTTTGAGCTTTGCTTAAATAGCTGCAAGTCTCGCTCGACACCAGGGCAACCTTTCCTGTCAGGCTGCCGGAAGCAATGGTTGCGCAGCCCGAACTCGCCACGCCGAGCGTGGACACGTCGACGATGGGCGCGCTGATTTTAGTGTCGAGAGAGAGGCCGCTCCCCGGGGCGTAAGCTAAATTTTGCAAATTCGAGGGCACCGGGGTGGGTGCCGTGGCGCGCAGCTGGTAGATGAATTCGCGCGCATTGGTTACTGCCCCGACGGTGATTGCTTCCGGCATGCTGCCGGGATTGCTGATCGTGAAGTTGCCGGGCCCGTCGTTTCCTGCGGCCAGGGCGACGACGACTCCCGAGGCGATCGCGTTGGCGAGAGCTTTGCTCTCCGCATCCTCCGCCGCCGGAACATACGCCAAAGCCCCGAGGCTCAGATTCAGGACGTTCATGCCGTCACTGACCGCGTCATTGACTGCGGCGATGATCGCGAGGCTCGAGGCCCCGTCGTTGATCCCCGGGGTTCCGAACACCTTGTATGTGCCGAGGAAGGCACCCTGGGCCATGCCGCCGATGGTTCCGCTCGGGGCGGCTGTAAGATGGCCCGCTGCGCATCCCGAAACGAAAGTCCCGTGGCCGACCTCATCTATGGCGCTCTGGACGGGCTGAGACGCGTAACCGTTCGCCGTGGTGACATAGTGCCGGGCGACGATCACCTTCTTGTTCGTGTTCGGCGTGTCTCCCTTGGGAAACCCGGAAGGCACCGTCAGGGAGTCGTCCTGGACCATGGGGTTGTTGATGTCGATGCCCGTGTCGATGACCCCGATTCTGACGCCGGCTCCGGCGTGCGCGCTTCCGCCGGCCCGGTCCCACATGCCCTGGGCGTTAAGAACCCCCGGCGCGTAATCCAGAGCGAGGCGGTACATACGCGAGAAGTAGACCTTTTTGACACCGGGCAGGCGCTGGACTTCCTCGTATCGATCCAGAGGAATGCGGACGAACACGGCGTTCAGGACCGTGTCGACCGAGCCTACGATTTCGGCTCCGCCCAGCAAGTTCACACGCCTGATGAGCGCACTCTGTTCCGCTTGAATCCTTTGCCGATAGCTGATGGCGCGTGTAGCGTGGAAGTCCATTACCCTTGGCGACTGGTACATCTGCCTGAGTACCCCGGCGGAAGCTGCCTGTTCCGCAACCATGGATTCGGCGACCGAAGGCCCTTCCAATTCCACTACAAGGGGAAGATCCGGGAGCCCGAACATGGCGGACTGGCCGCGGGGAGGGGCTGGCGGCATGCCGTCGGGATCAGCCTTGCGGGAGGGAGCCGTCTGGGCCGGAGCGAAGGCAAGAAGGGGAATAAGGACGAAGAGCGTAACGCATAAACTAAACAGACGAAAGGAGATAAGCTTTCTCATGGTTTGGCCTCGGGAAATCCAACTTCAAATTCTTAAACCCCAACCTGCACCACGAGCGCCATTATCCTATCACTGGAGGTCCATTTTAGAAAAGCCTTAGCTGCAAATTCGTGAAATTCGAGACTATCCAGAATAGCGCGTTTTTAGGAACGAGTGGGCACGGCACGCCGTGCCCCTACTGAGGAATTCGGCCGGCCTGCTCCGATTCAGAAACGATCGTCGGAAGAGTACGGCGCTCGATCGACGGGCCGCAGTAGGGGCACGGCGTGCCGTGCCCCCGACTTCTGAATTCAGACTCTTTGCGGCACTGGCGTGGAACACGTTCCCGGCCGCGCAGGCGGTGCCCCCCCAGGTTTGTGCTCCGGCGGATTCAATGCGGGTCCAGATCATTTCCCCGGCCCGTAGACCAGGACCTTGAAGGAACCGGGAACCATCCTTGGGCGCTGTCCGGTGGCGGCGGGCGTTGAAGCCTCAAAATTCGCAGCTGAAAGGTAGATTTTGTGCGTCGTGGGATCGAGCGTCATGGTCCTGCAGCCCCTGGCCGTCGGCAGGGTTTGAACCACGGTCAGCTTGTCGGGAGAGTCGAGGTGCGCGATCGTCACTTTCCCGTCGCCGGTTGAGGCAAAGGCCAGGCCGGTAGCCGGGTCAAATGCATTAGCATCGACACCCTGTCCGATAGGGACGGTCGTGACCACCTTGCCTGTCAGGTAGTCCATCACCACCATCATTTTGTTGGTGCACCCTATGAAAAGCCGGTGATCCTTCGTGTCGATTGCCATCCCCGAAGCTTCCTCGCCGGGGGCTATGGGCCAGGTGGCGACGACTTTATGGGTGGTCGTGTCGATGGCGACGACCGTGCTCTTATCCTCTATGTTGTTGAAAATGCGTCCGATCGATGTATCGACCTGGGCGAACTCCGGCTTTCCGCCAAGAGGAATGGTTGCTACGACCTTGCCCGTCTTTGCCTCGAAGACCGTAGCGGACTGGCTCCGGCCGTTGAATGTGTAGACCTCCTGTTTACCAGGAACGTAGAGTATCGCGTCGGGATTCTCGCCCGTGTCCACTTTCGAGGTTGTCTTCAGGGTCTTCAGGTCGATGATGCTGGCCTTGGCTTCGCGGCCGTTGCTGGCGAAGCCGAGCCCCAGCTCCGGGGCGACCGCGAATCCATGCACTCCCGGAGTGTCCGCAATTTCGCCGACGACGGCATCGCTATCCATGTCGATGATCACGACCTTGGTCGCGTGGCTGACGTAGAGCCTGCGCACCGCTGCGTCCACCGACAGATAATCCCACCCACCCTCGCCGCCGACCTGGATCTCCTTGATGAACTGATAAGGCCCAACCGTCGCCGGAACGGCCGTCAACATCAGCATAAGGAAAATGCCCACAATCCAACCGCACCTGGATTCAGTTCTATTGTCCATTGTCTCCCTCCACCTGAAAAAGCTTGCCATAGCTTACACGAATTGCACAGAATCTGTCACAGGCCTCACCTCCATAGGGGGACACTCTAAATGATAAAAACACTCGCAGGTCTTCACCGACCGGTGCATTGCCTATCCGCTGCTCTTCTATTCGCCTTTTTTCAGTTGTCGCTCGACGCCAAGGAGCCCAAGTTGAATATCGAGGAACTGGTCGCGAAACACCTGGATTCCATCGGCACCCCCGAAGCCCGCGCGGCCGTCAAGACCCGCACCACGAGTGGTACGGCGCAGGTGAACTTCATCATGCCGAAGCCGGGCAGGCTTCCCGGCGTCGGCGGAATCCTCTCCGACGGAAAGATGATGCAGATCGCTCTGCAATTCGGCCAGGACGCCGGCGAGCGGTTCGTGTTCGACGGAAACAGGGTGGACGTCGGCCGGCTTCAGCTCCGCGTGCACACCAGCCTGGCGGATTTCATCTACCATTACAACGTCATGCTGAAAGAGGGCCTGATGGGCGGTACGTTGACCACCGCGTGGCCTTTTCTGGATCTGGCCGGACGGCAGCCGAAGCTGGATTACTCCGGGCTCAAGAAGGTGGATGGAAAACAGCTGCACGAAGTTAAATACAGGCCCAAGAAGGATGCCGGTGACGTCCAGATCGCGCTCTATTTCGATCCGGAGACCTTTCGCCACGTGTACTCCGAGTATCGGTTAGTTGTGCGGGCAATGTCGCGGCAGGGGAAAGACGAGAATGGAAAACCGCTCGCGGACTTTTCGGCACAGGACGACTCGTTCTACAAGATTCAGGAGTGGTTCGATGAGTTCGGGACCGTGGACTCTCTGAATCTGCCCCACACTTACAAGATAGCCTTCAGCAGGCGCGGGCCCTCCCAGGCAATCATTTTCGAATACCAACTCGGTCTTAGTCAGATACTTCACAATCAGGCCATAGATCAAAAGGCATTCTTGATTCCGTAGTCCCGCCGCCACCAACCTCCAAAAATGCGAAGACCTCCAGGGATTTCAGGCCCTGGAGGTCTCGACCTCATGGCGGGGCGGCCGGGATTCGGCCGCGCCCGCCCAGCCCTTTCGGGAACTCGGGATTAGAAAGTAAGCGTCAGAATGAAGGTGATGACGCGCGCGCCACCTTTCTGCCCGTTGATCCTTGCGAAATTGGCATCGTCGAAGGTCGCGCTCCCGAACGTGAAGTTCGGGTGGTTGAATGCGTTCAGGAAGTTCACCTTGAGGTCCACGCTTCTGCGCTCCATGAAATAGGTGCGCTTGGTGATGCTGAAGTCGAACTGGGTGAAGAGGGGACCGGTGATGTTGGCTCTGGGCATGTTGCCAAACGAGCCCGGAAGCGGCGCTCCAAGGATCCCGTCCTTCAGACGGGCGTCGATCAGCTTGCCGGTTGTGGGATTGACGTTGATATTGAGCAGGTTCGGGTCAATAAAGAAGACGCCCTGGGCGGTCTTGTACACCCCCATCGAGTTCTTCAGTTGTTCAAACGTTATGCCCGTCAACTGAGCGGTGTTCAGCCCCGGGTTGAAGTTGTTGTAGGTCGAGCGATTCGAATAAATGGAAACCGGCCCTCCGGTCTGCATGGATATGATCGAACCGATCTGCCAGCCTTCGACCACCTTGCGCAACGGGGCGAAACCGCCCGAAAACCATCGCTTGCCGGTGCCGAAGGGGAGCTCATAGAGGAAGTTGCCGATGAAGCGGTGCGTCTGGTCGTAACTGGCCCGATGCTTGTCCAGCTTCAGATTGCGCAGTGTACGGGGCGATTCCAGGGTGCTCTGGCTTCCTTCGCTGTCGGTCAAGACCTTGCTGAAGGTGTATCCGGCCTGCAAATAGAAGCCGTGCGACATGCGCTTGCGCAACTCGAGCTGCATGGAATTGTAATTGGAGAAGGAGGCATTGGACAGCGCCCGGACGAATGCCGCGTTCGGATTCGCCACGAAGAAGTTAGGCGCGGGGTTGCCATTGAACGTCAGATTCGCCCGGTTCGCCTTGTAGGACGTCTGGAATGCAAGGTCGGAGGCAAACTGACCGACGTTCCCCAGGTTGAGATAGTTGATGAACGTTGAGCTTCCAAAACCACTGGAGGCTGCCAATCCATTAAACAAGGTGCTGAATATCGGGAGCGGAATACTGCCGGCAGCCGTTGGAGCGAAGCTCTTTCCGCCGTTCAGAGCCAGATTCGTCTTCGCGTTTAGAAACTCCTGAAGGAATCCGTTCTCGAAGATATTCACTTCGTTGAAATCGATGGCGCGGAATATCTTGATGGCGTGATTGGCGACATATCGGGCCTCCAGGACCCAGCCGGGGGCAACCTCCCTCTCCATCCCGATGGACCACTGCTGAACATAAGGAGATCGTATGTTCGGGTCGAAGCTCCACATCCCGGCACCGGAGTTCAAGGCAAAGTTATTAGCATCCGAGGTCGGCATTGTGAAGGTCGGCACGGGAACCGGGACTCCGGCGGTGGTCAGAACGCCCGTGGGCGAGTTGTTCGCCGCTCCCTGGTTCAGCCCGGGATTGTTCACGGCATTGGTGACCACGGTCCACCCATCCTGCAGGTAGCTGATGGAGTAACCTGCCCGGATGGAGCTCTTGTTTTCCCCGCCGAAAAGCCATTGCAGCGGGCCGGAACTGAATCTGGGTTGATAGGCGATGCCTACAAACGGAGCCAGGTTGTTATAGTCTGTGTTGTAAAGATCCTTTCCGGTATCCCCGTTGACGAAATCGATGGGCTGCGGGGCGGTACCTTTCAGCGTGCCTGGTTTGAAAAGGTTTCCCACTCCGGAGATGCCCCACAGACCGGCGACCGTGTTCACGGGCTGAAGCGCGAGGCCGTGCCTTTCATAAGGCACTCCCTGCAACTCCCAGCGCAACCCGAAATTGGCGGTCAGGTTTCGCCGCACTCTCCACTCGTCCTGGAGGTACAAAGCGAGCAAGCGCTGCCGGTAAACGCGCGAGTTCGACGCGCCGCCGACGAAGCCCGACGTCGGGCTCGTGGCATTGAAGCTCTGAGCGCCGCTCCGCAGCAAACCGGTGACATCGGCAAAAAGATCTTTCGCCCGGTTCACGATTGCGGTGCCCGTAGATCCGGAGGGCAGGCTCGGAAATCCGGAGCTCAGGATTCCATCCGAGTTGGCCGTGTTCGATCCGAGGGTGACAGCCGGCCAGATTCCCGCGTCGTTATAGGTGATGGCTGACAGCGAAGTAAGGTCCATCCCGGTTCGTATCGTGTGCTTGCCTCGGATCCACGCAAAGTTGTCCATGAACTGATAGACAAACGATGTGCGTCCCTGGGACATGAAAGTGTTGTCCGGCGAAGTCGGCCGAAACCCGGTACCCGCGGCAGCCGAGGCAAAGGTGGTGAGGAATGGAGTCGCCGGTGGTCCGTCGCGCAAGAATCCCACCGGAGCGCGCTGGTGCCCGAAACGCGCTTCGTTGGTGATGTGGCTGCCGAAAGAAGAGTGGATGGCAACCGCCATCAACGTCCGGACCGAAGACTGGAAGGCATTCAATCCGCCGGGGAACGGGGCTTCGATCGAGTTGAAGGTGTCCGGCGTGAGCAGGAATTCGGCCCGGTTGTAAACGAACTCGAGCTTGTGGAATCCCCAGCGCTGGCTGTGCGCAAGTTCCTGGTCGAATCGCCCCACGTATTTGTCGCTTGGGTCCGTCCCAGCGACGTTGAAGCGCCATCCGGCGGTGTTGAGGCCGTCGCCGACCTCTGTATTGTTCGGAAGCGGCGTTGATTTTAACATCCCGGACGTGATCGGGTTGAGCGATTTAAAACTCCCGATTGACAGAAGGTCCACCGACTTCTCGTTTCCATCGGCGCCGACGTACCTGAATATTCCCTGGCGTGCCTGGTCCGTCAACACGGTGCGGTTGCGCGTGGCCTGGAATTTCTCGCGAAATCCCTCGTAAGAGAAGAACCAGAAGCTCTTGTTGCGGCCGTCGTATATCTTCGGGAACCATGCCGGACCTCCCACGGCAAGGCCGAGCCAGTTCTGCAACTCATGGGGCTTTGCAGTGCCCGAAGTGTTGTTGAAGTAGGAGTTGGCCTCCAATACATCGTTCCGGTGCTGCCAGAATACTTGTCCGCGGAGATCGTTGGTACCCGATTTCGTGACCATGCGGACCTGGGCCACGCCTTTCCCGGAATCCGAGCCGACCGTTCCGACCGTCACGCTGAACTCCTCCGTGGAGGCCAGCGAAGGCGCGGTGAGCGCGAAGAAGGAATCCGTTTTTACGAAGTTGTCCATTGCGTTGACGCCGTCCTGCGTCACGTTGGTCGCAGATCCGCGCAGGCCTCCGACCGAGGCGGTGCGGGTGTTTGTGCCGTCGACGGCTATTCCGGGCTGCAGACGCGCAAGATCGACGGGGTTGCGGGTAGGCAGGGGCAGATCGGCCACCTGCCGCGTACTGACGACGCTGGTCAGCGTTGCACTGACCGTGTTTACCTCCTGCTGGGCTTGCCCGGTTACCACGACCTGGTCGGTAAGCGCACCGACTTCCAGCGTGATGTTGACGATGGCCGGTTTCCCGACCTCGACAACGATATCCCGTGCTTCGGCCCGCTTGAAGCCTGTCAGCGCGGTCTCCAGGTTGTATGTGCCCAATCCGATCGAGGGAAAGACAAAGCCACCCTGCTCGTCCGTGATTGCAACGAGCTGTTCCCCTGTCGCAGCATTCTTGATCGTCACGCTGACTCCCGGAACCACCGCTCCTGACTGGTCAACAATATGGCCGGTCAACCTGCCGCGAACGGTCTGTGCCGCGACCGGGACGCTGATGGCGACACACGCAAGGATCCAAAGGACCCATTCTCGAAATCGTAACTTTGAATTCATGAGTAATTCTCCATCCTAATCTTTTTGTATATAGAAGATTGATTCCGTAAACCCATCCGTTTGAAAGCGGCACTCATGGCCCCTTCGAGGATGGTCACCGCCGCAGGGCGGCGGAGATCGTCACATGCCTTGGGAGCCTCAAAACGGCAGTCAGGCTGAACGGAATCTGACAGGCTGTGGTCTGTCGACGGCGCACCAATTGTCCGCCAATGCCAGAACCACGCCAGTTTCGGATTACACTCCCGTTTGATATGCTCATCCGCGATCTTAAAAACGGAAAATACGCAAATGGGAAGCAGTCGCGGCTTCCCACCCTCAAAACTCTCTGGCCGAATCGTCATACCTGTCCGCAGCACCAGGCCTGCCGGCGCGAATTCATTGAATTCGTGTTTCCGGCTTTGAGCAAGAACGCGCCAGGGATGCGCCTCAGGCGGACACGGCGGTATCGGAGCAACATTCCTTCGAAGTGTCGCTCGTCAAGCGCCGGCTGTCCGTTACGCCTAGCCTTCGGCAAGAACATATTTAGAGGGCAGGTGTGCTGCGCCAGGCAGCCACTCACCTCCGATGCGTGAACGCTGCAACGCGCCTGCAACCCCCTTCAGATTGGACGGCACGAATGTTCACGGGCAATCAGGTGTTGAAGATGGGGCTAGACTGCACAAAAGCCGCCAGCCGTGTCAAGCAAATTCCTGGAATGGGGCCGGGGATTCGGCAATTCCTTTGACTTTTCGGCCCGAGAGAGAGTTAAATGGGGGCGCAAAAAAGTCGTTGAGCTGAACAGGTTTCGAGCTCTCCCGGCAGCCACTCGGCATTGCCACGGAGGAGCTATTTTAGAAGTCCCGGCGTGGCTGCCGCAAGCTCCCCAGACCGCAGGGGCCGCCGCCGGGAATCAAGGAGGTCCCCTATGAAGTGCTCACGCCTTTTCTTCCTTGCAACTCTCCTCTCACTCGCGCTCCTCTTCGTCGCTTGTTCCGCCAAGCCTGTCGACCAGATCCAAAGGGCTGAAAAGGCCAGGGTGGCGGCACAAGCCGAAAAAGCTGAGGAATTCGCTCCCGAGGACTGGAAAGCCGGCGACGATGCCTGGCGCTCCGCCAATACCAAGATCGAGCAGGAAAAGTACGGCGAGGCGACCACGCTACTCCTCAAGGCCCAGACCCGCTTCGAAAAGGCCCGCGACATCGCCAAGGGCAAACGCGAAGACACCATCAAGGAAATCACGAACAACCGGACCACCGCCGAACTGCGCTGCAAGACCCTGAAGTCTGAACTCGAAAAAGCAGCCAAAAAGTTGCCGGCGGCCAAGCGCAAGGAGTTCGAGGAGGCCTGCAAGAATGCCGAAGAAAAGATCGCCAAGGTGCAGGCGCAGCTCGACAGCCACCAGTACAGCGATGCAAAGATGACGGCCGGCACCGCCCTGCGCGAGATCTGGGAGGTTCAGAAGGAATTGGAAAAAGCCACCGGAAAGAAAACTTCCTAGTCCGGCCGGCGCTCTCGATTTGACTCCGAAAAGCCTCCGCAGCCTGCGGTGAGAAAGAACAAGACTCCGCCCAAGTCGCGAGATTTGAGGCGGAGTTTTTGCGTTTGTCAGGGCGAGCCCGAAAACCGGGCTGCAGAAAAACGGGACACGGACCAGCGCGGATTTCGGCGGACAAACGCGGGTATTGTCAAAGAGCAGCTTGGGGGATCCGCGCTTATCCGTGAAAATCCGCGTCCCATAAAAATCTTCGCAAAAAACGAAGAAATTGTGCAATTTGCGGCTTCCTTTTAGATTGTGGATTGAATAGGATTGTCCTATAAAAGGCCCATGCACCGGCACCGTGGTCTGCGGCCCTTTCCATTCAATCACACAACCGACCGAGCGACAAACGCATGAATACCATTGCACCCACTATTGCTGTTGCTGGCCTTCAATCGCACATCACTCCTCTCGACTGGCTGCTCATCGCCCTCTACTTCACCGTCCTGCTGTGCGTCGCATGGTGGGTAGTCCGGAAGAGCAAGGACACCGCCACCGACTACTTCCTCGCCGGAAGAAACCTCGGCTGGTGGATCATCGGCGCCTCCATCTTTGCCTCGAACATCGGTTCGGAGCACATCGTCGGGCTGGCGGGTTCGGGCGCCGTCGACGGCGTGGCGATGGCCCACTACGAACTGCACGCGTGGTGCCTGCTTGTGCTGGCTTGGGTATTCGTGCCCTTTTACGCGCGCTCCATGGTCTTCACGATGCCGGAGTTTCTCGAGCGGCGCTTTTCTTCGGCGTCGCGCTACGTCCTTTCCGTCGTCTCGCTGATCACGTTCGTCGTGTCGAAAATCGCGGTGGGCATCTTCGCCGGCGGCGTCGTATTCGGCACCCTGCTTCCGGAACTGAAGCTGAATATCGGCGGGGTCGAGATCGACAGCTTCTGGATCGGGTCCGTGCTCGTGATCCTCTTGACCGGCCTTTACACGATCCTGGGCGGCATGCGCGCCGTGGCTTATAACGACGCCGTCCAGGTCACCGTCCTCATCGTGGGATCGGGCCTGCTCACGGTCTACGGGCTGTACAAGCTGGGCGGGTGGAACGAACTCCGCTACTGGTGCGGGTCGGACATGTTCAACCTCTGGAAACCGCTGATCCCGCCCGGCGTCGAGGGCACCTGGGCCCCGGTGCTCGAGAAAAACGCGCTCGGTGCCGTCGTGAAAGAGGCCTGGTACTTCAACGGCCACTTCCCGTGGCTGGGGATGGCCATCTGCGCGCCGATCATCGGCCTGTGGTACTGGTGCACGGACCAGTACATCGTGCAACGCGCGCTCGGCGCTCCAAACCAGACCGAGGCGCGCCGCGGCAGCATCTTCGCCGCCTTTCTCAAGCTGTTTCCCGTTTACCTGTTCATCATCCCCGGCCTGATCTGCTTCGCGCTTGCCAAGAGCGGCAAGATTCCCCAGCTGCAGAGCATCCTGATCGCCCCGGACGGCCAGGTGACCAAGGAGGCCCAGGGGGCGTTTCCGCTCATGGTGCAGTACCTCCTGCCGCCCGGCCTGCGCGGCATCGTCGTTGCGGGGCTGCTCTCTGCGCTGATGGGCTCTCTGGCCGGAGTGTTCAACGCCTGCTCCACCCTGTTCACAGTCGACCTGTACGCGAAGTTCAGGCCCAGGGCATCGCAGCACGAACTGGTGCGCATGGGGCGCATCGCGACCGCTTTCATGGTGCTGATCGCGCTTGCGTGGATCCCGGTCATCAAGGGCGCGTCCGGCCTATACAACTACCTGCAGGCGGTCCAGGGCTACCTTGCGCCTCCGATTTTCATCGTGTTTTTCTTCGGCGTTTTCTTCAAGCGACTCAACGCCAAAGGATGCCTCTGGGCCATGCTGGTGGGGTTCGTCATGGGAGTCTTCCGCATGGTGGTCGACACGCCGGTGACTCTGGGCCTCAAGGGTTTCGAGAACGGGTATGCGCACGGGTCGTTTTTATGGATCGTCAACAACATCTATTTCCAGTACTTCAGCGTGCTGATCGCCCTGGTCTCCGCCGTGGTGATGGTGGCCGTGAGCTTTGCGACGCGCGAACCGGACTATGCCGGCATCACGAGCCTGACCTACGGTACCGTCACCGAAGAGGATCGCGCTCAGACGCGCCACGGCTGGGGCTGGCAGGAAGTGGCGGCCTCCGGGTTTGTCCTGACGGCCATTTTGGGCGCATACCTCTACTTCCGGGGCTAGCCCCGGCGACGCTGCTGCCGCGAACTGCACCGAGCATTTCTTTCAGATAAGGCCGTTCTTATCTTTTAGCCGGTTTTTGCCGAAGAGTCTGAAATGCAGATGTGGACGCAGAAGCGTTTCGACGAACTGAAGGCGACCGGGCAGCTGCCCTCGCCGACAGGCGTCGCGATGCAGATCCTGAAGATGGCTCAGCAGGAAGGCGTCGGTCTCGCCGAAGTCGCGCGCGTGATCAAGGGCGATCCCGCGCTTGCGGGGAGGCTCCTGCAGCTGGTGAACTCTTCGTACTACGCCGGAGCGCGGGCGATCACGGCGGTGAACGACGCCGTGACCCGGCTTGGGCTCGACGTCGTCTGGCAGGTGGCGCTGGGTTTCTCCGTCATCTCGGGCTACCGCCGCGGCGTGTGCAAGCACTTCGACTACGACGAGTTCTGGTCCAACTCGCTCGGCACCGCCGTGTCGGCCCAGGTGCTGAGCAAAAATTCGAACATGGGCAATCCGGAGGAGGCGTTCACCTGCGGACTGCTCACTCAAATCGGGAAGCTGGCCCTGGCCTGCATTTATCCCGACGCCTACTCGGTCATCCTCGCCGCTTCTTCCGATCAGCCGCCGCAGGAGGTCTTGAAGCTGGAGCAGAAGACCTTCGCGATGGACCACCGCGAGCTGACCGCCGCAATGCTTCAGGACTGGGGCCTGGATGACATCTGGGTTCAGGCGGTGCGCTACTACGAAGATCCGGTTCACTCGGACCTTCCCGAGGGGCACCAGGCGCAGAAGATGGCCTGGATGATGCACGCTGCATCGCAGCTGGGTTCCATCTGCGTCTCCGGCCAGGATCAGCGCGGAGCACTGCTGCAGGATCTGCTCGGCAAGTCGGCGCGCATCGGGATCCCGAGCGAAAAGCTCGTCTCGATCTGCGACCACTGCGCGCGCGAGTGGACCAACTGGGGCAGCATCCTCGGCATCAAGACCCGCGAGCTGCCGCCGTTTTCCAGCATTACGGACGTGAGCAGGCCGGAGGATGTCTCGCCGGCAGAGAAGGAGGCGCCCGCGCGCGACGAACCGCAGGAGTTCCGGGCGCTGGTCGTCGACGAGGACGCGACGACCATGGGTGTGGTGCGCCAGAAGCTCCCGCCCGGCAGCCGGGTCATGGGTGCGCGCAAAGGGCAGGATGCCATGCGCATGGCCCTGGAGTTCGATCCCCAGCTCATCATCACCGATTGGGGAGTCCCCGGCATCGGAGGGCTCGCGCTCTGCAAGGCGCTGCGGAAAACCAAGGCCGGCCAGCAGATCTACATCCTGATGCTCGCGCACAAGTACGACGAGGAGCTCCTGGCGAGCGCCCTGGAGGCCGGGGCGAACGAGTACATCATGAAGCCCATCCTGCCGCGCGTCCTCGAAGCCCGCATCAACGTCGCCCTGCGCGTCATCCGGCTGCAGCAGGAGGTCGTGCGCGACCGCGAGCAGATTCGCCACCAGCTTGCCGACCTCGCCGTCCTCAATCGCATGCTCGAGCAAGCCGCTTTGACGGATCCTTTGACCAGCCTTCCGAACCGCCGCTATGCACTCGACAGGCTGGACCAGGAATGGTCGGCATCCGCGCGGCACAACAGCTCGCTCACCTGCATGCACCTGGACCTCGACCACTTCAAGAACGTGAACGACAGCCACGGGCACGACGCCGGCGACCGGGTGCTGCGTGAGATTTCATCCGTTCTGCGGAAGGCGCTCAGGACCACGGACGTCCTGTGCCGCATCGGCGGCGAGGAATTCCTGGTCATCTGCCGCGAAACCACGCCGGATCAGGCACTGATCTGCGCCGAACGCCTGCGCCAGCGCGTCGAGGAACACCGAATCGAGGTCGATGACACGGAAATCGCCATCACCATAAGCATTGGGATCGCGACACGGGACGATTCCACTGCCGATCCCGAAGCGCTGATGAAGCGCGCGGATATGGCCACCTACGCGTCGAAAACGGCCGGCAGGAACCGCGTCACCGTATACGCCGATCAGCACGCCCAGCCAACCGCAACCTGAATGACGAATAAATAGAGCCGCAGTGCCGTTTGCCTGTTCGTCATTGGTCATTCTTCACGACCCATCCGTCCGAAAGCTGGATGATTCGCGTTCCGTATGAGGCGTTCTTTTCGGAGTGGGTGACCTGGACGATCGTCGTTCCCTCGGAGTTGAGCTTCGTGAACAGCTCCATGATCTCCTGGCCCTGGCTCGTGTGGAGATTGCCGGTGGGCTCGTCGGCGAGAATCACCTTGGGGCTGGCGATGATCGCGCGGGCCACCGCAACCAGCTGTTGCTGGCCCCCGGAGAGCTGCGTGGGATA
>Ga0316628_100001805_pt1 | contig 15404 bp, 16 predicted proteins | sample OWC_Aug_M2_C1_D5_FD_207648 | JGI IMG/M metagenome (GOLD analysis project Ga0316628, IMG submission 207648) | Wetland soil microbial communities from Old Woman Creek delta, Ohio, United States - OWC_Aug_M2_C1_D5_C | ecosystem: Environmental > Terrestrial > Soil > Wetlands | place: USA: Ohio... | reverse complement strand
TCGGAGACGCCGCCACTCCGCGCTGAAGTACCTTAGCCCAGCCACCTATCACCAGCTGTGCCTGGATCAGCAAAAGTTGGCCGCATGAAGAGCGCCGCTTGGGACACGCAAAACAAGGGCAACCTCACAGTGAGCAACGTCCGCTAACGAGAAGTGTACTTGATGGTGGTGGCCGGCAGCAATGGCCAAACCCGGCCATTTCGAGGTGCACGCCAGCCCGGAGGACTCGGTCATGCAGCATGCCGAGTATCTGAGAGATGGGAATCACACATTACGGGGTTATAACCCGGATTATGATACGATGCTGCGGTCACCTGATCCCGCGGTATGGGCCGCGGGACTTGAAAGGGCGCACTATGCCACCGGCAAGGATTATGCCAGACACTTGAATGACACCATGCGCGATGTGGCGGGACTCATCAGGACAATAAAGGAAAGCAAACCATGAAAATTGCCTGCAGACTGTTCATCTTTGTATTTTCCCTGTTCTTTTCCTGGCAGGTATGGGGAGCAGATGACTGCGTGCGGTACGTTGGGCAGCAGGCGCCGCTGCCTGAGGCCGATGCGCAATTCCTCGCCTCGGCGCTGACAACTGTCAACAAGAAGGACCGCAAGGCATTTCTGGCTTTGACCAGGCGCGATCTGCTGTTCGTGCGCATCTACATGGTGTCGGCGAGCTCGCGGGGAGGCGATCTGGCGGAGCGACTCAAGCCCTCGCAGATCGACCGAGACCTGAAGTTCCACATCGAGGGCCAGATACCGCTGGGCGAGTGGCAGATGCCGAAGTCGCAAGTGGACGGAACCGGCATCTTCATCGGGCACAGTATTTGCGATGGTTTTGCCAACTGCTACCGTGTGCCGCAGATGGCGGACTTGCCCGATTTGATATATAACTTGCTGCCCTGCAACGGGAACAAGAACGCCGCCTTTGTGTTCACGGACGGGATCCTGCTGACGGCCATAGAGCTTAATCAGTATCCGAACGGAACCGCCTATTTCTTTTCCAGGACACCGTCCGGCCTTTACCTCTCTGCCTTGGTCAATTTCAACTGACGGCAGCCCTTTCCGGCGAAAGGATGCCGGATGCGGCTGTCTGCTTTCGGGCGCCTGCGGGGCTTGAGCTTACTCCTGCCTGACTATATCGACCGAGATCTCCACGGCCGGAATCGTTCCTCTGTTTTCCAGCCAGTGTGTGGTGTTCCTGTCCTCGGGCCAGCCCACTCCCGGCCCATAGTCCGTGGCGACTCCATTTCGATGGTCGGTGATCGTTCCTTGCAGTATGTAGACGGTGCCGGGTCTGCCTTTATGGTCGTGAATCGGGCCGAAGACGCCTCCCGGCTCGATGGTCACGACACGCATTCGAAGTTGGCGCCCTGCCATGCCCTCGATCTCGGGGCCGAGGTCAACCGCTGCAAGGACCTTCACCGTAACGCCTTTCGTCTCGGGTGTCAGCCGTTCATTGCGCATTGTGCTCTCCTTTCCGGCGACAGGGGCGGGTCTCGTGTTTTGCCTTGGAAGGGCGAAAGGCAATACCAGGGACCCAGGTAGCTCGGTATCGGGTCGCTCCCCCGCTTTTCCTCTTTGGATGCGCGCGCTAACGTCTTAGTTCAGGGGCGCGGCGCCGGCCGGCGGAGCGTCCCCCGAAACGAGGGGGTGGGCCAATAAACGGCCCGTACCCAGGACCAAGTGAGCAGAATGGCTGCAAGCAACAGCGCCGCCCCCCAATGCCATGCCAAGGGCGTGGGCAGCACTGGCGTCGCCGACCAAAAGGCGTCGTAGGCCGCGTGAAGGGCGGCGGCGAGCCAGATGTTTCGCGTTGCCGCATAGATGAGGCCGAGCACACTGCTGGTGGCAAAGACCTGCCAGAAGTTGAAGAAGTTTGGAGGCAGCGCGCCAACGTGCCAAACGGTCATCACCAGGCTGGCGATTCCGATAGCCCTAAGCGTTCCGAGTCGCCTCTCGACAAGATTCTGCAGGATTCCTCGAAACAGGAACTCTTCGTGAATGCCGACTACGATGCTGGTGGCCGCGAAGACAAACCTCGTGAACGGCCCCATGAAAGACCAATTGCCGATCAGCACGGGGACGGCCAACATGACGGCCAGGGCAGCATAGAAACGAGGATGGTGCACTCCCTTCTTGTGTGGAGGAGAGGAAAAGATGATGCCGCGAAAAAAGTACCAAAGCACAAATGCCTCGCCGGCCCGGCATAGGGCCCGCAGTAGTTCAGGCTGCCATTCCCAGGCAGACCAATGCGCAATGATGAGGCGGGTCGCAATGAATAGCACCAGCTCCGACCCGCCGACGATGAGGATAAGCTTGCGCATGAAGTCTTGGCCTAACTAACGAAAAAAATGGGGGCTCGATTTATACAATCCCTCCGGCGCAATGCCCGTTTGTCACTGCACCCTGCGCGGGCTCAATTGTTCTACCGGTAAACATGGCGATTTATCTCCTGCTGCAGCTCAATGAGCGCATCCAATTCTTGCTGAGTGATCCGGTCTCTGCATTGGGCACGAATGGTACGCAAAGCCTCCAGCAATCCAGCCCAGCCATCCGTAAGGCCATTAATCGAAGCTGATCCGTTCAAAATGTGCCGGAGGGGCACAAGCTCCTTGCGCGCACACCAAGCGCTTACGAGAAAATCGATCTTTGAGCCGACCGCATCGGGTGTCATCTATTTTGCACCTGGGGAAACGCTGAATAAGTAGTCACACCGGCCGAGGCCGGTGTCCAGTTCATTGAAATCACTGGATTCCGGCCTTCGCCGGAATGACGAATCGGCACTTATTCAGCGTTTCCCTAACGGTTATTAGATGGCGGCAAGGCACTTTAGACCGCCGCACAAAGGGAGACAATAGTCCAGGCCTGTAGGAAAAACTGAACGCCGGGTTTTGCAGCAAGCCGAACTCTGCTTCCAATAGTCACTCCCGCAAAGCCGCCGTTCCATAACGTCAGCAAATGGGACAATTCCGATCTTTTCGACTGTCCGCTTTCGTGCAGTCTAATTAACCCGGCCGCGGGCCGCAACTCGTGTTTGCGGGGACGGGCGCACATGGGCACCGCGGTACGCTGTGCGTTTCAGCGCACCTTGGCCGGTAGCGCCGCGCTACGCCCGCCGGGAAAACGAAAGCGATGGGATGAAGGGGCTTGAGCTGTTGCGGGGATTTTGAGGCGGGGCGGGTGCCGGGGCGCAGGGCGCGTCCCGGCATGTGCACGGATCAGTCGCGGGATGCCTTGCGTGCGGGTGCGGGCGCGGCGGCGAAGTCGTCGCCGTGTCCGTGTCCGCGTCCCCAGCCGTGGCCCTCGCCGCGGAACGGGCCTTCGCCGTGCCCCAGGGGGATGTCATCGCAGCCGGCGAGCAGCGCGGCCAGTAAAGCTACCAGTATGAATCTTGTCATTGCCTATTCCTGTCAATCATTTCGAGAAACCATCTTTCCCGCGGCTTGCCGCGGGTCCGCAATGTTCGTTCATGGGCGGGCGGGCGTCAAGCGAAGACTCCGGCCGCGAGACGGTGTCGCACGCAACCCCATTCCGGCGCGGGCCGGAATCCGGTGCTTCAATGGGGCTGCGCGGGGGCGGTCCGAATGCGCCGCGCCTGCGCGCCTGAACGGGGCGCGGCGCATTATGCGCCGCGCATACGGCGCGGCGATTTTGCAGTAAGCCGATTGGCATAACGGGTTTAGAATAGCGGACATGTCGAATTCCCCCGCCGTCAATCCGCTGATCCATGCCCGGCAGACGGCATTGCTGTTCCGGAATGCCGGGATGGGGCTCTTGATCTCGGTGTGCGTGGCCATCCCCACGGCCTACCTCGGCTCCATCAGCCGGCCCGGTCCGGTCATCTGGGCGTGGCTGGGCTGCGTTCTCCTGTTGCTGGCCTTCCGCTACCATCAGGTGCTGCGCTACCGGGCGGCGCAGCCGGCGCCGGAAGAGGCGGCCAGGTGGTCCGCGCGCTTCATCAGGCTGGCGGCGCTGCACGGCGTGCTCTGGACCCTCGGCGGCGGCGTCGTCATGTGGGGCAACAGCGATGCCTATCGTGTTGCCGTGGTGCTGATCCTGGCAGGCATGGTGTCGGGGGCGAACGGCACGCTTTCTTCCGTAAAAAGCGCATTCCGGCTGTTTGCCGTGCCGATGATGCTGGGCGCAGCCCTCATCAGCTTCGCCGGCGCCGTGACGCCGGTGCACTGGGTGATTGGCTTCCTGTGCCTGGTGTATCTGGCGGGCATGCTGCGCAGTTCGGACTACCTGCATGGGGTGCTGCTGGAAACCTTCACGCTGGAGCTGGAAAAAAGCAATCTCGTGGAAAAGGCGGAGGCCGCCCTGCGCGCCAAGAGCGAATTCCTGGCCAACGTGAGCCACGAGATCCGCACGCCGATGAATACCATCCTCGGCATGGCGCAGCTCGCGCTGCGCGAGGAGCAGAACCCGCGGCAGCGCGACTACCTCAGGAAGATCCAGCTTTCCGGCGACCACCTGCTGAGCATCATCGACGACATCCTGGACCTCTCCAAGATCGATGCGGGCAAGCTCGGCATCGAGGTGGTGGATTTCGAGTTCGGCAAGATCATGGCCAGCCTCGGCACCCTGGTCGCCGAAAAGGCCGCGGACAAGCACCTCAGTCTCGTCTTCGACATCGATCCCGCCATCCCGCGCTACCTGCGCGGCGACCCCCTGCGCCTGACCCAGGTGCTGGCCAACCTGGCCAACAACGCCATCAAGTTCACCGCGAAGGGCGGCGTCACCGTCCGCGCCGGAAAGCCGGAAGGCAGCGGCCTCATCCGCTTCGAGGTGCAGGACACCGGCATCGGCATCGCCAAGGAAGAACTGCCGCTGCTGTTCCGGCCGTTCCAGCAGGCGGACACATCGACCACGCGCCGCTTCGGCGGCACCGGCCTGGGCCTGGCGATCTGCAAGCAGCTGGTGGAGATGATGGAAGGCGGCAGCATCGGCGTGGAGAGCGTTCCCGGCGCGGGCAGCACCTTCTGGTTCACCGCGCGGCTGGCGCACGGCGCGGAGCCTGCGCCGCAGCCGGCCGCCATGCAGCGGCAGGAGTTCGAGGCGCACGAAGCGTTTCTGCTGCGCGCGATCCGCGGCGCGCGCATCCTGCTGGTGGACGACAATGCGCTCAACCTCGACGTGGCGGTTCATTTCCTGGAGAACGCCGGCGCCGTCGTCAGCACCGCCGCCAACGGCGAAGAGGCCCTCGCCCTGCTGCGCGAAACCCGCTTCGACTGCGTGCTGATGGATGCGCAGATGCCGGTGATGGACGGCTTCGAGGCGGTGAGGCGGATCCGCGCCGACCCGGCGACGGCCACCGTGCCGGTGATCGCCATGACCGCCAATGCCGCCGGCGAGGATCGCAAGCGCTGCCTGGCCGCGGGCATGGACGACTTCCTCAGCAAGCCGTTCCAGTACCACACGCTGATGTTCACCCTGGCGAAATGGCTGCCCGGCACGGGAGCGGCCGCCCCGGCAGAGGCGTGGCAGCATCCCCAGCCGGAAGCCGCGGTGCCGGAGACTGCCGCCGCGGCCGACGGCGCCGCCATCGACCTGGCCGTGCTCGCCGAACTGGTGGGCAACGAACCGGCACGGATACGCGAGATGGCGCACAAGTTCGTGGCCTCCCTGCACAAGGAGGTGGCAGAAATCGAAGCGGCGCTGGCGCGCGGGGACCTCGCCGCGCTCGGCGCGCTGGGGCACTACAGCAAATCCCCGGCCATGATGGTGGGGGCGGCGCAGGTTGCCCATCTGTGCCAGGCGCTGGAAGCCAACGCCCGCGAGGGCGACCTGGAGCGCGCCAGGCACATCGTCGCCCAGCTGCGCGCGCTCCCCGAGCAAATCCGGGAACAGCTGGCAAGAGAGCTGGCGTGAGGCGAAAGCCCCGGCGCCAGCCTAGCCGTTGCCGTACAGCAGCACGTCGAAGCTGTCTGCCCCCGCACCGCCCACCGCGTCGGCGAGGATCGACAGCCTGGTTCCGGGAACATCGTACACGCGGGTCATCTGCGAATGCGGCGAGAGGTGCAGCGTGTCGAGCGGCGTCACCAGCTCGCCCTGACCCTCGGTGATCACCAGCCGGATGTTGAGGCCGGTGGTGGAGCCCACGCGCTCCAGCGCCACCACCCTGATCCGGGAGAACGGACTCACGTCCACGGTGCCGAGCAGGATGGTTTCCCCGGCCGGGATGTTCGCGCCGCCGACCACGGTCCTGAATGCAAGCTGAGTACTCATTGCCTTCTCCTTTCAAGGGAAAAGCGGAGTGCACTTCATGCGGTTGCAGGCACAGGCTAGCGCGAAACGCCGGGGGGCGCAAGGCCGGGCGCAGGCTCGCTCCGTGAATCCGGGCGCACGGCTCGGGGCTGGCCGGGAAAGCCGTCGGGGCAGCAAATAAAAAAAGAAGCCAGGACCCTATGGAGTGGAAGGTCCGGCTTCAAACACGCATCCGGTAATGAAAGGGGAAACCCGGATGCGATGGGCTCAATTAACGCGCGGGGGCGCTGAAGTCGTCGTGGTGGCCGTGCCCGCGGCCGATTCCATGCAGCAGGTCGTCGCCGTCCCCGATGGGCATGTCCTCGCATCCAGCGAGCAGCGCGGCCAGCAAGCCGATCAATACGAATTTCCTCATGGTGTTCCTCGTTCGTTTCTCCGGAAAAACATCCGTAGCCTAACCGGCGGGCGCAATGTTCGTTCAGCGCCGCGGCGAGGTCAAATGAAAGATTTTTTAGTTTTGTGTAACAAAGCCCGCGGGGGACCGCCGGATTGCAGGCGCATGCCGCCGAAACGGGCATGTGCGCGGCGGGCCGATGTGCATTAGAATGGTAAAGCCACTATTGGCAGATCAACATTAAAAAGGAGGAGATAGTCGTGAAAAAGAACAAGGCATCGAATCTTCAATCAGGCTTGCTCGCGGTGATGGCGGGCGTGTTTTGCCTCGCGCTGTCCGCCGCGGTCTGGGCGGAGGAGGCAAAGCCGTGTGCCGGAGACGTGGAAAAGTTCTGCAAGGGCGTGGAGCCGGGGCAGGGCCGCATCGCCAAATGCATGAAGGAGCATGAGGAGGAACTGACCCCCGCCTGCAAGGCAAGAATTGCCAAAGTGAGTCAAAAAGTCAGGCAGGTCATGCGGGCGTGCAAGGAAGACGTAGAGAAAGAGTGCAAGGACGTGGAACCCGGCGGCGGCAGGAAGCTGAGCTGCCTCAAGGCGCACGAGGACACGCTTTCGCCGAGATGCAGAGAAAAGATGGAATCGGTGCGGGAGAAAGCGTAGCAGGCTCGCCGGGGTGCGGCGAGCATAGCGCCGCACCCAGGCGTGGCCGTGGCTGCGTGGGCTAAAGGTCCAATATTCATACCGCGGCGGGCGCTGCGCTACGCATTCAGCGGCATAACCGGGAGGAGTCAAAGTCATGAAGAGCAATCCGACGTGCTTCAAAGTTCAATCGCGCTGGCTGGCCGCCCTTGCGGGCGCGGCCTGCCTGGCGATGTCGGCGGCCGCCCCGGCCGACGAGGCGAGGCCGTGTGCCGAATTCGTGCAGAAGTTCTGCAAGGGCGTGGAGCCGGGCGGCGGGCGCATCGCAAAGTGCATGAAAGAGCACGAGAGCGAGCTTTCGCCGGCGTGCCGGGCCAAGATCGCCGAGGTGAAGGATGAGCGCAGGGAGATAGTGGACGCCTGCAGGCAGGACGTGCAGAAAGAATGCAAGGGCGTGCAGCCCGGCGGCGGCAGGATACTGGAATGCCTGAAGGACCACGAAGCCACGCTCTCCCCGCAATGCAAGGAGAAACTGGCCGAGGCCAAGAGGATGAAGCAGCACGAGTAGCATGCGCAGCCCGGATGCGGCGGAACAGAATCCGGGAACTTCCAGTAGGCTTGTTGTTAGCGGACGTTGGCTATCGGCCGAGTTGTCCCACAAGCTGACATTTTCTACCGAACACATATGCAGAAAAGCAGACACCGGTGCGCGCCATGCGCAGGCAGAGCGAGCCTATTCAACATAGGCTAACTATGGGAACAGCGCGTAGGATGGGTGGAGCGCAGCGATACCCATCAACATGAATAATCAATGACCAATTACCGCCGCTCCAATATCGCCGGAGCCACCTATTTCTTCACGGTGAACCTCGCCGACCGGCGCGAGGCGTTGCTCACCGAGAACATCGGTCTGCTGCGAGCCGCATTTCAATATGTGCAGGAGCGGCATCCATGGACAACCGAAGCCATCGTCATCCTGCCGGACCATCTGCATGCCATCTGGACATTGCCGCCAGGCGACGCGGATTTCTCCACCCGCTGGCGATTGCTCAAGACCGAGTTTTCACGCAAGCTTCCCCACGCGGAAAAGCGTACGGCGAGCCGAATTTCCAAGGGAGAGCGCGGCATCTGGCAACGGCGCTATTGGGAGCATATGATACGGGACGAGGGGGATTTTGACCGGCACGTGGACTATGTCCACATCAATCCCTTCAAGCATGGCTACGTGCAACGGGTTTCGGATTGGCCGCATTCCTCATTCCACCGGTTTGTCGCCGCCGGCACCTTGCCGCCGGATTGGGCCGGGAGTACAGACGTGGAGATTGATTGCGGCGAGCCGGAGAGTTGGTGAATAATGCGACGGGGGTTTTGATGGGTATCGCTGCGCTCCACCCATCCTACGCTCGCTATTTCGAGGTCGTCCCAGGAAAACCGAAACACCGAGGCAGGCAGACCTCGGAGGACCTATCCAATCCGCATCTTCAAATCCTGGAGATAAACGGGACGGATGACGATGCGGTCAAAGCGATTCTCAACACACTGAGATTCGAGTGAACTGCCATAGCCGCCGTGGCCAGATCGGCGACCGGGGAAATTGGGATTAGACGATTTTTTGGCGCGGGCGGCGTTCCGAGAACGGAAGAGGCAGGCGCGCGGGCAGTGGTGGCAAGGGCGCCGATACGGCCCCGGCCTGGGGCAGGGCGCGGCGCGCTTTCCGAAAAATACGAATGCGCTCATAATGCGCAAACGATGTCTGCATCGCCACCCGAACACATGAAAGGGGACCGACATGCTGCACAGATTTCTGGTCATTTCCGTGGTTGCCGCCGGCGTGGCAGGCTGCGCCTCCACCAAGCCGGCAGCGCAGGACACCACGCCGCTCAACCCCACCGCCGTGATCGAACGGCACGTCGTCAACAACGGCATCAAGGGCTACTTCCCGTTCGAGACCAACGAGCTGGACTTCGTGCGCCCCAACATGCGCCGCGACGAGCATGCGCTCAAGGGCACCGGCACGTTTTCCAGCTTCCTGATCGGCAGCCACGGCGGCACCGCCATCACCCGGCTGGATCGCAAGGTGCTGTGGTCGCTCGACACCGAGAAGGAGCAATACACCGAATGCCCCTTGAGGGGCTGCGCCGAGAAGGCGCGCCCCGGCGCCAGGCCGGGCCAGGCCGCGCAGCAGCCCGAGGCGCCGCATGAGCAGGGCTGCACCCTGCGCATGGCGAGCAGCAACTTCACCGTGACGCCGACAGGCAAGAAGCAAACCATCAACGGTTTCGATGCCGACGAATACCGCGCCGTGTGGACCGTGGCGCTGCGCGACAAGCACGCGCGCACCACCACCAGCAGGCTGTCGATGGACCTGTGGACCACGCCACTCACCCCGGACATGCGCGACGCCATCGCCATGGAAACGGCCTACGCCAGCACCTATGCCGGCGCGGCCCACGAGGTGGCGAAGCCGCAGCTGGTGCCGGACGAAGCGGCCAAATTGATGGCCTCCTACCTCGGCAAATCGCTCAGCGCCGCCGACCACGCCGCGTTTCTCGCGGGCATGAAGCAGATGCAGAAGATCAAGGGCTATCCCGTCTCCACCCAACTCTCCTGGAACATGGAAGGCAACGCCTGTGCGCCGAAGGAGCAGCCCGGCAAGGCGCAGGGCAGCTCCGGCAGCACGCAGATACCAGGCAGCGCCTCCGGCATCGCCTCCAGCCTGGCCGGCATGTTCGCGCAGAAGAAGGCCGCAGAGGCCGCAGACCAAGCCTCGGGCGAACCGATACTCTCATTCACCGTGGAAGTCAGGCAGCTCAAGGTCGAGCCCCTGCACGACAGCGTGTTCGAGGTGCCTGCCGGGTACAAGCGCGTGCAGCCGTAGGACCGCCGCGGTAAGGCCCGGTGCGGCTCGCGTCGGCACGCGCAGCCCGGATGGCACGCAACGGATTGGGAAGTTACCCGGATAGCGGACGTTATGGAACAGCGGCTTTGCGGCGATGAATCTGGAGAGCCGACGTCCGTTCGTGACCATTAGGAGACATTCTGACATGGTTGCTAATTTTTGTTGCTGCGCCTGGTTACGGTAAAACATGAAAATTAGGTTAGCTCCAACGCCAGCTGCTATTGCCCTGGCAACAGCCTGTTCCATCCTTGCAGCATTAGGGAAGGTCTGAATAACTCAATAATGCGAACCGTCTGATCGCGTGAAATCTGTCGATGACCCGAAAAACATGACGCAAATCGCTCCCGAGTCCCGATTTTGCCGCCGTTCCGGGGCATTACCCCGCATCGGGACGGACTGCTCCCATCATCGCCATCAACGGCCTGCGTGCCATCCACAGGTTCGACAGCGCAAACAAGGTCAGCAGGTGGGCCGTGTTCTTCCGCAGGCCACGGAAACGCACCTTTACCAAACCGAACTGACGCTTGATCACCCGGAACGGGTGCTCGACCTTCGCGCGGACGCTGGCCTTGCGGTGTTCCTCCTTGCGTACGCGGGCCAGGGCTTTGCCTTCCGGCATCCGGGCGATGTCGCTGGGCCGGGCGGCGATATGCCAGTTCAGGTCTTCGCGGCGAACACGGTCTGGCGCACCCCGGTAGCCGGAGTCGGCATAGACGTCCTCTTCCTTGCCGTGCAGCAGGTCGGCCACTTGGGTCACATCGGCTTCGTTGGCGGCCGTGGTCGTGACCGTGTGGACCAGTCCGCTGTCGGCATCGACACCGATGTGCGCCTTCATCCCGAAGTGCCACTGTTCCCCCTTCCTGGTCTGGTGCATCTCCGGGTCGCGCTGGCCTTCTGCGTTCTTGGTCGAACTGGAGGCTGCGATGATCGTCGCATCGACGATGCTGCCGCGCTTGAGCAGCAGTCCTTTGCGGGCGAGGTGCGCGTTGACTTGCTTCAGAATGTCCTCGGCCAAGTCGTACTCTTCCAGAAGGTGCCGGAAGTTGAGGATCGTCGTCTCATCGGGGATCGGCTCGCTCAACTTCAAGCCGGCGAAGCTACGCAACGACGCGATCTCGTACAGGGCTTCTTCCATCGACGGATCGCTCAGCGCAAACCAGTTCTGCATCAGATGGACCCGCAGCATCGCTTCGAGCGGGTAGGGGCGTCGGCCGCGCCCGGCCACCGGGTAGAAGGGCGAGATCACCTTGGTGAGCGCCTTCCACGGCACGACCAGTTCCATTTCTTCCAGAAAGACCTCGCGTCGGGTCTTCTTCCTCTTGGCGGCGTACTCGGCTTCCGCAAAACTCATCTGATCCATCGGCGCCCTCCCTTCAATGCATCAACGCATGATGGCATGATCGGTTGACTTGTTCAGACCTTCCTTAGCGCCGCCTGGTGGCCTACTCCACCGACTTTCTTGTTTTGACGCTCGCACGTTGGGCGCAGCAAACCCCATGCCCGTTGGTTTGTGCTGGCGAAGACAGCTGAGGTCGAGGCATTGGTCGATGCCCCTCAGGGAGGTGATTCTGCGGAACGTGGTCTTCAAGGCAGAATGAGTAGAGAAGTCGCTTTTTTGCTATTCCCCTGAAACCCCATCATGGCGAGGCTCCCAGCTCGGATGGTCTTCAGCTTACCATTCTCGTCCCCATACTTGTGGGAGTTTTTCAGCAGAATATGCTCACTGGCTCTTCAGTTCATGCTCCCGCCCGGATGTTGATCTACACGGTGGTGCCTGCCGTGATCGCCATCATCGCGGTGCCGGTCGTTATCATCCTCGCCATGATGCAGGTTACGCTCACTATCGTCGTGATGCTCGTCGTGGTCCTCTTCACACTGCTGGTCGTGATTGTCCTCGCCGTGTCGCCGGTCGCGGCCATCCTCGCCATTGTGTTTGTCGTGGGCATGCTCGGCGTGATGTTTACCCTCATGGTGATGTTTCTTCCTGCCTGTGCACTCCGTTGAAGAAACGGGAATAGCTACCTTGCGGACGCGGCCATTGGCGCCGTCGGCAATGTAGAAGTTGCCAATTGAATCTGTGGCCACATCTACCGGGAGCGCAAGACTCGCCGCTGTAGCTGGTCCGCCGTCGCCGCTGAATCCGTAAATTCCGTTGCCAGCCGCAGTGGAAATCACGCCGCGAGAATCGACGCGGCGAATTCGGTTGCTGAGGGCGTCGGCCATGTACAAATTGCCGCTGCCGTCGACGGCAACCCCGGACGGATCATTGATCATGGCCGACGTAGCCGGCCCCCCGTCGCCGCTGAAGCCCGGAGTGCCGTCGCCCGCCATGGTGGTGATGATGCCGCTCTTGTGGTCAACCCGGCGGATGCGGTAGTTCGCGCTATCTGCAATGTACAGATTGCCGGGATCATCCACGGCGACCTTGCCAGGCGAATTGAGGGCCGCCGATGTGGCTGGTCCGCCATCGCCGCTGAAACCCGCGCTGCCGTTGCCAGCTACGGTCGTTATAATGCCGGTTTTGTGATTTACGCGGCGAACCCGGTTATTGCCCCTGTCGGCGATGTACAGGTCTCCGCTTCGGTCCACCGCCACGCCTTCCGCGCCGCCAAGACTCGCTGTAGTGGCAGGCCCGCCATCACCACTGAAACCAAACGTGCCGTTGCCAGCCACCGTAGCGATGATGCCGCTCTTGTGATCTACCCGGCGGATGCGCCCGTTGACTCGGTCGCCAATGTACACGTTGCCGTTGAGGTCTGCTGCCAGCCCATTGGTCTTATCTATGCTCGCGTCCGTGGCGGGCCCGCCGTCGCCGCCGTAGCCCTCCTGGCCGTTGCCGGCCACAGTGTTGATGATGCCGCTTGCGTGATCCACCCGGCGAATCCGGTAGCTATCGATGATGAACAGGTCACCGCTGCCATCCAACGCTACAGCCCGGGGGCCATTTACAGGAGCTGACGTGGCCGGCCAGCCGTCGCCGCTGAAGCCCAGACCGTTTCCGGCGATGGTGGTGATAATGCCGCTGCTATGGTCCACCTGGCGAATGCGGCCGTTGGCAGTATCGGCAATGTAAAGGTTGCCGCTGTTGTCTACCGCCACGTCGAATGCAAAGTTCAGGCTCGCTGATGTGGCAGGCCCGCCATCGCCGCTGAAGCCAAAAGCGCCATCGCCGGCCACCGTGATGATGATGCCGCTCGTGTGGTCTACCCGGCGAATGCGGCTGGCGTCGCCATCGGGGATATACAGGTTGCCGCTGGCATCCACGGTTACGTCAGATGGCGAGACGCCCGCCGCAGTGGCCGGCCCACCATCGCCACTGAAAGTCGAGCTGCCGTTGCCCGCCACCGTAGTGATGATTCCGCTGGCGTGGTCTACGCGACGCACGCGGTTGGCGCCAGTATCTGCGATGTACAGATTGCCGCTGGCATCCACCGCCACGCCAAACGGCGACCAGAACTGGGCCGAGGTGGCCGGGCCGCCGTCGCCGCCAACCCCAAGTCCGCCGGTGCCCGCTACGGTGGTGATGATGCCGGTGGCTACGTCCACCTTGCGGATTCGGCGGGTGCTGCTATCCGCGAGATAGAGGTTGCCGCTACTGTCCACCGCCAAGCCCTGGACACTACTTAATCTCGCTTGGGTGGCGGGCCCGCCATCGCCGCTGAAGCCATAAGTGCCATTGCCCGCCACGGTCGTGATGATGCCCGTGGCCGCGTCTATTTTGCGGATGCGGTAGTTGAAATAGTCAATGATGTACAGATCGCCGCCGCCATCCACTACTACATGGTGGGCGTCATCGAAACTCGCCGCGGTAGCGGGTCCGCCGTCACCGCTGAAACCACGCGTACCGTTGCCAGCGACTATGGTCAGCAGCCCTGCTGAGTCCACCTTGAAGATGTGCCCCGATGCGATGTACTTGTTACCTGCGCTGTCTACGGTTATCCCAAATGGAAATAGGTCAGCGGACAGTGCGGGCACGTTGTTCGGCCCGCCGCCTGCCACGGTGGTAATCACCTGCGCGTGTGCCGTGAGAGCCAAGAATAGCAGGCCGAGCGTCAATGCGAGGAGCCTGTTCATGGCTGTTCTCCCATCGGCATTGGCGCCGGAGTCAGTTCGATAGGTCTTTGTACCTGATTGCCATCATTATCGACATACTCGATCATCAGCTGTGGCGAAGCGCCGGTCCGCCAACGTGCATATTCGGTATCCGGAATGACGAATCCACCGGAAACGGTGACATTCGCGCCGTCGTCAATGGAAACACCGGCAATGCTGCCGAAGGTTTTTCCCCGGGGCAGCGGGCTTTCCATCACCACAGTGGCACCAGTGATGTCGGCACCGCTGTAATTGAAAAGCCGCAGAAACACTGTGACCGGCTTCTTGCCGGGCAAGTCTCCCGTTTCATCGGAGCGGTATAAAGCGGCGAAATCCCTGCCGTCGGCGGCAAAGGCCGGGGTGGAAGGAAGCAGGGCGAGCAGCACGAATAATGTGGCCGCGCTCATGGCTGATCTGGCGAGAAATTCCAGGCGCCAATTCCGTCGTGCAAGCGCGAGGCAGAACTTCTTTTTCGTGTTCATGACGCCTCCTGATGGTAAATGGGGGAGGGGATCGCCCCCTATGTCCTTCCTTTGCGGTGCGCTGTCGTTTCTGCCTGGGGATTAGTCTTGCGCGGCCATTGCCACAATGAATACAGTCTGTCGACGGTGCGATGACAACCAGCATCGGGTGAGGTTTCAACTGAGCTATTGGAGCAAGACCGCACCGTATCAGAATTGGAAAACTACTTAAATAAGCTGCATTAGGTAATTTCAACGAGTGGAGCGCTGTAGGTTCGTGTAGACATCTGACGACTGCATTGCGCCGGATGATTTTCAAATTTTGGGCATTCGGCGCAATGCGCTACGCATATTGATTGCGCACTTGCTAGCGTGCCGCCAGGACGCCGTGCAACCCGGTTGGAAGAGACGACACGTCCCCAGAAAATTCCGACTTGCTGGTGAAATCTGCACAAAAATGAAACTTCAGCGGCAGGGACCGGCGAAAACAAACGGGAGTTTTTCAACAGAATAGCCGATCGCCGGATACTATCTGTAAGAACAAGTCTGAAAACGCTACACGTGCGGCTGCATTTAACTCTGCCTGCTGTAGTGAGGTTGCCCTTGTTTTGCGTGTCCCAAGCGGCGCTCTTCATGCGGCCAACTTTTGCTGATCCAGGCACAGCTGGTGATAGGTGGCTGGGCTAAGGTACTTCAGCGCGGAGTGGCGG
>Ga0316628_100001804_pt1 | contig 15407 bp, 14 predicted proteins | sample OWC_Aug_M2_C1_D5_FD_207648 | JGI IMG/M metagenome (GOLD analysis project Ga0316628, IMG submission 207648) | Wetland soil microbial communities from Old Woman Creek delta, Ohio, United States - OWC_Aug_M2_C1_D5_C | ecosystem: Environmental > Terrestrial > Soil > Wetlands | place: USA: Ohio... | reverse complement strand
GACAAGGGAAAAACGCTCCGGCTCAAGGTCAATTCGTTGATACTCACGCCCGGCTTCGACGAGTTCGACGCCGGCAGAATATCCGAGCTTGGTTACAGGAAGTATCCCAACGTCATTACCAGCATCGAGCTCGAGAGGATGCTGGCGCCGACGGGGCCCTACGCTGGCTATGTGCTCCGTCCCTACGACGGACGCGTGCCGGAGAGGATCGCGTTCGTGCAGTGCGTGGGGTCGAGGAACGAGGCGATAGGCGCGGACTTCTGCTCCAGCATCTGCTGCATGACCGCGATGAAAGAAGCGCTGGCGCTGACGCGCCTTATCCAGCATTCGAAAGTCACGATCCTCCACCGCGACATGAGACCTCTCGGCAAGGGGTCGGAGGAATTCTACCAGAGCGTCCTCGGGGAGAAGAGGATCACGCTTGTATACGGCCCGGTGGCGAAGATCACGGAAGCTGCCGACAGCCGAAACCTCGTCGTGGAGCTTGCGACAACCGCCGGAACACAGGGACCGGGTGCTGTGGCAGGCGGGCCTGAACGCGACACACACGGCGGCTCCTCGACTGTCCATCGGCCCGAGGAGTTCGACCTCGTCGTGCTCTCGCTCGGCGTGAGAGCCGCTGGCAAGGCGCTATCCAGAAAGACCGGCGTCAGACTCAACAAGTACGGCTTCTGTACGACCGACTCCTTGAACCCCGGCGTGACCAGCAAGGCGGGGATACTGTCTGCCGGGTCGTTCAACGCCCCAATGGACATCCAGTCGTCGGTTTGCCAGGCCGATGCTGCTGTGGCAGTGGCTCTGAGGACACTCTCGCATCGGCCCGGCGAGCAGGGCAGCGCGACGATTACGGCGCCGGCTGACCCCACGCCGGCACATGTCGCGCCGACAGGTGGCGCGCTGGCAAGCAACGCTCTGGCGCCCGTCCTTGTCATCGGGAGCGGCCTAGCCGGTCTCGTGGCAGCGAGCGAGCTTGTCCGGATGGGGCACGGCGTCACGATAGTGGAAAAGGACAAGGAACCGGGCGGCACGCTTTCCCGGTACGACTTCAAGCTGGATGAAAAGTCTGAGAAGGACGTAGTGGCGAACCTCCTCGATGCCGCCAAGGCGAACTCGAAGGTACGCATTCTCACGTCGACCGAAGTTGCCGGGGTCTCGGGAGAAGCTGGTCGATTCTCGGTAACGCTCAAGACCGGCGCCGCCGCCGGTCCCGCCGAGCAGTTCGGCGCCATCGTGGTCTGCAGTGGTGGTCGGGAACACATTCCTGACGGCCTGATGCACGGCAAGAATGCCCGCGTCATGACACAGATCGATTTCGGGAAGACGCTGGCGGACGGTGAAGGTGTTGGCCCCTCGATAGTCATGATTCAATGCGTCGGCTCTCGCAGCACCGACTGGCCAGTCTGTTCACGCGTTTGCTGCGCGCAAGCACTCAGGAACGCACTGACTGTCCAGAAGGCGCGCCCGGACGCCAAGGTCACAATCATACACAGGGACATCCGAGTCTACGGATTCGAAGAGGAACTGCTGACAGAGGCGCTGGAGAAAGGTATAGAGCTGGTGGGGCTGAAGGATGCCGGGGCGCTGGTCGAGCGCGGGACGTCTGTGGAAATATCGGACGCGGCTCCTGCAGCGACTGTTGGTTCGTCTAGCTCCGCCGCACCCCTCACTGTCTCCTTCCAGCGCGAGGGCTCCGCTGCGAAGGAAACTCTGCGGGCCGATTGCGTCGTCCTGAGCGCGGCCCTGCGGCCGAGTCCGGACTCCCCGGCGCTCGCCGCGACCCTGGGACTTGAAACCGACTCGAACGGCTTCTTCAGGGAGCTTCATCCGACGTTGCACCCGGTGGAGACTTCCAGGAAGGGAGTCTACATCTGCGGTCTGGCGCATTCGCCGCAGACTGCTCAGGAGACCATTGTGCAGGCGACTGCGGCCGCCAGGAAGGCTTCTACCGCCTTGCGTCCCGCCCGTCCGTGAACCTCCTCACGGTCTCCTCCCACGCCACCGGGACCAATCGAGCGATGTTCCGCCAATCGTACTTTTCCTCGACCAGCTTCCTCCCGTTCGCCGTCAGGTAGCGGACCATGCCTTCGTCCTGGAGCAGGCGCGCAACAGCACTGACGAATTCATCCGCGCCGCTGGCGATCATAAGATGCTGTCCCGGGATGACGTCGAGTCCCTCGGCACCTTCTGGCGTAGAGACCACCGGCAGTCCCGCGGCCATGGCCTCGAGAATCTTTATTCTTGAGCCGCCTGCGACTCTGAGAGGCACGACGCAAACGCTCGACTGCGCGAGATGCTGCCTCACGTCCGGCACCGTCCCGGTGAACAGTACCCTGTCGCTCACGTAGCGGCCCAGCGACGGTGGCGGGTCCTTGCCGAGGAACAACATTCGTGCCGCCGGTATCTCCCTCGCGAGCCGCGGCCAGATTGTCTCCATCCAGTACACGACGGCATCCTGGTTCACGAAGGCGTCGAAGGAAGCAGAGAACACTAGAGTCTTGCCGCGAACCCCAGCAGTGAAACGCCGCGCTTCCGCCCCGCTTCCCGTTCCAGCCACCGCCTCGCCGTAGTACTGAACGTCGACGCCGTTTGGAATCACTGTCACGGATTCGCAGCCGTAGTCCCCGGTGAACTTCTTCCTGTCGTCTTCACTGACGGCAGAGACGTGATGGAAGCTTCGACTGATTTCACGCTCGAACGCCTCCATCTTCCTCCACTCGACGTACAGTGCCGCGCGCTTCACCGGGTTGACCTCATGACGGTACAGCCGCTCCCAAGGCATCGCCTCAATGTTGTGTGACGAGAGGAAACGCGGCAGGCCTGGTATCAGGCGGGCGTACGCGCCGTAGTGAGTCCATTCACAGTGAATGAGGTCAAACTTCTCCGCCGCCACAAGCTCTCGGACCTTCACGAGATAATCACTGCGGAAGTGCTTCCGCATCACGAGGGGCCAAGGAGACAGCAGATTCATGGTCGCCAGCGCGTAGAGCCGCTGGCGCGGGATGAACGGATCTCGGGCGGGCAGCGTGACCATCCTCATGCCCAGCGACTTCATGTGCTCGCGGGCGACTCGGTCGCCGGAAGACACTCCTCCCGGCGCGGCGCCGCAATCGGGCTCAGCGAAACACAGGTATGTCATCTGATGGTCGCGGGCGGCTCGAGAAAGAAGGTGGTAGCTCCTCAGCCTCTTGCCGGAGATGAGAGGGTAGGGAATCCACTCGTCCAGGACGAGGACCTTCACGGCTGTTCTCTCCCTGGGAAGGAAACGGTTCGCATTCACGTGTCAGACGATGTTCAGCTCGCGTCGCGTGGTGCAGTATAACGCACGGTCGCGCGGTTTCAAAGAGTGCTCACACCCGTGGGCAAAAAATCATGCGAGCAGGCGAAAATACTGCTTTTCCCTTTTCAGATGTGCTAGAGTTATTTCCTGGCGGACACACCAGCGCAATAGAGCATGAGCAACACCCAGAACGGGACGAGGAACCGAGTCAGAGAGACATCTACTGAAGACGTTTTGCTAATAGACTGAAAACACTCCCTACGGCTCCAGCAGAATCCGTGCGCCCGCAGCCCTGGTGGTAGGACTGCGTCCGGCGGGTACGCCGCACCTATGTCACCATCGCGTGAAAGCTCCAGGCGACAGAGTCGCAGCATCAGTAAGCCGGCGCGCGAAGGCTCCGCGCGGCGCGAGGGTGCGGCTGAGAGTTCCCCGCGCCGCGGCCGCCAAGAAGGCGGTTCCGCGCTCGTCCTCACCGGCAGCCACATCTACAATTTCCTGAACTGCCGTCATCTCCTGTACCTCGACCAGTTCGGCGACCCGGGATTGATGGATCCCGAATCAGACCTCGAGGAGACCCTCCGCGAAAAGGGCAAGCTGCACGAAGAGGCGGCGCTCAAGGCACTCGGCCTGCGGATAGCCGAGGTAGATTGCGAGAACTTCGACGACGCCGCACAGCAGACCCTGCGCTTGATGAAGGCCGGCGAGAAGTGGATTTATCAGGGCTGTCTGTCGGCGCCGGCCATGCACGGAAGTCCCGACCTTCTCAAGCGAACGAGGGGAGAATCGCGGCTGGGGTCGTATCACTACATTCCGCTGGAGCTCAAGTCGGGTTCCGCCTATGAGAACGAAGAGAACGGAACGGTCAAACGACACTACGCCCTCCAGCTCGCGTTCTACGCGCATCTGCTGGGAAAGGTGCAAGGGCTGAGGCCCGAGATGGGCAAGGTCATAGGCGGCGACTTCCGCACCGTGGACTTCGACCTCGAGGAGTGCAGGATGGATTACGAGGAGGCAATCGCGACGATACGCGCCATCCTGAGTCACAAGGTCGAGTCCGAGCCCGAGATATCGTCAAGCTGCGGTCAATGCCACTGGAGAAGTTGCTGCTTCGAGTGGGCCAGGAAGGCGGACGACCTCACGCTGATCCGAAAACTGAGCGGTGAGGCCCGCGGCGCCTTGAGGGCAGCCGGCATCATGACGATATCGGGGCTGGCGTCGCTCGAGCGCAGGAAAGACCTCCCGGCGGTGAGGGGCATCACCCCTCACAAACTACGGCACCTCGTCAGACGAGCGGGCGTGATGAAGCGCGGGGCGCCTCTTCTGAGGAGCGCCGTAGAGTTCCCGAAGGCGGCAGTCGAGCTCTTCTTCGACATCGAGACCGACCCGGAACAGGGCTTATGCTACTTGTACGGCATTGTGGAACGGCGCGGCGAGAAACTGCGCTATGTGAGCTTCTTCGCCGATTCGCCCGCGGACGAGAGGAAGGCGTGGGGTGAATTCTGGAAGTACGTGTCCGGTTTGGACGACTTCCACATGTACCATTATTCACAGTACGAGAGGAAGGAACTGGCGAAGCTGGCGGAGAGGCATCACTGCAATCAGAAGCTGTTCGAAAGGCTCTTCGAGAACTGCACCGATCTCTATCAGGACGTCGTGGACAAGCACACCGACTGGCCGTCACCGTCGTACTCGATAAAGGCGGTCTCGAAGATCCTCGGGTTCCGTTACTCGGATCTCGAGCCGGGTGGCCTCAAGGCGGCGAAATGGTACGCTGCCTACGTGGCGAACCCTACAGGCAACGCGGAGCTCAAGCGGAAGCTCCTTCGGTACAACGAGGAAGACTGCCTGGCGATGATGGTGCTCAAGGATTGGGTGGCGGCTGAGAGCAAGAAGGTGAACCGCCAGGGCGAGCTGGTGTTCTAGGGGGAGAGATGCCCGACGTTCGCGTCGAAACCGTGATCGTTCCAGTCACCGACATGAGCTGCGCGGCGTGCGCGGCGGCCATCGAGAGATCGCTCAGAGCGACGCGCGGCGTAGTCCAGGCGAACGTCAATTTCGCGGCTGAACAGGCAGTCGTGAAGTACGACCCGTCCGTGGCCAGTGTCAAGGGCATCCTCAAGGCCATTGATGACGCGGGGTACACGGCCGGCACTCCGCGCAGTCCCGACGAGGCTCTGACTATGGGGCGCGAAGCTGTCGACGACAGCACGCGCAAAATGGAGACCGCCAGGCGCAGGATGTTCTGGGCATGGGTGCTCACCGTGCCCGTCGTCGTCCTCATGATTCCGGAGATGTTCTTCGGCTTGATGATACATCACGTCGAGTGGATTTACCTCGTGCTCACGATTCCGGTGCTCTTCTGGTGCGGGTTCGCGACCTATCGGACCGCGATAAAGTCAGTCCTACACGGCTCGGCCAACATGGACGTGCTCATTTCGATGGGCACGCTCTCAGCTTTCGCGACCGGACCGGCGGCGCTCCTGGGCGCGCGAGTGCAGAGCTACGCCCCCGTCGCCGCAATGATCATGGCGTTTCATCTGACGGGCCGGTACGTGGAGGCCAAGGCGCGGGGGAGAGCTTCCCAGGCAATCAAGCGGCTTCTTGAGCTGGGCGCGAAGAGCGCGCGCATTCTCACCGGGGGCGAGGAAGTTCTCAGAAGCACTGGTGGAGGGGTGGCGGCCGCGGCCGGCGAGGAGCGCGAAATCGCCGTAGAAGAACTCAAGCTCGGCGACGTCATGGTCGTGAGGCCTGGCGAGAAGATCCCCACCGACGGCGTCGTAATCGCCGGGAAGAGCTCGGTGGATGAGTCCATGGCCACTGGCGAGTCGATGCCGGTGTCCAAGAAGGAAGGCGATGAAGTCATCGGCTCTACCATCAACCAGAAGGGCATCCTGTACGTCAGAGCCACGAAGATAGGAAAGGAGACGTTTCTCTCCAACGTAATAAGGATGGTAGAGGAATTCCAGGGCTCCAAGGTCCCGATTCAGGAGTTCGCCGACAAAGTCACCGCCGTTTTCGTGCCAATAGTGCTGATCGTCGCGGTCAACACGTTCCTTCTCTGGCTCGTGTTCCCGGACTTCTTCAATTCAGTGGCGGTGTGGGCGAGCGCCTTCATACCGTGGGTGACGCCCGGAGTAGGCCGCGTGTCACTGGCCATCTTCGCGGCAGTCGCGGTTCTGGTGATTGCGTGCCCGTGCGCGTTGGGACTCGCCACGCCGACGGCCATCATGGTCGGAAGCGGCATGGGCGCCGAGAGGGGAATACTCATCAGGAGCGGCGAAGCCATCCAGACCTTGAAGGACGCCACGATAGTCGTGTTCGATAAGACGGGCACACTGACCAAGGGCAAGCCTGAGATCACGGACATCGTAGTAGCAGGGAAAGTGGGGGGAGCGGCTTCGGCCCACGCTGCCGCTGGAGTGGCGGGCATCGGCACGGCGGTGGGTACTGGCGCTGGGGGCGCTGCCCCAGCCGGCGGTGCCGCGGTGAGTCACAGCAGAGTCCCGGGTGGCATCGCGCCGTGCGACATTTCCTGCCCGGTGAATCTCGGACCTCCGCCGCCACTTGGCCCCGGCGAAAAGCTGGGCGAAAGGGGGCCAGAACTTCCGCTGGACGACTACGAAAAGCTGCTTCAGATCGCAGGGTCGGTCGAGCTCGCCTCCGAGCATCCGCTCGCCGTGGCGGTCGTGGACGTCACGCGGGAGAAGGGGATCCCTCTCGCAGGTGTCACGGATTTCGAAGCGGTGAGCGGGAAAGGCGTGAGAGGCACGGTGGCCGGCAGGCGCGTCCTCATCGGCAACCGGTCGCTCATGGAGTCCGAGGGCGTGGCTCACGGCGAGATGGAGCAATGGCTCCAACAGCTCGAAGATGAAGCGAAGACCGTCGTGCTCGTCGCGGAGAACGGCAAGATGTCCGGTCTCCTCGCGATTGCGGACACGCTCAAAGATAGTTCCGCTCCCGCGGTCGCGGGGCTCAAGAGCATGGGCCTCCAGGTGGCGATGCTGACCGGAGACAACGCCAGGACCGGCGGCGCGATAGGGAAGAAGGCAGGAATCGAGAGAGTGTTAGCGAACGTCCTGCCAGACGCGAAGGCCAAAGAGATCCAGCGCCTCCAGGCCGAGGGGCACCTCGTGGCCATGGTCGGCGACGGCATCAACGACGCTCCGGCGCTCACTCAGGCTAACGTCGGTGTGGCCATCGGCACCGGCACTGACATCGCTATAGAGGCGTCCGACGTGACCCTGGTGCGCGGCGACCTGGGCGCCGTCGTCACGGCCATCAAGCTCTCGCGGGCCACGTTCAGGAAGATCAAGCAGAACCTGTTCTGGGCGTTCTTCTACAACATCGTTGCCATCCCCGTCGCGATGTTCGGGCTTCTGCATCCCGTCGTGGCCGAGATAGCAATGGCCGCGAGCTCAGTCAACGTCGTGACCAATTCGGTGCGGCTGAAACGGGCGAAGATATAGCACGGTTCGCACAGGTCACGGGCCAAATGCGAACGCAATGGCGCCTCTCACCTCGGCCATCTTCGAAGGCCCGAGAGCCGTGATAAGCGGGCCGTTCTTGGCCTTGGGGATGGTCTGAATATGGTCACAGTTAACCGCACACTCACGTGGCACGCCATCATGTCTGGAAAGCAACACCTCGCTCGGTATGTTCCTGACAGTTGAGGTCACGGGTGCCACTGTAACCTCCCCCAAATACTCTAGAATGGAATCGCGCGTAAGAACGAGCACGAGACGCCCGAGCAGTCAACACAATTCCTGCAGGCGGTGGTTCTGCGCTGTTAGTGGGGCACTCAGTTTGCCGCGCTCGTCGTTCGAAGAGGCCCCTAGTAGATGCACGCGTCCAGGATGGAGAGGACCTCATCCAGCACAGCACCTGTGGCCGGACCGATGCGTTTTGCTTTGCGGGCGCGGAAATCAATCGATTTGACCTGTTCGACCATTACGAAGCCGGTGACGTTCGGGTCGTCCTTCACGGCGACGTGAAACGGGAAATCCCTGTCGGTGCGAGTCAAGGGGCAGGCAATTGCGAGTCCGGTGCGTTCATTGAACAGCGTGTTGCTGACGACGAGGGCCGGCCGCCGACCCTTCTGCTCGTGTCCTGACTGCGGGTCGAAGGTGACGGACACAAAGTCACCCTTTCTGGGAATGTAGGGTCTCATCTACCACGCCTCCCTGCCCATCGGTTTACCCCAATCCATCTCCCGGGCCCTGTGTCTCTTGGGGATTCGTGCCACCAGGTCCTTCAGGTTCAGTCTGCCGCGAACGCGTCTCAACGGAGCAATCACGATCATTCCGTCGTGCGCTGCCACATCGACGTGCTCTCCGACCGACATCCGCGCGTCCTCGAGAACCTGCCTGGCAAGGCGCAAACCCTGGCTGTTACCCCATTTCTGAATTTTGGTTACCATATCTTCACCCCCTTGGGCTATACTAAGTATAACCCGGGCTAATGTCGTGTCAAGGGGAATCGTGCGACTTCCCGGTCGGGCAGCGATGGACCTCGACGCTGACGTGCGAGAGGCCGGGGATGTGTGCAAGCAGACTTCTGTAATGCTCCGGCCGCTGGGGAGTGCTGGTCACGACGGACACAATGGCGGCGTAGGAATCCGGACCGACCTTCCACACGTGCAAGTCAGCCAGTCGGTCGTCGCCGGTGCACTCGATGGCGGAGCGGGCCGTCTGAAGCAGTTCCTTCTCGACGTCCGCGTCGAGCAGGATGCGGCCAGTGTCGCGCAGGAGGCCGTAGGACCACCGTGCAATCATCGCGCCGCCAACTATACCCATGAGTGGGTCGGCCCACACTTGCCCCAGGAACTTGGCGACCGTAAGCGCCACGATTGCCAGAACAGACGTGAGTGCGTCAGCCACAACGTGCAGGTACGCCGCGCGGATGTTGTGATCGTGCGTGTGGCCGGCGTGCGTGTGCACGTGCGCGAGGCTGACGTGCGCGTGGTCAGCGTGATCGTGCTCGTGCGCCGAGGCACCTGGAGCGTGACCGGCGTCTGCTTCGGCCGATTCGCCGTGAGCGTGGCCGCGATGAGAACGGCCGCTGCTCAAGATGAAAGCGCTCACGACGTTGACCACTAGGCCTATCACCGCCACCAGAATCGCATCGTCGTAGCGGATGACCGGCCTCACGAAGAATCGCTTCACCGATTCCCCGGCCATCAGCACTGCCACGATGGCCAGGATGACCGCGCTCGTGAAGCCGCCCAGTACGCCGACCTTACCCGTGCCGAAAGTGAAGCACGGGTCTGTCGCGTGCTTTCTCGCGTAACGGTAGGCGAACGCCGCTATGCCGAGCGCCGCGAAGTGAGTTCCCATGTGCCAACCGTCGGCCAGAAGGGCCATCGAGCCGAACACTAGGCCCGCGACTATCTCCACGAGCATCATGCCGGCGGTCAGTCCAACGACAAGCAGTGTCCGCCGCTCGTTGGATGCGTCAACGATTTCGAACTGGTGGCTGTGCGTCCAGGGGCGAAGGGTCTCGGTGTGCATACTTTGTCCTTGTGGTGTTGAACCGGACGGCCGTCCCCACTTACTTCAGAGTGCCGGCCAGCCAGCCAAGATAGTCCTTGCTGCCGACGACCACCGAAAATGCCAAGATTTCGGGCACTTCGTACTTGTGGGTGGCACGTATCTCGGCTTCCACCTTAGCGTACCGGTCTGCAGTGGTCTTGATGATACAGTACCATTCCTCCGCGGTCTCCAGTTTTCCCTCCCACCAGTAGGAGCTTGTGATGGGTCCGCTAATTTGCACGCAGCCGGCCAGGTGGCGGTTGAGGAGATGTTGTGCGATTTCAGTGGCGTGAGCCTTTGACGGCGTGGTTGTGAGGACTTGAATAAAGTTGGGCATGACGCCTCCCAGTGACTCAGCCGATAGGCGCGATATGCCCCATCACCATTCCGGTCGCGATTACATGGACAGGACCAATCGCAGCCCCTCGTCGAGAGTGTTTATCTGACTCGGGCCGAGCCTGCCGACCCGCTCGGTAAGATACGAGCGGTCGAGGGTGATCAGTTGGGAAATGTTGACTACGGAATCCTTGGGCAGTCCGCTCCGGCGCTTGCTTAGCGCAAAGTTGCCTGGTGCGTGCGCGAGGAAAACGTTAGAGGTGATTACGGCCACGATTACCGTCTGTATGCGGCTCCGATTGAAGGAGTCTGCCTGCACAATCACAACGGGCCGGCGGTATCCCGGGCCAGACCCTCCAGGAGAGGGGAGGGAAGCCCACCAGATTTCTCCCCTCTGCACTACCACTCTTCCCTCGCGACGGATGCCGTCTGCATGCGCTCGAGTGTCCGGTCGACCTTTGCCTTCGCGTAGCCCGAACCGTAGACCTTGTCGAGGGCGTCCGTCACTTCCCTGTCCTCGTGGTCTCCCAGGAACTCCTTGACGGCTTTCTGGAACAAAGCGCTGCGGGATATGCCGAGTCTCCTCGCAAGCCTCTCAGCGGCATGGAACAAAGGCTCGGGTATGGAGATTGCTGTCTTCATGCCAGCGAGTATAACCAGAGTTATACCGCTGTCAAGAGATTTCTACAGACTCCGCTTGATAATCTTCCACTCCCTGAGCTTGGCCTCCCTGGAGAGGCGAGCATTGGTGGGGCTTGTGGAAGGTAATCGCTTCAGTAAGAGCCGGCTGACGTCGGCACCGAGATCGGGTACCACCAGTTTGTGAAACCACTTCTCGGCCGCTTCACCATTAAAGAATATGCAGCGAAGAGTCTTGTGAGACGCCAGAAACGCACGGAAATTGTTTGGACGTGCCGAGGCGGCAACGATGGCCGCATCGGCACTGCCCTCTCTCTCGGCGGACTCCAAAACGTCCCACAGCGCCACTCCCGCGCTCCGTAGCCGGGCAAGTCGCTGTTGATAGCTTAAGCCAGGGCCGGCGCCAAACAGCTCGTCCATTATGAACCAGAAGTGATTATTGGGGTTCGCGTAGTACTGCCGCACAGCAAGTGACCGCTCCCCGGGCATGGAGCCGAGGATGAGTGCCCTCGAGCCGAGTCTCTCTACAGGATCCAGACTGTGTGATTTGGTGCTCACAGAGTATTGAACCAGAAATCCGGGCGCCCGCAACGGGGTCTGCACTCTGATAAGAGCTCACGTCGGACCGCAGGCAATCCATTCCGTATCATCAAGAAATGCCATGGCCTCCGACGGCCGAGAATCGCCCGTGAGGATTGTGGTGCATGCCCGTCGGCCGGGCAAGCTCTTATTGCCCGACGCCCCGCCTACGGCAGTCCTGCCCGGAGCGCACAATTTTCCGCTTGACACAATATCAACCGTTGGTTATAATATAACCAGCGGTTGCGAAGCCGTCGGAGGGTACGCAATGGGCATTGCTGAAAGAAGGCTGAGAGAAAAAAGCCAGCGCAGGAAGGCGATTCTGAAAGCCGCAAAGCGACTCATACTCAAACACGGGGTCGAGGGAATGAGCATGAATCAGCTTGCCGAGGCCACGGAGCTTAACAAGGCCACACTCTACCTCTATTTCAGGGAAAAGGACGACTTGGTGGACGCCGTTGTATATGAAGGACTCGGTCTTCTTGAGAAGGCATTTCAGGAGGCCGACCGTGCATCCCTCTCGGGGTTCGAGAAGGTATCGCATCTCGTTCAGACGACGTTCACTCTCTACGGACGGCATCCTGTCTATTTCTATGCCTTGAATCATCAGGAGAGGAGAAAGGCGAGCGCGAGGCTCGCAACTCCGTACGCGGTGAAGGGTAATGAACTGGCATCCAGGATTTTCGACAGAATCGCCGAGGGAATACGCCAGGGGATCGCTGACGGGAGCATTAGAAGCGAGATCGACATCAACGTGTTTTTGGTCCTCTTTTATGCCCAGATGTACGGCGTTATGCACACGATCTACTCGAAAGAAGACATCTACAAGGACGTGTTCGGCCTTGCTCCGGCACTGATTGAAGAATCGGCGATTGAGATAATCGAGTACTACCTCAAGACGGAGAAGCGACCTCAAGAGAAGAAGGTGATGCCATGAAGCACCAGTTCCGCTCAATCGTGCTATTGATCGCGGTCGTAGTTGTTCCCTGCAATCTGAGCCGGGCGGAGGGCGCACAAGTAGGCCAGGCCCTGCAAGCAGCCATGGATGAATCCATCAAGAACAGTGGCGCAGTCGGCGTGTCCGCCGCTGTGATGTTCGCCGACGGCCAACTGTGGGCAGGTACCGCCGGAATCTCCCACGAGGGCGTTCCACTGACCACCGATATGCCGTTCGATATCGGCAGCGTCGAGAAGAATTTCCAGGCGACGTTGGCCCTGATGCTGGCCGAGGAGGGCCTGATCGCATTGGACGATTCGCTGGGGAAATGGCTGCCCCCCACGCCCGGTATGAAAGGCGCAATAACGATTCGGCAACTCCTGAACATGACAAGCGGTATCCCCGATTTCGTCCGAGATCCCAACTCTCCCTTCAGGGTCGGCTACGTCAACATTGATTTCGAGAAGATCTGGACGTGGGAGGAGATACAAACGGTGTTCATCCGTGAGCCGAGCTTCGAGCCGGGAACGAAATGCGAATACTCCAACACCAACTTCATTGTGCTCAGGCAGATCGTCGAAAAAGCAACCCAATCGAAGCAGTCGGAGTTGTTCTATGACAAGTTGCTGAAGCCGAATGGGCTGGACCACACGTTGGCGGATTTCACCCGTCCGTTCCCGGAGACGTTGCAGCCGGCGCACGGCTGGTTTGACACGAACGATGACGGGTTGCCGGAAGACATCTCCGGCAATTCGCTGAATTGGATTGTCTCGCTCGCGCCGATGCTGGTCTATTCAACGCCGTCGGACATGGTGAAATGGGCAAACGCCCTGTATCACAAGAAGACCGTGCTCAAACAGGAAACGCTCAAGGAAATGCTTGCCTTCACCGGACCAGTTCAGGGCGAGCCCTTGATGGGCGGCTACGGGCTGGGTGTCGTCGACATCAACCTGGGCGCGATAACGCCGCGATGGGAGAACGTGCGCGTGTATGGACACCTGGGATCGCAGTTCGGATATACGACCTTCGTGGGTTACTTTCCCGAATACGGCGTCTCGCTGGCGATGATGTTTAACAGGGGTTGTGATGCAAACACCGAAAAAGCAGTAAACAAGGTTGGCGGAGCAGTGCTTGATGTTCTGCTCGGGCGCCTCGGCGCGAAGGAGTCGAAGCAAGGCGATTCTCTTTCCGATTTGAAGAAGAAACTGGAGCTCTCGCCAAGTGATCTTCATCTCATGTACAAGATCGCGAAAGCGCATCAGGCGAAGAAGGACGATTACGAGGCTTCGCTGGTGTACGAGGACATGTTGAAGCGAGACCCCGAAGACAAGTACGGCTACAGGACGGAGGCTCTATTCTGGAAGGCCGTCTACGACGGCCTGATCTGGAAGAAACCGGAAGGTCTGGTCGTTTTTCTATCTGAGCATGGAGATTACAGAGACATCAAGGATGGCTACAAGTGGCTCGCGAAGACCTATCAGAGAAGAGGCGAGATGGATAAGGCGGCTCAGGTCTACCGACAAGCTCTGGACGCTGTGGGCACGGACCCCGAATTCTACAATGACTACGCCTGGTGGGTGTACGAGAACAAAGTGAAGAGCGAGTATGATACAGCACTCACGCGCGCGAAGATGGCGACGGAATTGACGCCAGGGGCGTACTACGTATGGGACACTCTCGCATGGCTGCATTTCGCACGCGGGGAGCAGAATCTGGCGCTTGAAGCCTCCACGAAAGCGTTGAGCCTGGCCCCCGAGAACGCACGCGAAGAGATGCGAAAATCGTTGGACAAGATAAAGAAGGGCGGGAGCTAGTACCCTTGACGAAGGTCGACCTTAAACCCGCCGTAGCGACGCCAGCTTCAACCGCCGCCTGGATCGTCTCGTCTACCTAATAGTCAACCCGAACACGTCGCAGATAGCGCTCGCGGGATTCGTTTCCTGGGTTGAAGTGCCCAAGATACGTGCTAGAATCTCCGCAAGTTGGAACCGGATTCGATCTTCTGCACCGGAATGGGCGCATGGAAATCATCTTCTCCCACCAATGTCTGAACTACGGCACGCCGGGGCACCCGGAAAGCGCGGAACGGGTGCGCCTCGCCGCGGAGTATCTACAACGCCGCGCGGCCGAGCCTTCGGCTGGTTCCGCCACCCAGCACCCTGCGGCCCGCAAGGCCCAAACCGTGTTCGAGTTCGTCGAGCCGTCGCCGGCCGCCGAAGCTGACATCCTCAAGGTTCACTCGCGCGAGCACCTGCGGCAACTCAAGGCTCTCGACTTCGAGGATTATGACTCGCCGCCGTACCAGGACATCTTCAAGTACGCGGCGCTTTCGGCGGGCGGGGCCATTGCCGCGGCGATGCGGGGTGGCTTCTCCCTCATGCGCCCGCCCGGCCACCACGCGGGCAAAGCCCGTATCGCGGGCTTCTGCTACCTTAACAACATCGCGATCGCTGTCCGCAAGCTGGGCACGAGGACCTTGATAGTCGACATCGACGGCCATCACGGAGATGGAACTCAGTCCATCTTCCTGGGGGATCCGTACGTCACGTATGTCTCACTGCACCGCGCTCCGCTGTATCCGGGCACAGGAATGGAATCCGACAGGAACTGTCACAATTTTCCGATTTTCGGGCCGTGCGGAGACCGTGTATACTTGGAGATCCTTGACAAGGCCCTGAACTCCGTTGATACTGCCGGCACCGAGCAGGTGGCAATCTCCGCTGGTTTCGACGCCTATGAGTCAGACCCGCTTGCGACGCTCGGCCTGACGACTGAAGCGTATCACAAGATAGGGAAGAGAATCGCCGGCCTGGGCCTGCCCGTGTTCGCCGTGCTCGAGGGCGGCTACGACGCGGCGAACCTCGGGCGTAACATCGAGCAGCTCATACTGGGGCTGGACGGAGGAAAGGTCATCGGTCGTTGAGCGGACACGCTGAACGCTTCCGGCCGGGGCGCCCGCTGAGGTACAGTGTCGATTCCGTAGGCCGGCATAGCACAAGGACCTTTGAATGCGAACTGTCACAATTGACCAGCAGATAATCGACCGCGCAATGGAAGGTGACAAGGAAGCGTTCGCGACGCTGGTGCGCGCCACCGGCTCGCGTTCCCTCAT
>Ga0316628_100001803_pt1 | contig 15410 bp, 13 predicted proteins | sample OWC_Aug_M2_C1_D5_FD_207648 | JGI IMG/M metagenome (GOLD analysis project Ga0316628, IMG submission 207648) | Wetland soil microbial communities from Old Woman Creek delta, Ohio, United States - OWC_Aug_M2_C1_D5_C | ecosystem: Environmental > Terrestrial > Soil > Wetlands | place: USA: Ohio... | reverse complement strand
CTTCAGTTCTCACGCACGGTCTGGGGCTTTAAATGTCCGTTTGAACCTAGTAGGAATATAATAGTGGTGATAAGTCTATGGTGGTAGAGGTAGCAGAGAAACCGTTCGAGACGCTGCAGACCATCGAGAAAGATGAAGCTGAATTAGCAAAAAGTCTCCTAATCCAATTTTTACAATTTTTTTTGTTCTCCTTTCCGACCGAAGTGTTTATAAAAATATAGTGAGCGGCATATTATAGTAAGAGGCAATAAAAGAATAATAATCATTGCGAATCAAGCAGGAGAACTTCGTTGAACCGCCCAATAAGGATTATTCAAGATGTCAAACATTATGCTGATTATTTAGAAAGCGAAAAAATTGCCGAACTTGAAAATATCAGGAATGCGCCTTTCATAAAGTGTAAAATTACCCACATTAACCCGAGCAGATTTGAATTAATTACCTGCCTATTACTTGAGAGGCATAGAGATTTTCAAATTAAGACCAGTGATGCCGTGGAGATCCGGTTCCTTAAACGACCTAATAAGTTAGGTGTCTTAGTCGAACATTCTGGAGAGGAATACACGGTGGCGGTTTCCAAAGACGTGATTTCTTTGTATTCCGAAGGAGATCTCATTGAGATTCGAGAAGCAAATGTGTTATTGATCATCGAAGCAAAGATGGCGGCATTAACCAAATATCAAGAGCGCGAAAACAAACTAGTCCAGAAGTTCAGAAATATCTTCGAGGGAAGACCACTTCTGCCCCCGGTGAGTCAACAAGAGGTATCTTTTCATGACCCGAAATTAAATAAATCGCAAAAAAAGGCTATAGCAAAATGCATGGGATTAAAGGACGACAATTTCTTTTACCTGATTTATGGACCCCCAGGAACTGGCAAAACGCGTACCATTGCGGAATTAGCATACCAAATTGTTCAGAAGGGGGAATCGGTGTTAATTTCCTCTCACACGAATGTCGCTGTCGATAATGTATTAATCCGACTCTCAGAAATTTTTGGATTGCAGGCGCCCAATATTATGGCGCGCCTAGGCATTCCTTTGAAGGTGGATGCTCGAATTGAACCTTTCATTAAACCACTAACTGACCTTACCAAATTCATCAAAAAACATAGGGTGATCGGGGCGACACTTTCCAAAGATGCGCTTCTTACCTACCTTTCGGATTTCGATTGGATTACGCCTCTCTTCGACTATATTATTATCGATGAGAGTAGTATGGCGGATTTCTCCCTCACTTTAATGGGGCTTGTCTTAGCCAAGAAATTTATCTTGGTAGGCGACTACCACCAGCTTCCCCCGATCATTACCGTTACGGTGGCTCCTGAGGTTAAGATGTCGCTCTTTGAAAAATTATGTAAAGCCTACGAAAGAAAGAAAGACGATCCGCGCTCCGTCCTGCTTAATGTCCAGTATCGGAGCAATAAAAAAATCATGGAATGGAGCAATAAGTTTTTCTATTTCAATCAAATAGCAACAGATTCCTCCGTTGAAAATAACCAGTTAGACATCATTTCGGACGATGAAATTTTGAAAGGCGAAAATCCTATAATTTGGATCGACACATACCCTTATTCTGAAATGAAATGGAATAAATTTGGCAAAATCCCGAGTGCCTATAACATTTACGAGGCAGCCATCTGTCTTTATCTTATCAAAAAGTTCCAAAGCGTCGGCGTCCGACCCGTCAAAGATCTTGTTCCGCTGTCCCCTTATCGTTTACAATCTGAATTAATGCGCCAATTAATCGGAAAAATTACGCATACTAAGGAAGAAATTCCCTCTTTTCTTCCAGATAATGAAGAAAAACAATATTCCTACCAAATAAAGGCATCAACCATCGATGCGTTCCAAGGACAAGAATTCCCCGTCATCATTGTCCTTCTTACAGATGATGGCACCCGAGATAAAGCCTCGCGTGGATTGCAAGATTATCGTCGTCTTAATGTCGGCGTCACGCGGGCCTCCAAAAAACTCATTATTATAGGATCTCTCAATCTCACGGATCGTAAAAAAACTAATCATATTCATTACCTTCACGCCTATATTAGCCAAGCAGGAAAAGTGATTCAAGCCCGTGAGCTGTTCTCGCCCGAAAAAATAAAGCTTGAACTAGAACAAGCAGAAGCAGCCTTCCAAGAAATAATACCTCCGAAGTAAAACGAATGAAGTCTCATTTTTTTCAATTAAGCCAAGATTAGCAAAATGGCTTTCACTAAACTTCTTTAGTTGATGAAAGAAGACCTTTATTCTTAGCATTTTTGGATGCTGCCCGTTCTTCTGGCGGCTCTTCGGCTGTTGTGTGGTTGTTTTTGAAGTAGCAGTTAGAAGTTTGTTGTTTCAAGACCTTGTAGGATGGTAAGTCTTGAACGGCTAACTCGATCCCTGCTTGGACCAGTGCCGCCGTCACCTCGAAGACCTGGGACTCGGCGGCGGTGTGCAGCAGTTTCTGGACGGCGCGCGCTATGCAGCATGCCGTGATGTAGAGGTTGAAGAAGTTCTCCTCCACGATCGCTCGGAACTCTTTTTCAGGTGCCGCTTGAACTCGTCCTCCAAGATGCTCACTTTATTATTCGCCCCTGTTCTACAGATTGGATTTTCCATGGCTTTATCACACTCCTTTTTTCTTATTCTTAGTTATTGGAATCTCAAATTTCGCGTAAAAGCGGGCGACCTCCTCCGCCAGCACCTGGGGTTCATTCTCCACGATGACCATGTTCTCATTCAGCCAGTGAGAGAGGAACCGCCGGTAGTAGGGGTAGGTGTAGCGCTCGTCCAGGAGCACGATGACCCCGTAATCGGTCAACGTGCGGATGGGACGCCCGGCGGCTTGGTTCGTGCGACGGAAGGCGGGGAGCGTGTAGGCATACTCCTTGCCCTTCCAGACGCCGAACTGCCGTGTGTAATAATCTATTAAAGCGTTAATGGAATGAGTCATCCGCGCCAGGGGGACTCCGAGGATCATGGCGGTGTAGAGCTCCGCCCCGGGGAAGTCGACCCCTTCGGAATTTCGCCCGCCGCAGACTCCAACGAGTACGCCGCCTTTGCCTTGGTAGCCGTCCTGCTTGAACTTCGTAATCATTGCATCGTTCTCGCGGCTTGGCATATCCTTTTTCTCGGCGTAGAATGTCCGCCCGAGTTTCTGAATCTCTCGCTTCAACGGTGTCCGGAGGAATCCCTCCAAGACCTCATAGGAGGCGCAGAAGATAGCGGTGTTCCCCGGCGTGGCCTGAATGACTTCTAGACATTGATCCATGATGTGAGCATATTGTTCGGGGGTACGACGAAAGTAGGTGACGTCGATCCCGCGGGGCGCAATGACCTTGACCATCTTCCGATCAAAGGGCGAAGGGAGTACTTGGCGTCGTGTCTGCGCGGGGAAGCCGCAGATTTCGAGATAGGCGTTGATCGGTTCGAGCGTCCCACTCATTGAGACGACGCTCCACGCTTTGGTGAGAGGGTGCAATACACTGCGGCAGTCGATACATCGGATATAGTACTGGACCCGATTCTGCGAGAGGATGATATAATGGAGATACTGGGGGTCTTTGAAGGTCTTGATGAAATGTTCTAGGAAATATCCGAACCGGAGCACGGCGCTGTAGGGCGGCTGGTGCGCCTCGATCTTCAGGTGGCGGATCTGCCGCCCAAATCGCTGGATTTCGGTGCTCAGGAGGTAGAGGTCCGTGGAATATTGCGCAACAAACTCCATTAAGTATTTTTGGATTTCCGCTTTCTCGATTCCGACTTCTAAATCTTCTTTCGTATCTCTATTCTGCTCCTGAATCGCGACTAAGTAGGCTAGAAAATGCTTGAGAAAATGTAAGATTAAGGGGTACTTCCCTGTGGCATCGAAGCGGTGGTACTCTTTGAGCGCGTTCTTGAGGGCGCGGTCGGATTCGCCCTGCGACATAGCGTGCATGGCAAGTTCGGGTAAATTATGGCACTCGTCCAGTACGACGACACATTGCTCGATGCCGCGCCCGAGGTTATTGAAGAACACGGAGCGGATGAACGGGTCAATCAAGTAAACATAGGTGATAGCAACCACCCCGCAATGCGGTAGGAGCTCCTTGCCTAAGTAGTAGGGGCAAATCCGATTGGCAAGGCTGAATTCACGAATGTACTCTGCAGTTAAACAGCCCCGCACCTCGTCAATCTCCTGCGCCTTCAAATTCTCGTACCACTCACACTGTTTGTTCTTGCGAAAGATGCTGCAGAGCTCCATCGCCTCCGTGGGTTGTGCCTCGTTCACTTCGGCGTTCGGACACATATTCGCCCGCCCATACATCGAAATCCCAGTCAGTTTCTGTCCACGCCGCTTGTTTATGGTCGTCAGCTCCTCGATCACCCGCTGCATCTGGGAGTGCGTGCGCGCGGCGTAGAGCAGTATTAAGCCCTCCTGCTTGCAGATGGGAAGGAGCGCACTCAGGCAAGTAATAGTTTTGCCCAGCCCCGCTGCGCCCTCGATGGCGACGTGGTTCTTCGCCATTACGCCGTAGTAGATCTCGCGCCCCATCAGCGCCTGCCCAGGTCGCGGACTAAAAGGGAAGTAGGTCTGCATTTCTGCCGGGAATCGACCCAATTGGTCGGTTACAGTCGTCACCATCATACTCAAATCCGTGGAACGTGATTCGAGCCCCCTGTTCGGAAGCGCCCCAAGAGAATCGTCCCCAAAAAGAAACAGACTAAAATTGTTGTAGTGCCCCAGAGCGGGATCTGGAAGCTAGTGGTGAGGTAGAACATTAAGCCGCCGAAGCAGCATAGTCCGATAAGTTCGAGGAGCCCGCGTCCCGGATTATGTTTCAACGTATGAATCCACAGGGACGCGTCCTCTTTCGAGGTCGGGGTCCCTAGCCCGAGCGAAATCCCAAGAAAAACGCTCAGGGGAAAGAACCAAGTCCCTTGGAAGGACGGTCCGTAGTAGTACAGCAGCGTGACGAGAAGCCCATTGACCAAGAGCGGGGCGAATCCGATGAACAGCGCCACCGTGACGCTGCCAATCTCCTCACAGTCTATATACCCGCCGATGCTGACGGATTTTCCCTCCGGACCTTGGTGGTGCGTCACCTTGAAGAACTGCGTCTCCCGCACTTGGACGCCGAAGAGCCAGCAGAAGGTGCGGTGAGCCAGCTCGTGGGTGATCACGCCGAAGCAGAAGAGGTAGCCGAGTATTACCATGATTTGCATCCCCAAAGAAGATCGTTGGGCGATGGCAACCAAGATTGCACTAAATGAGATAGAGGCGATAATCACCAGCGGAATAATATACAGACCCATTTCACCGAAAGCGTAAATATCAAAATTCATAGGGATTGGCTCCTCTGGAATTTATTGCGAGTGAGAATATAATAGAAGAGAATAACGCCAATCACTGCCCCTGTCCCCGCGAAGAAGTGCTCCTGCACATTGGCGAAAAATGCCGTGACCGGGTGAGTCCCCGCGAGGTACAGCGTCGTATTCTTGACGGTGTAGTCCAGCCACTGCACCCGCGCGAAGTTCACCGCAATGGATTTGGTGAATTTCAGGAGGATGCCGGAGTCCCATTCGAAATACCACTCGAACCGCAGGATGGATTGCACCTCCGCCACCACATAACAGTAATAGGAAGTGCGCACGGATTTGGCGCCAATGCTCACATACCGCTCCCCGCAATATTGGGCAAGGGCATTCTTATCGAGCGTATTGATGTGAATCGTGGCATTTACGGGAAGATCGATATAGAAAAGGGTGTAATTCCCATCGCTCTTTTTGCGATCTTCCACCAACACACTTTCTACGAGGGAATCGGGGTCCTGGGTTCCTTCTTGCAAATATCCCCATTCCTCGCACTGCACTTTCCCAGTCCCCAGCGATGCCAGTCGGACACCGACCACGCCTGACACGCCATAACTTTCCATGAACTCACTATTATAACACAGCTCGCCACTGATCGTGTAGAAGGTGGTCGTGTGGAGGAAACTCACTGCCTGCGCTGATTGATGGGGTATAATATTAAGCAATGTGAATGAAATTAGAATAATGCTAATGATAATCTGCTTCCACCGCAGACCCTTTTTTCTCCGTCCTACGAACTTTTACTAAAGATTAACCAAAAAATAGAGGAAAAAAAGTGGGGATACCGCCGAATAATTAGTCCTCTTTTGGCTTGTCGCCCTTCTTCTTCGGTTTCGCTTTTGCAGGGGCTTCCGCCTCGGTGCTGACGTCGCTTGTTGCCGGTGTTTTCAGGTCAGGAGCTTTCGATTCCGTGGGTTTCGCTACGGGGGTTTTGGTCTCGCTCTCGGGTTCCGCTTTCCCCTTTCCCTTCTTCGTCGGTTTGGTCGCCTGTTCGGAGTCCAAGAATCCCGCGTTGTCGATCTGGAGGATACACTCGTTGGGCGCGAGGTCCAATGCCTTCTCAATCGTCATCAACCGCAATGCTTCGCTCGTGCTCTTGATGCTGACGCGGATACGGACGTGGGCCTCATGCCCGACCACGAACCCCATGGAATGCTGCCATGGGCGCCCCATCCCCGTGACATTCGCGGTGACCTGATTCGTCATAATGGCAACTCCGTTCATCTGCTGGGCGACGCGCTTCAGCGCATGCATTACCTTGTTGGCTTTTTGCTGACGTTCGGGCAAGCACTGCCGCTCGGTCCCATACTCCGAGCGAAAATGGGTTGCAATGGAGTCCAGGCAGAAGAGGCGGGCTCCAGTCTCACTCGCCATCCGCTCGAGCTCGGTTTCACAGAGATAGAGCAGGACATCGGAAGTCGGCGGACTGGATTTAATGACCGCCCGCGTGATCTCGGCAGGGTCGATCCCGAACCGTGGGGCGATCTCCTCAATGCGTTTCATCGAGAAGCTGCCCTCCGTGTCGATATAGATCGCCCCCGCCCCCAATCCTCCTTGGTCTGGCGGGAGGTAGGCGGTGCAAATGAGCTGATGGAGTAAAGTCGATTTCCCGGTGCCCTCGGGTCCGTAGATCTCGTAGAGCTTCTGGGTCTGGAACCCCTTGTTGACGTAGAGGATGCCGTCCAGTTCCTTGCACCCCGTGGTGAGGTACTGGCGCTTATTATACTGCTGGATGAGTTCCTCGCCTGAAACAAACCCGAATATCCCGGAACAGCGCTCGCGGGCGGCATTGAGCATCTTCATCGCAGATGCCTTTGAGATGCCGATCGCCACTAGCTTCGCTACAGTGGTCGATGCCAGGGATACCACGTTGGATATCCCAGCTCCAATCAATTTTTCGGCGGTGGTATCACCAATTCCATCTATTGATTGCAAATCTTCGGTAGACATACTTTTTTATCACCGAAGGAGTTGCGGTAATTGTGTCCCTTTTTAAAGGTTATGGATGGGAATAATTTTTTGAGAACAGCTTTTTGAACAAGCATAAATTAGATTAGCTGATATTAGGTGACTTTTTTAAATGATTCTTAATAATTCCGAACCTTTTTAAAGAAGATCTCCTATAAATCTTACTGAGAAAATAACAAATTATTTCAATGGTGTTATTGTTATGAGTCCTGAAGATAATGAAAAGTGGGAAAAAAAAGCTCGAAAAGCCCCTAACCCTTCAGAAGTACATGGAGCAGGAGGAAATCCTAAATCTCCTCCCTGTCCTGAGAATGATGAAAAGTGGGAAAAAAAAGCTCGAAAAGCCCGTAACCCTTCAGAAGTACATGGAGCAGGAGGAAATCCTAAATCTCCTCCCTGTCCTGAGAATGATGAAAAGTAGGAAAAAAAAGCTAGAAAAGCCCCTAACCCTTCACAATAGCCTTTACCCATACCCCACTCTGATTTGGGCATCCCGCTCTTGATGTTCAGCGTTGCGGAATAGATCTAGCAGATCATTGAACAGGAGTTCCGCGAATTCTTCCTGCTGGAGGTCAGTCATCTGGTCGAGGACGGTATTCCAGAACGAATCTTCCACCTCCTCGTAGAGGAATCCCATGAGATCATCGATGGTTTTTACCTTGCGCTGACGCTGTTGCATCCGTATAAACACTAAATGTTTAAGATACTCATAGGATTCGTGCCCATTTTTGCTCGTTTCATCCATTTTTCATTCACCTCATGATCGATTGTAAATCTTCAATGGATAGACTTTTCTATCACCGAAGGAGTTGCGGTAAAGGTATCCCTTTTTAAAGGTATTGGTTAAAAAAAGGGGGGAGCCTAGAACAGTGGGATGTTCCGAAAGGCTAAATTCAACCCCATATCGAAGCTGGAGAGTTGGATCAATAGCAAAAGGGTCAAAGCAGCTATTAGGGTTCCAACTATCATGATTCCCGAGATCTTCTTTTTCAGTTCCAGTTCCATTCTCATCATCCTCTGAAAGCGAGTTAGAAGAGGGGGGGTAAAAGGGACCCCTTTTAAAGCTATTGTTCAGGCGTCCTTTTGTAGGGAAAAACGTTATATAGACGGTCTTTCACCGCCCCTCTCTATATGCGGAATATTACTAAAACGGTTAAAATAAGAATGATCCAGAGGATGCTCTTGAAAAGCGACGAATTCTTGGAGCAGGCTATTTGGATCATCTACGAATACCAAACGTCGGACGAAAAAATGCATTATATAACACGGCGCATCAACAGTATCGGGTTCAATAAACTGGATGCCCCTGATCTGTCGCATTACGCGATTCTCATCTCGAAGGGAATGCACCTACAGGGGCAAGCCCTGATCAATGCTAGGATGCGGATGATCAAGTACACTAAACAGTTGGCAGCCTCCGAAAAAATCCAATCATTCTTCTCCCATTCTCAAGTCCAAGGCACCATTCTGCGTGAGACCTCGCTCGCCGTTCTGATTAGGGTGAGGCAGCAGGAGATCTGGGTCCCGAAATCGATGATTTTCTCTCCCTATTCCTGCCCAAATCCAGAAGAGCAGGAATTCCTCCTCGACCAGCGAATCATTTCGCAGAAATTGGGGACCTTCATCTCGGGGCGCCTCCAAAAAGAGACGGACCGCGCCCTCCTACTACAGTTCACCAATAATCAGGTAGTTTGGGTACCGAAATCCATCATTTATTCCTCTTACGACTCCAAGGAGAAGTTGAACCAACCTTTTCTGCTCGCGAACTGGTTCATTCAGAATAACGGGCTGCAAAACTACATCATAAAAAGGACATAATGAGAATCGAGAGGGGTTCCACATTATGCTTATATTCGGGTTAATACTGCTTCTCTTCGCGCTCTTCTAGCCAGCCTAAAAACTTTTTTTCAACATAACATTTAAAAACCCGACCTTTCACCGCCCTTACTTCATGCCTCAATTCAAAGTGTTGAAGTGCGAGCAGTGCGGCACGCTCACCTACAAGCGTCTGGATCACCAGACGGTCCGATGCCCAAGTTGCCAAGCCAAGATGCAAGGTGAGCCGCTCAAGATCTGCGATGATGCCCGCGTTGCCATGCAATTCATCAAGGATGAGAAACTTAAGAATGCTCCAAAAGGAGGAACACTGTTTGAACGATTTGGATGAACCACCTCGCATCAAGATGCGCACCCGAAAATACCCGATTATCGCCACCGGACTGCCCATTCTGGACGAATATCTCTTGGGCGGGTTCCGCAAGGACGCCCTCCTCCATTTTTATGGTGAACCCGGAGCGGGAAAAAGCACCATGGCGATGCAGTTTATGATCCATATTATGCGGGACGGGTGGAAGGGCATCTGGGTGGACTGCAACGGCGCGTTCAGCCTAGAGAAGTTTCAGGTGATGAGCCAGGATACCACGCTCCTCAATCGGCTTATTACCGTTCAAACAAAATCCTTTTCACAGCAGACGCTGGTGCTCCAACAGTTAAAGTTCCACCTAGAGAACGTTGGGGTCGTCGTAGTCGACCCGATCACCTACCACTACCGGACCGAGCGCTTCCAGGAGGCGAGCCAAGGGTACTTCCAAGAGCTCGTCGATAACCAGCTCGGCACCCTCATCGGCATCGCCCACGCGCAGCTCATCCCGATCATCGTGATCAACTACGCCACGCGGATCCAGAGTAACGCGACGGCGCCGCTCGTCGCGCAGGGGTTCGGACGGGTGGAGCACTACCGGCTCTACTTCACGACACTGTACCAAGGGACAGATCAAGAACGGAAATGCGTCACTATCGAGCTCGCCCCCGAGAAGTACTCTCAGAACCGTGCCTTCACCTTCGATGTGGCACAGGAGGGTATTATTAATTTCCAATTATTCACGAGAAAAACTCCCGCTGAAAATGAACCAGGAGTGGAGTAATTTATGGGAATGATGAAGTACGCCATTTACATCGGGATTATCCTCATTGTCGCCCTATGTTTCCAGCAGATCATGACCTTCCTCTACGACCTCACGTTACAGGGGGTTGCCGGGCAATTGAACGCGTACCTGATCCTGCTCTTCATCTGGATTTTCCTGTATATCGTGGCGAAGCTCCTCCTTGATAAGAAAGTCCACCCCAAATCCTCCAAATACGCGCTCTGGGGGGGAATGCTCCACATCGGGGCGGTCCTCGCGGTCTATTTCTCGAATTCGAACCCTTTCCTCTTACTCATCTATCCTGCAATCCTTGGAATCGTGGTCTGGACGCGCCAGAAACGTCCACACACCCCGAAGTTCGGGCTCAAACTGCATATCAGCCATCCACTCTTTATCGATAACAGGGGCGGCATCGGCGTCCTCCGCACCGGGTGCGAGGGGTTCCTCCTGCTGAAGTTCTTCCGCGTGGATGCGCCCTTCCCTGTCAAAGAGTTACTACTCTACTGCGCCCACGAGCAACTGGAGTGCACCTTTGAAGTGCGTGGTACACCAGAAGGACTCGAATATGGTATTGGATTATCGGTTCATGGGCGGCGCTATGATCTGGTTTATCAGAAGTGCATGGACCGCGCGAATAGATTACGGCAATTCCTCAAGAAAATTGATGTGTCATTTACGGAACTCAGCGACTACCTCAACGTGCTGACCCGCTTCTATGCGCCTTACTTCCTTTACACTCCTATGCCACTCACGAAAAATGGGCTTCCGCAGGTGTTCCCGCAACTCTCGATCGATAAGAACGATCTTACCGTGGAATCCGATCTTGAGGACTGTACCTTTGCGATTCATCGCCTTAAATCGACTTTCCCCCAAAATGCGGACCTCTACCCATTCCTTGAAGGGGTCACCGAGCGATTCTGCCTCCAATTCCACCTCACGCCCCTGAACGCCGTGCAACTGGATGCCAAGGAGGTGCAACTGAACACCGAGTATAGTGCGACCTTGAAGCGGCTCACCAAGGGCTTGGAGGAGAACACGGAGTTTCAGGCGGCCTCCTACCTCTTCACCAAAACCGAGGACTCCAAGGAAAACTTGGAACCATTGTTGAACCGGACGGAGCTGGAATGCCTCAAGTCGCTGAAGCAGCGCCTCCGCCAACTGAAAGCAGGGCGCACTATCGGGCTCTGGGAAACGGAATTCTATCTCATATGCAGTACTAGCCTAGCGCAGGCGCTTGCCATTAAGATCGGGGGAACTGCACAGGTAATTTCGCCCCACACCTTACCCTACCTCGCCAGTCGGGCGCGGCTGGGTGAGCCGACCTTGGTCGATAGCCGGGACCTGAGTGTCCTGCTTCCTAATCTTAAAGTACAGAAACTCGAAAATATTCAGCCTATCATAGAAACAGATATTCCACCTGAAACGAAAATTGAACAGTAGGGGCGGGTTGGGAAAAATAAAATTGCTAAAATCCTTTTTCTACCACCTTTTCCTAACGCAAACCTCATGGGTGTCTCAACGAGTCGATTGAATTATCATCATTTTGGTGGGGGGTATAAGGGGTAGTCCTTTATAATTATATAGAAATGAAGTATTCATTTAAATAAAATAGAAAAGAAGTCTGGTAACTCAATGACGGAAAAAAATGAGATAAGTATTAGTCTAAAAGGAGTGAAAATAGAGAAGAAAGAGGAACAGTATCGGTGCGAATATTGCCATCAAGTGTTCATGCACCCCCCTATAAGGGCATTTTTGAAACCGTCCAAGAAATATAAGCCGGGCGCCAAATACCCTGCGTTCCTACTATGTAGTGAAACCTGTCAAGGACGGTTGCAACAAGAGGGGTGGATTGAATATAAGCCAGAGGTAAATAGACTAATATCGGCATAAAAATAAGGAATCCTTCAATGAAATAGAGAATAAAATTTACAATCTAAGGGCTAACTTGCTAAAAAATATAATCTATTTTTTTCAAGAGTTTGGGATATAAATTAAGGGGATAGCAAATTCTCTAGACGTCCAAAAATTCAGCACCAGCAAGATAAAAAGAAATAGGAAGGAACTCACTTGCAATTTCCCATACTGCTTATCCAGAACCCGTAAGAGAACCCTTCCTGCAATAATTCCGAAGAGAAGAATCACCGCAAAATGGGTGACATACTGGATTATAGAAACAAACTCGTTAAAATATAAGGTACCAAAGGGTGGGACGAGGAATGGAACCTGCAAGAATTCTTTCGTTAATAAGTGTAAGCCGAGCATGATGCCAATTCCCAAAAGCAGGAACACAGCAACTCTGCGATAAGCCTTAGAAAATTGTCCAATTACAGCAATCCAAGAAAAGCAGACGAAACAAATAACGAAAATGAGGAAGGAGATATACGTTAAATTCGTTATCAGCGTTACTTCCATTAGGACATATCCTCGGCGCTTAGTTCCTTAGCCGCTTTCGGAGGGGTTCTCGCCCGACACAGGGCATATACATAAAGACTGGACCAAAGCGCCTCCATCCCGATGAATCCGCAGAGAATTATTGTAAAAACCTCTTGCAGGACCAGAGAAACCCCTGTGACTAATACCCATATCGCAAGAATAATGGGTATCAGTAGAAGGATCAGAATGATACCGCCTAAACTTTTCAAAAGAATTTGCCCAACCTTGGTAGTGGTTACTTTTTCTTCTTCTTTCTTCACATATTTCACCTTTTTATTGAGAGTTCAGAGAAAGTAAAGTTAAACGCCTATTTATAGAAAACAGAGAGCAAATGAAAAGTAAAGGAATTCAGAGAGCAAAGAATGTCCGACAAAAAGCCATCTACAATTAAATCAAATGCTCGAAAGAGACGATGAAAAAATAAAGAGATTTTCCTCCTGAAAAGAAAGGAAACCTTGTTATCAATGTATATTGATATTATTTCTACAGATTAGTTTTATTTACAAAAATGGGATTATTTATACGCGTTATAAAAATCGAGGGTCCTTCAAAAAGACAGCAAAATGAAATTACGATCTAAAGTCAAACTTGCTTAATTAATATTCAGATTCCAGATAGCTCATCTTCCATCCAGTCGGAATAACTACAATAAGGCGGGGGGTAGAAGGGGTTAGGTCGATCTAGGCGGGGTGGTGGGTGGTGAACTACTGGGAATGATCCGCGTTAAGACTTGATCCGCTAATTCTTTGACGGAAGCGACCCCTTCGAGTGCTGCAAGGACAGAGATGCAATACAGAATCCAGCGGATCGATTCAATGAATTCCTCCATATCGCCGGGGTAAATTTTGAGATCGTCCCCGATCTTCTGGAGCGCGTAATCTAGGTCAGGGTGTTCCTCCCGCACTATTCGTTTGAGAACCTCTTGTAGCTCCGCCTTCGCTCGGTACTTGCGCTCCCGATCATAAATATACATGACCGCGGTCAATAATTGGTCCTGGCTGGAAATTCGTGGGAGTTCCAGTCGCAACCAGTGAGCCGTCTCAGGAGTCAAATAAAGGAGGAAACTTTGTAAACCAAAAGGGGTAGCACGGAGGCGGTTGTTCTGCATTTTAATCAACCCGAACCGCAGCAGTTTATCCACGATCTGTTCCTCGTGCAGCGACGCGAGGATGATGTCCTTGGCGTAGGACGGATTTTCCCGGTAAATGACTTGCGCCAATTTAATGAGATGACGGCAGAGCTTCGCCTTATGCAGGTTACGATAGTCGAACTTGCCGCAGGCGCAGTCGGGGTGATCGCGGCTGAAGTAAGTTTTAAGCGCGAATCGATCGGTGATGATTGCCTCCAGTTTGTGCGGGTCGCGCTGTCGAATCTGCACGTTCGCATCGGGAAGGGCACGTGCCTCCCGTACGGTCTGCGGCGAGGAATAGCGGAGCAGAAAACTTTCAATGGAGTAGCTTCCCAGCTTGACGAGGTAGTCGATGTTGAGATCGGGCTGATTCTTCCGTGTGCTCTCGAACCAGAAGGATTTGCGGAGTTGTTCTTCGAGATTATATTCTTTAATGCCGTCCGGGGACTCAGCGACCCAAACCAAGTACTGTTCTAAAAGGTTCGTTAATAATTTACTCTCCACATTAGCGTACTTGGGAATGAGCGTCCTCGGCTGGAAGTAAATCACTTGGATATCGGCGCGCTCCCCTTTGCAGGAGGCGAGTAGGATGGCTTTCCCTCGATCGTCGTAGCCGGGGCGCCCCGCCCGCCCGCACATCTGATGAAGCATATTCGGGTTCACTTGGAGGTAGTCCCGCGTGAGCCCCACGTCTTTGACGACAACGAACCGCGCGGGCAGATTCACGCCGGAGCTCAGGGTCGGGGTGCAGGTGATGATTTTGATCAACCCTTGTCGAAATAGGTTCTCGACGAAGATCCGCATCTCGGAGGATAGCCCCGCGTGGTGAAAGGCGACGCCCTTCTGAATGGAGTAGAAGAGCCGCTGGTCAAACCGCGAGCGGATCTGGTCCCGGAACTGTCCCACTGCCGCACGCAGCTCCCGCTGGTCGATCAGATAGAGCAACTCTTTTTCTGTAATGAAAGTGGCGAGTTCGTTGCACAGTTGCTCCGCCTCGAAGCGTGTAGGGGTAAAGATCAGCGTGGCTTCTTTGTTGTGGAGAATGTCTTGCATGAGTTCCTTGATCTTCTCGTTTCGGTTCGGCGCAAGGATAATCTGGTATTCTAACGGGACGGGGCGGTGGCTGTGCTGGATGAGGGTGCTGCCTGTCCAATCGGCTAACTCTTTCGGGTTCCCGATGGTCGCGGAGAGGTAGATGAACTGGACCTCGGGGAAGCGGGTCTTCAACCGCGTGATGAACCCTTCGAGGCGCGGACCACGCCCTTCCTCACCGATGTTGTGAATTTCATCCACGACGACGACCCCAACAGTCTCGAACCATTGCGGGCTGGATCGGAAGATGGAGTCCCCGCGTTCATAGGTTGTAATAAGTAAATGGACTTTTTTCAATTTTTCCTCCTCCGCCTTGCGATCTAGAATGGTCATGTCGCCGGTGCTCATCTCGACCTCCACGCCTAAGGCGGTCCAGTGGGTTTTGAAGGCTGTCAGCTTCTCATGGGCGAGGGCCTTAAGGGGTACAAGATACAGACACCGTTGTTTTTTGGTCAGTATTGCGTTGATACACGCCATTTCGCCGATGAGCGTCTTCCCCGCACTGGTCGCCGCGCAGACCAGCAAGTT
>Ga0316628_100001802_pt1 | contig 15417 bp, 8 predicted proteins | sample OWC_Aug_M2_C1_D5_FD_207648 | JGI IMG/M metagenome (GOLD analysis project Ga0316628, IMG submission 207648) | Wetland soil microbial communities from Old Woman Creek delta, Ohio, United States - OWC_Aug_M2_C1_D5_C | ecosystem: Environmental > Terrestrial > Soil > Wetlands | place: USA: Ohio... | reverse complement strand
CGCCGCGCCGTACGACTTCTTCACCGGAGACGGGAACTCGATGGGTAGCGGCGGCGCGCCCAACACGCTGCCAGGCTACGGGCCCAACATCCGGACGATCATGCAGATCCAGGTGTCGACGACGCCGGTGGCGCCGACGCAAGTTACGCTGGCCAACCTGCAGGCGGTGTTTGCCAAGGGCCCTGGAACAAAGCGCGGCGTCTTCGAGGTCAGCCAGGACCCCATCATCATCCCGCAGGCGGCCTACAACTCCGCCTACAACCAGACGTTCCCGACGGCGGCTTCGACCCAGTTCATCCTCAACATGTCGGACACACAAAAGACCTTCCAGCCGCTCGGCTACGACAGTGTCGCCGGCGCCTGGAACCTCCAGCCCGCCGTCACCATCCCCCTCGAGATGAAGGCGATGCACGACGAGATGGGCGGCGTCTACGATACGGGCTTCGGCCGGATGAGCGGCATGCTCGGCCTCTCGAACCCGACGTCGACTTTGGGGTTCATCCTCCCGTTCCCCTTCTCGTCCCCACCTACTGACGTCGTCAAGGGTTCACTCGAATCCACGAAGATCGGGGAGCTGGCCGACGGCACGCAGCTCTGGAGGATCTTCCACAACGGCGTGGACACCCATCCCATCCACACGCATCTGTTCACTGCGCAGGTGATCAGCCGCGTCGGGCAGGACGGACAAGTCGTGCCGGGACCGTTCCCGGGCGGACAGGCTGTTGACGCCCAGGACTTGGGTTGGAAGGACACCTTCAAGGTGAATCCACTGGAAGTCACGTTCCTTGCGCTGAGGCCCACCGTTCCGACTCCGTCTGAGATTCCCTTCGAGCTGCCCAACAGCGTGCGGCTCATCGACCCGACCCTGCCCGCGGGTGCCACGCTTCCCCCGCCGGGACCGGCCGGGTGGTTCGACCCGAACGGGAATCCGATCACGGAGATCCTGAACCACCCCGTCAACTTCGGCTGGGAGTACGTGTGGCACTGCCACATCCTGTCCCACGAAGAGATGGACTTCATGCACTCGCTGGTCTTCGCCGTGCCACCGCTGGCACCGACGAACCTCTCAGGCACGTGGAACGGGAGCACCAGCAATCCCAGGATCACGTTGAACTGGGTTGACAATTCCTCCCAGGAGGCCGGGTTCACCGTCCAGCGGGCGTTGGACGCGAATTTCACGAACGGGTTGGTGACACTGACCACCACCGTCCCGGCCGCCGCCGGCAAGGGTAGTACGGTGACGTATACGGACACCACCCCTGCGAGGAGTTCGACGTACTTCTACCGGGTGTGGGCCAACGGCCAAGTGGTGGGCGATGTCACCATGCCAGGCTTCCCCACCATGTCCGCCGACTCCGTATCCAACACGTCCGTGCCGGTCAACACCTTCGCGACCGCGACGGCACCGGCAGCGCCGACCAATCTGACTGCCACCGCCCAGGCGGGGCCGCAGGTGAGCCTGACGTGGCGGGACAACGCGAACAACGAATCCGGCTTCGTGGTCCAACGCTGCACGATGGCGGCAGGGGTTTGCGGCCCCTTCGCGCAGATCGCCGCGCCGGGACCGAGGAACAACACGGGTAACGTGACGTACATCGATGCCACCGTCACGGGCGGCAACAGCTACCTCTACCAGGTGGCGGCGTTCAACGCAGGAGGGACTTCAGCTTTCGTGACTCTCGCAACCGCGGTCGCCATCCAGGCGATTCCGGACGCTCCGACGAACTTCATCGTCGCGGTTGCGCGGGCTAACGGCAACAACGACACGGCGTCGCTCAGCTGGACGGCAGCCGTCAATCCGACGAGCTTCACGATCCAGCGTGCGACCAACCTCAGCTTCACGACGGGCCTGGCTACCTTCACGCCTGCGGGCGCCGCCAGGAGTCTGACTCAGACCGTGAATCGCAACACGGTCTACTACTACCGGATCCGGGCGAACAACAGCCAAGGCGGATCGTCCGCGTGGACGAACGCGCTGCCGTTCCCGATTCTCACGCCGTAACTGGTGTAGAAGTGTCCGGCAGTCTCCGAGGGGAGGGAGCAATCCCTCCCCTCTGCAAGGAGTTCAACTTGAGTGGCCCCTCCGGGGCGAGCATGACAACTGAAGCGCGCTCCGGGGCCAGGTCACAAGAAGAGAGGAATGAAGCGGTGTAGAATCAGGCGCTCGTTGCTTGGGGAGGGAGCATTCCCTCCCCGTTTCGCTTCCGGGTAGGTATCGACACAAGCACCAGGTTACGAGAAGAGAAGGCTCATGCGGACGCCCGCAAAAATACTGCTCGGCATCATTCTGGCGACGGGAATATTCTTCGCCGGGTACATAGCCAACCAGAAGCCTGTTTCCGTCGTTCCCTCGACCTCCGCGAAGCAGGCGGCTTCCTACAGTTGCCCCATGCACCCGCAATACACGTCGGACCATCCCGGCGATTGTCCGATCTGTGGCATGCGCCTGGTTGCGACGGCTGCCCTCAACGGCCTAGCGGCGTCGGATTCCGTGAGTCCCGACGTTCCCGGGATGGTCGCAGTCGGCGCCGCAAGGCAACAGCAGATCGGCCTCCGCACGGTTGAAGTCCGCCGGGATTCATCCTCCCACCTGCTGCGAGTGCCCGGTCGCATCGCGGTGGACGATCAGCGGCTTTACCGGATCGTTGCCGCGGTCGACGGCTGGATTCTGGAGCTTGGGCAGAACACGGTCGGCCGGTCCGTCAAGAAGGACCAGTTCCTGGCGTCCTACTACACCCGCGACCTCCTGAGCACCGAGCGGCTGTTTCTGTTGAGCATCCCCGCGAACGAACCGCTGCAGACGCAGACGAAGGATTTCAGCCAGGCGTCCATACGGACGGCAGGGAGTGCCAACCCGCAGTTTCCGATCGATTCGTTACGCGGTCTCGGCATGAACGATCTTCAGATCGAGGAGATCCACCGGACCCGCACCGCCGCGCCGCAGATCAACATCTACGCTCCCGTCTCCGGGTTTGTGCTGTCGCGGAGTATTTCGCCGAAGCAACGGTTCGACAAGGGCACCGAGCTGTATCGCATCGCCGACATCAGCCACGTGTGGGTAATGACGGATATCTTCGAAAAAGACAGGGAGTTCCTGAAGCCGGGCGCGGAAGCCACCATTCTTTATCAAGGACGCCGGCTGAAGGCGCGCATGAGCGACGCGCTGCCGCAGTTCGACGGCCAGTCTCGGACGCTGAAGACCCGTTTCGAGCTCGACAACCCTGACCTCCTCCTCCAGCCCGACATGTTCGTGGACGTCGAGCTCAACGTGGAGATGCCTCCCGCAATCACGGTCCCGGCCGATGCCCTCTTCGACTCCGGCCTTCGCAAGACGGTGTTCGTCGATCGCGGCAACGGGAGCTTCGAGGCCCGGCGTGTAGAGACGGGCAGGCGCCTCGGCGACCGAGTGGAAATCGTCAAGGGATTGATGGAGGGTGAGCGCGTCGTGGGATCGGCCAGTTTCCTGCTCGATTCCGAGAGCCGCATGAGGGCCGCCTCCGCCGGCATCTTCAACCCGGAAACGGATCCCGTCTGCGGCATGGACGTGGACCGCGACAAGGCGAAAACCGCGGGCAGGATGGCCGAGCACGACGGCAAGACCTACTACTTCTGCTCGGACGACTGCAAGCAGAAGTTCGCCAAGGAACCCGAACGGTACGCGGCGGCCAAGAGGCCAGTAGACAGTAGTCAGTAGTCAGTAGACGTACTGTCAACTTGGGCATTGACAGGAGCTGCTCGTCGTGCCGGGATCAGGAATCAGGATTCAGGAGTCAGGAGTCGGGGAATCAGAAGTCAGAGACGGGCAGGCGGATGACCGGATTCCCGCTCGTTTGATCGGGAGAAGACAGCAATGACCAGGGGATGGCTCGTCGGGCTTGCGGTGATGGTGTTCGCGGGGAGCGCGGTCGCGCAGGACCAGGCGCCGCTCAAGACGCAGAAGGAGAAGATCAGCTACGCGCTCGGGATGGACCTCGGGAACCAGCTGATGAAGCAATCGGTCGACGTGGATCCCAACGTATTCGTCCGTGGCCTCAAGGAGGCGCTTGCCGGCGGCAAGACGCTCATGACCGGAGACGAGGCGCGTAGCCTCATCGCCGCGCTTCAGAAGGATTTGGTGACGAAACAGCTGGCTGCCTCCCAGGCGCTCGGCGCGAAGAACACCAAGGAAGGGACGGCGTTCCTTGCTGAAAACGGGAAGAAGCCCGGCGTCATCACATTGCCCAGCGGGCTGCAGTACAAGGCGCTGACGATGGGCACCGGCAAGAAGCCGACGATCGAGGACACGGTCGTGTGCCATTACCGCGGAACGCTGCTCGACGGGAAAGAGTTCGACAGCTCTTACCGCCGCAACGAGCCACTGACGCTTCAGGTGAAAGGCGTGATCAAGGGCTGGAGCGAGGCGCTGCAGCTGATGCCGGTCGGCTCGAAATGGCAACTGTTCATCCCGCCGCAGCTGGCTTACGGCGAGCGGGGCGCGAACGAAAACATCGGGCCGAACGCGACGCTGATCTTCGAGGTGGAACTGATCTCGATCAAAGACAAGTCATAGGACTGTTCGCGCGTCTGAAGACCCGCGCTGCTGCAGAATAGGGCGGACCTTCAGGTCCGCGTGGAGCGGACGGCTGCACTAGGCGACGTTCAGGCGCGATAAGTGCCACGATGATGCCCCCACCGGACCGTCCCCCGACGCAGGCTGCGGGACACCCATGATCAATCGCATCATCGATTTCTCGGTCAAGAACAAGTTCCTGGTGCTGCTGCTGATCGGCGCCGCGGCGGTGGCCGGCGCCTATTCCCTGCGGCAGATCCCCCTCGACGCCATCCCGGATCTCAGCGACACGCAGGTCATCATCTATTCCCGCTGGGACCGAAGTCCGGACGTCGTCGAAGACCAGATTACCTACCCGATCGTGAGCGCAATGCTCGGGGCGCCGCAGGTGCGCGCGGTCCGCGGCTTCTCGGACTTCGGCTACTCGTTCGTCTACGTGATCTTCAAGGACGGCACCGACATCTACTGGGCCCGCACGCGCACGCTGGAATATCTCTCGAGCGTGCTTGCGCGGCTGCCGCAGGACGCCAAGACGGAGCTCGGGCCGGACGCGACGGGACTCGGGTGGGTGTTCCAATACGCGCTGGTGGACAAATCGGGGCAGCACAGCCTGGCGGATTTGCGGTCGTACCAGGACTGGTACCTGAAGTACTACCTCAAGGCGGTGCCGGGTGTGGCGGAAGTTGCCTCGCTTGGGGGCTTCGGGCGCCAGTACCAGGTCAACGTTGATCCGAACCGTCTGCGCAACTACGGCATCCCGATCCAGCGGGTCGTCGAGGCGGTGCGCGGCGGCAATGCCGAAGCGGGCGGGCGCCTGATCGAGTTCGGCGGCACCGAGTACATGGTGCGCGGGCGCGGCTACGCGAAGTCGATCGCCGACTTCGAGAGCATCGTCGTGTCGGCGAGTGAGAGCGGCACGCCGATCCGCATCCGCGACATCGGCCAGGTGGTGCTCGGGCCCGACCTTCGGCGTGGCGTCTCGGATCTGGATGGCACCGGGGAGGTGGTGTCCGGGATCATCGTGATGCGGCAGGGCGAGAACGCGCTCGACGTCATCAACCGCGTCAAGCAGCGCATCAAGCAGATCGAGCCGGGGCTGCCGGCCGGTATGCAGATCGTGCCGATCTACGACCGCTCCGAGCTGATTCGCAAGGCCATGAGCAACGTCACCGAGACGTTGCTGGAAGTGATTGCGGCCGTGGTGTTCGTGGTCCTGCTGTTCCTGTGGCACATCCCGAGCGCCCTCATCCCGATCATCACGATCCCGGTGGCGGTGCTGATCTCGTTCATCCCGTTCCACGGGCTGGGCATCACCGCCAACATCATGTCGCTCGGCGGCATCGCCATCGCGATGGGCGAACTGGTGGACGCGGCCATCGTGGTCGTCGAGCAGACGCACAAGAAGCTGGAAGAGCACAGGAAAGCAGGCACCGACACGGACCACCAGGCGATCATCCTGGAGGCCGTGAAGGAGGTCGCGCCGGCCAGCTTCTTCGCGCTGCTGGTCATCGCCGTCTCGTTCCTGCCGGTCCTCACGCTCGAGGCGCAGGAAGGCCGGCTGTTCAAGCCGCTGGCCTACACGAAAACGCTGGCGATGATCGTGGCGGCGTTCCTGGCCATCACGCTCGACCCCGCGGTGCGGGTCCTGTTCACACGGCTCAAAGAGTACGCGTTCCGGCCGGCGTGGCTCTGTCGCCTCACCAACGCGACGTTGGTTGGCCACATCCACTCCGAGGACGACCACCCGATCAGCCGCTTCCTGATTCGGCTCTACGAGCCGGTGGTGCGCTGGTCGCTGCGCTGGAAGTGGACGATCATCGCGACCGCCACCGCCATGATTGTGGTGACGGTCCCGGTCTTCATGAAGCTCGGCTCCGAGTTCATGCCGCCGCTCGACGAGGGGACCCTCTTCTACATGCCCTCGACGATGCCCGGGATTTCGATCACCGAGGCGCAGAAGCTGCTGCAGGTGACCGACCGCGTCATGAAGCAGTTCCCGGAGGTGGATCGCGTGCTCGGCAAAGCGGGGCGCGCGGACACGAGCACCGATCCGGCGCCGCTGTCGATGCTGGAGACGGTCATCACCTTGAGGCCGCAGTCCGAGTGGCGACACGTGGACACGTGGTATTCCGGGTGGGCGCCCGAGTGGCTGAAGGTCCCGCTGCGGCACATCACGTCGGACCGCATCTCGACCGAAGAACTCATCAACCAGTTGAACGAGGCGCTGAAGCTGCCGGGCGTGTCGAATGCCTGGACGATGCCGATCAAGGCGCGCACCGACATGCTGACGACCGGCATCCGGACGCCGGTGGGGCTGAAGATCTCAGGGGCAGACCTGCAACAGATCGAGGACATCGGCACGCGGATCGAAGCGGCGCTGCCGTCGGTGGCCGGCACCCGGAACGTCTTCGCGGAGCGGACCGGCGGGGGCTTCTTCCTGGACGTGGAGTGGAACCGGGACGAACTGGCGCGCTACGGACTGAGCATCGAGGAGGCACAGGCGGTCGTCCAGAACGCCATCGGTGGCGAGAACGTGACGACGACGATCGAGGGGCGGGAGCGCTACCCGGTGAACGTGCGCTACATGCGCGACTTCCGGTCGGACTTCGATTCGCTCAGCCGGGTGCTGGTGCCAGCCTCGGAAGGGCAGCGGCAGATCCCGCTCGGCCAGCTGGCGACGATCAAGGTGGCCAGCGGGCCGGCGATGATTCGCAACGAGGACGGCCTGCTGACCGGGTACGTGTTCGTAGATGTCGCCGGGCGCGACATCGACGGCTACGTGCGCGAAGCCGACCAGATGCTGCGGAAGAATGTGAAGCTGCCGCCCGGGTACGCGGTGCTGTGGAGCGGGCAATTCGAGGCGATGGCGCGGGTTCGCGAGCGCCTCACCTACATCGTTCCGCTGACGTTGTTTCTGGTGTTCCTGCTGCTCTATTTCAACACACGCTCGCTCACCAAGACCGCGATCGTGGCGCTGGCGGTACCGTTCTCGGCCATTGGGGCGGTCTGGTACCTGTATCTGCTCGGCTACAACATGAGCATTGCCGTCTGGGTCGGGCTGATTGCCTTACTCGGGGTGGACGCCGAAACCGGCGTCTTCATGCTGCTGTACCTGGAGCTGGCCTACGAGAAGGCGAAGAAGGAAGGACGGCTCACCTCGCTTGCAGCGTTGCAGGAGGCGATCGTCCAGGGGGCCGCCAAGCGGTTGCGTCCGAAGTTCATGACCGTGGCGACCACTTTCATCGGCTTCATTCCCATCATGTGGGCCACCGGCACGGGGTCCGACGTCTGGAAACGGATCGCCGCGCCGATGGTCGGCGGCATCTTCACGTCGTTCCTGCTCGAACTGATCGTCTACCCGGCCATCTACGAAATCTGGAAGTGGCACTTCGAGGTGAAGCGGCAGCCACACGTGACCGAGCCCTCCGCCGCCTGACTAGCCTGGGACGGAGCCTCCGCTCGAGGCGGCTGCACAGTCCCGCGTAGACGGCTGAATCTCCGCCGGGAACCAGTACTTAGTACCTTCGTACCTCTTCAGTAGTACTGCCGGGTTTTGGGTCTGGTACTTTCGGCCCATTGATGCGGCCGTGTGGCCGGGCCATAGTTCGCGACAGAGGCCCAGCAGTAGTCCGCAGGTCCTCGAGGTGACGCAGGCACTCGCGGGTTGCTCCAATCGCCTCGCGCATGGGCGCGAGACGGCGGCAGGCGCGAACCGTGTAGCCGGTTGATACGGAGCGCAGCATCCCACTGTGCAGGATCTCTCTCTCAAAATGCACTAGCTTGTGAAACCGCGCACAAATGCTGATGTGCTGGCTGGTCCACGATTTGCTGAGCTTGGCTCGGGCTTGACTGGCTGAAATCAAGCAACCGAATCGCGTCGAAGGTGCGTTTCCCTAGAGATCTCTGTCCGCCGGAAGGGCGTTTTCGAGCATCGACCAGCAGTGGGTGTTCGTGCGAGTGCGCCCGCGGCGCCATGCGGGCGAAGGAGGGTAGAGTGAAGACCACCAGACGAGAATTCATCAAGGTGGGCACTGCCGCGGGTACGGTGTTTCTGCTTACCCCCCGCGGCAAACTGATCGCTGCGCCACAGATCGGCAGCCCGCCGCTGACCAGGTTCAGGGACCGGATGCCAATGTTCGGCAGCGACATCCCGCTCGCGCAGCCGACGCCCGATTCGGTCACCGGGGCAGATTACTACCGCGTCATCCTCGGACAGTACAGCCAGAAGCTGCACTCGCAGGCCGGACCGACTCGCCTGTGGGGCTATGCAGACGCCACGAAGGGGCTGCCGAGGTTCCAGTACCTTGGCTCGCCGATCCTGGCCAGACAGAACCACCCGGTTCGAATCAGTTTCGTCAATCAGCTGCCCAACCTCCACCCGCTTCCAGTTGACACGACGATCCCCGGGGCCGAGACCGGCCAGTTGCAGAACCGGGCAGCGGTTCATCTGCATGGCGGCCACGTACCCTGGATGAGCGACGGAGGACCGTTCCACTGGTTTGCGCCGAACGGTTCAGTCGGACCGTCGGTCGTACCTTGGCTGCCAAACAGTAACGGAGATCTCACCAACGACTACTGGTATCCGAACGATCAGACGTCCCGGCTCATGTGGTACCACGACCACGCGGTGGGCATCACGCGGCTGAACGCGTATGCCGGTCTGGCGAGCGGTTACATCCTCACCGATGTGCTCAACGCACAGGGCGGCATCGAGAAGGACTGGGTCGGTGGCGGCCTGCCATTCCCCGGCATCGTCGTGGTGCTGCAGGAAAAGCAGTTCAAGGCCGAGGCCGACCAATGGGGCAAGACGTGGGACCTGTGGTACCCGAGCGTCTATGACGCGGAGGTCGGCGAACCGACGCCGCCGTTCACCGGCACGACGCTTCCGCTACCGTTCCCGTCGTGCGTTCCGGAGTTCTTCGGCGACACGACGGTCATCAACGGTGCGGTCTGCCCGTACATCGTCGTGAAGCCGCAGATCCAGCGATTCCGCATCTTGAACGGCGCACAATCCCGCTTCTACAACCTGCGCCTGTTCTATGAGAAGCCAACAGGGAAGCAGGCTGATCTGAGTCGTCCGGGTCCGGATTTCACGGTGATTGGCACTGAGGGCGGCTTCCTTCCGCAGCCGGTGATCGTCACCCCCACCGAGCCGACGGGATCGGTGACGAATGAAGACGGTGTCGAGATCTTCTACCACCTGCTGCTCGGTCCGGCCGAACGCGCGGATTTGCTGGTCGATTTCCACGGCCTGGCAGGCAGCCGATTCGTTCTGTACAACGATGCGCCTGGTCCGTTCCCGAGCGGTGATCCAGTGATCGACAGTGGCAACGGCAAGACGCCCGACACGGCGAACCTGCTCGAGATCATTGTCGCCGACACCGCCGATGCCATTGCTGGCACGGAACTGGTCACGCCCGTCAACAACATCGTCAACCCGCTGAAGACCCCCGGCGCCCCAATTGTGAAGACCCTCAATGAGGGGTTCGACGAGTACGGGCGACTGATCCAGCTGCTCGGAACGGATCGTGCGCTGGTGTTCAGGGATCCGATCACCGAATTCGGAGCGCCCGGCGACATCCAGGTCTGGGACATCTACAACACGACGGCCGACACGCATCCGATCCACTTCCACCTTGTCAACATCCAGATAGTGGGACGCGCCCCATTCAGCAGGGTCGGCCAGAACGTCGGTGCGAGCCTGGTGCCGCCTGACCCCTACGAACGCGGTTGGAAGGAAACGGTGCGGATGAACCCCGGCACCGTGACGCGCGTGGTGTTCAAGCTCGACGTTCCGCCCACGCCGCCCGGTGTTGCGGTTCCCGTCAGTCCTCGATTGAAGACGATTACGCAGGGGGGCAAGACGTACGGGTTCTACGAGTACGTCTGGCACTGTCACATCCTGGAGCACGAAGAGCACGACATGATGCGGCCGTTCGCGGTGAAAGTACCGGTGTAAAGTAGTGCGTAGGTTTCGCCCCGCGGGCGCTCGCAACAGCGCCCGCGGGAACCCTCTTCCCGCCCCCGGGTTCTCAGCGATGCGCAAGGCGCTTCTGTGCGCGATCACCCTCGCCATTCTCGCGGTCGGCTTCCTGGCCGGGTCCTGGGTCACGTGGCGGACTGCCGGGCAGCTCGCCAGGCCATCGGGCCGCAAGGTGCTCTACTGGGTCGATCCGATGCACCCCTCGTACAAGTCGGACAAGCCCGGGATTGCGCCTGATTGCGGCATGAAGCTGGAACCTGTTTACGCCGGCGAGGCAGCGCCGACGTCCGGCGCCGCCTTGCCGCCGAACGCACTGAAAGTCGCACCCGACCGCCAGCAGCTCATAGGCGTCCAGTTCGCGCAGGTGCAGTCGGAGGCCGGTCGCCGGACCATCCGTACAGTGGGTCGGGTAGCGCTCGACGAGAACCGCATCTATCGCCTCCTCGCGGCGACCGACGGCATCGTCCGTCGGCTGTTTCCCATCTCCACCGGCAGCTTCGTCGCCGCCGACCAGATGCTCCTCGACTACTACGTGACCGAGGCCCTCGGCGCTCAGCAGAGCTTCTTCTACGCACTGACGACGCTCGACCGACTCAAGGCGGCGGACGGTGATCTGACCCAGCAGGCGAACCTCGTGAATGCCCAGGTGCGGCAGGCAGTCGAGACCCTGCGAAGCCTCGGCATGGGCGAGGCGCAAATCGCGCAACTTGCGAAGACACGCAAGCCCGTGTCCGAGATAGAAATCCGTTCGCCGGTCGCAGGTTACGTGCTGGCGCGCAACGTATCTCCCGCGCAGCGCTTCGAACGAGGCACCGAACTGTACCGAATCGCGGATCTGACGCGTGTGTGGATCGAAGCGAACGTCTTCGAAGGCGATGCGCGCCTCGTTCACCCGGGCAGCCTTGCCCGCCTGTCCACGGCCGACAGCAGTGGTGGCGTCGTTGAGACGCGCGTGAGCCAGGTGCTTCCACAGTACGATGCCACGACCAGGACCCTGAAGATCCGCCTCGAGACGGAGAATCCCGATTCGTTCCTGCGCCCCGACATGTTCGTGGACGTGGAGATGATCGTCGACCTGCCCCGGGCGATCACCGTGCCCGCAGAAGCGGTTGTCGACTCCGGCTCGCGCAAGGTCGTGTTCGTCGATCTGGGCAACGGCTACTTCGAGCCCCGTCGGGTGGAAACAGGAACCCGCTTCGAGGATCGCGTACAGATCCTCAGAGGCTTGATGGAGGGCGAGCGCGTCGTTGTGTCGGGCAACTTCCTCCTGAACTCCGAAAGCCGCCTTCAGATGACGGCAATGGGCATCTCGAACCCGGAAACCGATCCCGTGTGCGGGATGGACGTCGATCACCTCAAGGCCAGGACGGCCGGCACGGTGATCACGTATCGCGGACAGACGTTCTATTTCTGCTCGGACGACTGCAAGAAGACGTTCGAGGCAAATCCCCAGAAATACGCCGGGCAAGAAGGTGCAGCGCCGACGCCGGCCGTGGCCGCGGCATCGCTGCGCAAGAACCGGCCAGCCAGTGGGGAGGTGTACGGCCGCCGCCGCGATGTGCTGCAGGAGCTGGGCATCGACCCGGTAGATGCTCCGCTGCGGCAGGGGAGTATTTACGAGGTCGACCCGGTGTGCGGCGCAGAGGTGGACAGGACGGATCCGAAAGTGCTGAAAAGCGACTACGGAGGCAAGACCTATTACTTCATCATGAAGGAGTGCAAGGACACCTTCGACAAGGAACCCGCCAAATACGTCAAGAAGTAACCCTCGCGATCCTCACAAGGGCTCTGGCATCAGGAATCACGAGGCAAGAATCAGGAATCCGCCCCGGCGTTGTCGGTCAGTCGGTGGTGCAGCGCGTACATCGCCAGCTCCAGCCGGTTCGAGACGCCCGTCTTGTCGAAGATGTTTGACAGGTGATTCTTCACCGTCTGCTCGCTCAACCCCAGCGCCGCCGCGATTTCCTTGTTGCTCGTCCCGTCAACGATCGCCGCCACGATCTGCAACTCGCGCGAGGTCAACGATGCGGCCGGCGACCGATCGTCCGCGCGCCGCCTGTGATCCGCGACGAGCCTCACGATGTCGGGCACGTGTTCGTGGCCGACCCAGTACTCGCCGTTCATCACCGCGTGCAGGCACTTGTACAAGAGGCGCGTGGCCGACATCTTCAGGATGATGCCGCGCGCCCCGTACTCGAGCGCCTCCACGGTCTGTTCGGCGTCGATGGCGGCCGTGAGCAGCACGGTTCGCACGCCCACCTGCTCGGCCTGGATCCTGCGCAGCGCCTCGAGGCCTCCCGCACGCGGCATCGCGAGATCGAGCAGCAGCACGTCGGGCCGCAGATCGCGTACGCGCGACACCGCTTCTTCGCCGTCGGCTGCCTGCCCGACCACCTGGAACGGCGGTTGCGCGTCGAGCAGGCGCCGCAGTCCCTCGCGCATGATCGGGTGGTCGTCCGCGATCACGATCCGAATCGTCGGCTCTGGTCCCATTCCCTACCTCGCCACACGGATTTCCAGGCGCGTGCCGCGTCCTGGCTGCGACTGGACCGTGAGGTGGCCCCCGATGGCCCGAACCCGCTCCATGAGGATGGCCGGCGCACGCCCCCGCGCCGCCAGTTCCTCTCCCGTGAGGCGGCCTTCGAAATCGAACCCCTTCCCGTCGTCGTCGACAATCAGTTCCAGGTTGTCGTTGTTCGTTCCGAGCTGCACCAGGACGTTCGACGCGCCGCTGTGCTTCCGCACGTTCGCGAGCGCCTCCTGCACGATCCGGACGATCTGATTCCCGGTGCGACGCGAGAGGACGATTTCGTCGAGGCTGCTCGACAAACGGGCGTCGACGCCTGTCCGGTGACGGAACTCGCCGAGCATCGCCGCGAGGTGCTCGGGAAGTCGCCCGGGATCGACGTCCACGGGCTTGAGGCTCTGCATCAGGTCGCGGACGGCGAGGATCTCCTGTCCCAAGACTCGCTGGATGCTCGCCAGCTCGTCTCCGACGGCGGCGGGAACCGTCAGCGCCGCGTTGCGGCGAAGCACTTCGAGCTCCATGTCCAGACCGATCAGCGACTGGATCACACCGTCGTGCAGCTCGCGCGACACCCGCAGCCGGTCCTCGGTGCCGCTGCGCGACTGCAGGCGGCGCTGGAGATACAGGTTGAAGAGCGCGGGTGCCACCTGTCGAACGACGACCTGCAGGAAGCGCAGCGCGTGGTCGTCAAGGTATCGAGCGTCGAAGACGAACAGCCGGCCCCGCCATCCCTCGCCGGATACCTGCGAGACGCCCAGCGCCGTCTGCCATTCGAACGTCGCCTCGCGCAGGGGAGCCGCCGAAGCCTCGCCGGTCGGGCACCGGCTGCCGTTGACGTCCAGTGCATCGAGGGTTGTCGTTCCTGTCTCCGTACGTCGGATTCGGATTGCGTGGGCGTATTCGGGCAGGGGGAACATGAAAGTGGGGCACGACGCCGCCGTTTCCTGCTTCAGTCGCACTTCCACCTTCGCGTCCGATGAGGGCCGGCGCGCGTGCCAGAGCGACGCGACATCAATGCCGTCCTCGTACAGGATCAGGAGTCCGCGGGACGCGCCGAGACGACCGAGCACGTCCTCGAACACGGCCCGCACGCTCGCCACCATTCCCGACTCACCCCGTACGCGGCTCATGATCTGCACGACGGCCCGCGAACGCAGTCGCTGGCGGCGTTCTTCCTGGGCGAGCAGACCGATCAGCACCGCGGCGACCGCGAAGTAGGTTGCGCGAACGAGGACGGTGTTCAGGTGCCCGCCGCGACTGAAGGCCAGGGTCCGGCCGAGCAGCACGTCGGCGACGAGGACCGCGATGGCGAACGCGCCGGTGGCAAGGGTGGCACGCAGCCCCCAGCGATAGCTGGCCGCGAGCATCGCGTACACGAAGAACGCCACGAACGGGCTGTTGACGCCGTCGCTGACGGTGGTCAACGCGACGATCCACGCCAGGTCGAGTCCGTGCAGCACCGGGCCGTATCGCATACCCAGGGCCGGCCGCACGCTCGCCGCGACCATCAAACCGGCACTGTAGATGAGAAACGCGACGAGGGTGGGCACGAGGAAGGCTTCGGCCCGCAGCGGGCTGTGCGGCGGGTCGAACGCGAACGCCACGAAACCAAGCGTGGCAAGCACGAGCCGGGCCGCCGCCAGCGTGCGGACGACAACCGCCTCGTGCTGCACATCGAGTGCGCTCGCGTCGCGCGAGAAGGCGCGCACCAACCACCTGGGGGCCAAAGCTCCTCCGTCCTCCGGTCCGCAGAAGAGAGGTGGAACAAAGCCATTATAACCGGGGAGAGCTTGGGCTATCCCAGGTCGTCATCGTCATCCATGGTCCCTTCGGCTCGAACGCCGACGCGAAGAGCGTCGCGAACCGGCTCGCGCGCGAGGGCCCGGACCACTGAGCGTCACACAGAGAGGTGGGAGCAAGCTCGAGGTGGGGAGGGCGACGTAGGTCGAGGAAGAATCCGCGCGCGGCCGGACGAGGCGGACCCGAAGGTCCGCCTTGCTGCATTCGAGCGCCGTCAGGATTTCGCGGCGGCGGCGCGTGTCTTACGCCGTGTCTTCGTCTGGCGGACGGGCGCCGGCGTCGTCGTCCGCTGCAGGACGACCAGCGGAGTCGAGAACGTCCGCACCCCGTGCTCGTCGAAATCGATGACCGTGTGGAACTCGTTGATGCCGGTTATGGTCCCGGTCCCGTACTGGGCCTGGACCACGCGATCGCCGACTGAGTAAGCCATACAACCTCGTGTGGGAGGCCGGAGGACCTCACGATTCAACGGACCGAGACTGTACAAAAATACTACATTCTGGCCCAAAAATCAACGATCAATTCGTCCCGGCCTTGTTCTCCTTCAACAGCGCGCCG
>Ga0316628_100001801_pt1 | contig 15420 bp, 13 predicted proteins | sample OWC_Aug_M2_C1_D5_FD_207648 | JGI IMG/M metagenome (GOLD analysis project Ga0316628, IMG submission 207648) | Wetland soil microbial communities from Old Woman Creek delta, Ohio, United States - OWC_Aug_M2_C1_D5_C | ecosystem: Environmental > Terrestrial > Soil > Wetlands | place: USA: Ohio... | reverse complement strand
AAGGGCCGCTTCGAGTGCCATATTTCATTTCAATCTCCTTAAGTGACAACAAAAACTTCAACAGAAAAAATTTTTCGGGGCCTCCAGAACCGCTGAGGACCCCTACCCCGACCCCGGGGCGAGCACCCAGGGCGGATCGGTCATGGCTGCCGGCAGGACGTAGCGGTGACAGCAATCCGCCGTGGCGCCGCGCACGGCGCAAGCAATGGAAAGTGGCATGTGCTTATTTGATGAATGCGCGGAAAGACACTTCGCCGGACTTGCCGGCGCCGAGTTCGCCTTTGTATGTCCAGCGGATGTGCGTGTAGTCGGCGGGCAGCGCCGGGCGCGTCTTGCCGTCTTTGGTCTTCACTGTGAGCTGCCCGGGCGCAGCGTATTGCTTGCCGCCGTCGGCGGAGAAAGTGATGACGGTATTGGCGCCGCTGGCACTGTCAGCCTTGTACAAGCTGTCGTTCGGCACGGGGTTGGTGATGACGATATCGCCGACCGGTTTTCCGGCGAGGTTCTTGAAGATGGTGGTGTAGATGATCTCGTCTCCCGGAACGGCCTTGTTCACTGGGGCACGGCGGATCTCCTTCTTGCCGTTCGTCACCGTTTCGACTTCGCGTTCGGCGACACTCTTGATCTCTACTTGGCCGGCAGCCGCTTGGACGGGCAGATGAACTGCCGTCAGCATGGCAATCAGAACGGAGGTAAGGATGCGCGGTTTTAACATGATGATCTCCTGTCAGTTGATGGTGGCGCGAAAAGTGAACCAGTAAGTCAGAGGCGCGGCGACGGTGCCCGGCGCCACGGTGACGGTGTTGGGGGAAGTGATGCCGAAGTCGGCCTTGTCGCCATCGGCGGCGTCGGTTTTTGCAGCACCGTTCACGACGATGCTGCCGGGGACGTAAGTCATGTTGGGCGGAATGGGATCGGTGAGGACGAGCCCGCTAACATTGCCCGTGCTAGGAACGATCAGTTCGATGCGGTAGGTGAGCACCGAGCCGCGCACGATCTTGCAGCCGCTGGCGGCGTTGCAGCCGGAGGGGTCCTGGATGTTGGTGACGGTCTTGCTCAGGGTGGCAGGCGTGCCGAGCCGGTACGCATCGCGGCCCGAGTATTTGCCGTCGCGCGCGGCGTCGTCGCTGCCCATGCCGTCCACGAACACAACGTCCACCGTGGCCGGCGTATCGGCTCCAGCCGTGGCGACCGTGGCGGCTCCCTGTGCGCCCGGTGTTCCGCCTTGCAGCGTGGTGGCGACGAGGCTGACAATCGCCTGGTCGCCATTGGCCTGGCTCGCCGGGATGTTGCACACGACATAAACGGTGCGACTTGCATCGGGGGCGAGCTCATCGATGTAGCTGGCGGTATCGGCCGCATCGTAGCCAGGTGCAGCGCCGCTCTCAGCCCGCACGATGCAGGCGGCCGCATCGAAGTTGTCGGTCCCGCCATACAGCGCGGCGCCGCTGGCGACGTTGGCGGCGGCCAGGCTATAGTCCTGCACGGTGTTGCCGAGATTGGTGACGCTGAAGGTAGTGACTGCGGCAAGCTGGCCGGCGACGACGCTGGTGGCCGCACCGTCGCTATCGGCGACGGCGACGTTGACTTTGTTGTCCACCACGAACGAAACGGCGCCGGAAGCGACCCCGCTCGCGCCGCACAGGCCGCACTGCAGCACCGCACTGTTGCTGATGACGGTGCCGGAGGCAGTACCCGCGGCGCGGGCCGCAAACGGCAGTGCTGCAAGCATCGCCAGCGTGGCTACGGCGATTCGCCATCGGCGTGTCATGAATAAAGTCTTCCGCATCCGTGCTGTCAGTTCAATCTTTCGAAATAAATGGCAAAGTCGTATCTGCATGCGTCAGCGCGCATGCAAGGAAGCTCCTCGCTCATCAAACGGCGGTGATTTCCTCCACCTTCTCGTCAGAGGGCAGCTTGCGGGCGCCCTTTGCTGTTTTTTGTCAGTAAGGCCTTCTGCTGCATCCAGGAAACTCAACTTCACCGCTGGGGCCGCACAACTGCCCCCCGCTAACACTCCGACTGGCTTACTTTGCACATCAATGCCAGGCGTAAGATCGATTGGAAACGGCCGACTTGCCCGTTAGTACGCAGCCTGCCGCGCACACCGGAACTCGACGCTTGCGGCGACATTCGGACGCGGCAGCTCGCAGACGCGAGTCGGCGGCTCCGAGACGCTTTCCGATAAGCTCACATCGGGCACGCGGGCGGGGCACAAATGGCGCGGATTCTATAGGGGTCTTACCGGCTTAAAACTAACCAATTCTTGCGGACCGGCAGAGCGATCAGGAGAGATGGAAGGGGACGGAAAGGCGATAGCCCCCGCCATATTCACTACGCAGGGGCAATTCATCACCCAGGGAAGTTTTGATCTTTTTTCGCAACCGGTACACCAGCATGTCCATGCTGCCGATCGCGTCGAGGTCGTCAGCCTCGCCCATCGCGATGAGCAAGGATTTCCGTGGTACCGGCTGGCGGTTCTGCGCAAGAAGATGCAGGAATCTGAATTCCCTTTCCGTCAGCGCAACAGTCTTGCCGTCGAATTCTATTTGCCGCGCGGCAGTCCGGAGCACCCATGCGGCCTGCTCATCGTTGTTTTTGGGCCGCATGCGACGGCAGAGCGCCTCTATATGTGCGCTCAATTCCGGGAATTTGATGGGCTTGGTCAGATAGCCGTCTGCACCAAGGCGCAACCCCTGAATGCGGCTGTCCGTCGCGACCCGCGCCGTCAGCACGATCAGTCCGGTGTCGGGATAAAGCCTGCGCAGCTGCGGGATCAGATTGAAACCATCGTCGTCCGGCAGGCCGAGGTCGAGCAGGACGAGATCGGCATGTTCTTTGGACAGCACGCTCCACAATTCGCCCGCACTGGACGCGGTCTCCACCCGGTAACCGGTCTCCGCCAGGTATTCCGCCACGTCTTCCGCGTAAGAACGATTGTCCTCGACAACGATTATCTTAGTCACTCGATCTCATCCAATCTATTGTGCCGTTTCCCGTGATACCTGGGATTCTAGAAATTTTCCCGCCCCCGAAACTAACCGATCCTCACTCCTTCAGTCCGGCCTTCCAGTTAGCGGGGCTACGGGGCAACCATACCCTGAACTCCGCGCCGCCTTGCGGAAGGTTGCGCACCGTCAACGTGCCGCCGTGCGACGTCACCACCGAATGCGCCAGGTGCAGCCCCACCCCGAACCCCGCCAAGTGCCCGGTCCTGCGACCGCGGAAGAATTTCTTGAACACTTGCGGCAGTTCGTCTGGTGGAATTCCCGGACCGTTATCCGAAATCAGGAACTCGATTCCTTGGTCAGCGGCTGGGCGGCAGCAGAGTCTGATCTCCGACCCCGCCGGGGTGTATTTCACCGCGTTGTCCGTCAGCACGCGCAACGCCAGCCGCAGCATGCCCTGATCGCACAAGACGGTGTCGGGCACGTCCGCATCCACCAGGGCGAAACGATGTCCACTGGACAGGGCGGCGGCGGAAACAAGCGCGTCCTTCAGCAAGGCCGTTGGAGACACGTTATTGAGATGCAGGCTGCGCTCCCCTGTCCCAAACTGGTCCTGCGTCAGGTAGTCGTCCAGCAGCACCGTCAGGCGATCAGCGGCTTGCTGGATGTGGGCGTAACGCTTGCGCGTCACGTCGCTGACCCCTTCTGCATTCGCGATAAGACGCTGGGCCGCGCCGTCGATGGTGGCCAACGGGGTACGAAACTCGTGTGACACCATGGCGACGAAACGTTTCTGCTCTTCCCGCGCCTTGCGCCGCTCGGTAAAGTCGCGCGAGATACCGATCACTTCCCTCGCCCTGCCGTCATCGTCGCGGACGATGCTGATGGCGTCTTCCGTCCATACGGTGGAGCCGTTCTTGCAGCGCGCTTCCAGCTCGAGCACTCGTTTCGCCACCGTCGGATGCGCGATCAGATAGGAAATGGTCTTCCTCAGGATGTCGGCCGATGCCGGCGTCAGCGCACCATCCAGCGACTGCGCCATCGCTTCTTCCGGCGTGAATCCGGTCAAACGTTTGATCGACGGGCTGACATAGCTGACACGCTGTTTGTCGATCTCATATTTCCACAACACGTCTTGCACGTTATCGGCAATCAAGCGGTAACGCCCCTCGCTTGCGCGCAACGCCCGCGATAGCCGCGCGAGGCGGTAGGCAATTGCGCCCGCAATGGAGCTCAGCACCAGCGCGACCGCCAGCCAGCGATAGAGCCAGGCCAGGTCGCGCTGGGAACTGGGGTCGTAAAGGAAGCCGTCGATCGAATAGTCGTGCGGCAGCATGCCAAGGTCGGCGTAGGTATCCGCAATATGCCTCCAGCGGCCCGGATTCATGTAGCCGACCTCGATCAATTCGGGATGGATCAGTGCCATCGTTTGCCGGGCCTCGAACTGGTAGTAATCGCGGGAGTGCCGCTGCGAGTACTTGGCAAGAATCAGGTCGATGATCTCATCGGGGTGTTCCATGGCATATTTCCAGCCGCGCAGACTGGCGGCGCGGAACGCCTTGACGCGCTCCGGATGCGCTTGCAGTTGCTGCTCGGTCGTAAACAGGTTGTCGCCGTAGAAATCGATGCCGGCGGAACGCGGGGTGTAGATCTGATAAGGCAACCCGGCATGATCCAGGTCGTACGGCTGATTGGTGACATAAGCCGCCGCCGCGTCCGCCTTGCCGCGGATCAGATCCTGCGTGTCATAACTGTGCTCGACCCGCACGATGCGATTGAGGGGGATGCCTTCGCGCCGGAGATATGCCAGCAGCTCATCGGACTGGGGCTCCAGCATCACGCGCTTGCCGAGAAGGTCGTGTATTCCTTGGGCGGCGTGTCGCTGCCGCGCGAGCAGTACATAGGCAGAATGCTGGAAGACGACGGCCAGCGCGATCACGGGTTTGCCGGCCTTTCGATCCAGCAACAGGCTGCTGGTACCAACGCCGAATTCCGCCCTGCCCTGCAGGACCTCCTTGACCGGATCGACGGCGGGAAGCGCTTCCCGGATGTCCACCTCAAGCCCGGCGTCCCGGTAATAGCCTTGTTCCTTTGCCGCGTAGTAACCGGCAAACTGAAAGGCGTGCGTCCACTTCAGTTGCAGCGTTACGTGCTCAAGCGCCCGAACCGGCATAGCAGCAAAGAGCAGGATCCCCAACGAGGGCCAGAGGATCGAACGGCGCAAGGCGCTACCCATGGCGAGTCAGTCCAGCTTTACCTGGCGCGATTTGTGCGGAGCTTTCGCAAACAGCCGGTCATACAACCAGTCCGGTAACCGCCTCAGCAGCCACCCCACCATCGCCATCTGCCAAGGCACCACCGCGAACTTGGGACCGCGCTCGATGACGCGAGCCATGCGGCGCGCGGCCTCGTTCGCCTCGAGAATGAACGGCATCGGATAGGTGTTCACATCGGTCATCGGCGTCCTGATATAGCCGGGACAGAGCGTCACGGCCTTCACGCCGCTGCCGTGCAACTCGACGCGCAGGCTTTCCATATATGAGATCGCGGCCGCCTTGGATGCCGAGTACGCGCCCGAGCCGGGCAGGCCGCGAAAGCCGGCCACACTGGCGATCCCGACCAGCGCCCCGTGACGTGCCCGCCGCATCGCCGCGAGAAAAGGCTGGAAGGTCTTCACCATGCCGAGCACGTTGATGTCCATGACGTTCTGGAAGACTTCCTCGTCCTCGACATATTCGGTGAGCGTGCCGCGGCTCACGCCGGCATTGGCAACAACGATGTCCGGCACGCCGACGCGTGCCATGAAGTCGGCCGCTGCTCGCTGAATGGCAGGCGCGTCGCGCACATCCAGCGGATAGCAATAGACCTTGTCGGGGAAGTCTGCGGCCAGGGTTTGCAGCAGTTCGCCGCGGCGGGCGAAGGCGGCGACGGTCGCGCCGCGCTCTAGGTAATGGCGCGCGAGTGCTAAGCCAATGCCGCTCGACGCGCCAGAAACGACGACTTTCATCTACGACCGGCGCGATCCTTGCGTGCGATCTTGATAACCTCGTCCAGAACGCGAATGGTTTCGTCCGGCCCCAGCCCGGTGATGACGTACTTGCCGTCCACCGCAACAGTCGGGGTGCCGCGCACGCCGTAGCTCTGCACCAGCTGGTTGCTGCGCGCAATCTTGCTTTGCAGCGAGAAGGAGTTGTAAGCCGCGCCGAACTTCGCGCGGTCCACGCCGTGCTTGGTGACGAAGTCGGCGATATGGGATTCGTCGCTCAGGTCGATGTTCTGCACGTTCCAGGCATCGAACAGCGCATCATGCAACTGCTTGCGCTTTCCCAAGGCTTCCAGCGCATAGAATGTGCGCGCCATCGGCTCCCAGCTCTCGTTGAAAATGACCGGCACGTACTGCAGTTCGACATCCTTCGGCATTTTCTTTTCCCACTCGCTAATCAGCGGGTGGAGGTGATAGCAGTGCGAGCAGCCATAGAAGAAGAACTCCAGCACTTCGATCTTGCTGCCACTGGAAGTAGGCTGCGGCGAGTTGAGCAGTTTGTAATCCTTGCCCGCCACTACGTCAGCGTGCGCATAACTCGCGCACAGCACTGCCAACACTGCCAACAACTGCCTGAAGAATTTCATACTCATCTCCTTTGTCGTTTTACGATGCCCTTCACTGGGCGTGCACTTGGGTCGCCGTGATGCCGCTGTGTTTCAACGCTGCAATGGTCCTGCCCGCTTCGTTCTCGCCAAACGGCCCGAGGCGCACGCGATGCCACACGCCTTTGCCGGGAATATCCGCGGTCTGAATGCTCGCTTCCAGGCCGCTGAACGCCAGCTTGGCCTTCAGCTTCTCGGCATCATCCTTGTCCTGAAACGAGCCGGCCTGAACGAAGAACGTCTCCTTCGATGTGGCAACAGGCGCGGTTACGGCAGGAGCTTGGGTGGCTTCTTTCGGTGCGGGCTTTGTTGTGTTCTTGCGTGCCGTTCCGTCGGATTTGTCGGTCAGCACCTTGTAGAATTCGAAATGCTGCTTGGTCTCGCCCACGCCGGATGCCGCCACCGCGGGAGCAGGCGCCGGCGCGCTTGCAACGAGTGGCGCCACTGGTTGAACCGGTTTGGCGGGTTCCTTGTTGGTGAACGCGGCCGGATTCTTCTGCAGCACATACCATGCAACGCCGCCTGCTGCCGCGACGCCGAGCACCATGCCGATGAAGAGGCCTGCGACCACCTTGCCCTTGCTCGATCCGCTCATGTTTCTTCCTTTTGTCCGTTCTGCCGTTACATCTGCTCGGGCGCCGAGACGCCCAGCAGTGCCAAGCCATTCTTCAGGACCTGCGCGAGCGCGGAGATCAATGCCAGTCTCGCCAGCTTGAGTTTCTCGTCCTCGACCAAAAAGCGCGAGGCATTATAGTAGCTGTGAAAATCGGCTGCCAATTCTTTCAGGTAGAAGGCAATCTGGTGCGGGGCCTGGTCTTCCGCGGCGGTCTCGATCACCTGCGGGAAATCGATCATGCGCTGCAGTAATTGCGTTTCGTAGTCGCTGGTCAGCACGCTCACATCCGCCTGATGCAGGCTTTGGCGATCACCGCCCCATTGCGCCAGCACTGCGTGGATGCGCGCATGCGCATACTGGATGTAATACACCGGGTTGTCGTTGCTCTGCGATTTCGCCAGATCGATGTCGAACACCAGTTGCGAGTCGGGATGGCGCGCGGCAAGGAAGTAGCGCGTGGCATCGCAGCCCACTTCGTCGATCAGGTCGCGCAGCGTGACATAGCTGCCCGCGCGCTTGGAAATCTTCACCTCTTCACCGTTCTTCAGCACCGTCACCATCTGGTGCAAGACATATTCCGGCCAGCCCTTGGGAATGCCGACGTCCAGCGCCTGCAGGCCGGCACGCACCCGCGTGATAGTCGAATGGTGATCCGCACCCTGCTCGTTAATCACGCGCTCAAAGCCGCGTTTCCATTTGTCCCAGTGATAGGCCACATCCGGCACGAAGTAGGTGTAGCCGCCCTCACGCTTGCGCATCACGCGGTCCTTGTCGTCGCCGAAATCGGTGGTGCGCAGCCACAGCGCGTTGTCCTGCTCGTAGGTATGGCCGCTGGCGACCAGTTTCTTGACGGTCTCTTCCACCTTGCCGTCGGTGTACAGCGCGGACTCCAGCGAAAATACGTCGAATTCCACCTCGAAGGCGCGCAGGTCCAGGTCCTGTTCGCGACGCAGGTAGGCCACGGCGAAATGGCGGATCGCCTCGGCATCGTCCGCATCGCCCTTGCCGATGATGTGCTGATCGTCTGCCTCCACCGGCTCCTTCGCCATGTAGGCGTTCGCCACGTCCACGATATAGTCGCCGCGGTAGCCATCCTCCGGCCATTCCGGGCTGTCCGGCGTAACGCCCTTGCTGCGCAACTGCACCGAGCGCGTCAGGTTGTCGATCTGCTGGCCGGCGTCGTTGTAATAGAACTCGCGCGTCACGTTCCAGCCCGCTGCATGCAGCACGCGGCACAGGCAATCGCCCACCGCCGCACCGCGGCCGTGGCCCACATGCAGCGGCCCGGTCGGGTTGGCCGAGACGAATTCCACCTGTACCTTGCGGCGGTTGCCGACATGCACATGGCCATAACCCGCACCCGCCAACAACACGCCGTGGACCACATCCTGTTTCGCGGCGGTCGCGATGAAGACATTGATGAAGCCCGCGCCGGCGATCTCCACCTTCTCGATCGCATCGGATTTCGGCAACGCCGCGATCAGTGCCTGGGCGATGTCACGCGGCGACTTGCGCAGGGGCTTGGCCAGCTGCATCGCGAGGTTGCAGGCGTAGTCGCCATGCGAGGCAAGCTTGGGGCGTTCGATCAGTACCGCCGCGCCGCTTTGGTCTGGCGCAACCGTGCGCAGTGCCTGCGTGAACAGATCGAACAAATGGGATTTGAAATTCAGGACAGCGGACATGAAACAGCACCTTTAAAGAGGCGCGGATTATAGCACTCGGGGTCCTTGCGGTTGGTAGGGCCGGATGCTTTACGCGACTTTCCCGCCCGGCACCAAAGGCGGGCTGAAAGCGACACATACAGGAGGCACGCTCTGCACGAAAGTGCACCCGCCGGGTTCACGGCTCCGCAATTGAATGGGCTTGCGGTGCCGGTGACGGATCACAATTACATCGTGTTCCATTTGGCGCAATAGCCGCGGGGAGAGATCTCATCGTCGCCTGGAATGACCTTACACCCGCCAAGGTCCTTATCGGTTTTTCCGGGAAGGAATTCGAGGCAGGTGCTGCAACTCATGTCGTCCTTCGGGAAGTCCTGGTATTTCAGTTCGGCGCGCGCGACAGCGTTTGTGTTCGCGCGCGCCTGTCGAGTCAAAGCGACAAGGGAAATGAGGCCCAGCGCGAATCCGGCCGTCTTCAGGAATTTGCGGCGTGTCTGGTTAATGGTCATTACTCGCAATTAGTTGGCTCACTCGCTTCTCGACGTCCTGGCGCGAAAGAACATCGCCGCGGCCCAGCAGCGAGAGCTCGAACATTGCTTTTGGGCTGAGGTAACCGCCCCTGCGCCGTCGCTCAGTAGGAGGTGCAGTTGTAGAATCCGCGGTGACCGATGCAGGTCGTTGTCGTCGGGCGCGTGCTATAGCGTATGTCGTCACGTGCCCTGAGATGCAGGATGCATTCGCGCCAAGAGTCCGTTTCCTTAGCGTAGCCCAGTTTTTCGCATCCCGGTCCATACACTTTGATCATGTCCTCGACCTCACCCTTGACCCTTGCTGCGCGCTCGGCAGGAGTCTCACAACCCAGCAGCGAGGCCGCCAAAAGAACCAGTAAACCATAACGCAGCATATGTCCTCCTTGCGAGAAATTGTTACCGCTCACGGCAGAAGCACTTCCCGGGTTGCCCCCATCGGATTAAGCCATACGCCACGGCGGGATGAAATGGGAAATTGTGTGTATTTACGGCGCCAACCGCGAACGACTGGTGGCGCTGACCCGGTAATGGGGACTTCCGTCCGCCTCGCCTAGGGCTCCTCATACATAGGCAAGCGGATGGTGTACTGACCGGATTTTTCGTCGGGCACCAGCACGAGCAGTCCGTGCTGCTGGGCATCTTCCATCAGATCCCTGAATGAGCGGTAGCCGTAGAAAGACTCGTTGAAGCCGGGTTTGCGTCGCTGCATGGTCGTTTTTACCATCGAGCCCCAGATTTTTTCATCCGAGCCGCGCTCGGAGACCAGCCCCTCCACTGTCTCGACAAGAAAGTCCATGGCCTCCTGCCGGCGGTCCTCTTCACTTTTGGGCGTGGTAGCCTTGGCCGCCTTTTCGGCTGGCTTGGCGGGCGCTTTTCTGGTGGCCTGCCTCTTCTTGGCCTCCTGTTTGCGCACCAGGTCATCGTAGAAGATGAACTCGTCGCAGTTGGCGCGCAGCAGGTCCGAGGTCGAATCCTTCACACCGATGCCGATCACGTGTTTGTTGTTCTCGCGCAGCTTGGATACCAGCGGCGAGAAATCCGAATCACCGCTGATGATGACGAAGGTATCCACGTGGGATTTGGTATAGCAGAGATCGAGCGCGTCAACGACCATGCGGATGTCGGCAGAGTTCTTGCCCGACTGGCGCACATGCGGGATTTCGATCAATTCGAAGGCCGCCTCATGCATGGTCGCCTTGAATTCCTTGTAGCGATCCCAGTCGCAATAGGCTTTCTTGACTACAATGCTGCCCTTGAGCAGCAGGCGTTCCAGCACTTTCCTGATGTCGAATTGCGCGTACTTCGCATCGCGCACGCCCAGCGCCACGTTCTCGAAGTCGCAGAACAAGGCCATGTTGGTGATCTCGGGTTGTCCTGCCATATGCATTCTCCCTTTTTTCGAAAAAAGATCGAGTTGCCCGGACACTGCGTCGTGAATCTTATATCACGTTTCCTTCGTCCTGAAATCCGCGAACCGCGCGCCGTCATGCTCAGTCTGCGGTCCACCGGCCGTATGCGATGGTCGGGAACTGCACCAGTTCGAACAGCCGATCAGTCCCCCGCTGAAAGGCAGTCGAATGCATGTGGCCATCGTAAACGGTGTCGGCCAGCAGGCGCGCGAGGTTGAGGCTGAGTCCAACATAGGTGTCCCGGTAGTGCTTCTCGGTACTGCCGTATCCCCGGGTACCGTAGCCAACAGCGATTTCCAGATAACGCAGGTATCGGTTCTCACGCAGCGCGGGAAATCCGTCGGCCTTGACCACGAACAAAAACTTTTCCGCGGAATAGTCGCCGAACGGATCGAAATCCGGCGAACGCGGCGAACGGCGATAGTCGAGGCGAAAATCCAGGATTGCGTCCAGCTCCGGATGTGTCTCGAGCGCGCGGCCCAACAAGACACCACCCAAGTTGGCAAGCGCGTCCTGCGGACTGAAGTTCCACTTGCGTGAAAATCCGTCTATGACTTCGACGGCGGTGTAGACACCCAACGTCGACCATAGCGCAAGCGAGACTGAGGAATCGCGGCTGTTGCCTGCCATTTCGAAGAGTGGCGTCAGCAGGCGGACGCCTGCGTAGTTGGCGTACAGATGGCCGAATTTGTCGGCCCCGCCGAATGGGGTGCCGGCACCGAACCAGCCTTCGTTAGTGGTTTGGAATCCGCCGCCAAGGCCGGACTGCCACCAGTTGCTGAAGCCGTAAGCCATGACCAGCGTCGCACCTCCACCGATGATCAGGGCGTTGCGCAACTTGAGGTTGCTCGGCACGGAATCTTGCTTCGTCTGCAGTTCCTCGGCGTACACCGCAGGCATGTCCGCAACCTCCGTGAAGGGCGGCGTGGTTTCGTCACCCTGCGATAATACGTCCGCAACCGCGAGTGGCGAGAGACACATACACGAGAACGCCAGAAGCCTCTGGCGAAGGCTGACATGGACCGCGGAAGGGCATGAACATTTCACGATGGGCGAGCCCCAATATTCTGGTGTCGGATCCACGCAGCACGTGCCATGGGCGCGGCGCTCAATCTCACCGTACCTGAACGGCGGTTCCCGACGGACTTTATGCATGCACACCCGCAGAAAAGGCTGTAGCGGTAATGCCAATGGATCGGCAACGACCGCCACCGCTAGTGCGGCGAAATAGCTCCCCGCCCTACGAGCTTTCGACCGAAAGCATCGTCAGCAATCCGGAATCAAATGACTTTGCCCGGATTCATCAATCCGTACGGGTCGAGGGTGTGCTTTATGCTCCGCATCAGCTCCAACTCGAGCGCGCTCTTATAGTGGGTGATCTCTTCGCGCTTGAGTTGCCCGAGGCCGTGTTCGGCGCTGATGCTGCCTTCGAATTTCGCGACGACTTCATACACGATGTGGTTCACATCACCCTCGTGCTGTTCGATGAACGTGTCATTGTCGGCTTCGTCCGGCATGGAGGCGTTGTAGTGAATGTTGCCGTCGCCGAGATGGCCGAAGGCAACGATGCGTACGTCAGGATAGGCGCTGCGCAGCGCCGTACCGGCCTGCGCGATGAATTCCGCCACCCGGCTGATGGGCACGGAAACGTCGTGCTTGACGCTGATGCCTTCGGCCTTCTGCGCTTCGGAAATACTCTTGCGCAGCTTCCACCAGCGCTCGGCGTGTTCTTTATCGGTGGAGACTTCGAACTCGATGACATCGCCGAATGACTTGATCGACGCCCGCAGGGCCGTGTCGAGCGCCATCGGCAGCACGTCGGCCAACTGCGCAATGACGATCCAGTCGTGCTTGGCCGCGAACGGCTCATGCGTATCTGCAACGTGCTTGAACACGAGTTCGAGACAGGAGCGCGAGATCATCTCGTACGCGCTGATCCTGTCGCCACAGGTCGCGCGCAAATGTGCCAGCAGCGCCACGGCAACGGCCGGATCGCGCACGGCAATGCAGGCGGTGGCCATTGACTTTGGGCGCGCAGAGAGCTTGAGTACGGCCGCGGTGATGATCCCCAGCGTGCCCTCAGCGCCGATGAACAGCTGCTTGAGGTCGTACCCGCTGTTGTCCTTGCGCAGGCTGCGCAGGCCGTTCCAGATGCGTCCGTCTGGCAATACCGCCTCCAGGCCAAGCACCAGGTCGCGCGCGGTGCCATAGCGCAGCACGTTGATGCCCCCCGCATTGGTGGAGAGATTGCCGCCGATCTCGCAGTGCGGCGCGATGGCTGTAAGTCCAAGCGGGAACAGCCTGTCGGCCTGCTCGGCCGCTTCATACAGCGAAGCAAGCTTGCAACCGGCTTCCGCTGTCATCGTGTAGTTGGTGGCATCCAGCGCGCGGATGCGATTCATGCGCGAAAGATTGACGACGATCTGTGATTTGGTGTCTGCCAGCGGCGCCGATGCGCCGCACAGGCTGGTGTTGCCGCCCTGCGGGACGATGGCGATCCTGTTCTGGACGCATAGCTTGACCACCTCGCTTACCTGTTGCGTGTCGGCCGGGAAGACGACCGCGATCGCCGCTCCCGAATAGCGCCCGCGCCAATCCGTGCAGTACTGCGCGGCGGCCTCGCCCGTCAGAACACCATCGTTCCCCGTGATTGCGGCGATGGCTTCGACTAAACGTGTATTGGACAGCATGGTTAGCTCCACTGAGGCTCAGTTGAACGCGATTCGACGGTTTGCAGGGATTGGCGTGGAGAAATCAGGCTGGGCAGCGTGACGCGTGGGAGTTTTTTCATTGTCATCTCCTGGCACGTTTGGATGGCCCCATTGTAATCCTCCCTGGAGGCCGGGTCTAATCGCAGGGTGGAGCGGGGTTCAGAACTCCATCGGGTCGACGTCCAGCGCCCAGCGCAGCTTTTGGGCGGGCAACGCATCGAGAACGGGTTTCCACGCGCGCAGGAATTCCTGCAACGCTTTGCGGCGCTCAGCCTGCACCAGCAGTTGTGCGCGGTGGTGGTTGGCGCGTTTGGGCATAGCGGCGGGAACGACGCCGTACACTTCGACGGGCATCTTCAATTCCTTTGCCGCAGTGCGCGCCTGCTTGAGAAAGTTGTAGGCATCGCTTTCCTGTTTGCCTTCCGCGCTCAGCAGCGCCTGATACACGAACGGCGGGAAGCCTGCCATCTGGCGTTCGGCCAGCAGGGTCTGCGCCCAGATTTCGTAATCGTGCGCGCGCAAGGCCTGGAACAGTGGATGGTTGGGGAACGCGGTTTGCACGATGACTTCGCCGGCCTTGTCGGCGCGCCCGGCGCGGCCGCCGACTTGGGTAAGTTGGGCGAAGAGTTTTTCCGAAGCGCGGAAGTCGGCGCTGTAGAGCGCACCGTCGGGGCTGATGACGCCGACCAGCGTGAGGTTGGGGAAGTCGTGGCCTTTCGCAAGCATCTGCGTGCCGATCAAGATGTCAGCCTCGCCTTCATGGATCTGTTTGCGCATCGCCGCCCATGCGCCCTTGTTGCGTGTGCTGTCGCGGTCCACACGCAGGATGCGCGCTTCGGGAAAGCGAGTCTGCAATGTTTCTTCCAGGCGCTGCGTGCCGATACCGACCGGTTTGAGGTCGGCATCGCCGCAGGTGGGGCAGGCGTGCGGCACGCGCCGCTGTGCGCCGCAGTGGTGGCAGCGCAGGCTACGGTCTTTCTGGTGCAGCACCAGCTTGCCCGCGCAGTGCTTGCACTCCGACAGCCAGCCGCAGGCGGTGCACATCAGCACCGGCGCATAGCCGCGGCGGTTGATGAAGATGAGGCTTTGTTCCTTGCGCTGCAGGCGCGCTTCGATGGCGGTGAGCAGGGGCTCGCTCAGTCCTTCGTGCAGCGGTAGCTTGGTGATGTCCATGCAGCGCACGGTAGGCAGGGTGGCGGGTTGCACGGCGCGTTGCGTGAGCTTCAACAATTTGTAGCGCCCGCTCTGCGCGTTGTACCAGCTCTCCAGCGATGGCGTCGCGGAGCCGAGCACGATGGGTACGCCGCGCTGGTTGGCGCGGAAGATGGCGACGTCGCGCGCCGAATAGCGCAGGCCATCCTGCTGTTTGAACGAGGGGTCGTGCTCCTCGTCCACCAGGATCAGGCTCAACTTCGGCAACGGCGTGAACACGGCAAGGCGCGTGCCGATGACGATGCGCGCCTCGCCGGATTGGGCCTTGAGCCAGTTCTGGGCGCGTTCGCCGTCGGCCAGGCCGCTGTGCAGGCTGGCTAACTCGACATCAGGAAAGCGGCTGCGGAAGTAGTTCTCCAGTTGCGGCGTGAGGTTGATTTCCGGGACCAGCAGTAGCACCTGGCCGCCGCGCTGCAGCATCTTGTGCATTAGGTGCACATACACTTCGGTCTTGCCGCTGCCGGTAATGCCGTGCAGCAGGAAACAGCCGTAACCTTGCTGCTGTGTGACCGCATCCATCGCCTGCTGCTGTTCGTCAGTGAGTGCATGCGCATCGTTGAAGGTATGCGCTGCACGCGGCGTCGGCGCACATTCCTCGACCCAGCCAGCTTCGAGCAGCGCCTTGAGCGCAGTGGGCGCGCTGGGGGACAGGCTGCGTAATTGCGCACCGCTCATCGGCGCCAGC
>Ga0316628_100001800_pt1 | contig 15425 bp, 18 predicted proteins | sample OWC_Aug_M2_C1_D5_FD_207648 | JGI IMG/M metagenome (GOLD analysis project Ga0316628, IMG submission 207648) | Wetland soil microbial communities from Old Woman Creek delta, Ohio, United States - OWC_Aug_M2_C1_D5_C | ecosystem: Environmental > Terrestrial > Soil > Wetlands | place: USA: Ohio... | reverse complement strand
GCGCGAGGTGTACGGCGCCATGCGGCCGGGCACGCCCACGGGATTCGTCCAGCTATCGACCCCGATGGGCAAGGGCAATAACTTCTATGACACCAAAGGGTCCAATGACTTCACGCACATTCGCATGCACTGGCGCGACCATCCCGATAGAGCTTGCAAGCCTGACTGCCCGAACCCGCTGAGTGACGACTACGCCGACCACCTGAAGTCCTGCTGGTACTACAAGGCGTGTGAATCACTCAACTTCGACCGGGTGCGGATCGCCCGGGAGCTGAACATCAGCTATGAGGAGTCGGTTGGCGGCCGCGCATTCTACGCCTTCGGGCAGCACAACATCGCAGACGTGGCCTACAACCCAGGAGAGCAGGTCTGGCGCTTCTGGGACTTCGGATCTGGCGGGACCACGGCGATCCACTTCTGCCACGTCCGCAACCTGCATACGGCATCCGGCAGGCTCAAGCGCGCTATCCGAGAGTTCGACTTCTACGAGAACCACGGGCATGGGGCGCGCCACTACCGCGACGTGTGCCAGAAGAAATGGGAGCAATGGGGGCGCCCGCCCGTGCTCGACATCGGAGACCCATGGTCGCTGAACGCGAAGGAATCCGATGAGGGAAGTTGGGCCCTGTCGCTGTCCGATGGCTCGCATCCGTACGTCGTGAGGGTCGAGCCCTCGGGCTGCGTCGGCAAGTCGATGGACACGATCATCCAGAGCGCCCAAGCGTTCTTCAGCGTGATCGAATGCCAAGGTGGCGAGCATGTCGCCCGGTTCCTCGTTGACCGCCGGCTGCGCAAGGTGATCGAGCATTACGAAGGTTGGGCCTACGCCTGCGACGACAACGGCGTGCCGATCGGGACCAAGCCGAAGCACGATGAGCATTCGCACGCGTGTACCGCACTGTGCTTCGGCTGCTACTCGCTAGATCCTGCGGACAGTCCGCAGTTTGACTACCGGCCTGGAGACTATGCCACGGTCGGTCTGCCAGAGCGGGAAACCGTTCCCTGGTAAGGAAAGCCAACCACACAATGAACCTCTTCGCCGCGGCCGTCGCCGCAAGCAAGGCATTCAAGGAGAGCCTGACCAAGCCCAAGGATTGGCGCGGCTACGGCGTCTCCGTTGTCGAGGGTGTCTACAACCGGGCCCGCTACTACGAGAACCCGGAGGACATCACCGCGGCCGATCTGCGGAAGATGTGGCGCCGCGACGATGTGGTCAGGAACGCGGTCAGCATGCGCGTGCTCGCGGCGCTGTCAACCGGCTGGGAGATCGAGCCCGCGTCGGACGAGGAGCCTGACAAGGAGGCCGCAGAGTTCCAGCGCGAGGCAGACCGGCGGTTGCCCCTGGGCTACTTCGGACTGCTACGCGCTGCGCAGACCACGGCGCTGGTCTATGGCCACAGTGTTCACGAGCCACGCTGGGGTGACCCGCTGGAGGATGGCGACTTCCGGGGGATGCGCTGTTTCCGCGACATCATCGAACGCCGTGCGCCAACCTGCTACTACCACCTGGACGAGCGCGGTGATCTGTTCAAGGTGACGCAAGACCCGATGACCGGATCGACGCCTGTCGAGTGGGATCCATCCGAGCTGATCCTGCACCGCGTTGACCAGATGGATGGGCAACCCTACGGCAACTCGCCCGCGCGCACCGCTTACCGCTGGTACTTCATCAAGGATGACGCGATCTACCACTGGGCGCGATACCTCGAGCGCTATGGGTTCCCGATCCCGATTGCCGAATATCCGTACCGCCAGCCGACCGGCCCGGACGACATCAAGACATCCGCTGACAACAAGGCCAACCGCGAGCTGATGATCACCGCCATCCGTGAGCTGCGGCAGAACTCAGGCATGGCAGTCCCATCAGGTTGGAAACTCAACCTCTCGAACGCCGCGCATGCCGAGAACGCGAACCTCTACAAGTCCCTGATCGACGCATGTGACCAGGGTATCAGGTCGGCGTTCCTGATCCCGCGCCTCGTGGGCGACACGTCAGACACGGGCGGCGGCGCGTACGCGCTAGGCAAGGAGCACAACGACCAATTCATCTGGGTCTTGAACTCAGACCGCCAGGACCTTGAGCGGCTGATGGACCGGCAGGTGATCTCGCCACAGCACAAGTGGAATTTCGCGCCGACCGTGGGCATGCCGCGCTTCAAGTTCAACCCGTTCAGCGAGGAAGACATGGTGGCCGTGGTCGAGCGGCTGAAGTTCTTGAGGGACAGCGGCGGAAAGGTGTCCGTCCAGCAAGCGCACGAAATGACCCGCGTCCCGATGGCTGAAGATGATGAAGAGCTGTTGAAGGGTGGGGGCGGCGGTTCCATAGTCCCAGGAATAGGGACACCCAGTCTGCCCGGGCAAGTTCCCGGCCAGCAACAATGGCCGAACCGCCCCAACCCTGACGAGGAAGAGGAAGAGATGGACGAAGAGGAGAAGAAGCCCGAAGACGGCAAGAAGATGTCGGCAACCACCCGCAGAGTGCCGACAGAATTGGAGCGCCGGATCAACTTCGAGGCGACCAACGTCGAGGAGGATGCCGACGCCGCATTCTCCGGCGAGAACCTGACCGTGATCCTCGAGTCGATGGCCCAGACGGTAGAGGCGCAATCGGGAAAAGGGAATGGCGGACTGCGCGGCAGATAGCGCAGTTCGCCGTACCCACACTGCATCGCAGGCTGTTGTTCAAGGAGCTAGCGCGGCTGTACCTTGACGGGTACGTGTCCGGCATGACCGAAAGCCGGCGTGAGACCGCACGCATCAGCTCTGAGATCGGCGACAGCGAAACCGCCAAGGACGCCATGCGCGGCGGTGGGGTCATCTCCGTTCCGCTGCGCGTCGAGCGGCAGATCACCGAAGCGGCCAGGATCGAGGCGCAGGACTGGTGCCGCGAGATAGAAAGCCGCTGCCAGAAGGTGCTCCTCAACTGGCAGGGCTCAGGCCAGTACGATCCGGCCCAGGTCGGCCGGCAGTTGGGCGCCACGGTCAGAGACTACCTGGAGGAGACCCCCGAGGGGGGGCAATTCGCGGCCCGGCGTAGGATGAAGGTTCGCGACAAGGAACAGTATCGAGAGTGGCAGAAGACGAAACTCCCGCACGTCAAGTACATCAAGGAGAGGCTGATCCCGGACGTGCTCGCTGGCGCCAAGGCGCGGGCGAAAGATGCAAGTCTCACTGCCACGGAACGCCGGGCCGCAAGGCGCCTCGCCCAGAGGCTTGAGGTTGGGACTGACCCAGGCGAGCGGCTGAAGCGCCAATACCAGAACACGCGCCTACGCACGGGCTGGAATCGCTGGTACAACCGCGGGGTGGTCGAGCGGGCGCAAGCGATCGAGAACGTGATCTATCTCCAGTGGACCACGCGGCGGGATGGGCGAGTGTGCGAGGTCTGCGCGCCTTACGACCTGTGGGTGATCGAGAAGGACGCGCCCGAGGTCGGCACGTTCTCTCCGCCGTTGCACTTCCGATGCCGCTGCCGGTGGCTGCACGTCACCAGCGAACAGTCGAAGAAGTGGGACATCGGCAAGACCCGGAAAGCCGACTGGCCGGACCTGGAAGGGGAGGACGCGCCAGCCCCAGGATTCGGTGGCCTGCCCGTGAAATAGTCCTTGACTTTTCCCCCATTGGGGGCTTTGCTCCCATTGCCAACTGGCGAACCAACAAGGAGCCTGCACATGGCCCGTAAGGGCACGAAGAAGATCAAGAAGGGCGGCAAGGGCCGCTAGATCCTCCCCATACGCTGCTCGCGTTTTGCCTCTATTTCCCCCGCGCCAGATGCTGAATGCCCGACAAAGTAACCCTCACTTCGCGTGATGGGTCTACCTACTCCGCAGAACAGGCTGACGATGGAACCTGGACGATCCACGACTACCCAGTCTTCGCCGACGGTGTTTGGAAGGGCGAAGAGTACAGCACCGCCCGAGTGGACGCCCTGGTCACAGACACCAATGCCGCGCTTCCTCTCGTCAGTCCAGTCTTGGGAATCGGACACCCGCCCGATGGGCAGAACACCACCGCCATGCCCGCCTTCGGACGATTCGGCGCGCTCGTGCGCAAGGGCAAGTTCGTAGTCTCTGCGCTCCAGGGCATCCCGGCCAAGGTATTCGATGCGATCCGCGAGGGCTTGTACGGCCCGGTGAGTGTCGAGACGCGCCTGTTCCGCAATCCACTGTCCAAGAAGATCGGCGAGATCGTCTACGCCGTGCGCTTCCTCGGCATGGTCCCGCCCGAGGTGGTGACGCTCGTTCCCGCTACCGAGTTCGCCGCTGATGAAACGCCGAAGGCGCTCGCCTGGGAAGACTGGAAACCATTCTCGAGTAACGCGGCCTCGACTACCGAGGCCGATGGCAAAGGCGCTCCGACCCTGGACGCCAAAGACGAAGGAGCATCGCAAGAGATGAGCGATGAGACGAAGGCCAGGGAGGATGCCTTGGCCAAGGAGCGTGAGGATCTCGACCAGCGGAAGGCCGCTCTCGAAGCCGAGCGCACGCAGTTCGACGAGGGGCGGCGCACCGCATTCGCGGCCGAAGTCGCCCAGAAGTTCGACACCCTCGTGATGACCAACCACTGCAAGCCGGCGGACAAGGAGACCTGGACGAAGGCTTGCGAAGCGATCGGCCCCAACAACCCGCTCGCGTTCGCCGCTGTGTACGAAGCCTGGGCGAACCGCGCGGAAGTCGTGCCCAACAAGGGCAAGCCGGCCGGCAAGACCGAGGACGACAGCGAGAAGCGCGCCGATGTGCGCCTGTTCGCCGCAGTCCAGAAGGTGATGAAGGAGCAGGGGATCAAGGACTGGGGCGAGGCTGCGGCCATCGTCGAGCGCGAGAACCCCGAGCTGTTGGACGCGAACCAGAAGCAGTTCGCGTGTGAAAGCGCGGCAGTGAGTCCGAACGCCCGCCGGTTCTCGGCAATGGGTAGGGGGTAAGCGCCAATGGCTGTCGAGAACTACATCATCCCCCTAACCGGCCTACTCGCGGCATCGGATCTGCGGACCAAGCAGTACTACATGATGGGCCTGAACTCCAGCGGGACGGTTACGCCGTGCCTCTCTGGCGACCCGGGCTTTATCGGCGTTCTGATGAACAAGCCGAACACTGGCGAGCCGTGCGAACTCGCGGCCCCTGGGTCGATCGTCCCGGTCAGCATGGATGCGGCAGTCGCAGTCGGTAGCCTGCTGATCTGCTCGGCAGATGGTCAGGCGGCAGTTGCGGCCGATGGCGGGTACACGGTCGGCCTGCTCCTGGAGACTTCGGCGGCCGCTGCGGAGATCTGCCGCTGCATCACCTGGTTCCCCAACTCAATCGCTGATGTGAGCGCCTTCAGCATTTGCGCATAGCGCGAAAGGAGAGGGCGACCAATGGCAATTCAGAACTTCATCGTCCCAGTGCTCGGGCATGTCTGCGGCGCGACGACTCTTGCTGCCAAGCAGTTCTACTTCGTCGGCTTGAACTCGTCCGGCACGGTCGAGGTCTGCGTCTCTGGCGATCCTGGCCTCTTGGGTGTCTTGCTGAACAAGCCGGGCATTGGAGAGGTCTGCCAGATCGCGGGTCCTGGCTCCATCGTCCCGGTCAAGATGGCCGCGCTAATCGCGGTCGGTAGTCTGGTCAAGTGCCACACTGACGGCACGGCGGTCGTGTGCGGTGATGCTGCATACTCCACGGGTCTGAACCTCGAAGCATCCGCCGCAGCCGGCGAATACTGCCGGTGCTTGATCTGGTTCCCGAACTCGATTGCCGACGTGAGCCTGTTCAGTAATTGCGCCTAGTTCCCCGATGAGCCCGGCCCGGTGGCCTTGTAACCGGGCACCTGCGGCAACAAAGCGAAAGGAAAGCCAGCCATGCCGCGCCTAGTTCCAAGTGATGTTCACACTGACCAGTACCTGACCACCGTGAGCATCGCCTTCATGAATCCCGAGGCGAACTACATCGCCGACAAGGTTTGTCCAATCATCACGGTCACCAACGAGACCGATCGCTACGCGACCTACACCCAGGCGGACTTCGCCCGCAAGGAAGTGCAGAAGATCGCCGATGGAGACCCTGCGCCGCGCAGCGGATTCGGGGTCAGCTACGGCTCCTACTCCTGCGACGAGCACGCCATCGCCATGGCGCTCGGGCCTCGCACGATTTCCAACTCCGACAGCGTGTTCAGGCTGGAGACGAGCGCCGCGATGTGGGTCGCCGACCAGCTCCTGATCGAGCGCGAGTACGCGGTATCAACCACGATCTTCAGCGCGACGAACTTCACGAACACCGCAGCGGTCACCACCCAGTGGGATCTGGCCGCTGGCGATCCGGTCTCCGACATCATGGCAGCGATGGACAAGGTCGAAGACCAGACCACGGGCCGGAGCGCGAACACCATCGTGATGGGTATCGCGGTCTGGCGCGAAGTCGCGCGCAACCCGAATGTGATGACCTTCATGTTCGGCGCTGGCGGCAACGGCCCGCAGATCGTGACGCCCCTGCTGTTCGAGAACTTCCTCAGCGGGTACGTCGGACACCCGGTGAAGATCCACGTCGGCCGGGCGGTCTACAACACGGAGAAGGAAGGCGGGACGGCAGTGCCCACGAAGATGTGGGGCAAGAACTGCTGGGTCGGCTTCGTCCCTTCGGCGCCAAGCATGATGACGCCCGCCGCTGCCTACATCTTCCGGTCGCAGTACGAGGTGCGGAAGTACAACGAGCAGCTCACGAAGTCAACGGTGGTCGAAGGTCGCGAGATCTACGCCGTCGAAGTCGTTTCGGCTGCGTGCGCGTACTACCTCACCGCTTGCGTCGCGTAAGGGGGGTGCATCAATGAGAAAGATGCTCCTCGCCATGGTTGCCTCGGCCGCGCTTATCGGCGCGGCCTATGGCTCCAATGGCTACTTCGGCCTGCGCGATCTGGCTCAGTACGACGGGGTGGTGATCCATGACTGTGTGAACGATGGCGCCACCACCGGGTATGAGCTGATCTCCCTGCCGACCGGGTTCAAGATGATGAAGCTGATCCGCATCATCCCGGTCTCTCCAGGCGCCGCGCAGGATATCGCCGTCCGCTTCTGGCCCACGGCTGCGGACAGTTCCGGCGGCATTGTGACAGTGGGGTGGGCCACGACGGTCTACGGTGAACAGTACAACCAATACTTCCCGATCAACTGCCGAGCAGTGAGCATCACGAACATCGACGCCACCGATGATTTCCTGATCGAAATCTATTGCAGCCGAACGGGCAAGACGTTGGGACAACCCAAGGGCGCTATCAAGTAAGGAGGTATGTGCGCGATGAAGATGCGAGTTCTGATTGGTGCGCTGCTGGCCTGTACCGCCTTGCTGGCGGAAGCCCAGGCGCAGAGCGGGTACTACGGTCTACGTGACGTGGGCGGCTACGACGGCGTGGTCTGCTCATCGTTCGTGAACAATGCAACCACGGGCGGCTATCGGCTGCTGACAGTGCCCACCGGCTACAAGCAGTTCCGCATGCTCCGCATCATTCCCTACGCCCCAGGTGCTGCGCAGACTTGCGCGGTCAGATTCTGGCCGAGCACGACTGACAGCACTGGCGGGATTGCCACGGTTGCCTGGGCGATCACTGTCGATGGCGAGCCGTATAACCAGTATTTCCCGATCAACTGCAAGTGTATCAGCGTCTCGCTGATCGCCGACACCGACGACTTCCGAGTCGAGGCGTACTACACGGTGAAGTAGGGAGGGTTGACCCGTGGCGATTGTGACTGTCTGCGATGGACAGCGGGTCATGTGTCGCGGGCGCGTGTTTGGCCCTGGAGACCAGTTCGACGCGGGTGATCTCGCGTGGAGCTTGGTCGAGCGGGGCCTGGTGGTTCTGGCCGGCGTGGTGGATGTAGAAGCCACGCCGGCACCGCCGGACACGATCGCCGCGGAGCCTGAACCCGCACAAGAACCTGAAGTGATCAAGGTGCCCATCGGGCCGAAGCCCCGGGGCAGGAAGCACGATAGAACCGAGGAAGGTGACTGATGGGCGAGAGTCAAACGAATTGGTTGAACGGCATGCGCGGGTGGAAACACACCACCTACGGGCCGGCCAACAGCATGTGGTGGGACTGCCCGCTGAACGAGATCCGGCAGGATCCATCGGTGGGTTTCGAGTGGTTCGAGGATTTCCATCACTTCACTTCGACGCAAGAGGGATTGACCTCTGTACTGACCAATACCGGAACCGCTGCGGTTGTTACAGGTCTGCACGGCGGGCAACTGCGGATTGAGGCCTCCGACGGGACCGCGGCGGACAATGACGAGTCCTCTGTGGGCTCGACCTACACGTTCCTGCTTCCCGCAGCCGGGGTCGAAATCTGGTACGAGGCATCAATCAAGTTCACCGAGATCGCCACGGACGACGCCAACATCATGGTCGGCCTGGCGAACACCTACGCGCACGAGAGCCAGGTGGACAATGGCGCTGGCCCGATGGCGAGCTACTACGGCGCGTGTTTCTACAAGGTCGATGGCGGGACAACCTGGAATTGCCAGTGCTCGAACGCCGCAGCGCAGACATCGAACACGGCTGTCGCCACACGGACTAGCGGGGCATTCACGCGGCTGGGCATCAGGATCTCGGGGCTGACGCTGGCGACGTTCTACATCAACGGCACCGCGGTTTCCTCGATCACCACGAACCTGCCCACGGCGGCTACCGGCCTGATCTTCGACGTGAAGAACGGCGGGGCGGCCCTGGAAACCCTCTTCGTGGATTGGTTCCGCGTCGCCGCAACGAGATAGGGAGGCGCCCCAATGAGTGACCTCCCAATCAAGCAAGTAACGCGAGTAGACCCCGAGACGCGGGAACTCGTGGTGATGGGCGGCCTGGCGAACGACGGTGATACCGGCGTTCTGCTGGGGCTGCTCAAGTCCGGCGTCATCATCACAGATCACAAGGGCCAGCGGGCAGATATCGTCGATGGGCACCTGAAGACCGTGACCTGTGGCGGTCTCCCGCTGCACGGGTACGACGCCGCAACCGCAGCCGATACCTGGCAGACGATCATGGCGACCAACCGCGAGTGCCACTACGCCTACATGGTCTGCCAGACCCAGGACGCGATCGTGAGCTTCGACGGCGGAGTGAGCGAGCACATGTATCTCACCAAGGCGGTCCCGGTAGGGCCGCTGTGCGGCCTGACGATCCCAGCAGGCGCGACGATCTGCGCGAGGAATGCGGCGGCGGGATCCAACTACGCGCTGCTCCACATCTTTGTCTGGTAACAGCCCGAGCGCGGGCGAGGCACTGAACCTGCGGGGGAACGGTGGCCGAACCCGCGCGAAGGCCGGGCGAAAAGATCAACGTGTTCTCGAAGCTAAGACAAGCGCTGAAGCTATACCACCTGTTCGGGCGGTGTAAGGACGCGCTGAAAGCAGGACTGGAGACTCCGACTATGAGCAAGACGAAGCTGGGCGCGGCGCTGGCAGGGCTGGGGACGCTCATCCTCCTCGCTGCGCAGGTGCTGAACGGCCAGATGGACTTCGCAACCGCAATCCCAGCGGCAATCACGGCCATTGGCGCAGTGATCGCCGTGTTCGGCGGCCGCAACGCCGTCCAGAAGATCATCGACAAGTGAGTCTGTGGAAGGACATGACCTCCGAGCGTGCACAGCGGAAGTACACGAGCTGGACATCGCACATCGGGTGGGGCGCGTGCCTGGTCTTAGCGGCTGATCTGCAAACCGATCTCGGCTGGGCGCTCCTGGCATCCATCATCCTGGGATTCGCGTGGGAGATCGGCTGGGCGACCATGGCGAACCCGCGCAAGCCCGAGGATCGCGCATCTGTGGGCGACCTGTGCGCGTGGATCGTGGGCGCCGTGCTTGGCGCGCTGTTGTCGATCTGCTGGAGCAACTAGAATCCAATGGCCTACTCGACCTATACCGAGGTGCGGCTGGTCCACAAGGCGCTGGCGAACGTCACCGACTTCCCTGACGCCACGCTGACCACCTACATCTCGACTTTCGCCGACCCCGAGATCGACGCATTCCTCAAAGCCCAGGGGTTCACCGTCCCGTTCGTCAGCACGCCCGACATGATCAAGGCGGTATCAGCGGAGCTTGCGGCCGCGAACGCGCTGCGCACGCGCACGAGGTCGCCGTACGGCGAAGATGATGGGGTGGCAGGCCAGATCGAAGCCCGCGCGAGGCTCACGCTCCAGAAGATCGCCAGCGGAGACTACGACATCGGCCAGACGCGCGACTCTGACGGGTACGCCATCGCGATCGACCAGGCCCCCGACACGCGACCTACCACCCAACGGTACGTCACCACGGATGAGACGAACTGGGAGACGGTTGACGAGGAGCGTGCGTGATGTGGGACGGCCGGGTCGAAGTGCGGAACATGGACTCGATCGGCCGGAACCTCACCCGCCGCGTGCTGATGGCCCAAGATCTTGAATGGATCAATGAGCAGTTCCAGGACTACATGCTGGGCGACCGGAAAGAGACGCAATGGCGCAATCAGGGCCGCATCCCAGGCCCGTATGGCGCGGGGTCCGAGACCTGGCAGGAGAATGCCACGGCGACGATCAAGAAAAAGGGGTTCAACAAACCCCTGTTCTCAAGTCGCGGATCCTATGGCTCCTCGATTCTCACGAAAGGCTTCCACTTCAACATCTGGCATCAAGCGGTCAAGGGCGTGAACACCAGCCGGGCGAAGTACCGCTATTGGGCCGACCGCAGGCGCGGGGGTGTCAACTACGCCGCGGTGAACGACCAGGGCAGCGACACGATCCCAGCCCGCAAACACCAGGGCTTCATCGACGGGGATCTGAAGTGGCTTGTCCAGCGCGGGGTGCACGGCCTCTTGGCTGTCCAGCCCGGCGGGAAACACGCGGCGAAGTACATGGTGACCGGCGGCCGGAAGCTCTCCTGGTCGCAGTACCGCAGCATGATTGCGCAAGCAGGCCGCACGGCGCAAGCGGGTGGCGAGTTCGCCACGGGCGGGCAGGTCGAGGAACTCGAGCGATAGATGCGCTTCCTGTTCACAGACTCAAGTACCTGGACGCCGCCGGCGACGACGGTCTTCGACGTTGTACGCCCGCGCCTCGACCTGCTGACCACTGCGGCGAACAAGCGCGACATCTACATCCGGGCCATGTCTCATGCCGCGGATACGTTCCTCCCGCGCCTGTACGTCACAGGAACCAAGGCGCAGGCGAATGCTATCACGGTATCGCTCGGCACCAACGCACTGCGCATCGCGGCTGGAGTCCTGGCCTACTGCGAACCGGCGGTGCCGATCACTGCGGCGCAGACGTTGGTATTCACCGACCAGACCGGGACAGACCCAGACATGTCCGGCCTCGGGGTCGAGGTCAATGGCTCATACGTCGAAGTCAACTGGGATTTTGTGGGGTGCTATGTGGCTTCACCAGCGAATGAGGTCTTGGCGAAGGTCAAGGCGCTTCTCACTGCACGGATGGGCGCGGGCCAGATCCTGGAAGGGTTCACGTCGGCGGAGATCACGACCTGCAATGATGACATGACCATCCTATCGACCGCGAATCAGATCACCGGCGTTCACGTCTCGCAGAACGATCTGCCGGCCGCTACCGGGTACTACGGGAAAGAGGTTCACTACAAGATCATCATCGGCCGGATGCGGGCGGATGAGGAAGCTGGATACACGGACCTGATCACGATTGGAGATAACGTCTGGTCACTGCTGGGCGATGAGGAGCGCGACCTGGACGGCTTGATCTCAACGCACAAGATCGAAGGCTTGGAAGGCCCCACGCCAATCAACGGTAAGGATGGGGTCTACCAGTCGGTGATTATCAACGGGGTGGCGACGTTCCCCATGATGTACGCGGACGTATAAGGAGTCTTGAGCGATGGCCTACATTGACACGAGAGCAAGGTGGGAACGGCTTGGCCTGTATCATGCGGTGGAAGCTAGCTGGGGCACGGCGATCGTGCTTGCAACCGCGTTCAAGTGGGCCAGGGAACTATCCAACTCCGACCCGATGCCTACCAATCCCAAGAACCCTCCGAACTTCCTGGGCACGGGGCATGGTTACGATGAGTTCGACCACTTCACCAAGGGCATGAGCACGATGAAGCCCATGACGACGCGGCACCCGATGACCGCGATCGCCTACACCGACTGGTTTGGGCTGTTCTCGCAGAACTGCCATGCGACCACGACCCACTGGTATGACCCCTCGGGAACCACGGCGGCGGTGACCAAATCAGCCACGCTCATCACGAAGTCGCACACGAGCACAACGTTCTCCTGCCATCAGGGCACGTCCTGCCTGATCAATCAGGTGGGAGTCTCGATCCCGACCAGCGGCGAGTGCATGCTGAACCTGGGGTGGATCGGGCAGACCGCCACGATCATGGACACTACGCAGACGATCACATCACCGACGCTTGACGCGGGTGAGGCGCTACAGGGGCAGGATTGCACATTCTCGACGAACGCCGCAGTTACCGGGACGCTGGCCGCCGCCGCAGGATTCTCCAGCGCCGAGATCACCTTCACCAATGGCGCCTCCCTATCAGCATGCAACGCGTCGGGGCTTCCCGCGGGCGCGAATCTCGGGCGCGCGAACGTCACTGGGACGATCACAGTGATCGACATCGAAAACACAACGCCGGATTCTGCATGCGAAATCCTCAACGCGGCCTATAGGGCCGATGCCGACACGGCGGCCTCTGAGCTGGTCGTCGAGTTCGGGTGGAACACGAACGCAACGGCCCTGATCATCCCGACGATCATCACCGACCGGAGCGAGGGCCAGGATATTGGCGGGGCGCTGGCCTACACGTTCACGTTCAAGTATGCGGGCGGACATGGGACGTGGCCCGTCTGGTGGGCCGTCAGCCCGAATGTCGCCACGAGCGTCTATTACACAGCCTAAAGGATAAGCCAACCACAACCCCCAACAGCGGAGGAAACGCTGATGATCCCGATCTACCTAGCGGGAGAGTCCTACGCGATCACCCTGCCAGGTGATCGAGACCCGAAGACCATCTTTCACGTCTACCCAGTCAGGGTCAGAGAAGACGCCAGGAGGGACGCCCTCCAGGCGTTTCTCATTGGCCAGAAGCAGAAGCAGGCGCCAAGCGAGACGACGGCGAACGTGCTCGCGGCCGCTGACGAGATCGTCGATACCGAGATCAAGCACGTCGCATCGCGCATCGCGTGGATCGAGAACCCATGGCCCGATGGTAAGTACGCGCGAATCGAGGGGCAGGAGAACGTCGAGGGCTTCCTGGAGTCGATCGGCCGGGAGCAGTATTCGGTCCTCAACCGAATCCTGAACGATGGCAATCTGCTCCGGGAACTCACCTTTCGCCGTGACAATGCGTCTGTGGCTATCATCGGAGCGCGAGAGAATCCGCAAGGCGACAAGGGATCCTGCGAGTCCACGGGGCGTGGACACGTACGACTGCCGGGTATGCAGGAATCACCCAGTGCGTGCGGCGAGGTTCTGCTGGCTGGAGCATCGGAGCAGAATGGCATGGGTGACAATCAGGGCGGGAGAGGTGACGGCGGAAGTCGCCCTGAGTCGCCGCGACCTGATGGCATTGCCGATCCTGTCGCTGCTGGAGCCGCTGGATGATCTAGTGCGCGCGGACAGGCCGCGGGTGGCTAGCGTAGACGGCAAAGCGATCTGCCCGGTGCCTCTGAGCATTCACCCGGACGCTGACGACGTGCTCAATATCGAGGCTGACATGACCGGCGGAGAGGGCGGCTGGACGCTGCATCCGCTGCCAGGCCCATCTTGCGATTGGCCGCGAGACTTCCTTTCGATCCTCCGCCACGCACGCGCGGTCAAGGGCATGATCCAAGCGCGAGATATTCACGAGATGGATAGCACAACTGTTTCCCCCGCACCGCAGACGAGTTGAACGAGAACGGGTACGCGACAATGCACCTGCGGGCCACTGGGATCGACCAGTGGACCAAGGCCGCGCAACTTGTCACCGGCATCAACCAGGGCTTGGAGCTGCTGGAGAAGGGCTTCAAGGCTGCGGCCGGCGCGACGAAAGCCTTCGTTGATACTGGCGCGATGTTCGCCGAGTACGAGCGGCAACTCACGGCGATCACCGGGTCGGCTGAGAAGGCGCACCAGAACGTCGTCGAGCTGGTCGAAGCCTCCAAGACCATGGGCGACCCGATCCAAGAAATCATGGAGGCGACCAAGCAACTTGAGCTGTTCGGCCTGTACTCCGCAAGGAACCTGCAAATTATCGACGACGCGGCTGACGGCATGGGTAAGGGCTTGATGGAAGTTGTGCAGGCCGTCGCCATGGCCTCCGAGGGCAATATCAAGGGCTTGCGGCAGTACAGCATCGGTGCCCTGAACCTCCAGCGCGAGCTCGGGCACAAGATCAAGACCGACACAATCGCCGACCTGGAAGAGATCGGCCAGGCGGTCTTGAACATCTTCGAGGAGAAATACAAGGGCGCGGGCGAAGCCGCAGACCGCAGCCTTGGCGGGATGATCCATCAGCTCACAAACAACTGGATTGCGTTCAAGAAGGAGGTTTCCGACGCGGGCCCGCTGAAGGCCGCGAAGGATATCCTCGGGTCGATCCTCGAAGGTGTGCGAACCCTGTTCAGCTCGGACGAAGGCAAGCGCGCAGCCCAGATCATCGGCAAGACCATCGCCGACCTGATGTACGAGGCTGCGCTGGCGCTGATGAACATCGCCCGCGAGGTTGCCCAGCTCGCTGCAACCGTTCGGGAGTTCCTCGTCCGCTCGGGTGTCATCAGCGGCCCCGAGCGATCCGAGACTGGCCCTGATCTGCGGGCGAAGCCGACCGGCATCGAGCGCATCGTCGGCTCGATGGTTCGCGGCGTAATCACCACGCCCCGCGCCGTCATCGGTTCTATACCTGGCACGGCCAAGTACCTGCGAAATGCGGCATACGGCGAGGGTGGCGTGGCAGGCGCCGCACCAAGCGCGGCTGTTGCGGCCATCGACGCGGCCATCGCGGCACTGCAAGCAAGGCGCGCGGCGGTTGCGGGCTCGCTCCCGGGCGTGGGCGCACCTGGGGCTGGTGGAGACGGTGAGATCGGTGGCCCAGCCGCAGCCTACAAGCAGCGTTACATCCTGTCGATGGGCTCCTACTACGGCGCGAGAACCGGGGGCATCACCCCGATTGGAGAGGTTCTGCGGAAGTACGGATCGAGCAGCCCTGACGCGGCATCGGAAATAGAGAGGGTCCGCAAAATCGGGGCGGAGGCAGACGCCGCATTCGAGGAATCGCAGAATGAGCGCCGCCTAGAACAAGTCCGGTCGCTCACTGGAACCCTCACCGGATACTGGTCCAGCTACTACGGCACTGTAGGCCGCATGTCCGACATGCTCCTGTCCCACGACGAGAAGAAGTGGAAGAAGATGCGGCAGATCGCGTGGATGGGGATGCGCGACATTCTCGCCGACTACATCGAAAGTGAACTCAAGAA
>Ga0316628_100001799_pt1 | contig 15429 bp, 13 predicted proteins | sample OWC_Aug_M2_C1_D5_FD_207648 | JGI IMG/M metagenome (GOLD analysis project Ga0316628, IMG submission 207648) | Wetland soil microbial communities from Old Woman Creek delta, Ohio, United States - OWC_Aug_M2_C1_D5_C | ecosystem: Environmental > Terrestrial > Soil > Wetlands | place: USA: Ohio... | reverse complement strand
CTACGCGAAGACCAATCTCTTTCCGTCCCAGGCGATGACCCGCCTGGCGGGTGCGATCGCCGGGCGCTACGTGCTGGTCGTCGTGAAACCCGACCTGCCGCACGGCACCCACTCGGTCGCCGTCGAGCTGACGGGGGTCCGCGGCACGGTGCTCGTGAAGCCCACCTTCGACGACTGAGGCCTTGCCGCGGACGTCCCGTCGAGCCGACGGCGCGGGGTCGATTCGACCGGACATCACGCGAACGGCGCGCTCTGCCTCGCCCCGCGGCCGAAGCGTCTCCGAGCGCAGCGCGCGGGGGCCCACAAGCGAGGAGGGCCGCACGCCCGAGGGGCAGAACAAGCCGTCGCGCAGCGACACGAACCAGCCGTTCGCTGTGGAGGAAGAGAACCTCGGGTTTGCGAAACGTCACTTCACGTCGAGCAGCTCGACTTCGAAGATCAGCGTGGCGTTGGGTGGGATGATCCCGGGGTAGCCGCGCGAGCCGTAGGCAAGGTTGCCGGGAATGATCAGCTTGCGCTTGCCGCCGACCCTCATCCCGGCGACGCCCTCGTCCCACCCCTTGATCACACGCCCGCCGCCAAGCGGAAAGGCGAACGGCTGCTTGCCGACGCTGGAGTCGAACTTGGTGCCGTCCTCGAGCCAGCCGGTGTAGTGGACGACGGCGGTCTTTCCCTTGACCGCCTCGGTCCCGGTGCCGACCTTGAGGTCCACGTACTGGAGGCCCGAAGGCGTGGTGATCACCTTCTCATCCACCTTGCCGCCCTTCTCCTGCTGCGCGCCCCGCGCCGGGGACGCCAGGAACGCCATCAGGCCGGCGGCCACACCCCAGACCACCAGCGCCCGCACACCACCGAGATGCTCGCCCATCGTGTCGCTCCCTTCACGCACGGCTCCCTGGCGCCCGGCGCCGCGGCGTTCGCGAATGATACTGCAACCGGTTTGTCGCTTTACGAGCCCGCCGGCGCCGCCTCGGGCGGGCGCTTGCACGTCGAGATGCCCAGCAGCACGTAGAGGCCGCAGAACCTCGTCAGCCCGGTGGCCAGGGGCAGGAGGCCGATCAGTCCCCACCAACTCTTCAAGACGAGCCCGAGGGCGAGAATCACCACCCCGGCGACGATGCGGATCACCCGGTCCGTGCCACCCACGTTGGCCTTCATCCCATCCTCCTCTCCGCTCCGCCGGCCACGGCGACCGGCGACCCGACGCCCGTCCGCCGGCTCGGAGCGCCTCAGCTCAGACCGACCACGGGGACGGCTGCACCGTGGACCGCGGCCGCCCCGTCGGAGACGAGGAACGCGATCACCTCCGCGACGGCCGCGGGGGCGACCCACTTCGAGAAGTCGGCCTGGGGGACGTCCCGGCGGTTCTCCGGGGTGTCGAGCGTCCCGGGGAGGACGCAGTTGACGTTGATCCCGGATTCCCGCACCTCGGCGGCGAGGCTCTCCGTCAGGCGGAGCACCGCCGCCTTGGCCGCCGCATAGGCGGCCATGTTGGCCGCTCCGCCAAGCGCCGCGCGCGCCGCGACCGTGACGATCTTCCCGGAGCGCTGCGCCAGCATCGTCGGGATCACCGCCCGCAACGCCACCAGCGTCGTCCTCAGATTGAGGTCGAGCATCAGGTCCCAGGTCTCGAACGGCGTCTCGTGCACGCTCTGACCGGCCCGGAACCCTCCGACCGTGTGCACCAGGATGTCGAGTCGCCCGAAGCGTCCGAGGGCCTGCTGGATGATCGGGTCGAGGGCACCGGGGGCCATGAGGTCGACCCCGCCCGCCAGGAGCCGATCCGGGATCGCGTCGAACGCCTCACCGAGGCGCTGCGCGTCGCGGTCCACCAAGACCGCCTTCGCCCCGCGCCCGGAGAGGCACTCCACGACCGCGCGCCCCAGGTTGCCGGAGGCGCCGGTGACCATCGCCACCCGACCGGAGAGATCGCCCATCGTCCGCCCTCGCTCACCGGGCCCGCGACACCCGCTACCCGGCTCGCTCAGCATAGCAGCGCCGTCGGCGCCAGACAGCGTCGCGTTGCCCCTCCCCTTCCCCCTTGACTTGAACGCTGGAACGGGCCCATCGCGAGGACAAACGACCATTGCAGGCGACCGTCTCGAGACCGCTCGGGAGGAAGCAATGGGCGAGAAAGCCGCGAAGTGGATCTTCTGGGTCGGAACGCTCGTATCGTTGGCGCTCTTCCTCGCGCTCACCTTCGACACCAACCGGAGGTTCGCCGCGCTCACGCACGCCGACCGGCTGGATGATCGGGTGGTTGCGGGCAAGCGCTCGTTCGAGCGCCACAACTGCAACGACTGCCATACGATCCTCGGGTTCGGCGGCTACTACGCGCCGGACCTCACCCGTGCGTTCAACCGCATCGGTGAGGATGGAATCCGGCGGCGTTTGGAGCACCCGGAGGCGGCGTTGGCCGCCTCGTACCGGAAGATGCCCCAGCAGTACCTCTCCCAGGACGAGGTGGCGAACATCGCCGCCTACCTGGGTTGGGTCGGCGGCATCGACAACCACGACTGGCCGCCGCGGGACTCGGCCGCGCGCTGGAAGCGCTCGACCGACCGGCTGCTGGCGAGCGCCGCGCTGTCACCCGGCGCGGCACTGGTGGAGCAGGAGAGCTGCCTCTCCTGCCACACCCTTGGGGGCCGCGGGGAGAGCAAGGGGTCGCGCCTGGAGTGGATCGGGGCGCGCCGCGACGCCGCCTACATCGCAACCTACCTCGCCGATCCCGAGAAGGTCGCGCCGGGCGCGCAGATGCCGGCGTTCGACACCCTCTCACCGGGGCAGCGCGAGACGCTCGGTGAGTTCATCGTTTCGCTCGCCGCGGGCCAGGGGAGGTGACCGCCATGACCTTCAGGAGCCAAAGTGTGGCCTATCCCTACTTCGTGGTCGCCCTGCTGCTCTTCGCGCTGCAGATCCCGGTGGGGCTGTGGCTGGCGGTCAACTACTTTGTCACCATCCCACAGTCGGCGGTGGACGCCTTCCCGTTCGCCACCGCCCGCGCGATCCACACCAACCTGCTGGTTCTCTGGCTGCTCCTCGGCTTCATGGGGGCAACGTTATACCTCGTACCGGAGGAGACCGGAACGGAGCTGGCCTGGCCGAAGATGGCGATCGCGCAACTCGCCCTGCTTGCCGCCACGGGCGTCGCCGCGATCGTCGGCTTCCTCTTCGGGTGGACCCAGGGGCGTCCGCTCCTGGAGATCCCGCGACCGCTCGACATCCTGGTCGTGGTCGGCTCACTGATGTTCCTCGCCAACATCGCGGTCACGATGATCCGGGCCAAGCGGTGGACCGCCGTGCAGGGCTCGCTGCTCGGGGGACTCCTCTTCCTGGCCCTGATGTACCTGTTCGGCATCCCGTTCTACCGCAACCTGGCGGTGGACTGGTACTGCTGGTGGTGGGTGATCCACCTCTGGGTCGAGGGAGCGTTCGAGCTTATCGCGGCGGCGATGGTCGCGTTCATGCTCATCAAGCTCACCGGCGTCGATCGAAGGGTCATCGAGAAGTGGCTGTACGTCGAGCCGGGGCTGTCCCTGTTTACCGGGATCGCCGGCACCGGGCATCACTACTACTGGCTCGGGGCACCGAAGTACTGGCTCTGGATCGGCGGGTTCTTCTCCGCCCTCGAGCCGTTCCCCATCCTCCTCATGGTCTACGACGCCTGGAGGAGCGTGAAGGAACGCACGCAGCCGCTGCTGCCGCGGCTCACCTGGGTGTATCTGACCGGCATGGTCATCATCCACTTTGTCGGCGCGGGGATGTTCGGGTTCGCGCACACGCTGCCGATGATCAACTACTTCACCCACGGCAGCCAGGTGACCGTGTCGCACGGGCACCTCTCGTTCTACGGTGCATACGTGCTCCTCACCCTCACGTTCTTCTACTTCGCGATCCCCCGGCTCAAAGGCTTCCCGGGCAGATCGTACGAGGAGAGGACCGGTCACATCGGGTTCTGGCTCACCACCCTCGGGGTCGTGGGGATGACCCTGGCGTTCGCGGTCGCGGGCGTGCTGCAGACCTACCTGGAGCGGGCCCTGGGTCAGCCGCACATGGTCGCCCAGCAACCCATCCGATTCTGGATGCTCGTCGTCGCAGTCCACGGCCTCGTCGTCCTCGCGGGAGTGCTCCTCGTCGTCAGGCACCTCCTCACGCTGCGTCCCGCCAGGCTGGCGGAGGCCTGAGACCGGCCCGCGCCCCCGGGGCGCGGCGCCGGCGGCTGCGCCCTTGACGGGCCCCTCGTAGCGGGAGCAGGCTCGTTCCGGGGAGGCGCCCATGTCCGAGCCCTCGGTCCTGCGCCGGCGGTACTCCTGCCGCTCCTTCGCACCTGATCCCCTGCCCGACGGCGACCTCGCCTCCGTACTCGAGGCGGCGAGGTGGGCACCGTCGGCCGGGAACCTGCAACCGTGGCGCTTCGTGGTGGTGACCGCAAGAGCGCTTAGGCTGGAGTTGGCCGGTGCCGCGCACCAGGACTTCGTCGCCGAGGCGCCGGTGGTGATCGCGGTGTGCGCGGTGCCCGGGGAGTCGGCCGGCCGCTACGGCACGCGCGGTCGCTCGCTGTACTGCCTGCAAGACACCGCCGCCGCGACCCAGAACATCCTGCTGGCCGCCACCGAGCTCGGGCTCGGCAGCTGCTGGGTGGGCGCCTTCGAGGAGGACACCGTTTCCTCCGCCCTCGGCCTCCCGCCCGCGTGGCGGCCGGTCGCCCTCGTCCCCCTGGGCCGTGCTCGCGAGAAGGCCGCGGCCCGCACCCGGCGGTCGCTGGCCGACGCGGTGGTCTACCGGACAGCCTGAGGGGCGCGCTTCCCCACGCACGGGTGCTTTCGCAACGTCATGGGTGCGGCCCCGCGCGGCACCCCCAGGACGGTCAAGCCGACCACCGCCGGGGTGTCGCGGCCCAGGACGCCCGAGCCCGCCCTCCGAGACCATCGGGTCGGCGCCGGATCCCCGACGTTCGGCAATCGTCACTTCCCGAGCAGCTTCAGGACGCCGGTCGAGATCCAGGGGACATATGTGATGAGGAGCACGCCGAGGCCGAGGATGATCAGGAACGGCACGACGTGACGGTAGAGGCGGGTCATCGGGGTCTCGAACCGCGAGGCCGAGAGGAACAGGTTGAGGCCGATGGGTGGCAGCAGGAAGCCGAGCTCGAGGTTGGCGAGGAAGATCACTCCCAGGTGCACGGGGTCGACGCCGAACGCCAGGCCGAGCGGGACGACCAGTGGTGCGAGGACCACGATCGCGGAGTAGATCTCCAGCACGCTGCCGAGCACCAGGAGGAGGACGTTGAGGACCAGGAGGAAGACGACCTGGGAGTGGACGTGGGCCTTGACGAGCCCGAGGACCCGGTCGGGGATCTGCGCGTCCACCAGGTACGAGGTGAGTCCCATCGCGCTCGCCAGGAGGATCAACACCCCGCCCATCAGTGCCCCGCCCTTCAGCAGCACCCGCGGCAGGTCGCGAACGACGTGGATGTCGCGGGTGATCAGGCACTCGACGACGATGGCGTAGGCCGCGGCCGCCGCCGAGGCCTCCACCAGCGACGCCACGCCGCTGACGAACAGGCCGAGGACGACGATCGGGACCGAAAGCTCCCACTTCGCGTCCCACGTGGCCGCCCCCATCTCCCGCCAGGAGAACGGGGTCGTGGCGGTCGCCGCTCTCCGGCCGGTGAGAATCCCGTAGCCGGCCACCAGCACGACCAGGAGCAGGCCCGGCACCACGGCGGCGAGGTAGAGCTGGTCGGCCGGGGTGTTGGCCACCACGCTGTAGAGGATGACGGGAAGGCTCGGCGGGAACAGGAGACCGAGGCTGCCGGCCGCGGTGACGAGCCCGAGCGAGAAGCTCTCCGGGTAGCCGTCCTCGCGCAGGATCGGATAGACGAGGCCGCCGAGGGCGATGATCGTGATCCCCGAGCCGCCGGTGAAGCTGGTGAACAGGGCGCACACGCCGGCCACCAGCAGCGCCGTGCCGCCCGTCATCCAGCCGGAGAGTGCCCGGAAGAACCGCACCAGGCGGTCAGCGGCCCGCGACTCCGCCAGAACGTACCCGCAGGCCGTCAGCAGCGGGATCGCCGGCAGCGTGGGCGAGCCGATCAGGCGGTAGATCTCAGCCGGAGCGGCCGACACCGGCGTCCCGTTCGCGAAGAACAGGAGCATCGCCATGCCCGCCATCGCCACGAAGACGGGCGTGCCGAGGAGCACCGCCAGCACCAGCAGGCCAGCCAGCAGCCACACCCAGATTCCGGTCGGACGGAACGCCTGGCCCAGGGCGAACACCGCGAGCACCGCCGCGATGGCGAGCAGGCGACCCCGCAAGCGGGGCGACGCCAGCAGCGCGAAGCGCAGCGACATGAGGGCGAATGCGAGGGGCATCACGCATTCGCTCACCCAGACGGGGAGCCCGATGGGCAGCGGCCGCCCCAGGTGTCGGTCCGCCATCACCACCTGGTAGCTCCCGAACGCCAGGACCGCGGTCACCGCCGCCGCGGCCGCGTACGAGTACACCCTGACCACACGCCGGCGGCGGCTGCCCTCCGGGAAGAGTTCGACGGTCGAGAGCGTCAGGTGCTTGCCCTCGCGCACCGCCAGCAGCCCGCCCAGGAACGCGAGCCAGAGCGTGAGCTGCTGCAGGTACGACGCCCCGCCGGGGACGTGCAGGCCGCCGAGCGGGCGCCCGACGGTGTCGGCGAGCGGAAGCGCAATCGCCAGCAGGAACGCCGCGACGAGAGCTCCCTGCTCGACCCTCGCCGCCACGTCGCCCGCCCTCACGGGTTCGCCCGCCCCAACGTGCCCTTGCGGTACTCGTCCCGCAGCTTCAAGGCCTCGTCGAAGGCGGGAGCCGGCACGTACCTTCCCCGCAGCGTCGGGTATACCGCCTCCGCCGTGCGCCGCCAGGCCTCGGTCGCCGCGCCGTCGAGGCGGATCACCGTCAGGCCGCGCTTCTCCATCGCCTGGATGCCGTTCTCCTCCGATGCCCTGGTCTGCACGCGGGCCCTGGCACCCGCCTCCTCCGCCGCCTGCAGCAGCGCCGGCCGGACGTCGGCGGGGATCCTTTCCCAGGTCGCCTTCGACACGACGATGGCGCCGAGCAGCACCGCCCAGTTGACGTCCGTCATGTACTTCGCGCTGGTGTACCACTGCAGCAAGACGGCGGCCTGCGCGGTGGTGGGGAGGGCCGCCACGAGGCCGGTCTGCAGCGCGGTCGAGATCTCGGTGGAAGGGAGGGGCACCGGGTTGAAGCCGGCGGAACGCCAAAGCTCCACGGCGAGATCGTCACCGGCCCAGGTGAAGAGCTTGAGGGCCTTGAGGTCGTCCGGCACCCGCACCGGCGACTTGGTGAAGAAGTGGACCCAGCCGGCGTCCGCCCAGGCCAGGACGACCAGCCCTTTGTCGGCGTAGATCTTCTTGAGCTGCGGGGTCATCGCCTCGAGCACGGCGTTGAACTCCTTGTAGTCCCGGTACCCCATGGGGAGCTCGAGGGCATAGACGGACCGGTCGAGGTCCGCCAGGCCGACCGAGGTCAGCACGCCGGCCTCGAGGGTGCCGAGGCGCATCTTGCGCACAACGTCGCTATCGTCCCCCGCCACCCCGCCCGGGTAGAGTCGCAGCGTGACCCTGCCACCGGAGGCGGCCTGCCACTTCCGACCCATCTCCTGCAGTGTCGTGTACCAGTCGGATCCCTGCGGCACCAGAGTGGCCATCTTGACGACGACGTTCTGGGCGCTCGCGCCGCGGGCGGGGGCGAGACCCGCGAGCAGAGAGGCGGCCAGCAGGAGCCCGGAGCATCGGCGAACGTTTCGCACGGTCACGTCGTGTCCTCCACCGCTCACTCGATGAACAGCTCGTCGACACGCGCCAGCAGCCAGCGTGCGCGTTTCTGGGCGATCAGGTTGGCGAGGCGCTGGTCGGGCGCCCGCCCGGGGTCGATCGCCAACGCCTCGTCCAGCAGCTTCACGAACTCGGCCCGGTTCTGGGTGACCACCGACACCGTCTCGGCGAACGTCACGTACGGCGCCGCCCGCGTGCCGCCGGCCAGTGCCAGCGCCTCCTGCAGGTCGGCCCGCGCCCGCTCCACCGACCCCCCGGCCGCCGCCGGCCGGCCCCCGTCGTAGGCGATCAGGAAGTCGTAGAGAACGCCGCCGCCGTACCCCGGCTGGAGCTCGATGGCGCGATGAACCATCAGCCCGGTGAGCGGCAGGTCCGCGGTCAGATCGGCGTCCTGCTTGGCGAGCGAGATTTCGAGGGCCCAGGCCGCGGCGGTCCAGTAGAGCAGCGGCACTTCCGTCCTGGATCTCACGGCAGCAACCGCCCGCGCGCCGTCGGATCGCAGCGCGGACCGAAACCCGGGGTTGCCGACTTCCAGCCCGCGCAGGCCGTACTCCCGTGCCCGGCGATACAGCCTTCCGGCACGGGCACGCAGCGCGGTGGCACGGGCGAGATCGCTCGCTTCGACGTAGTCGGCGTCGGACTGCACGAACGCATAGGAGTACTCGGTGAAGCCGCTGCTGGCCGCCAGCAGCAGGTCCGTGTTCCTCGGGGCCTCCGCGATCAGGCTCTCGATGGTCTTGAGGGCGAACGGCGTCGCGTCCCGGACCAGCTCCGGGTCGTCGTCGCGGCCCCAGCCGGAGGCCTCGCCCGCCAGTGCGCTCCCCATGGCGTTGACGATGACGGTCTTCGGCGAGCACCCGGGGACGACGAGGGCGGCGGCCGAGAGCACCGCGAGGGTCGCAAGCCATGTCGTGCGCGTGGTCACCTTCGAGCTCCGGGTCCGCCCATCGTAGGTCAGGGAGGTTCCCCCTTTCAACCGTGCAGCACCGGGATCGCCGTGAGCACCGAGGCGATGACCGACGCGACCGTGGCCGCGAGACAGGCGAACGCCCCGACCACATGGTCCACCCGCTCCGGGCGCCACGGGTCGAGCCACACCGCCGCCGCGTAGCCGCCGGCGAACCCACCCAGGTGGGCCCAGTTGTCGATCCCCGGCATCAGAAAACCGAAGAGCCCGAGGACCAACGCGTAGCCCAGCGCCTGGCGGCCGACCGCGCTCGAGCCGCGCCGTCGGCCGTAGTGGACGATCGCCCCAAGCAGGCCGAAGATCGAGGCCGACGCGCCGATGGTGAAGCGCGCCCCACCGAGGAAGGACGGCAGGAAGAACAGGTAGTGCCCGACGACCGAGCTGAGAAGGAAGCCGCTCGCGCCGGCGAGCGTGTAGATGATGACCATGCGCGCCGGGCCGTAGGCCTCGGCCGTCTCCGGGGCGAGTTGGCGGACCCAGAGCATGTTGAAGAGGATGTGGAGGAGCCCGCCGTGCAGCCATGCGGCGGAGAGCACCGTCCACCAGCGCCCGAGCCCGAACACGGGGACCTCCCCGCTCGCCCCGAGCAGGAACAGGCTCCTGGTGCTGGGCGAAAGCAGCGAGAAGATCCCTCCCCGGCCGATCTCCGAGGGATCGATCAGGAGCGAGACCGCGTACAGCACGACGCAACCGCCGATCACCGCCGACGTGAAGCCGAAGTCCTGGCCGAGCCTGCGGAACAGCGGCGTGAGCCCCCACATCCCCGGCCGAGGCCTGCCGCAGTAGGGACACTTCTCCTGGTTGACCCCCACGAGCTTCCCGCACGTCGGGCACACGACGGAGCCCGTTCGCTGGCGCCTGAGCATCGCCGGGCTCACCGCTTCCCCGGCGCCGGAGACGGCTGAACGAACCCCGGGCGGGCGCGCAGGTACTGGTCGGGCCAGGGCGCCTCGGCGCCGAGTGCCTGCGCCGCGTGGAGCGGCCAGTAGGGATCGCGCAGCATCTCCCTGGCCATGAACACCACGTCCGCCTGGCCCGTCGCGACGATCTGCTCCGCCTGCTCGGGGCGCGTGATCATGCCCACCGCGCCGGTGGCGATCCCCGCCTCGCGACGGACGGTCGCGGCGAACGGCGTCTGGTACCCGGGGCCGAAGGGGATGCGGGCGTGCGCCGCCGTTCCGCCGCTGGAGCAATCCACGAGGTCCACCCCGACCTCCTTGAACCGCCTGGCGAGTTCCACGGTGTCGGCCAGACCCCACCCCCCCTCCACCCAGTCGGTGGCCGAGACGCGAACGAACAGGGGAAGCTCCGCGGGCGAGGCCGCCCGCACGTCGCGCGCCACCTCGAGGGGAAAGCGCATCCGGCTCTCGCGCTCGCCCCCGTACCGGTCGCTGCGCCGGTTGGCCAGCGGCGAGAGGAACTCGTGCAGCAGGTAGCCGTGGGCCATGTGCAGCTCGATCACCGCGAACCCCGCATCCGCCGCCAGCCGCGCGGCGGCCACGAACTGGCCGCGCACCGCCTCGAGGTCGGCGGCGGTCATCTCGCGCGGGACCGAGTAGCCTTCGGCGAAGGCCACCGCGCTGGGCGCGAGCGGCAGCCAGCCTCCCTCGCTCGCTCCCAGCGGCCCGCCCCCCGCCCAGGGAACACCGGTCGAGGCCTTGCGTCCGGCGTGCGCAAGCTGGATGCCGGGGACGGCCCCACGCTCCTTGATGAAAGCGGTGATCGGTCGGAACGCGCGGGCGTGCTCGGCGGACCACAGCCCGGAGTCGGCCGGCGAGATGCGTCCCTCCGGCGAGACCGCCGTGGCCTCGACCATCACCAGCGCGGCACCCCCGACCGCACGGCTCCCGAGGTGCACGAGATGCCAGTCCGTCGGCATCCCGTCGCGACTCGAGTACTGACACATGGGCGAAACGAACACCCGGTTCCGGAACGTCACCCCGCGCAACGTCAGGGGCGAGAACAGCACGCTCATGCGACCTCCGCTCTACCCGGGAGCGGCGCCCGCTCTGCCGGCGCCGCACCAGTCAAGCCAAACGCGCCGCCGCCGTTCCCGCTTCCCCGCTACCCGAGCACCCGGGTGTCGTCGTGGGGCAGGCTGCCGCCGTGGGCCCGCAGGTACACGAACGGCGTCTCGTAGACGAAGTTCGAGACCCGCGAGGTGTAGATGTCCGCGTACCTTTCGACCTGCCGGGCAAGGTGACTCTTGTCGTTGCCGGCGCGCAGCAGCAGCCCCCACCGCCGGTTGAGGATCTCCCCGCTCCGCCTGGCGATCGGCGCGACGCGTTCGTCGAGCGCCACCAGGCGCGCGCGCACCTCGGTCATCGTGTCGCGCAGCTTCTGCGGCGAGGCATCGGACCGGGGGCCGTATCCCCCCAGGCGCCTCTGCAGCTGGAGGCGCGCCTGCGAGTAGGAGAACTCCAGCCGGACCTTCTCCTCCATCATGCGCTCCAGCTCGGCCTGCTCCGACTGGAACCCCTCCAGCGCGGCCAGCTCGGCCTCCAGCTCCCGCAGGACCAGGGCGGTCCTCCACCGCATGACCGCCTTGGACACGTGGACGTCCACGAAGATGTGGTCGCCGACGTAGAGGATCTCCTCGCCCGACACCCCGAGGTACTCCTGCACCTGCGCCGCGTCGCCACCGACGTAGGTCCCCGGCTTGCTGATGCCTCCCGGACAGGGCCGCAGGAGGCCGTCGTCGGTGGCCACCTCGAACACCGGCATCCGCTGGGTGAAGAAATCGGGCTTGCGGGCGGAGAGGACGATGACCTCGAAGAGATCCCGCCAGCCCACGCCGGTTGGCAGGAAGGGGTCGAGGGCGTGGGACATCATGCGTCCGGTGTAGCCCCAGTCCGAGTTCGTGATCAGGAGCAACTTCTTGCCGGCCTCACGCTGGTCGAGGAGTGCGAGCGCCAGATCGGGGTCGCGCTCCACGTAACGGTCCGGGTCGGCGGCGATGTCGGATTTCAGCTCTCCCTCCAGGTGTGCCTCGTCGATCCCCCTGCGCACCCGGCGGTAGAGATCCGCGTAGCCGAGCGCGCCCGCTACCTCCCGCTCGTCCAGGCGGTCGACCAGCTGCGCGAACATGCAGGCCTCGGAGAGCGAGAACAGCGTGTTGAGGAACACGTAGCGGTCTTCTCCAAGGTCGACGAGCGTCCGCCCGTAGACCTCCCGCTGCCGGTCGAACTCGAGCAGCCGCGTGCCGTGGCTCGCGCGCGTCACGTACCCGAAGCGGTTCGCCTTGACCAGGTTGCCGAGCTCGGTGTCGATGATCAGCCCGCGGGTTACCAGGTCGGGGTCGAACTCGAGATCGGCCGCCGGCAGCCCGGCGTCGGCGAGCTTGGCCCGCAGGTGCTCGTAGGCGCGGCGCTCCCAGGGCTCGACGCGGTAGTGGACCAGCGTGTAGTCCATGTCGTAGCCGACGGCGCGCACCGAGCGGAGGTTGAGGGTGCGGTTGCAGTAGATCCGGCGTCCCGGCGGGGGGTACTCCACAGTCGCTGGCAGAGTTTCCATCTGGCGACCCTTCCTTGGACGGGGCGGCGCGCCGGCGGCGCGTCTCACGCCCCGGAACCCGCGTCCTTCCCGTCGAGGAGACCGCGAAGGCGCTGCTGGCCGTCGTCCGCGAACGACAGGATCCTGCCGCCGAAGCCCTCGATGTGCTCGCGCGCGCGGTCCGTGTGCCGGGCCACCTCGACCTCGCCGGCGATCGGCGGCGCCTGGCCCGGCAGGATGAGCTTGAAGTGCAGGCGGGAGCCGACCGGGAACTCGCACCCACCCCTGACCAGCATGCCGGTCGTGGAGAGGTTCTCGGTGACCGTCAGCAGGCGTTTCGCGCCCTGCTCGACCCAGAGCTCGAACTGGACCACGGTGCGGAGACTGTGGCGAGGCGCCACGCCCACCAGGTCCGCCACCGCGTCCAGCAGCCTGTCGCCGCCGGCGTCCGGGCTCACCACGCGGTTGACCCCCTTGCGCAGAAAGCCGCCGACCTCGGTGAGCGCCTCGGGCTCGACGATGACGAGCAGACCCGACTCCCGGCAGGGGGACTCCGCACCACGCACGGCCTGCACGAGGTCCTCCAGACGCAGTCCCTCCATCGGGTAGTGGACGATGATGAGGTCGAAGCGGGTGCCCTGCAGCAGTTCCAGGGCGCCCTCCGCCCCCGCCAGCCGCGAGACCTGGAAGTCCAGGCGACGCAGCACCGGGATCACCTGACGCAGCGGAGGCGTCTCGATGCCGAGGATCAGTAGCTCTTGCACCCCGTCGCCCATCGGACGGGCGGAATCATACGCCGAGTTGAGACGCCGGTGCCAGGAGGGCCGCCCCGCCGGCGCAGTCGAGGAGCCGGAGCCGCGGCGCCCCGGCTGCCCGCGCGATACTGTGGTAACGTGAAGAGCGGCATGCTATTGCCAAATCTCAGGTGGGCGGCGCGCGCACTGCCGCCTCTCGCGCTCGCAACGGCGGTTCTCTCGGCCTCCCCGGGTGAGCCCGCGCGCCGTGAGATCACCGTCGGCATCGACCGCGATTTCGCCCCCTACGAGTACCTCGACGAGAACGGCGCGCCCGCGGGCTTCGCCGTGGACCTCATGCGCGAGGTGGCGCGCGAGGCCGGCCTCGAGCCACGCTTCGTCGCCGGCACCGGTGACGAGCTTCGTCGGGCGCTCGCCGCGGGCGACCTGCAAGCGCTCGGCGGTGCGGTGCGATCGGAGGAGGAGCTGGGCTCCCTCCCCTTCGCCATCCCCTATCAGCACGTGGAGTACGGCGTCTTCACGCGGAAGGGGACGCCGCCGGTCGCGTTTCTCCACGACCTCGCCGGGCGCGAGGTCATGGTCCGTCGCGGCGGCAACATGGAGGGGATCCTCCGGGGCCGCGCGGTCCCGTTCACGCTCGTCCCCGTCGAGTCCGCCGCGGCGGCGCTGCGCTCGGTGGCCTCGGGCAGCAAGGATTTCGCGCTGCTCGCCCGACCCGTCGGCCTCCTCACGGTAGGGGCCCTGAGGCTCTCCAACATCGCCGCCTCCGGGCCCCCGCTCGTCTCCCGCAGCCTGTGCATCGAGGTGGGGCCTGGGCAGGACGAGTTGCATGCCCGCCTGGCGCGGGGGCTGGACGCAGTCAGGGCGTCCGGGGAGTTCGCCCGTCTGCAGAAGCAGTGGTTCGCGCTCCTCACCCCGCCCCGCTCGACCGTCATCTGGGTGTTCCGCCACGCGGCGATCCTCCTCGTGCCGCTGCTGACGCTCGCGGTCGGGTTCGCCACCTGGTCGTGGGCACTCTCGCGGCGCGTCGAGAAACACACCCGGGCGTTGCGCGAGGAGCTGGCCGAACGGCAGCGGGTCGAGGGGGCGCTGCGGGAGAGCGAGTCACGCTTCCGCGCCCTCGCCGACATCGTGCCCTTCGGCATCATGATCTTCCAGGGCGACGATCTCGCCTACGCCAACCGGGCGAGCGAGACCATCTTCGGCTACACGTTCGCGGAGCTGCGGGAGATATCTCCCTGGCACCTCCTCGAGGCGGGGGCCGGCGAGCGGATGCGGGCCAAGCTCACCCGGAAGATGGAGTCGGGCGAGAGCAACCCCGAGACGTTCGAGCTGCGGGTCGCCAGCAAGAGCGGGGGTCAGCGCTGGATCGAGTGGTCGGTCGCGGCCATCGCGTTCGAGGGCGAGCCGGCGGTGGTCGCTGCGGTGTCGGACAACACGGACCGCCGGCGCAGCCAGGAGATCCAGGCGGCGATCTACGAGATCTCGGAGGCCGCGCACACCGCCGAGAGCCCCGCCGAGCTGTTCGCCGCGATTCACCGCATCGTCGGCCGGCTGATGGCGGCCACCAACTTCTACATCGCCCTCCACGACCCCGAGACGGCGACCCTCTCGTTCCCCTATTTCGTCGACGAGGTCGACACCAAGCCCGAGGCGCCGCAGCCGTTCGGCAAGGGACTGACGGAGTACGTGCTGCGCAGCGGGACGCCGCTCCTCGCCACGCCGGCGGTCTTCGACGACCTCTGCCGCAAGGGCGAGGTCGAGTCGGTCGGGGCGCCATCGCTCGACTGGGTCGGCGTGCCCCTCAGGGTGAAGGACACGACGATCGGCGTCCTCGCCGTGCAGAGCTACTCGGGCACCGTGCGCTACGGCGACGCGGAGCGCGACATCCTGAGCTACGTCTCGATGCAGGTCGCGCAGGCGATCGAGCGGAAGCGTGCCGAGCAGGCACTGCGCGAGAGCCAGCGCAAGCTCATCACCCTGACCAGAAACCTCCCGGGAATGGCGTACCGGTGCGCCTACGACGAAAACTGGACGATGGAGTTCGTCAGCGACGGTTGCTTCCCCCTCACCGGCTATCACCCGGCCGACCTGGTCGGCAACCGAACGGTGGGCTGGGAACAACTCATCCACCCCGACGACCGTCAGCCCATTCGTCGCGAGGTGAACGAGGCACTCGCCTACCGGCGCGCGTTCGAGTTCACCTATCGCATCCGCACCGCGACGGCCGGCCAGAAGTGGGTCTGGGAGCGCGGCGCGGGCGTCTTCTCGCCGGACGGCCGCCTTCTCGCCCTCGAGGGATTCATCGCCGACATCTCCGAGCGCCGGAAGGCGGAGGAGGCCCTCCGCCAGAGCGAGGAGCGGTACCGGCTCGCGCTCCAGGCGA
>Ga0316628_100001798_pt1 | contig 15431 bp, 9 predicted proteins | sample OWC_Aug_M2_C1_D5_FD_207648 | JGI IMG/M metagenome (GOLD analysis project Ga0316628, IMG submission 207648) | Wetland soil microbial communities from Old Woman Creek delta, Ohio, United States - OWC_Aug_M2_C1_D5_C | ecosystem: Environmental > Terrestrial > Soil > Wetlands | place: USA: Ohio... | reverse complement strand
ATCGTCGCTTCGCCGCCGAGGACGAGGTCCTTCTGGCGGTCATCAAGCGGCGAATCGGGGGGGACGGGGTCGTTCAGATAGTGCTCCCCCGCCGGCTGGCACAAGTCGATGTAATAGCCGCTGGAAAGGATCCCCTGATATCCTTTCCCGGCGGCGTCGGCCAGGGCTTTCGTGCCGCGCCAGGACTGGATGACGATATCGGCCGGAAGCCCCGGCTGGAGGATCTCGTCCCAGCCGACCATCTTCTTGCCGTGCTTGGTCAGTATCTTGAGAAGGCGATTGTTGAAATAGGCCTGCAAGGCGGCATTGTCGGCGAGGCCGCTCTTTTTCATGAAGATCTGGATGTCCGGATTGGCCTTCCAATGGTGTTCTTCGACCTCGTCGCCGCCGATGTGCAGGTATGGATCGGGGAAGAGAGCGCTCATCTCCTTAAAGAAGGCATCTAAAAAGCGATAGACCCGTTCGTCGGCCGGATTGAAGGCCGGCGCGAAGACGCCGAACTTCCTCTCGATGCGATAGGAGCCCGGCGCGCTCGAGAACTCGGGATAGGCGACGAGCCAGCTGGTCGAATGTCCGGGGACGTCGAACTCGGGCATGACCCGGATGCCGCGCGCGGCCGCGTAGTCGATGATCTCGCGGATCTGAACCTGGGTGTAGAACATCCCGTCCGAGCCGAGTTGGTGGAGCCTGGGGAAGACCTTGGATTCGATGCGGAAGCCTTGGTCCTCGGTCAGATGCCAGTGGAGAACGTTCATCTTGACCGCAGCCATGCCATCGAGGTTCCTCTTGATGACGTCAACGGGATGGAAGTGGCGGCCGGCGTCGATGAGAAGCCCGCGCCAGGTGAAGCGAGGCTTGTCCGAGATGTCGACGAAGGGAAAATAGTAACCGGCTTCGTCCGCGCTGAGGAGCTGGAGCAGGGTCTCGAGCCCTCGCAGGACCCCGATATCGGTCTTCGCCCTCAGGTCCACCCCGGCCGCGCCCACAGACAGGGTATAGGATTCGTCCTCGTCGAGGACGAGCTTGCCGGCTTTTTCATAAGCGTAACGGATGCCACATTCCCCGGACCCATCCTGGGCGGCCAGGAAGTCCTGCTTGATGAATAGCCCCGTCCGGCCCGCCAGCCGGGACATGAAACGGGCCGCCGCCATGAAGGCCCGGCTCGAAGCCGGCGCCGGTCCGCCGATGACGAGGCCTTCGCCGATGGGGAATCGGCCGGCCCGGACGGTCACGCTCTCGGGGACGGGCAGGAGCTTCAGGACGACATCGGCGGGTCGGGCCGAGGCGTCGGCCGGACGCGTCCCGAGGCCGACCCCGAAGCCCAAAGCCATCAGGGTGAGAAGAACGCGGAACTGCGGCTTCGCGGTGCAGATCATGATGATTCCTCCATCCCAGGGACTCAGCAGTCCCCTTATAGCATAGAGGATAGCCGCGGAAAAGAGCCGCCGGGAATGGTCAGTCCTCGGTCTTCTCGACGACGATGGTCAGATTCGAGGCGAGAGCGGCGACGGCCCCGACGGCGGCCAGGATCGGCGCGACGATGGCGCCGACGACGCCGACCGTGAGCGGGATCTCCATGAACGTCTTGCCGTGTTCGTCCTTGAGTATGATCCGCCTGACGTTGCCTTGGTGGATGATCTCCTTGACCTTGTTGAGGATCTCCCCGCCGTTCAGACGAAATTCCTCATACCTCGTCTTCCCTTCCTTTTTTTCTTCGGACATATTCGCCCTCCGCTCTGAGATCGTCAGCGCCACCGGCCCGGGAGCCGGAAAGGCGCGTTCTATGGCCAATACGTTATATCTCCGGAAAAAGTTTCTTCAGGACATCGAGCGATTCCGGAAAAAGGTCGCCAGGGCCGATCGAACGCCACTCCGCGTAGGTGAAGCGCCACTCTCCCCGGCCGCTCTTCCGGAGCTCGAGGCGGAAGCGATAAAACTCGCCGGTGTAGCGGATGAGCCTGCGCAGGACTTCGGCCGCCCCGTGCGATAGGGAAAATTCGCACTCGACGGAAGCCCGTCCATCCGGCCCAATCGTTCCGACGCGGGCGGCCAGGAGATGGACGACCACCGCCCGAAACCTGTCCAGGTAATCCTCGATGAGCCGGGCCGTCCCCTCCTGGTCCCGGCCTTCGAAGTCCGAATAGTCCGGCGCGAAGAATTCCATCAGGGCGTCGACGTCCCTTTTTTCGGCCCTGGCCGCGGACTCCTTGAGAAGCTCCTTGATGCGGGTCTCGTCGGAGGGCGACCCGCACGCCGCGGCCAGAAGGCAGGCGGCGGCGAGCGCCGGGGCCAGGCCGAGGCGAGCCGCCCGACAACGCATCAACCGGCGCCTCCTCCTCCCCCGCCTCCTCCTCCCCCGCCTCCCCCGCTGAATCCGCCGCCTCCGCCCGAGGAATAATGGGCGGCTGACGCGCTGGCTTGGTGAATGGCCGTAGCCGTATGCCCGATGCTGTTGATCACGCCTTGAAGACCGCCTCCGGCCAAGAATTGCGCCTGGCTGAACCCGGCGTACCAAACGGGCACAACGGCCCGCTCGTCCTGGAGAATGATCGGCAGCATCTTCAAGATCTTCTTGGCCTTCCCGAAGAGGATGCCGAAAACGAGGTAGTGCTCCCAGAGCTTGTAAGCCTCCGGCGGGATCTCCTTGAAGTCGGAGAAGTCATCGAGGAAGCGCTCGAGGCCCTTCCAGGCCTCGTTCTCGCGGGCCCAGCTCATCGTCCTCCGCTTGAGGGTCGGAATGAGGGACAGGGAAAGGATGAAGAGGACCGGGCTCACGGTCAGGACGGCCAGCGGCAGGGAGCCGGCATAAAAGCGATTCCTGGCTTTAAGGCCCTCGGGTTCGAGGAAGCCAAGAGGTTTCGCTTCGTCGTGGATGCCTTTCGTCCACTTCTTGTACCAGGATAGGAACTTCTGCGGCTTCTTCTTCATGAATTTCTGCAGTTCGTCGACGGTGAAGGACGATCCCTTGTCCGTGCCTGCCGTGGCCGCCTCCTCGAAGAGGAACGACAGGAACGATCTCTCGAAGGGCCGCATGTCAGAGGCCTGGCCGAGGTCCTTCTTAAGGGTCACCTTCGTCTCGACGGCCTCCTTGGAACCGAACAGCCCCCGCTTGGAGACGTTTAGGTCCTCCATCTCCATGACGCCCCGCCGGGCCAGATCGAAGAGCGTCGCCGTGAACGCCGCGGGGGTCACGGTCCGCCCCTCGCGCATCAGCGTTTGGACCAGGGCGGGCGGTGTTTCGGAGGGAAGCTCCCGGATGTATTCGGCCAGGCCTTCGAAACGATGATCCTTGCCCACCGCCGACCAGACCCGAAAGTACAGCATGAGCCAAAGAAGCGGACCGACGAATTGCCACGTCCCCCAGACGCTCAGGAGCTTCAGGAACTTCCCTCTGTTCTCGGCCGACCTCTGCCTGCGGCGTTCCTGACCGGCCTGGGCCTGGCGGACACGCCCGATCGTATCCCGGACATAGCCCTCTTCCTCAGCCTTGATGGAGGCGCGTGCGAGCCGGTCCGAAGGGACGCCGGAGACAAGCCCGGCCGGCCAGACGACGCGGACCTCGAAGAATTGGCGCGAGGCGAGCTCGGGCGTCGAGAACCGGGCCGTCCGCTCATCGACGACCTCGGCCCATCCGGCGAGAGGACCATGGCCCCAGACGAGCAGGTCATCCTTCGATGGCACAGGGTCCGGAAGCACGACCGTCGTCCGGACGTTGCGTGCCGGCTTGTCCCACCCGTCCCCGATCGCCTGCCAGTAGAGCTCGCTCACGTCGGCGTAGCTGGTGATACCCCCCGAGACACGGTAATGGATGTGGAACGTCCGGCTCTCGTCCCGCGCCGAATAGAACCATCTGGCCGTCAAGGCGCCGCCATTCTCGTCGAGCTCCGTTCTCAGCGCCTGTCCCTGCTCGTCCGTGACGATGACGTCCGAGACCGCGACGTCCCGCCGGACGCCGAGCGGCACGATGCGCCGGGGGATGATGACGTAGGCGAAGCTGAACCTGCCCTGGAATTCGAACGTCCTGTATTCGTCCACGAGGAACGAGCCGTTCCGCTCGACCGCGATCTCGATCCGGACCTCCGGGAAATAGTAATCCTTGTCCGCGGCGCCGGCGGACGCCGCGAGGACGAGCAGGCACACGACGGCGCGGAACGCTCTGGACATGAAGCCTCCTTTCCGGGATCCAGCTTCTTTTTAGCTTAGGACGTTGAGAAATGCAAGGCCGGGGGGGATCAGGCCGCGGAGCCGTTCTTCCCCCCGAAGATGTGGTCCATCAAGATGAATTCGGCGGCCGGGTCCAGGCCGGCGAATTGGAGCCCGACCTCGAGGACCTCGCCGGCGTAGAGCTCGCGGACCCAGCGGACGTCAGCGACCGCCTTGATGCGCTTCCGGGACCGGCTCAGCGTCAGGTCCAGGCGGACACGATCGCCGGGCACGACCGGGGCCGCGGTCATGATGCGGACGCCACCCATGGAGATGTCCCGGGTCAGGGAATAATAGACGGTCGGCAGGCCCGGCCGGACCTCGCCCGTGATGAGGGAAACGATGACCTTGTTCTCTTCGACGATGCGGATATCGCGGCGCCTGTCCTTCATGAACGCGTTCCCAGGGGACGATGGGCCTCTGCCCTCTCGGAGGCCGGTCTCAGGATAACCATTTCCCGCTCGAAAATCAACGTCCTCTCCCGGGTACGGACCTATCCGCTCCTTCCCGTGTGATTTTAGTCGGCGCGCGGCCGCCGAGGATGAACTTTGACATTTGCCGCGGCCGGACGTAGCATGAGGAAAAATCCGCTCGACGAGGAGGGATCCCATGGCCGAACGGACACTCCCCGGGCTCTTCGAAGAGAGCGTCAAGACCTACCCGAGAAACGTCCTGATCTGGGAGAAGAGCGGCTCGCGCTACGAGCCCACGACCTATGCCGAGATGCGGACGCTCGTCCACCGCTTCGCGGCCGGCCTCATGAGCCTGGGCCTCCGCCGCGGCGATCGGGCCGCCCTCATCTCCGAGGGCCGGCGGGACTGGGTCATGAGCGAGCTCGGCATCCTCTTCGCCGGGGCCATCAACGTGCCCATATCGGTCAAGGTCGAGGAGCTCGGTGACCTCAAATTCCGTCTGGGCCACTCCGGATGCCGCCTGGCCGTCGTCTCGAGGTCCCAGCTCGGCAAGATCCGCCAGGTCCGCAAAGACCTGCCCGAGCTCGTTAGGACCGTGGTTCTGGACGAGGTCGACGCCCTTGCCGCGGACGAGGTATCCGCTGTCGAGGTCCTGCGGCGGGGCGAGGAATTCTTGAAGACCCGCCAACCCGAATTCGAGGCCGCCCACAAGTCCGTCCGGGAAAGCGATTACGCCAATATCTGCTATACGTCGGGGACGACGGCCGACCCCAAGGGCATCATCCTCACCCACCGGAATTACACGGCTAACATCGAGCAGTCGCGGGGCCTCGTCGACTGCCCCGAGCACTACGTCTCCCTGCTCATCCTGCCCTGGGACCACGCGTTCGCTCACACCTGCGGCATCTACGCCCTGATGAAGAGCGGGGCCGCGCTGGCCTCGGTCGAACTCGGCCGGACGCCCATGGAGACCCTGCGCAACATCCCCCAGAATATCAAGGAGACCCGCCCTCACATCCTCCTGAGCGTCCCGGCCTTGGCCAAGAATTTCCGGAAGAGCATCGAGCGGGGCGTGCGGGACAAGGGGCCCAAGGTCGAAGCCCTCTTCAACAAGGCCATGAGGCTGACCATGGAGTACAATGCGGAAGGATGGAACAAAGGCCGCGGCCTGAAGGGGCTGAAGAAGCCCCTCTGCACCCTTTATGACAAGCTCATCTTCAGCAAGATCCGGGAGAATTTCGGCGGCCGGCTCGAGTTCTTCGTCGGCGGCGGGGCCCTGCTCGACATCGAGCTCCAACGGTTCTTCTACGCCCTGGGCATCCCCATGTTCCAGGGCTACGGCCTGACCGAGGCCGCGCCCGTGATCTCGGCCAACGACCTCAAGCACCACAAGCTCGGCTCGTCCGGCCGGATCGCGCCGGGCCTCGAGCTACGGATCTGCGACGACGAGGGCGGTGACCTCCCCTGCGGCCGGACCGGAGAGATCGTCGTCCGCGGCGAGAACGTCATGGCCGGCTACTGGAAGAACGACAAGGCGACGGCCGAGGCCATCCGCGGCGGCTGGCTCTACACGGGAGACCTGGGCTACCTCGACGCCGACGGCTTCCTCTACGTCCTGGGCCGGGTGAAGAGCCTGCTCATCGCGAACGACGGCGAGAAATACAGTCCCGAGGTCATCGAGGAGGCCATCACCGACTCGTCGCCCCACATCGAGCAGATCATGCTCTACAACAGCCAATCGCCCTTCACGGTCGCCCTGGTCGTGCCCAACAAGGAGGCCCTGCTGCGCTGGCTCAAGGACAGGAACCTCAGTCCCCGGACGCCGGAAGGCCAGGAGGCCGCCCTGCGCCTCATCGACGGCGAGATCGGCGCATTCCGTGAGGGCGGCAAGCACGCCGGCATGTTCCCCGCCCGCTGGCTGCCCGCGGCCGTGGCCGTCCTGGGCGAAGGGTTTACCGAACAGAACCATCTCCTCAACTCCACACTGAAGATGGTTCGCGGCCGGATCGTCGAATACTACGGGACGCGTCTCGAGCATCTCTTCACGGCGGAGGCCAAGGACATCGCCCATCCCCAGAACCGGACGATCATCAGCCACATCGGCGAGACGCCCTGACAAATTGACAATCCGCCGGCGTTTAAGGTATGTAGAGGCCTCAATAAAGGAGTTCCGATGAGCGTCAAATTCCGTCTCGGCGTCATGATGTTCCTCCAATATGCCATCTGGGGCTCCTGGGCCCCCGTCCTTTCGGCCTATCTCCAGAACAACCTCGGATTCACGGGCGTCCAGCTGGGCATCATCTTCAGCCTCCTGCCCCTGGCGACGATCATCTCCCCCTTTGTCGGCGGCCAGTTCGCCGACCGCTGGTTCCCGACCCAGAAGGTCATCGCCGGGCTCCAGCTCGTCGGCGGCGTCATCCTCATCCTCATCGCCAACATCAGGGACTTTGGCCCGATGATGTGGCTCATGCTCCTCTACTGCCTCGTCTACGCCCCGACGCTGGCCCTGACCAACTCCATCGCCTTCGTCAACCTCCAGAGCTCCGAGAAAGAGTTCGGAGCCATCCGCGTCTGGGGGACGATTGGCTGGATCGCGGCCGGCTGGGCCCTGACGGGCTGGCGCCTTCTGGCCAAGTCCCCGGACGGCATCGCCATGACCGGCGACGTCCTCCTCCTCGCCGGCGTCTTCTCGCTCGTCATGGGCCTGTTCTCTTTCTTCCTGCCCCACACGCCTCCCAAGAAGGAAGGGGCCAAGCCCTGGGCCTTCCTCGAAGCCCTAAAGATGTTCAAGGACAAGAACTTCCTCATCTTCGCCGTCATCTCCTTCGTCGTCGCCACGGAACTTCAGTTCTATTACGTCCTGACCTCGCCCTTCTTGACCTCGGACAAGATCGGCGTCAGCCAGAAATCCATCGGGGCCGTCATGTCGATCGCCCAATTCGCCGAGATCTTCGTCATGGCCTTCATGCTTTCCTGGGCCCTGAAGAAATTCGGAATGCGCCGGACCCTGACCCTGGGCATCCTGGCCTGGCCCATCCGCTACATCATCTTCGTCATCGGCCAGCCGTCCTGGCTCGTCATCGCCTCGCTCGCCCTCCACGGCTTCTGCTACGTCTTCTTCTTCACGGCGGCCTACATCTACGTCGATACCATCGCCCCCAAGGACATCCGGCACTCGGCGCAAGGGCTGATCGCGACGATCATCCTCGGCTTCGGCAACTTCGTCGGCAGCCTCTTCTGCGGCTGGATCCAGAACCTGTTCACGACGACGACCGTCGACGCGGCCGGCGGGGCCGTCAAGGCCATCAACTGGCAGGGGACGTTCCTCGTCCCCACGGCCCTGACCCTCCTCTGCCTCATCGTCTTCCTCGCCTTCTTCCGGGAGAAGAAAGCCGCGGGACCCGAGCCGGCTGTCTGAGCAAGAAAATGGGGACCGTCCCCGGAGAGGACCGTCCCTCTTGGAGGTTGACCAGATGGCCAAGAAGCGAGCGCCGCTCGGCGTCGGCATCATCGGCGGCGGGTTCATCGCCCGATTCCATATCAGGTCCTGGGTAGGCGTCCGCGACGCCGATATCCTGGGCGTCTTCGACCCGGACACAAAACGGGCCCGCGAGGCCTGCGCCATGGTCAAGTCGCTCGGCGTCGGCGAGGCCAGGCCGTTCGCCTCGATCACGGACATGGCCGCCGACGCGCGCATCGGGGCCCTTTGGATCTGCGCCCCCAACTACACCCGGGGCGAGGTCATGGAGGAGATCAGCGAGGCCGTCATCAAGGGGAAGGCGGAGCTCGTCGGCGTCGCCTGCGAGAAGCCGCTCGGCCGCAACGTCCACGAGGCCCGGAAGATGCTCGAGCTGGCCCGGAAGTCCCGGCTCCTCGACGGCTACCTCGAAAACCAGGTCTTCTCCCCGGCCGTCGTCCGGGGCAAGGAGATCGTCTGGGCCCGAGCCGCGGCCCTGTCCGGTCCTCCCTACCTGGCCCGGGCGGCCGAGGAGCACAGCGGCCCGCACACGCCCTGGTTCTGGGAAGGTACGCTCCAGGGCGGCGGCGTCCTCAACGACATGATGTGCCACTCGGTCGAGGAGGCCCGGTTCATGCTGACCCCGCCCGGCGCCCGGCGCGACGTCCTGACCCCGGTGAGCGTCACCGCGTACACGAACTGCCTCAAGTGGCAGGAGCCCCGGTACGCCGCCATCCTAGCTAAGAGGAGCGGCGGCAAGACCGACTATCTCAAGCGGCCGGCCGAGGACTTCGCCCGCTCGCTCATCGAATACAAGGACAAGAACGGCAGGATCCTCGTCGTCGAAACAACCACGAGCTGGTGTTACGTCGGGGCGGGACTGCGCCTGAGCATGGAGCTCCTCGGCCCCGAATATGCCCTTCAGATCAACACGCTCGACGCCGGCCTCAAGGTTTTCTTCAGCCGCGAGGTCAGGGGCAAGGCCGGCGAGGACCTCGTCGAGAAGCAGAACGCCGAGATCGGGCTCATGCCCGTCGTCGCCGACGAAGCCGGCGAATACGGCTATGTCGCCGAGAACCGGCACATGGTCCAGTCGTTCATGAAGGGCGTCCGTCCGGAGGAGAACTTCGCCGACGGCGTTGCCGTGACCGAGCTGCTCATGACCGCCTATCGGAGCGCCGAGCTCGGCAAGACCTTGCCGTTCCCGTTCAAGGGCCTCGAGGACTACATCCCGCCCGTGGCCGAAGGCAAGTGGAATCCGAAGTCCCAGTAAGGCTCCAGGAGGACCCGTGAAACGCAGCTGCTCTCTTCTCGCTCTGATCGTCATGCTGGCCGCGGCCGCCGGCCCGATGATGGCCGCCGCCCCCCAGATCCGGCATATCTCGCCTGATCTCCAGAAGGCTGTCGCATCGACGGACTACGTAGCGGTCCGCATCAAGAGCTTCCCCTTCGCTTCCGAGGCCTGGACCTTCCGCAGGTTCACCTTTGCCGAAACCCTGAAGAAGCTCCAGGAGCTCGGCATCGCCGCGGTCGAGGCCTTTCCCGGCCAAGCCCTCGCGGCCGAATTCCCCGGCGCCCGCTTCGACGAGGCCATGACCGACGAGCAAGTGGCCTTCGTCAAGGACGCCCTCGAGGCGACCGGCGTCACGCTCTACGGCTACGGCGTCGTCGACATCGGCAAGACCGAGGAGAGCATGCGGAAGATCTTCGGTTTCGCCCGCAAGATGGGCATCCGCGTTATCGTCTGCGAGCCGGCCGACGACGACTTCACGCTCCTCGAAAAGCTGGTCAGGGAATACGACGTCAGGATCGCCATCCACAACCACCCGGCCCCCTCGAAATACCACCTGCCCGAAACCGTCTTCAGCCGCGTCGACGGCAAGGACCCGCGCATCGGCTCCTGCGCCGACAGCGGCCACTGGATGAAGGGCATGAACGACCCGCGCGAGGCCTTCAAGCTCCTCCAGGGCCGCATTCTCGACGTCCACCTCAAGGACCGGAGCGATTTCGGGACGGCGGCCGGAGTCGTTGACGTCCCCTGGGGCTCCGGCAAGGGCTCCATCCGGGATCTTTTAGCCGAGCTGACCGTCCAGGACGACGACGGCTGCCTCACGACCGAGTACGAGAACGAGGCCGAGGTCGGCGATCCCATGCCCGCCCTCCGCAAGAGCATCGCCTATGTCAAGAGCGTCACCTACTACGACGGCTACGCCCAGATCCTCAGACGAAGCGGGGGCGGCTACGAGAAGCACGGCTGGAACCATTATGGGCCGGGTTATTTCGAGTGCGACCCGAAGACGGGCGTCCTCAAGGGACAAGGCGGCATGGGCCTCCTCTGGTACTCGAAAAAGCTCAAGGATTTCGTCCTCGAGTGCGATTTCAAGTGCTCGACCGAAACGACGAATTCCGGCATCTTCCTCCGCATCCCCTCCGTCCCGATGAGCGACGACTATATCACCCGCTCGATCGAGATCCAGATCGACGACAAGTCGACCGGCATCCATCACACCGGGGCCGCCTACGACATCGAGGCGCCCATGGCCCCAGCCTCCCTTCCCGCGGGCGAGTGGAACCACTTCAAGATCGAGTTCAAGGGTTGGCGCCTCAAAGTCGAGCTCAACGGGAAGCTCATCATGGATTGGGAGGCCCATCCGGGGGGGAAAGTCAAGGACCTCTCCCCCGAGGGTTTCATCGGCTTGCAGAACCACGACAGCCAGTCTCCGCCCTTCTTCCGGAACATCTATCTCAAACAATTCTGAGGACCTGACGCGGCATTGCGTATAATGTATAATATAAGGGCATGAACGTTCCGAGTCGCCATGAAGATCCGCTATCTCGACGGCCATAGACTTTACTACGCCATGCTCGCCGGCGGGCAGGCAGTCATCCGCGATCAAGCCTTCCTCAACAAGATCAACGTCTTTCCCGTCCCCGATTCCGATACCGGGACGAACCTCGCCTCGACGATGCGGTCCATCGCCGAGCGGGCCCGGGCCTCGCGCTCGGCGACGGCGACCCTCGGCTCCATCGCCGACGCCGCGCTCGACGGGGCCCGCGGCAACTCCGGCCTCATCTTCGCCCAGTTCCTCTACGGCCTGAGCCGGGAGGTGCGCGACGAGCGCCGGCTCGCGTCCCATCACTTCGCCGAGGGCGTCCGCAGGGCCGTCCAATACGCCCGCCGGGCCATCTTGACCCCGGTAGAAGGCACGATGATCACGCTGCTCCACGACTGGGCCGAGGCCGTCTACGAACAACGCTTGAAGATGACCGACTTCGTCGAGCTCCTCTCCTACTCCATCCGCATCGCCGAGAACTCGGTCAAGGATACCCCGAAGAAGCTGGCCGTGCTGGCCCGGGCGGGCGTCGTCGACGCCGGGGCCAAGGGCTTCCTCGACTTCCTCGAGGGTGTCGTCGGTTTCATCAAGAAGGGCAGCATCAAGGCCGTTCGGCAAACCGAGGTCGCCGCCCTGCCCCGTCCTCGCGACCTCCCCGCGACCCGGTCGACCTTGACAAGGAGGTATTGTTCGGAGGCCCTCCTCGTCGGCGAAGACCTCGATGTCGGAGCGATCCGGGATCTCGTCCGGCAGGCCGGAGAGTCGGCCATTGTCGCCGGATCCGATCGCAAGCTCCGTCTTCACGTCCACACCGACACGCCGGCCGCCCTTTTCCACGAGCTTCAGAAGCACGGCGCCATCCAGGACATCAAGGCCGACGACATGCTCCGCCAGTACGAAGCGGCCCATGAGCGCAAGGCCCGGATCGCCGTACTGACGGATTCGACCTGCGACCTGCCGCGGAACGTTCTCGACGGCCACCAGGTCCACATCATCCCCTTCAACATCTTTTTCGGAGAAAGCCTGTTCCTGGACAAGGTGACGATCGAGCCGGCTCAGTTCTACGATCTCCTCAAATCCCGCCGGGATGTTCCCAAGAGCGCCCAGCCGTCCCAGGCCGAGGTTCAGCGGACCCTCGAATTCCTGGCCGGCCATTATGATTCGGTCATCGCCGTGGCCATATCCGGGAGCCTGACCGGCCTCTACGGACAGCTCCTCAAGGCGCGGGAGGCCCTGGGGCTCGACGGCTCGCGCGTGGCGGTCATCAACTCCCGTCACTTATCGGTGACCGAAGCCCTCATCGTCCTCCGCGTCGCTGAGGCCGTCCGGGCAGGGCGGCCTTTCGAGGCCATTGCGGCCGAAGCGGAGGGCTGGGCGGAGAAGACCCGGCTGTGGGTCGACATCCGGACCCTGAAGTACATGGTCCGCGGCGGCCGGGTCAGCCCGCTCAAGGGATTCCTGGCCGCGGCTCTCAACATCAAGCCCATCCTCGGCCTCGACGCCGAGGGCAAGCCGGTCGCCATGGGGAAATCCTTCAGCCGCCGTCAGAACATGAAGAAGATCCTCGGCCTCATCCGCGAGGCTACGGAAGGCCGGGACGTCTGGAACTACGGCCTCGTCCACGCCCAGAACCCTTGCCGGGCCCTGCGCTACGCGGACATCCTGGAGGGGATCTTGGGGAAGAAAGCCGCCTTCGTCTCCGACGTCTCGCCCGTCGTCGGTGTCCACAACGGCATCGGCGTCGTCGGCATCGGATTGATGTTCGAGTAGCCGCCGAGCGGGCGCCTCCTCTCCCGACTTCCGAAAAGCCCTGGCTAGAATCCCGGACTGAGGCTCATCTGGAAATGCCAGCCGCGGACCGGCCTGTCGATGGGATAGACGTAGTGCAGCCCGAGGATGAGGATGCCGAAGAGATTCGTCCTCAAGCCCACGCCGTAGCTCCGGAGGGGCTTCCGCAGCCCGTTTTGCGTGAACCAGGGCTTGACGTCATCGGCGGTATATCCGGCCTCGGCCGAGCCCCACCAGTAGCCGGGGTTCGAAGCGTAGGCGATGCCCCAGTCGAAGAAGCCGTAGAATTCGATGGGCCAGGCGCCGAAGTAGCCCTTGCCGATCCCCAGCAGCCCGAGAAGCGGAAAGCGCAGCTCGACGTTGGCCACGATCATCTTGCTGCCGTAGAGCCTGGCGAAATCGAAGGCGTTCTCCGGATCGGCTTCATACTCCACCAGCTCCTCGGAGCTGTAAGATTCGTAGCCGCGGACGAGGTCCCAATAGGCGATGTAAAGCGGAGAGAATCGCTCGTCCTCGGCGTCCCTTCCATAGCGGCCATAGTGGAGCGCTCGAAAGGCCAGGGTGAAGGGCCTGAGCGGCATGACGTACTTCCGGAAATCCACGGAGACGCTGCTGAAGGAGATATTGCCGAGGGCTGGGGAGACCGACAGGCCGAAATTCTGGCCCAGGACCGGGCTCGTCGCCCCGAAGATGCCGTTGTCGTAGTAATAGCCGGCCGCCAGGTAGCCGAAGTTCAGGCTGGGGGGCATGTCTTCGGGATGGTATTTCTCGTAGCCGACCAGAATTAACGTGGCCGGATCATAGATCCTCTCATAGACCGTATGCTGGAAATCCTGGATCCGGAAGCCGCCGCTGAGCTGGAAGCGACTGACCTGGCTGAAGGGATACGACCCGAAGAGGGAGATGTCGTAATTGATGAGCCTGTAGACGTCCTCGACCTCGTGGTAAAGGCCGTCTTGACCCATCCCGTACATATAATAAGCATAGGGATAGACGACCCGCTGGGCCGCCGAGCCCCAATTGAGCCGGCCCCTATTGTTGAGGTAGGCCAGGACGGCGGACGTGTCGATGAGCCGCGAGCCGGTGAACGCGGTCGTGACGATGGTTTGGTAGCCCAGCATGTCGCTCCAATAGGCCGAGAGCCCGCCCGCCCCGTAGGTCCCGTAGCGGTCGACGCCCACGGCGATGCTGGGCGGCGATACGTAATCCAGGCTCATCTTCGGCTTGTATTGGGCGATGGTGAAGTTCGTTTCCTTCGGCAGGCCGAAGAGGGGGTTCCTCAGCAGCCCGAGCAACGAGCCTTCGGGTTCCGCGCGAGGCGGCAGGATGGCCGGGTTGCGGTCGAACTGGGCCAGGAAGGACTGGCCCTCGAGCGTCGTCGGATCGTCGATCGAGTAGACCGTGTAACACGCGTCCTGGTAGCCGGAGAAAACGACCCGGCCCGTCTCCAGGGCGACGGAGATGGCGGGGCTGAGCTCGGTGATGCCGCTGATGCCCGTGTTCACGTTCGTGACCTGGGTGATCTTGGCCGAAGCGACGTCGATGCGGTAGAGGTCGGTCTTGCCGCTCTGGTCGGAGAGGAAATAGAGGGCTTGCGAATCGGCGGTCCACTGGGGATTGATGTTCTTCCCGTTGGGGAAGGCCAGGAGCTTCTGGATGCGGCCCGATTCGACGTCGAGGAGGGCCAGCTCGTAGCGCCCGATATCGACCCACTCGAGGTTGGTCGAGAACCTCTCCGTGGCGAAAGCGATGGTCCTGCCGTCAGGCGACCAGACCGGCTGGAGGTCGGCGAAGGCGTCCCGGGTCATCTGCTTGAGGACCTTGTCCTTGAGATCGTATATGAAAAGGTCCGAGACGCCCCCGGCCAGGCCGGTGAACGTGATATAGCGCCCGTCCGGGGACCAGGCCGGGCTGATGATCTCGGCCAGCTCGCCAAAGGGGATCTCTTGCTCGATCTTATCCCTCTTCATGTCGATGATGGTCAGGATGGGCCGGCCCTTGACCACCCCGCCGAAGACGAACTTCTCGCCCTTGGCGTCCCACGAGCCGGCGGACTTGATGAACTGGATGCTCTCGAAGTGGGGGTCGACGGCCGTCGAGATGATCTTCCGCCGGATCGTCCCCTTATCGGCGTCCGCCAGGTAGAGATCGATCGAGAACATGTCCCTGGTCGATAGGAAGACGAGGGACTTGCCGTCGGGACTGATGGCGGGAGCGATGTTGTAGGGATTGGTCTCGGTGCCTTTGAACAGGGTCTTGGCGAACTTGTCCGGCGCCTGGGTCTTCTCGAGGACCGGCGTGTAGGCGTCCTGCATGGACTTGTGCCAGTCCGCCGTGAGCTGTTTAAGCTTGACGCCGAGCACGCTCTCGATGATGACCTCGTAGTCGCCGGTCCGGCCGACGGACTTCATCATCTTGCCGATGACCTCGTCCCCCCAGCGCCCCGTGATGTAGGACCAAACGGCGTGGCCCCAGCGATAAGGGAAATACTTGTAGGAGTTGTTGAGCTTCTTGATCTGCGGCAGCTCCTTTTGGAGGACCGCGTCGCGCATCCACATCGAGGTGTCCGGGGCGACGGGGCCGATGGACAGCTGCTCGGCCATGCCTTCGATGAACCAGAGGGGGATGCGCAGGCCCGCTTCGTTGCCCCGGGCCTGGTCGGAATGGCCCTGGGCCATGATGTCGTATTGGAAGGCGTGGACGAGCTCGTGTCCGATGACATGGTCGGTCTCGGCG
>Ga0316628_100001797_pt1 | contig 15433 bp, 16 predicted proteins | sample OWC_Aug_M2_C1_D5_FD_207648 | JGI IMG/M metagenome (GOLD analysis project Ga0316628, IMG submission 207648) | Wetland soil microbial communities from Old Woman Creek delta, Ohio, United States - OWC_Aug_M2_C1_D5_C | ecosystem: Environmental > Terrestrial > Soil > Wetlands | place: USA: Ohio... | reverse complement strand
GGCATCGACGTGGTCATGCAGCCGCTCGAAGCCAAGCGGCACCTGGCCTACGTGTCCGAGAACGTGATGCTGTACGAGAACTTCACGGCCCGGCAGAACCTCGACTACTTCGCGAAGCTGGGCGGCAAGGGCGCGCTCGGCAGGGCGGAGCTGGATGCGGTGCTCGCGAGGGTGGGACTCCAGCAGGACGCCTACGACCGGAGGCTCAGGACCTTTTCGAAGGGCATGCGCCAGAAGCTGGGAATCGCGATCGCCATCCTCAAGGATGCCGGGAACATCATCCTCGACGAGCCCACCAGCGGTCTCGATCCCAAGGCCGGCGCGGAGTTCATGGCGCTGCTGCGCGCCGTGCGGGGCGAGGGTCGGGCCGTCCTGATGAGCACTCACGACATCTTCCGGGCCCGCGAGCACGCCGACCGAGTGGGCATCATGCGGGAGGGGCGGCTGATGGCGGTGCTTACCCGAGAGGACCTGGCACGGCAGGATCTCCACAAGCTGTACCTGGAGACGATGGAAGCGGAGGCGGCGTGAGAGCGGGGGCACAGAGGCACGGGGGCACGGGGGCGCAGGGAGGGCGGCGTTCCGTGCGCCTGTGCCACGGTGCCCCCGTGCCTCTGGCGGCGGGACTGATGCTCGCACTCTGCCTCGTGGCGGTGTTGCCGGGTTGGGGGAGGGCCCAGAACTACGGCAACTACAACCCGCGCGACGACCAGTACCGCCTGCTGGGGATGACGCGGGCGCAGACCGAGTACGAGACCGCGCTGCGCGACTACGAGCGGACCCGGGACCTCCGTTCCCGGAACCTGAACTCCGAGAGCGATCTGGAGCAGGCGCGGGCGCGGATGGAGAATGCCCGGGTCAACTACCTGCAGGCGGCGCTCGCCATCGTCTTCGCCTCGCCGCACGTCGTGGTCGACCAGGCGCTCAAGTACCAGAGGCCCGACGGCCGCAAGTGGGTGCGGCTCACGGTCCGCAACGACGCGCAGACGACGGCCGAGGGCGCGGCGCTTTCCAACGTGATCGACTCCACACTGCTGCGGCAGCTGCGTCCCGAGGAGATCCCCAACGTCTACGTCTCGCTGAAGGACGACTCGCCGGGCGGCGGGGCGATCATCTCGAGTCCCTACGAGGCACGCATCCCCGTGCTGCGCTTCGGGGAGCCGGTGACCCTCGAGTTCCGGCTGTTGCGCGACGTGGACGCCGTGACGGTCTCGATGACCTATGCCAACCAATCCGCCGACCGGCGGGTGATGCTGGAGAAGGACGCCTCCGCGAACGTCGTGACGATGCAGTCGTCGCAGTTCTCCCAGGAAGGAGACCTCGGCAGCCAGGTCAGCTACGACCTGCAGCTGGAGCGGTTCACATCCGATGCCGGTGGAGTGCGGCTGGAGCTGGGCGGGCTGCCGCGCGAGATCCGCTACGAGTTCCGGGACCCGGCGACGAACGCGCGCCTCACTCAGCTCCGGTTCCCCGAGGGCGTGACCTCGATGCGGCTCTCGCTGGTGCTGTTCCTCCCGCAGCGCGATGCCGGGCGGTTCCCCCTCGACGCACCGATCGACTTCTGGGCCTTCGCGCTGGATCGCAGCGCGGCGGAACGCTTCGCCGAGCTGGCGCGTGACTCCATCACGGCCGCGGAGGCGGCCCAGATCCAGTCGGGGAAGGTGCGGCTGGAGCTGATACCGCGCGGCGTGGGTCAGTTGGACGTCGGTGCGGCGAACCTGTTTCACCAGATCCAGCGCGGCGACTCGGTGGTGATGGAGTTCGCGCTCCGCAACACGGGGAGCCGCGTGGTGAACGGGGTGCGGCTCGCGGCCGACCTGCTGCCGGACTGGCGGGCAGCTTTTGCGCCGGAGGTCGTGCCGACGGTGGCGGTAGATGGCGAAGCGCGGGTGCGGCTCGTGCTGGTGCCGCCGCCCGGCATCGCGGTGGGCGACTACGACGTCAAGGTGCGCACGGTGGCTCTCTCGGCGGACCGGCGCGTGGACACCGAGGACAAGACGGTGCGCGTCCAGGTGGTGCAGCCGGCGGGGTGGGTCGGCACGGCGCTGCTGGTGATGCTGCTGGTTGGACTGGTGACAGGGATAGTGCTGTTCGGCCTCAAGCTGACCAAGAGGTGAACGTGACGAATCGTGTGTGGCGCTCCGTGTTCCTGGCCGCCGCCCTGGTCGGCGCGGCGTCCGTGCCCGCGCGGGGCCAGGTCGTCGTGCGGCGCATGGGAGGGGGAGTCTCGTCGGAAGGCGACTGGCTCGCGCTGTCCCCGGCGGTCTTCGGCGTGCAGGAGTGGCGCGTCGGGCAGTGGGCGCGATACAGCCAGTCGCAGAACGTCGGCGCCCCCATGCCGCTGATGCAGTTGCGCACCATCAACGTGGTGGGGCGTCGCGGGACCGACTTCTGGATCGAGACACAGGAGGAGGCGTCGGGCCTGGCGTCCGGCAGAGGCCCGACGCGGAAGATGGCCGTCCCGTTCGGACCGCTGCAACTGCGGGTTGGGAGCGAGTCGCTGGTGATGAGCCCCGACTCGGAAGTGCAACGGGTAGCGCTGCTCCGGTCCGGCAGGTCCGCCGGGGCGCGCATCTCCTTCCCGCAGGGCTGGACGCGCGTGGGGGAGGAGGAGATCACCACGCCGGCCGGTACCTTCAGCACCGTTCACTACCGGCGGGGGAGCGACGAGCTGTGGGCGGCCGGCGGCGCCGGCCCGGTCGGCCTGGTGCGATTCCGCTCCGCCGACATGGAGATCGAGCTGGTGGCCCGCGGTGAGACCGGCGCACGGTCCATCATCCCATTCGGAGGGTCGGGGCAGTGATCAAGGTACTGGCGCTGAAGGAGCTGCTCGACCAGGTCTCGAGCCCGAAGTTCGTCTTCCTGTTCGCCGTGTCGACGGTGCTGGTGGTGTTCTCGCTCTACACCGGGAGCAGCGCGTACGTGGGCGCCCGGTCGGAGTACCAGGCCACGCAGCGCCTGGCGCGCACCGAGCTGGAGAACCGCCGCAGCTACGACGAGGTGGCGCAGTACGGGATCAAGGTGGGCAGGCTCCCGCAGCCCCTCTCCTCCGTCGCGGGCGGAGTTAGCTCCGCGCTGGGACGCTCCGCGCGCGTGCGGCCCGAGGTCCAGCCGGAGCTCTCCCCGGCGCCGCTGGGCGACACGCCCGTGCTGGCGGTCCTCGGCGAGCTGGACTTCAACGTCGTGGCGAGGGTGTTTCTGTCGCTCTTCGTGCTGCTCCTGACGTACGGTGCGGTGGCGGGAGAGAAGGAGAGCGGGACGCTCAAGGCCGTGCTGGCCAATCCGGTGCCGCGCGCGCAGCTGCTGCTCGGCAAGGCCCTCGGTCTCTACGGGACCCTGCTGGCGGCGGTGGCGATCCCCTCGGTTCTGGGCCTGCTGGTCATGAAGGTGGGCTTTGGTGTGGCTCTGGGGGCGGGCGAGTGGGCCCGGCTGCTCACGATCGGCGTGACGACCATGCTGTACCTGCTGGCAGTGTTCGCCGTGGGACTCCTGGTGTCGACGCTCACCGCGCGCAGCAACGTGGCTTTCCTGGTGCTGCTCCTGGCGTGGGTGGCCTTCGTGGAGGTCATTCCCAAGGCCAGCCCGGTCCTGGCGAACCAGCTGCGGCCGGCCCCGAGCTTCGCGTCGCTGCAATCGGAGCGCGACCGGATCCAGGGGGAGTATCAGCGGGGCATCTTCCAGGGGATGAGCCGCGCCCTGACGCTGGTCAACAGCCAGGTCAACTCGCAGGAGGAAGCGGACGCGCACCAGCGCGTCATCGATTCGACCATGGGGCGGGTGCGCGATTCGCTCGGGCAGATCCGGGACGCGCGGCTGCTGCGACTGGACGAGGACTACCGCAACCGCCAGGACGCCATGACAAGGCTGGCGCTGACCTTCGCGCGACTCTCACCGGCGGCCGCCATGAGCCACGCGGTGGAGGTGCTGGCCGGCACCGACTTCGACGCGCAGCGCCGCTGGCGCGACGACCTGGTCGCGTACCGGGGCCAGATGGAGCAGTACCTCCGCTCCAAGGGCGTGCAGTTCGGCGGGTTCCGCGTCAGGATCATGTCGTCGAGCCCGCCGGGCAGCGGAGGTCAGGGCAGCAGCATCCGCATCGGCGGGGCCAGCAGCGAGGACACGCGCCTGGACCTCGCCAGCATGCCGGCGTTCAGCGCGCGGCCGGAGTCGTTTCTCTTCGCAGTCGGCCGTGCGGCGCCGGACCTCGTCATCATGGGCCTGTGGGCCGCTGGCGCGCTGCTGCTGGCGTTCGCGAAGTTCCTGAAGTACGACGTCAGATAAGGGCCGTCAGCCGTCAGCCGTCAGCCGTCAGAGGCGAGCGTCTCTCTGACGGCTGACTGCCGATGGCTGATGGCTTGCTCCTGACGGCTGGCCCCGCGCCGCGCCGGCGCAGTAGATTGATGGGCCCCGGCTCGCCGCGCACGGACGACCCCGGGCGCGTCGTCGCCAGTCGGAGGGTGGCTCTGGGCCTGCACGTCGCTCTCATCGAGCCGCTGATCGCGCCCAACACGGGCAACATCGCGCGCCTGTGCGCCGCGACGGACTCGTCGCTGCACCTCATCGAACCACTCGGCTTCTCCCTCGACGACGCGTCGCTGCGGCGCGCGGGCGTGGACTACTGGGACGCGGTGGATCTCTGGGTGCATCCGGGATGGCGGTACTTCCGGGAGGCGATGGCGCGGGAGCGGTGCTGGTACTTCTCGGCACACGGGCAGCGGTCGCTGTGGGATGTGTCGATCCCCGACGGCGCCTGTCTGGTGTTCGGCAACGAGCAGGTCGGCATGCCCGGGCGCATCCTCGAGAAGCACCCCGAGCGGGTGCTCAGGATCCCGATGAGCGGGCCGGTTCGGAGCCTGAACCTGGCGACCGCCGCCGGCATCGCGCTGTACGACGCGTTGAAGAGGCTGCGGCACCCGGCCAACGGGAGCGGCGAGCCGGTCTGAGCCGGCGGCTCCGTGCCCCTCGTGATTCCGGCGGGCCACCCGCGGGCTCAGCCGCCCGCGGTGTCCCCCAGCCTGGCGTCGCGGCGGCCCACGGTGATGCTGGCCATGATGAAGTCCGCGTTCATCCGGGCCATGACCTCCACGGAGACCGCCTTGGGACAGGCGGCCTGGCATTCCTCGTGGTTGGTGCAGCCTCCGAATCCCTCTGCGTCCATCTGCGCGATCATGCGGCGCACGCGCTCGGCGCGTTCGGGCTGGCCCTGCGGGAGCAGGCCGAGGTGCGAGACCTTCGCCGCGGTGAACAGCATCGCCGAGGCGTTGGGGCAGGCGGCCACGCAGGCGCCGCAGCCGATGCACGCCGCCGCGTCCATCGCCAGGTCGGCGTTCTCCTTGCGCACCGGGAGGGCGTTGGCGTCGGGCGCGCTGCCGATGGCGGCGGAGATGAAGCCGCCCGCCGCGATGATGCGGTCCAGGCCGCTCCGGTCGACGATCAGGTCCCTGAGGACCGGGAAGGCCTTGGCGCGCCACGGCTCGATCGTGAGCAGGTCGCCGTTCCGGAAGCTCCGCATGTGGAGCTGGCAGGCGGTGGTGCGCTCCTTGGGGCCGTGGGGGCGGCCGTTGATGACGACGCCGCAGGTGCCGCAGATGCCCTCGCGGCAATCGTGGTCGAATGCGATGGGCTCGTCGCCGTCCTCGATGAGCCGCTCGTTCACGACGTCGAGCATCTCCAGGAAGGACATGTCGGGGCTGATGTCGTGGGCTTCGTACGTGACGAAGCGGCCCGGGGTCCGCGCGTCCTTCTGGCGCCAGACGTTCAGGGTCAGGTTCATCACTTGTAGCTCCGGGTCGCGAGCTGGAGGTTGTCGAAGGTGAGCGGCTCCTGGTTGCGAACCGGCGCCTTGTCGTCGCCGGCGTACTCCCAGACCGCCACGTGGGCGAAGCGCTCGTCGTCGCGCTTCGCCTCTCCGTCGGGAGTGATATGCTCCTCCCTGAAGTGGCAGCCGCACGACTCGTCACGCTCCAGGGCGTCGCGAATCAGCAGCTCGCCCATCTCGAGGAAGTCTGCCACGCGGCCCGCCATCTCGAGGGACTGATTGACTCCCTCGCCGGAGCCGGGCACCGCCACGTTCGCCCAGAACTCCTCGCGCAGGGGTGGGATCATGGAGAGTCCGGCCTGGAGCGCGGAGCGGTTGCGGGCCATCCCGCAGTGCTCCCACATGATCTTGCCCAGGGCGCGGTGGAACGACGTCACCGTCCGCTTGCCTTTGATCGAGAGCAGCCGCTGGACCCGCTCGGTCACGCCGCCCACGGCCGCCCTCACCTCCGGGTGGTCGGTCGGGACGGCGCGCTTCGGGGCGCGCGCGAGGTAGTCGCCGATGGTGTAGGGGATGATGAAGTAGCCGTCAGCGAGGCCCTGCATCAGCGCCGAGGCGCCGAGCCGGTTCGCGCCGTGGTCGGAGAAGTTGGCCTCTCCGAGCACGAACAACCCGGGGATCGTGCTCTCCAGGTTGTAGTCGACCCACAGGCCGCCCATGGTGTAGTGCATGGCGGGGAAGATCCGCATCGGCACCTTGTACGGGTTCTCGGCGGTGATCCGCTCGTACATCTCGCACAGGTTGCCGTACCTCTCGCGGATCGCGTCCTCCCCCAGCCGGGCGATGGCGTCCGCGAAGTCGAGGTACACGCCGAGGCCGGTGGGGCCGACGCCGCGGCCTTCGTCGCAGACTTGCTTCGCCGCCCGCGAGGAGATGTCGCGCGGCGCGAGGTTGCCGTAGCTCGGGTACCTGCGCTCGAGGTAGTAGTCCCGCTCGTCCTCGGGGATGTCGGCCGGGGCGCGGTTGTCGCCCTTCCGCTTGGGAACCCAGATGCGGCCGTCGTTGCGGAGCGACTCGCTCATCAGAGTGAGCTTGGACTGGTGCTCCCCGGTGACGGGAATGCAGGTGGGGTGAATCTGGGTGAAGCACGGGTTGGCGAACCCGGCACCCTTCTTGTAGGCGCGCCAGATGGCCGTGCCGTTGCAGCCCTTGGCGTTGGTGGAGAGGAAGAAGACGTTGCCGTAGCCGCCCGTCGCGAGGCACACCGCGTCGGCGAGGTGCGTCTCGATCGCGCCGCTGACCATGTCGCGCGCCACGATGCCGCGGGCGCGGCCGTCCACCACGATCAGCTCCAGCATCTCGTGCCTGGTGAACATCTGCACCTGCCCGCGCGCGACCTGCCTCTGCAGCGCCTGGTAGGCGCCGAGCAGCAGCTGCTGGCCGGTCTGACCGCGGGCGTAGAAGGTGCGCGAGACCTGCGCGCCGCCGAAGGAGCGATTGTCGAGCAGGCCGCCGTACTCGCGGGCGAACGGCACGCCGAGCGCGGCGCACTGGTCGATGATGTTGTTGGACACCTCGGCCAGGCGGTGGACGTTGGCCTCGCGAGCCCGGAAGTCGCCACCCTTGACGGTGTCGTAGAACAGCCGCCAGACGCTGTCGCCGTCGTTGCGGTAGTTCTTGGCGGCGTTGATCCCTCCTTGGGCGGCGATGGAGTGCGCGCGCCGAGGGCTGTCCTGGTAGCAGAAGCACTTCACGGTGTAGCCCAGCTCCGCCAGCGACGCTGCGCCGCCCCCTCCGGCGAGTCCGGAGCCCACCATGATCACGGAGTACTTCCGCTTGTTCGCCGGGTTGATGAGCTTGAGGTCGAACTGGTGCTTGGACCACTTCTGGGGCAGCGGTCCCGAGGGGATCTTGGCGTCCAGTTTCACTTGACCACCCCCGTGAGGACCGAGACTGGGAAGGAGACGTTGCCGAGCACGATCAGGACGGCGAATCCGCGCGCGAGAACGCGCAGCAGCCGCTTGTAGCGCGGGTGCTGGAGGCCCAGGGTCTGGCACAGGCTCCACACGCCGTGGTCGAGGTGCAGGCCCAGCATCAGCACCGCGGCGATGTAGATCGCGGACGCGTACCAGACGCTGAAGCCCGCGACCACGTTGGAGTAGACGTCACCGGGCACGAACTCCGGGTGCGCGGCGCCGACGGTGAAGTGCAGCAGGTGATAGACCACGAACATGGCCAGCATCACGCCGCCCCAGCGCAGCGTCCGCGAGGCGACGGTGGATTCCTTTGCCTGCCACAGCCGGTATCCCTGGGGGCGGGCCGCCCAGCCGTCGAGCGTCAGGGTGGTCGCGGCCCAGATGTGCAGCCCGGCCGCGGTGACCATAACGGCTCGGAACACCCAGATGCCGCCGCCGTGCAGGAACGTGCGCAGGAACACCGCGTAGTGGTTGAGGGCCTCGGGGCCGAGGTACAGCTGTAGGTTCCCGATCATGTGCACGAACACGAACCCGATCATGATCGCACCGGTCACCGCCATCACGACCTTGCGGCCCACGGTGGACCAGATGAAGATCGCGTTGGCGCGCAGCGCGAGCGCTGTTGCTGTCATGCCGTCACGGCTCCAGGCGGAGGTGGTTGAGGGGGAGAGGGCGGACCCACCGGCGCCGGGCCGAACCGGGTCGGCGCTTGCGCACGTTGCGGGGGCGCCCCTATGCTAGTCGTAGAATGTCCACCGAACGCAAGATGATAATGGGTTGGGTGCGAGTATGCGTCGCCCCGGAGATCTTCAATTCCCGGTACGACGACGTGCTCCAGCGCCGCGAGAAGGACTACCTCGCGGGCCTGCAGCGCTCCGGCGAGATCCTCATCTCGGGGCCGCTGGCCGACGGCACGGCCGGCCTCGTGGTGTACGACGTCCAGTCGCTGAAGGAGGCGACGGACCTGGTCGAGAACCAGCCGACGGTGCGCGCCGGGCTGCTGCAGGTCGAGCTCCACGAGATGTTCGCCGTTTCGTACGGCTGACGCGGGCTCCGGGCTCCGGCGCAGCCGTACCGCCGGGGTCGGGCCGCGGCGGGAATGCGCCGCCGCAGGAGGTGCAGCCGTCCGCGCGTCCATTGTCGTCCCGGTAATTGCCGCAATCTTCGCGCCGCGGCTGGCCGGGCAGGGTTGCGAGGGCCTGCGGGCCCTCCGGGCGGCGTCTATCGGCGGCGTGTTCCTGGCCGGGCAGACGGCGGCGGCCCTGTTCCATCCGGACAGCTGGTGGCGGGGGCCACCGCGGCGCTTCTCGTTGCAGTGGGGGGGCAGCCCGGCTGCGGGCCAGGATGCCCTGATCCACGCTGCCGTGTCGTTCCAGGTCTCGCAGGGGGCGGCTTTCGCTTGGGACTGGGCGTGCGCGCCCCGGGCTCTGGCGGGCTGGCTTGGCGCGGCGACAGCGGTGGCCGCTGGGCTGCCGAAGGAGATCGTGGACGGCTTTCACGGCGGGTTCTCGGGGAGCGACGTGGCCTGGGGCGTGGCGGGGGCGGTACTTCCGGCTCTCCACCGCCAGTGGCCCGCCACGCGCGCGGTGACCCTGAAGGTCTGGTACCGGCCGTCTCCCGAGTATCTCCACAGGACCGGGACGGACCCGTCGCTGCCCAGCGACTACGCGGGCCAGGTGTACTACCTCAGCGTGAATCCGGCGCGCGGCGGCTCCGGGCCGGACTGGTGGCCCCACTGGCTCGGCCTCGCGGCGGGGCATTCGACGACGCCGTGGGTGACGGAGTGGCCGGGACGACACGTGTGGCTGGCGGCGCTCGACGTTGAGTTCCGCGGCCTGCCCGTGCGTTTGAGCTGGTGGCCGCGGGTGGCGGCCGTGCTGGACCAGATCCACTTCCCGGCGCCCGGGATCCGGCTCCGGGACGGCCATGTGGCCGTAGGAGTGTTCTGAGATGGAAGGCCCACGGAAGAAGCTCGTCGTGGTGGGCGACCGCGTGCTGGTCGTGCCCGAGGAGGGCGAGGAGCGCACGCGGGTCGGCCTGTATCTGCCGCAGACGGCCGTCGACGCGCTGGCGGTGCAGGGCGGCAGGATCGTCGCCACGGGGCCGGGCGACCCGGTGCCGGAGCCCATGGCCCTCGAGGACGAGCCTTGGAAGATCGGCACGCGCGACCGCGTGAAGTACATCCCCATGCAGGCGCGGTTGGGAGACTACGCGCTGTTCTTCCGCAAGGCGGCCGTCGAGATCACGTTCGAGGGGCGCAAGTACCTGGTGGTGCCGCAGCCGGCGATACTGGTGCTGGTGCGGGAGTCGAACCCCGAGGACGAGGAGTAGGCGTCTCCGCCGCGGCGCCGCCCACGCGCCGGCGGGAGCGGGCGCCGCACGATCGGGCCGCGCCGCGCCTACAGCCTCGGAAGCGTCACACCCATCTGTTTCTGGTACTTGCCCTTCTTGTCGGCGTAGGACTTCTCCGGAGGCCCGTCGCCCGAGAGGAACAGCACCTGCGCGATTCCCTCGCCGGCGTAGATCTTCGCCGGCAGCGGCGTCGTGTTGGAGATCTCCAGCGTCACGAAGCCCTCCCACTCCGGCTCGAACGGCGTGACGTTGGTGATGATGCCGCAGCGGGCGTAGGTGGACTTGCCGACGCAGACCGTGATCACGTCCCGCGGAATGCGGAAGTACTCGACCGAGCGGGCGAGGGCGAACGAGTTCGGCGGGATGATGCACACGTCGCCCTCGTACTCCACGAACGACCGCGGATCGAAGGCCTTCGGGTCCACCACCGCCGAGAGGGCGTTGGTGAAGATCCGGAACTCGCGGGCCACGCGCATGTCGTAGCCGTAGCTCGACACGCCGAAGGAGATGACGCCGTCGCGCACCTGATCGTCGGCGAACGGGTCGATCATCCGGTGCTCCGCGGCCATGCGTCTGATCCAGCTGTCCGGCTTGACGCCCATCGCTGCCCCCGGGGAGGTACGGTCGGGACAATATAGTCCGGTTTCTTGAAAACCGTTTCGGGCGCCACTACCTTTCGCCGTTCCGAACGGGCAGTCCGTACCGTCACGTCCCACGGGAACCATGCTCGCATCGTATCTCCCCCTGGTCGTGCTGATGGCGCTGGTGGCGTTCAGCGCGGTGGCGATGGTGGCGCTGTCGCACTTGTTCTCCGCGCGCCGCCCCACGCCCCTGAAGGACGTGCCGTACGAGTCCGGGATGCCTCCGCTCGGCTCCGCCCGGGAGCGCTTCGACGTCAAGTTCTACCTCGTGGCGGTGCTGTTCATCGTGTTCGACATCGAAGTCGTGTTCATGATGCCCTGGGGCGTGGCCTTCCGGCAGCTCGACATTCTCGGCCTCGGGATCCTGGGCGGCCTCATCGAGATGGCGCTCTTCGTCGCGGTGCTGGTGGTCGGGTACGTCTATCTGTGGAAGAGGGGAGCCCTCGATTGGACGTGAAGCAGGGTGCCGGCGCGCCCCGCGCCGGGAAGGCAAGGGCGGGGGCGCTCCTCTCGCCGAACTGGGTGACGGCGCGGCTGGACGACCTGGTCAACTGGTCGCGCGCCAATTCGCTGTGGCCGGCCTCGTTCTTCCCGGCGTGCTGCGCCATCGAGTTCATGGCCACGGCGGCGAGCCGCTACGACCTGGCCCGCTTCGGCATGGAGCGGCTCGCCTACTCGCCGCGCCAGGCCGACGCGCTCATCTGCGCCGGGCGGGTGCCGTTCAAGCTGGCGCCGGTGCTGCGCCGCATCTGGGACCAGATGCCCCAGCCGAAGTGGTGCATCTCCTTGGGAGCGTGCGCCTCCACCGGCGGCATCTTCGACACCTACGCCATGACGCAGGGCATCGACACCATCATCCCCGTGGACGTCTACATCCCCGGCTGCCCGCCGCGGCCCGAGGCGGTGCTGTACGGCATCATGCTGCTTCAGAAGAAGATCAAGGGCGAGAGCTTCCTCGACCCGGCGCTCAGGGTCGAGCACCTGCCGGATCGCGCCGGCATGTTCCTCCCGCCGGCCGCGACCGACCAGGTCTCCCGGCCGTTCGGCAGCTCGGTCCACCAGTCGAGATCGGCCTGATCCCGTGAGCGGCGCCGCGCCGAATCCGTCGGTCGCTTCGCTGCGGGCCCAGTTCGGGACGGCCGTCGGGCGCTCGCTCGTCTCGTGCGGCGACACGATCGTGTACGTCGCCCGCGAGCGTTCGCACGACGTGCTGCGGTGGCTGCAGGAGTCGCCGGCGGAACGCTACGACTACCTGACCGACCTCACCGCCGTCGAGTACCGGGATCGCGAGCGCCCCATCGAGGTCGTGTACCAGCTCTGGTCGCTGGGCCGGCGGAGCTTCCTGCGCGTGAAGGTCGAGCTGGCGAAGAGCCGGCGTCTCGAGGTGCAGTCGGTCTCGGACCTGTGGCGCGCGGCCGACTGGCTGGAGCGCGAGGTGTACGACATGTTCGGGGTGCACTTCGCGGGGCACCCGGACCTGCGCCGCATCCTGATGTGGGAGACCTACGCCGAGGGACATCCGCTCCGCAAGGACTTCCCGCTGCGCGGTCGCTTCAGCCGTGCCGAGCAGACGCGCCAGGCCATGGCGGCCGACCCGGAGTCGAACTACTCGCTGGAGGAGCTGTCCATCGCCCAGGCGTACCGCAGCCTCCCGGCCGACATGGTCGAGCGGCTGGAGCGGCACGGCCGCCGGAAGGTGGAGTGATGGGCGAGAGGCGATCGGTCGAGCTGGGGCTGGCCACGCCGGGTCTCGACGCCGCCGGCCGCCCGGCGCGGGTCCCGCTGGGGCTCGCTGGGGACGCGGTCGCCGAGCCGGAGCTCCGCTCCGACCACATGCTGGTGAACATCGGACCGCAGCACCCGGCCACGCACGGAGTGCTGAGGCTGGTCGTGGAGCTCGACGGCGAGGTCGTGGTGCGCGTGATCCCGCACATCGGTTACCTGCACTCGGGCTTCGAGAAGCTGGGCGAGTACCGCCACTACAACCAGATCATCCCACTCACCGACCGCACCGACTACCTGGCGGCACCGTCGAACAACGTCTGCCTCGCGATGGCGGTGGAGAAGCTCATGGGCATCCAGATCACGCCGCGCTGCACGGTGCTGCGCGTGATCGCCTGCGAGCTGAGCCGCATCATGTCGCACCTGGTATGGGCGGGCACGACGGCCATCGACATCGGCGCGTTCACGGTGTTCCTGTGGATGTGGCAGGAGCGTGAGAAGGTCTACAACCTGCTGGAGGACTGGAGCGGCGCCCGGCTGACCACCGCGCTGACGCGCGTCGGCGGGATGATGGCGGACGTGCCGGACGGCTGGACGGACCGGACTCGTGCGTGGCTCGGGATGTTCCCCAAGGTGCTGGACGAAGTCGACGTGATGCTCACCCGGAACAACATCTGGCTGGGCCGCACGCAGGACATCGGGGTCATCAGCGCCGCGGACGCCGTCGACTACTCGCTCAGCGGGCCGATGCTGCGGGCCAGCGGCGTGCCCTACGACGTGCGCAAGGACCGTCCGTACCTCGGCTACGAGACCTACGACTTCGAGGTTCCGGTCGGCGAGCACGGCGACGTGTACGACCGGTACCTGGTTCGGATGGAGGAGATGCGCCAGTCGGTGCGCATCCTCGAGCAGGCCATCGACCGGCTTCCCGACGGCCCCGTCAACGTGGCCGATCCGCACGTGATCCTGCCGCCCAAACACCGGACCATGAGCGAGATGGAGGCCATGATCTACCACTTCAAGCAGGTCATGGACGGCGTGCCGGCGCCGGAGGGCGAGGCGTACCTGGGGATCGAGAACCCGAAGGGCGAGCTGGGCTACTACTTCGTGTCGGACGGCACCGCGAAGCCGGCGCGCTGGCGCATCCGGCCGCCTTCGTTCATCAACCTGGCGGCGTTGCCCAAGATGGCCGAGGGCCACCTCCTGTCGGACCTGATCGCGATCAACGCCAGTGTGGATATCGTGATGGGGGAGATCGACCGGTGACTCACTCCGGTGCTGCTGTTCCGGGAGCCGGGGGCGGGGCGTTGCCCAAGGTCTTCGAGGGTCCGGGCCGCGCGGAGCTGGAAGAGGTACTCCAGAGGTACCCGGAGAGGCAGGCGGCTCTTCTCCCCGCGCTGTGGATGGTGCAGAGGAGCCACGGCTGGGCGTCACCGGAGGGGATGGCGGAAACGGCCGAGGTTCTGGGTCTCACGCTCGCCTACGTGAAGGGAGTGGCGACGTTCTACACCATGTACCGCCAGCACCCCGTCGGCAGGAACTTCGTGGCGGTGTGCACCACCTCGCCGTGCGGGGTGTGCGGCGCGGAGCGCGTGGTGGAGGCGCTGCTCAAGGCCACCGGCTGCAAGCGCGTCGGGGAGACGAGTCCCGACGGCAAGTGGACGATCGTCGAGGCGGAGTGTCTGGGCGCGTGCGGCTTCGCGACGCCGGTCCTTGTCAACGACGACTTCATCGAGGGCGTCACGGCCGAATCGGTGCCGGCGCTCCTCGAACGCTACCGGTAGAGTCATGGGCTACCCCCACCCCAGCCACGCCCGCGAGACGGTTCTCCTGAGTCGGCACTTCGGCGACGCCGAGGCGCGCAGCTACGCCGGTTGGGTCAAGGCGGGTGGCTACCAGGGCCTGGAGCAGGCGCTGGGCATGAGCCGCGAGCAGGTGATCGAGGAGGTCAAGAAGTCGGGCCTCCGGGGCCGCGGCGGCGCGGGTTTCCCCGCCGGCGTGAAGTGGTCGTTCATGCCCAAGGAGCCCTCCGGACCTCACTACTTGTGCTGCAACGCGGACGAGGGCGAGCCCGGGACGTTCAAGGACCGGGAGATCATGCGTTGGACGCCGCACGCTCTGATCGAGGGCTGTGCCATCGCGGCCTATGCCATCCGCGCGGAGCGGGTCTACATCTACATCCGCGGCGAGTTCACCGAGGCCATCAGGGTTATGCAGCAGGCGCTGGACGAGGCGCGTGCCAAGGGCGTGCTCGGCGCCAGGGCCATGGGGCGGGGGCCGCGCATCGACATCACGATCCACCGCGGCGCGGGCGCGTACATCTGCGGCGAAGAGACGGCGCTGATGAACTCGATCGAGGGCCGGCGCGGCAACCCGCGCATCAGGCCCCCGTTCCCCGCGCAGTCGGGCCTGTGGGGGCGGCCCACGACGATCAACAACGTGGAGACGCTGGCCTCGGTGCCGCACATCGTCGCGAAGGGCGGTGCCTGGTACTGCGGCCTGTCGCTGTCGAGCCCGAAGAGCACGGGGACCAAGCTGTTCTCGATCTGCGGCTCGGTGGCGAAGCCCGGTAACTACGAAGTGACGATGGGCTTCCCGCTGAGGGAGCTGCTGTTCGATCTCGCGGGCGGAGTGATGAAGGGCCGGAGGCTGAAGGCGGTCCAGCCCGGCGGCTGCTCGGTGCCGTTGATCACCGCGGAGGAGGCCGACGGTACCCTGCTCGACTACGAGGGCTGCGTCGCGGCCGGCACCCAGCTCGGGTCGGGCGGGATGATCGTCTACGACGACTCCGTGGACATCGTCTATCAGGTGGCGCGGCTGGCGCGCTTCTACGCCCACGAGTCGTGCGCTCAGTGCACGCAGTGCCGGGAGGGCACGGCGTGGACCCACCGCATCCTGCAGAGGATCCTGGGGGGAGAGGGCCGGATGGAGGACCTCGACCTGCTGCTCGACCTCGGGGAGCAGATGGCGGGAAAGACGATCTG
>Ga0316628_100001796_pt1 | contig 15441 bp, 12 predicted proteins | sample OWC_Aug_M2_C1_D5_FD_207648 | JGI IMG/M metagenome (GOLD analysis project Ga0316628, IMG submission 207648) | Wetland soil microbial communities from Old Woman Creek delta, Ohio, United States - OWC_Aug_M2_C1_D5_C | ecosystem: Environmental > Terrestrial > Soil > Wetlands | place: USA: Ohio... | reverse complement strand
GTGGACAGTTTTGCCGCACCGCGTTATATTGATCTTGCCGCGTTGCGGCATTGGCGCTTAACCATGCCCGGCTCCCAGGTCCTCCGGCACTCGCCCGGGGACGCCTGCCCGGGAACGAAGGTGGAGCACGGCAGTGATCAGACTCATCAAGCGCTACGGTTCCCGCAAGCTGTACGACACCGAGGAGAGCCGCTACGTCTCGCTCGAAGAAATCGGCGACTGGGTCCGGCGCGGCCAGCAAGTCAGGGTGGTGGACAACACCACGACCGACGACGTCACCGCGCAGACGCTTGCGCTCGTCATCGTCGAGGAAGGGCGGCGGGGCAGCTCCTTCTTCACGAGCGACCTGCTCCACGACCTGATTCGGCGCGGCGAACACGTGTTCAGCACGGGCGTCGAGCAGTTGCAGAGCGGCGTCGACCGCGCGCTGCGCGCGTCGATCGACCGCATTCCACCCCTTCGCCAGGTGCGCGAGGAGACCGCGCAGCTGCGCGAACGGCTCGAAGCGCTGGAGGCGTCGCTGGCCGAAATCGAGGCCGACGAGCCGTCGGCGAGTGGCCCGAACGAGCACCGGCCGTTCGAGGCTGCAACCAGTTCAGGCAGTCGCACGGGTCGCAGGAAAGGAGTGCACTCATGATGGAGACGGACAACAAGGCCAAGCTGATGGCGCTGCGCAAGGACCTCTCCGAGGCCGGGCGCGAGGTGTGGCTGGCGGGCCTCGGCGCGGTCGCGCTCATCGAGAGAGAAGGACGTCACGCGTTCTCGGTGCTCGTGGAGAAAGGCAAGACGTTCGAAACGCAGGAGCGTTCGGTGCTCGATCGGGTGTTCCAGGAGGCCGCCGACCAGATGCGCGGACTTGGCAAGCGGGTGGAAAGCGGCCTGCAGGACACGAGCAAGATGGTCCTGCAGCGCTTCGGCGTGCCGTCCCACGCGGAGATCAATGCGCTCATCACGCGCGTGGAACAGTTGACCGCGAAGGTCGAGGCGATCAGCCGGAAGGAGGGCGTCGATGATCAGGAAGGTTAGGGAAGTCCAGGCCGGCGTGACCGAGTCGGCCCGCAACATCTGGCTCGCCGGCCTGGGCGCCGTCGCGTTCGCGCAGGAAACGAGCGGCAAGTGGTTCGACGACCTGGTCAAGCGCGGGCGGGAAATGGAAGCGCGCGCGAAGCTGACGCCGCCGGAGATGAGCGTGACGCTGCACGGGGCAACCGGGCGGGCGAAGAGTGCGTGGGAGCAACTGGGCAAGGGGTTGGACGAGCAAGTGACAGCGGCGCTGCACCGCATCGGGGTGCCGACGCGCAGCGAGATCGCCACGCTCGGCAAGCGGGTCGAGTTGCTGACGGCGAGCATCGAGAGGCTGAAGCCGAAGACGCGCGCCCTTGCCAAGCCGATCAGCCGGCCGGCGCCGGCACCCAAGAGCTGACGTTCGGGCAGTCGCCGAAGGGACCGGTTTCCTTTTGACGTTCACGGCGGTGTCCGTCATGCTGAAGGGACGGGATACCAGGGCGTCTCGTCGGGGCATGCAGCGATGGCGGGAAGGAACCAGTCACCGAGCACGATCGGCCTCGCGCTGGCGGGGGGCGGACCCGAGGGCGCCATCTACGAGATCGGCGCCCTTCGGGCGCTCGACGAAGCCCTGGAAGGCATCGACTTCACCGATCTTCCCATCTATGTGGGCGTGAGTGCGGGCGCGTTCGTCGGCGCGTGCCTGGCCAACCGGCTGACGCCGGCGCAGCTCGTTCACAGCGTCGTCCGTCACCTGCCGTACGGGACTGCAATCCAGGCACGCACCTTCTTCACCCCGGCGTTCACGGAGTACCTGCGTCGCGGGCTGGCGGCACCACGGCTGGTCCTCGAAGCCCTCTGGGACTACGCGACGCACGGCGATCGCGCGGTCCTGCAGTCGTTCTCGCGCCTCTCGGCCGCCGTCCCCGTCGCCCTCTTCGACACCCAGCCGGTCGACGAGTTCCTCGAGGAGGTGTTCAGCCAGAAAGGCCGCACCAACGACTTCCGGGAGCTGAAGACCCGCCTCACGGTCGTCGCCGCCGATCTCGACACGGCGCGGCCGATGTGCTTCGGCCAGCCTGGCGCCGACCACGTGCCGATCTCGAAGGCGGTCGCTGCCAGCGGCGCGCTGCCCGGGCTGTACGCACCGGTCCTCATCGACGGCCACTACTACGTGGACGGGGTCCTGCTGAAGACGCTCCACGCGTCGGTCGCGCTCGAGCAGGACGCCGACTTCGTCATCTGCGTCAATCCGATCGTACCCATCGACACGGCGCAGCTCGCGGCGCTCGGCGCGCCGACGCGCAACCTGGTCGATCACGGCCTGCCGCTCGTGCTCGCGCAGACGCTTCGGACGCTCGTGCACTCGCGCATGCAGGTGGGCATGGCGGCCTACGGGCCGAGATACCCCGATCGGGACGTCGTGCTCTTCGAGCCGCGGCGCGACGACGCCCTGATGTTCTTCACCAACATCTTCAGCTTCGCGTCCCGCAAGGCGATCTGCGAGCACGCCTATCACGCCACGCGCGCCGATCTGCTCGAGCGCTGCGACGAGCTGTCGGCGATCTTCGGCCGCCACGGCATCCGCCTCTGCCGCGAGGTGCTGGAAGATCGCACGCGCGACGTGTGGACGCCGTCCGACGCCACGTACGACGCGACCGCGCCCGTCACGCGGACGCTCGATCACGCGCTTGCCCGCCTGGAAGCGCTCGTCGAGGATCGCTGACGCCGCCGCAGATTCACGCAGAATTACCGAGCCGCAGATTCACGCAGATTCACGCAGAACTAAATCACCCGCTGGTTACGCGGATGAGGCCGGTTTCGGCCGAGATCAGGCGCGAGGGCTCACCAGACTCGCTCGGTGCGCTTCGACGCGGACGGCGCAGCCGTCCGCCACGCGGCCAGCGAAACCGCGCAAACACAAGAACAGCTTTCCGTGGGTCGTTTCCCGTGGGTCGTTCTTGAGTTTGCGGGTTTCGCTGGCCGGCGCAAGCCGCCTTTCGGCGGCTGGCGAAGCGCACCGAGCCGCCAATCTGCGAATGTCTGCGAGCATCTGCGGCGAGACTGGGACGCGCCCGAGCGTCAAGAACGCCGCACGGCAAGGAGCATCGCGGCGAGGAAGAGGATCACAGCCAGCGGCCACGGGCCTCTGAAGACGACGACGATGGCGGCGGCGACAATGCAGAAGCCGGCGAGCATCGCGCCGCGCACGCCCGACAGCGGGTTCTCGGGCCGCTCGTGCGTGGACTTCTCGAGAAAGCGCAGACCCTCGGTCACGAGCAGCGGCGTCTTGACCAGGGCGTCCATCACCTCCGGGGCGTTGCGAATCGTCTCGCGCACGATCCGCAGCGGGTTGAACTGGCCGATGAAGATCCGGGCGATGTGCCGCTCGGAAACCTGTGCGACGTCGAAATCCGGCTTCAGGATCTGTCCGACGCCCTCGAAGGTCACCAGGGCCTTCACCATCAACACCATCTCGACCGGGAAGTACACGTCGAAGTGGCCGGCCCGCGTCAACGACTCCAGGATCAGCCTCGCCAGCGAGAACTCCTTGAAGCTGGCGTGGCGCGCCCATCGGCGGGAGATGTCCTCCACCTCACGCCTGAAGCCCGCGAGATCCGCCTTGCGTCCGGGCTGGGCGATGCTCACCAGGAAACGCGCGGCGTTGTCCGCGTCGCCGGTCACCAGGCAGTAGTAGTAGTACATCAAGGCGCGGCGCAGGGAATCGTCGAACCGGCCGACCATGCCGAGATCGATGAACCCGCACCGCGTGCCCGGCAGGATGAGCAGGTTGGCCGGGTGCAGGTCCGCGTGAAAGAAGCCGTCCTGGTACAGCATCCGGATGATCGCGGACGCCCCGAGGTCGATCAGCCGGTCCTTGGCCTCCTGCGCCAGCGACTGCGCCTCGAGTGAGGTCGGTTTCAGCCCCTCGAGAAATTCCATGCAGAGAACGTCGCGGCCGCTGTACTCGCGGTAGATCCTCGGAAAGACGATGTCGGGTTGATCCTCGAAGTTCGCGGCGAACGTCTCCGCGTTGTCCGCCTCGCGGCGCAGGTCGGCTTCCTTCAGCGTGTAGTAGACGAACTCGTTGATGACGCGCCTGGGCTGGTAGCGGCCGAGAAAGACCTGCAGCAGCGCGGCGAACCACCGCAACAGCGTCGCATCCCGCTTCAGCGTCTCCGGGATGCCCGGCTTGACGATCTTCAGGATCACCGCGTCTCCCCGCGTGGTGATCGCGCGGTGCGTCTGCGCGATCGAGGCGGAGGCAATCGGCGAGGGGTCCACCCACGCAAACGCCGCGTCGAGCGGAACGCCGAGATCGGCGGTCACCACGGGCGCGAGACGCTCGAAGGGGACAACGGGCAGGCGATCGAGCAGCTTCTTCAGCTCGTCGGTGATGCTCGCCGGCAGGATGTCCTCGCGCAGGCTGAGGATTTGGCCGAGCTTGATGTAGGTGGGACCGAGCCGCTCGAGCCGCCGGCGGAACTGCACCGGGAACGGCAGGCGCGCCAGCCGGCGGTCCACGCACCAGCGGAGGACGCCGGCCACCGAGCGCTGGATCCGGAACCAGAAGCCGCGCCCAACGCCGCGCCGCGCGTCGACGCTCGAGATGAACGCGCCCGCGAGCAGACCGGCCAGATGGCGCTCGGTCGTCAGGAACCGTCGCACGAGACCTGAGGGCCGCACCTCGGGGGCAACCTCGAAGAGGGATGGCCCCTCTGCGCGACCGCTCGACTGGGAGCCGCTTTGAGCTGCCGCCGCACCCGGCTCAGTCACTACCCATTCCTTTGCTCGGAATGGTAGCACAGCGCTTCCGCATCCGGCGCGGGCACGGCGTCCTGGAATTCCCCGGGTCGGGCGACGCCACACACCCTGCTGATACGTGTCACTAGCTCGGAGTCGCGTACAGCCCCTCGATGGTGTCGCGCCACCGATCCTCGACGACGTTTCGGCGCACCTTCATCGTGGGCGTCAACTCACCGCGGTCGATGGAGAACTCTCCGGGGAGCAGCGCGAAACGTTTGATCCGCTCGAATTGCGCGAGGTCCGTGTTCACGCGGTCGACGACACGCTGATAGAGATGCTGCACGTCCTCGCGCGTCAGCAACCGCTCGCGCGGGACCGCAGGCTCCGCATCGAGACGCGCGAGAAGCACGGCGAAGTCGGGCACGATCAGCACCGAGGGGAACTTGCGCTTCTCGCCCACCACAACGGCCTCGGCAACCAGCGGATCGCTGCGGAACAGGTTCTCGAGCGGCTGCGGCGCAATCTTCTTGCCTCCCGACGTCACCAGCAGGTCCTTCTTCCTATCCGTGATGACGAGATAACCGGCCTCGTCGAAGCGGCCGACGTCCCCGGTGTGGAACCAGCCGTCCTGCAGCGCCTCCGCCGTCAGCTCGGGCTTCCGGTAGTACCCGGTCATCACGTTCGGCCCGCGGGCCAGGATCTCTCCGTCCTCGGCAATCCTGATCTCCACGCCGGGAATTGGAGGCCCGACGGTGCCCAGGCGCTGGCGGCCGGGCGGGTTGAACGCCAGCACCGGCGACGTCTCCGTGAGACCGTAGCCTTCGCAGATGGGAAGGCCGATCGCCCGAAAGAAGTCGCCCGCGGCGAAACCGAGCGGCGCGCTGCCGGAGATGACATAGCGCAGGCGACCGCCCGTCTTCGCCCGGATCTTCTTCAACACCAGCGTGTCGGCCAGCGCGTAGCGCAGGCCGAGCCAGGGCGAGACGGCCCGGCCTGCCTCCATCTTCTTCACGCGCGCGCGCGCCACCTTCATGGCCCAGTGGAACAGCCGCCGCTTCAGGGCCGGCCCTTGCTCGATCTTCTCGTGCACCGCCGCCAGGAATTTCTCGTAGACGCGCGGGACGCCGGTCATGACCGTCGGCTTCACCCGAGCGAGGTCGCGCGCGATGGTGGTCAGCGACTCGGCGAACACCACCGTGATGCCGTCGTACAGATACCGGTACATCACCATCCGCTCGAACACGTGGCTGAGCGGGAGGAACGATAACGCGACGTCCTCCGGCGAGAGTTCCAGGCCCACCTTCGTGGCGCGAACGTTCGAGAGCAGGTTCGCGTGCGTCAGCATCACGCCCTTCGGTTCGCCGCTCGTCCCGGACGTGTAGACGATCGTCGCCATCTCGTGTTCGCCGCGCGTCGTCACGTTCGTGCGGTAACGCTCGGCGGCGAGCGGGTCCTCCTGCAGGTGCCAGCGGCCGAGCGTGTCGATCTCGCGAAGCGGCCGCAGCCGGTCGTCGTCGCGCACCACCCCCGCCGCGTCGACGATCGCCACGACCTCCAGATCGGGCAGGTCGGCCCAGACCTGCCGCAGTTTGTCCACCTGGGCGGCATTCGACACGATGGCCACCTTCACGCCCGCGTCCTGCAGGATGTAGCGCACCTGCGACGGCGACTGCGTCGGGTACACGGGTACCGTGATCGCCCCGGCGGTCAGGATCGCGAGGTCGGAGACGACCCACTCGGGCCGGCTTTCGCTGATCAGTGCGATGCGATCGCCCGGCATCACGCCCAGCCCGGTCAGCCCGACGCTGATTGCGCGCACCTCCTCGAAGAAGGCGACGGTCGAGTAGTCCCGGTACCCGCCCTCCTGGCAGTGCCGCATGAGAACGGGCCTGGAATGGTGTTCGAGCAGGTTGAACGGCAGGTCTGCGAGCGTGACGACCGCGGTCGCCCGCGTGACGAACGACGCGCCCGGCGCGGCGCCGGAATCCGTCGTGCCGCCGGAAACCACCGTAGCCATAACCACTCCTCTCCTGCGAGGCTCGTGAGCCACGCCGATCGTTCCGGGCGTCTGACGCAGCGCAGCATCCTCGAGGGCTGACGGAGAATCCGACGCGCCCGGGCGTGCGGCGCCACAGGGGTCCGTTTGCGAACCGCAGCAGACGACGACGCTAACGGAGAACCGGGCGCTAGCGGGCCGGGCGCCCGGCATGCAGGGGCCGAGGATCACCAGCGGAAACCGGTGCCGGCGTGCACGCGGTGTACCACCCGTTCGAGTCGTGCGCGGGGCGGCTTCGCCACGCCGTTTCGGACTGGCGAGGGAGACGCGCCCACCGCGACTTCCCGTCCGTGCGCTGATTTTCGTTAGGGATCGCGTGGGGAGTCGGTCCGGTCGCATCAGACGCGAAACCGGCTCCGGCGAGCTTGCGGCCGTGGACGGACGAACAGACCCCGGAGCGGGCCTTCTGAAGCTGTAAGAAAAGCTTACGAGGCGAGCAGCCTATCGGTACACATGAGTCGGCCTCGCGGGGCCGTGTCGGGCGTCATCGCGGGCTGGCGACCGCGAGCACGCGATCGGAGAGCGGCAAATCCCAGCGTCCTCACCGGCGAGGGCCGGCGCCCGGAATGCGGTATTCTCCAACACGAGCCGCCGCCTGCTGTCCTTGCTGCGTTGCGGCACGAGTCCACTAGACCGCCTGTTTCGGCTCCGTTGCCTTGGCCGGCGTCTCCCTGCCCCGCCAGTGGACCATGCTCGACGAACCGCCAAGCATCCAGTTGATCGTGTCGAACAATCGAATCGGGAGAATGCCCTTCAGCACCGGAGCGAGTTTCACGAGCCACGGCGTCAGGAGGTACACCTCGTCGTGCTTGACGGCGCGCACGATTTGGTCCGCCAGCGAGTCGGGCGTCAGCATGCTCGTCGCCTTCATCGGCGTGGCGCCTTCGAACAGGCCCGTGCTGACGAAACTGGGGCAAATCGCCGTCACTTTGACCGACTGATGCCCGGTCAACTCCAGTTCGAGGCGGATGGACTCGGAGAAGCCGATCACTGCCCACTTGCTCGACGCGTACGTGCTGCCCCACGGCACTCCGACCAACCCGGCAGCGCTGGCGATGTTGACAAGGTGCCCTTCCGGCCGCGAAATCAGGTCGGGCAGGAACGCGTAAGTCATCGCCACCAACCCGTCGACGTTGACCCGGTACGTGCGCAGGTGCTTCTCGAGCGGGACATCCAGGAAGGTTCCGCCGTGCACGATGCCGGCGTTGTTCACGAGGACGTCAATCGGCCCGAGATCCTCGTGGACATGGTCTCTCAGCTGCATGATTGCGTCGGTGTCGGTCACGTCCAGGCAGTAGCCCGACACCTCCGCGCCCAGGGATTGAATCGCCTCGAGCGTTGCGTTGAGCGTCGCCTCGTCCAGATCGACCAGGACCAGTTCCGCGCCCTCGGACACGAGACGCTCAGCGATGCTCCTGCCGATGCCCGCCGCGCCGCCCGTGATCAACACGCGCTTGCCTCTCAGATCACGCATGGGGACACCTCCCGCCGTGCAGGGCATCGCGGGACCGACGTCCTGTGCCACGAGTAGATGACCGTGGCGCAGGGCGACCGGCCAGCATCAGCCGACGACGACGCCGCTCGAAGCATGATTGAGCCCAACCGAATAGATACCACCGGGCGGGGAGGGATGCAATGGGGCGGATTCAAGATCAGTCCACGGCGAGCAGTTTCCCGTCCTCCATCACCTTCTCGTCGTCGAACCACACAGACGGTCGTTTCACCAGGCCGTCCAGGTGGCTGGCGACGCGCACGCTGCCGCCCATCGATTTGTTGTCGCCGAAGGCGATGTGGATGGTCCCCATCACCTTCTCGTCCTCGATGATGGCGCCGCTCAGCACGGCCTTGTCGTTGGTCCCGACACCGAATTCCGCGACGTTGCGGCCGTCGCGCCCGTGCGGCTCGAGCAGATCTCGCAGCCGGCGCGCCTCGTCACCGCCGGTGATCTCGGTGGCGTAGCCGGCCTCGACGAGGATGCGAATCGGCTCGTTGACCATGCCGACGCCGGCCATCGAGCCGTCGACCACGACGATCCCGCGCGACTGCCCTTCGAGCGGAGCCAGGTACGCCTCGCCGGTGGGCAGGTTTCCCCACTGCCCTGCCTCGCGGAACAGCCCCGAGCTCGCGTGCGCCTTTCGGCCCGCCACCGGCATCACGATGTCCGTCCCCGCCGGTGCGGTCACCCTGATCGTCCTGGTTCGGCCGAGCCTGTCGCACAACACGTTGGTGCGCGCGGCGATGCGGTTGTAGTCCGCGTTCATGCAGCGCACCATGATCTCCTCGCTCACCCCTGGCAGCGTCGCCACGCGGACGCCCTGTGCGCTCGCCGCCCGACGCGCGTCGGTGTGCGTGAGGGACCTCGAGGTCGGACACAGGACGACGTCCACCTCCCGCATCAGCATCGCGACCGGCGCCGGCGGCTCCTCGCCGTTCGTCTTCCTCGGCAGCATCTCCACGAGGAAGACCTCGGCGCTCAGGTCGCGCGCAGCCTGACGCAGTGCGTACGCGAGTTTTCTCATCGGCTCGTCGGTGACGACGAGGACCTGCTCGCCGCTCCTGACACCCATGCAATCCCGGACGGCAATCAACGCGGCGGACTGGAGTGCGGGTGAAATGTCTGGGCTCATACAGCAGAAACCAACGTCCGAACGTCCGAGTTCCGAACGTCCGACGTCCGAAATCCCGCCTTCGCTCGCGAGGCGAGCAGCGGCGGGCAAGCCACATGTCGCTCGGTCGAGCGTCCGAAGTCCGACGCTCGGACGGCTATGCGATCGCCAACAGCTGCTCCTCGACGATGCCTCGGAAAAGCGCCAGCTTGTACTCGTTCTGCGACAATGGCTGCGCCCCGGCGATCGCGGCCTCGGCGGCGCGGGCTGCCACGCCCGGTGTCAACTTGCTGCCGACGATGGCCTTTTCTGCCGCCTCCGCCCGCCACGGCGCCGGCGCCGCCGCGCCGAGCACGACGCGAGCCTGCGTGACGACTCCCGCCGAATCGACGGCGAGCGCGAGAGCAACCGATGCCAGGGCAAAGTCCCACGCGCCCCGACTGCGCACCTTGCGGTAGCTGCTCTTCGACCCGGGCGCCACGGCGGGCAGCAAGACGTCCGTCAGGATTTCACCGCGCGCGAGAACCGTCTCCCTGGTGACGTCCTTGTCGGGCAGCAAGAAGAGCGCCCCGAGCGGAATCGTCCGCACGCCGCCGGGCCCGGACACGCGGGCGCGCGCCCCCAGGGCGACCAACGCAACCGCGGTATCCGACGGGTGCACCATGCAGCACGCGCTTGCCCCGAAGATTGCGTGATACTGGTTCTCCCCCTGCATCGCGTAGCAGGTGTCCCCGCCCTTGCGCAGGCAGTGAAAGTCGCCGCGGAAGTACCAGCAGCGCGGACGCTGGCACAGGTTGCCGCCGAGCGTGCCCTGGTTGCGCAGCTGCGGGCTCGCGACCGACGCGGCCGCCTGGGCCAGGGCCGCGTAGCGCTCGAGCACCTGCTTGTTCGCAGCGACGTCGGCGATTGTGGTCATCGCGCCGATACGCAGCCCTCCGGCTGCCGGCACCGAGATGCCACGAAGCGCCGCCACGCCGCCGAGGCTGACGACCTTGTCGGCCGTCAGCACGCGCTCGCGCAGGCAGCCGAGCAGATCAGTGCCGCCCGCGTGCAGCCGGGTTCCGGGCGCCGCAAGCGCCTTGACCGCCTCGCTCACCGACTTGACGCGCACGTACGAGAAGTTCGGCAGCATCGTTCAACCTCTTTTCGCGGCCGTCGCAATCAACTGGCCGAGCCGCTCGGGCGTCATCGGACTGTCCGCGCAGCGCACGCCGGTTGCATGGTGAATGGCATTGGCAATCGCCGGGGCGGTGGGAACCGTCGCCGGCTCGCCCAGCCCCTTGGCGCCCGTGTTGCTGAACGTGTCGTGCAAGTCGATGGGCAAGCACACCGGATCGGGCGCGATGTCCAGCGCCGTCGGCAGCTTGTAGTCGTGCAGGTTCGCGTTCACCATCTTGCCGGTCTGACCGCGATCGAGCACGCGCGCCTCGGTCATCGCCAGCCCGACGCCCATGGTGACCGCGCCGAAGGTCTGGTTGGCGAAGGTCTTCGCGTTCATCACCCGGCCGCTGTCCTGCGCGGCGAGGAAGCGGAGAATCTTCACCTCGCCCGTCCGCGTGTTCACCTCGACTTCTGCGAACTGCGCGGCGAAGGGCCGCGTGACGCGGTCCGTCGGGTTGGGTTCCCTGTATCCGACGCCGACGATCACACCCCGCGACCGAAACGCACTGACCTGACCGGCCGGAATCCGCTTCTTCGCGTCGCTCCTCGAGACAAAATCGAGACCGACGAGCGACACGTCATCCACCGGTACCTTCAGATCGCGTGCAGCCGCCGCCTGGAGATCCTGCAGTTGACGCTTGACATCGAGCGCGGCGTTGCGCACCGCGGGCGACTCGGTCGGCACCGTCTTGCTGCCGCCGCTGGCCGACGCATACTGTGTGGTCCCCGTGTCCGCGTGTTCGATGCGAATGCGCTCGAGCGGCACTCCGAGCTCCTCGGCGACGACTTGCGCCATCACGGTCTTGGTGCCGGTCCCGATGTCGCTCGCTCCCATGTTCAGGTTCACGCTGCCGTCGCCGAACAGGCGGACGATGACCGTGGCCGGCGGCCCGCCGGCGCCCCCCTGCCACAACCCCGCGGCGACGCCCACGCCGCGCCGGATCGGCCCGGTGCCCGGGCTGCTGCGCCGAGCTTCCTGCCACCCGAACGCTTTCGCGCCTTCGGCCAGGCAGTCCTTCAGGCCATGTGTCGAGTACGGCGTGTTGTTGTTCGCCTGGCTGACCGTCGGCACGTTCTTCAGCCGGAACTCGACCGGGTCCATGCCGACCGCCTCGGCCAGTTCGTCCATCATCTGCTCGAGCGCCCAGGCACCCTGCGGGTGGCCCGGCGCCCGGAACGCGCGTGACGGGCCGGCGTTGATATAGAAGTCGCTCCAGTCGACGCGCACGTTCGGGCACGCGTACAGATCTCGGAGAACGAAGTCCACGCCGCCGGCAGCGCCCGCGCGATAGGCGCCCATGATGCCGACGTTGGTCATCTGCAGCGCCGTGAGCGTCCCGTCCTTCTTCACCCCGGCCTTGATCGTCATGCGGACCGGCGGCCGGTTGCCGACCGCCAGCATCGCTTCCTCGCGCGTGATGAACAGCTTGACCGGGCGGCCGGTCCTCTTCGCCAGCAGCGCCGTGATGAAGTGGTGCTTGCTCGCGGACAGCTTCGCGCCGAACCCGCCGCCCATGTAGTGCCCGATCACGCGAACGTTGGCAAGTGGCAGCCTGAGCAGCTGAGCAACCTGCTGCTGCACGGGAAACACGCCCTGCGTCGTGTCCCAGATCGTCAGGTAGTTGCTCCCGTCCCACTTCGCGACGCAGCCAAACGATTCGATGGGGTTGTGGATCTCGCAGGCGGTGCTGTACGTTCGCTCGCGGACGAGGTCCGCGGCCGCGAAGCCGTCCTCGATCTTGCCCCGCTCGTACGGCTTTCCGGCGGGTACGCGGTTGCTCGCCGCCTGCTGCGGCGCGGCCCCACCCGGCGGCTGCGGCGGCGGCGGCGCGATGACGGGTGCACCGGGTTTCGCCGCCTCCTCTTCCGACGACACGCACGGCAGGACTTCGTATTCAACCTTGATCGCGCGGACGGCGTCCCACGCCTGGTACGGCGTTTCCGCCGCGACGGCCGCTACTTCTTCACCCTCGAAGCGGCAGTGCGGATCGAACAGCCGGCTGCCGCCGTACCAATTGATGTTGGCGCCTGGCGTCTTGTCGGTGATGACCGCGTGGACGCCCGGCATCTTCTCGGCCGCGCTGACGTCGACGCTCTTGACCTGGGCGTGCGCGTGCGGACAGCGCAGTGTCGCGCCGTGCAGCATGTCGGGCAGGATGACGTCGGCCGCGAACGTGGCCGCCCCGCTGACGCGCTCGTACGCATCGACGCGCGGAACCGGCTTGCCCACGACGCGCGTTTCGCTCCACGGCGGAAGCGGCGAAGGAGCGGACGCCGGAGCCTGGGCGGGCGCCTCGTCGTCCGTCCAATAGGTATCCTCGCGGCTCATGTCCTCCTCCCCTTCCTGATCTCAGCTGCCCGTGTGGCCGCCTTGAAGATGAGGGCGTAGCTGCCGCACCGGCACAGGTTTCCGCTGACGCCCTGCCGCACGTCGTCGAGCGTCGGCGACGGGTTCGAGCGGAGGAGGCCTTCGACGGCCATGATCTGCCCCGGCGTGCAGTAGCCGCACTGGAACGCATCCTCTTCCGCGAACGCCTGCTGCACCGGCCCCAGATCTTCGCCGTTCATGAGCCCTTCGAGCGTCGTGATCTCGCCACCCTCGGCCTCGACGGCGAGCGTCATGCAGGCGTAGCGGGGCTTCCCGTCGATCAGCACCGTGCAGGCGCCGCATTCGCCGCGCTCGCAGCCGAGCTTCGTACCGGTGAGTCCCAGCCGGTCGCGGATGACGAACAGCAGCGACCATCGAGGTTCGACCATCAGGTAGTGGCGGCGGCCGTTCACACTGAGCGCGACCCTCACCATCTCGGCGGGTCCCGCCACCGCTTCTCCATTCGCCGCAGCCGCGCCTGCGGCCGTCGCGGCGGCTGCCGCGGCAACGGCGCCCGTGCCCAGCGTGGCGATGAAGCCTCGCCGGCTCAGGCCCGGTGCGGCGACGCCATCCCTGTCGTCGCGATCTTCTTCCATGAGTGACCTCCGGCCGCAGGTGCGGCAGGACGGAACGGATGCAACTACGGGGCGATATGGGGGACGCCCCGCCTACGCTCGCATGCCAACAGGCGAGCTACGGCGCGGTCTCGCCGTAGCTGCGCGCTGGACGCGGAGCGCAAGCGAAGGCGGACATTATATCGCGGGCAGGATTCTCCCGCGGCACTCGCCAAACCCGATCCTGGCGAAGCCCGGACGCTCCGCGTAGCCGCGGATGCAGACTTCGTCCCCGTCCTCGAGGAACGTGCGGGTTTCGCCGTCCGGCAGGACGAGAGGCTCGGCGCCAGCCCGGGTCAGCTCGAGCAGGCACCCCCGCTCCCCCTGCGTCGGCCCGGACACGGTGCCGCTGGCGAGGAGGTCGCCCGGGCGCAGGTTGCAGCCGTTGCCCGAGTGGTGCGCGACCATCTGCGCGAACGTCCAGTACATGGACGCGAACCGGCTCTGCGTGATCCACGCCGGCTCGTCGCCGCGCTCGCGCATCGCGGCCGTCCGCAAGCCGACCTGCAGCGAGATGCGGAAGGCCCCGCCCTCCCGGTTGGCTGCCGAGTCGAGGTACGGGAGCGGCGCCGGATCCCCGTCCGGCCGATCGAACGCAGGCGCGCGGAACGGCTCGAGGGCGTCGGCGGTCACAATCCACGGCGAAATCGTCGTCGCGAAGCTCTTCGCCAGGAACGGCCCCAGCGGCTGGTATTCCCACTGCTGGATGTCGCGCGCCGACCAGTCGTTCACCAGGCAGAGGCCGAAGATGTGAGCCTCTGCATCGGCGATCTCGATTCGGCGCCCCAGGTCGTTTCCGCGCCCGATGAAGCATCCCACCTCGAGCTCGTAGTCCAGGCGCGCGCTCGGCGCCACCCGCGGCGCATCGCCGCTGCCGGGCGCGCGCACCTGCCCGATCGGCCGTCGCACGTCGGTGCCGCTGACGACGATTGACGAAGCCCGACCGTGATACCCGATCGGCACCCACTTGTAGTTCGGCAACAGCGGTTGATCCGGGCGAAACAGCCTCCCCACGTTCGTAGCGTGATCGATCGAGGCGTAGAAGTCGGTGTAGTCGCCCACGTGGACCGGCAGCACCATGCTGACGTCGGACTGGGCAACTAGCGCCTCGGCGGCCGCGCGTCGTCTGCCGCCGCTGGGTTCCCCGTCTGCAAGCAGATCGCTCAACCGGCGCCGAAGCGCGCGCCAGTGAGCCGGACCGAGCGCCATGAGCGCGTTCAACGGCGACGACGCGCCCGCCATGTACCGTTCGAGGCACGCCAGTCCCGCCGCAGCGCACTCACCCGGCAGCAACCCGGCCTGCTGGCAGCCCGTCACGTCGAGGATGTGGTCGCCGATTGCGACGCCCACCCGTGGCTCGAACGCCTCGGGTCGCGTGAACATGCCGAACGGGAGATTCTGGATGGGGAAGTCGGTCGTCGCAGCATTGGCCGACTCGACCCAGCTTCGGCGCGAGGGATCGTGGGTGTGGTCCATTCAAGCGTAGTGAGTAGTACTGTCTACTTCAAGCATCAGAGCAGCCCGAGTCGTTTCAGATCCTCGACGGGTTCATCGATCGAACACGAGCCGTACGAGGTCGCGAACCGGCGGGCGGCGCGCAGATCTTCGCAGCTGAGGCGGCGGCCATGGAGGTTGACGCCCGTCTGATCGAACGCGAACGCCGCGGGTGACTGATCCTCGAGCACCGCTTCGAGCAGATCCGGTCCCACCCGATCGCTGAAAGCGAGGGCGGCCGCCAGGAAGACGTTCAGGAAGCCGTGCATCACGACGCGGCCGCTGCGCTCGTCAGGCGTCACGCGGTACTCGCCCCTCACGGCATGATGCAATCCAGCGGTCGCCTTGAACGGCACGCCCGCCGAGGCCGCCGCGCGCAGGAATCTGGCC
>Ga0316628_100001795_pt1 | contig 15442 bp, 12 predicted proteins | sample OWC_Aug_M2_C1_D5_FD_207648 | JGI IMG/M metagenome (GOLD analysis project Ga0316628, IMG submission 207648) | Wetland soil microbial communities from Old Woman Creek delta, Ohio, United States - OWC_Aug_M2_C1_D5_C | ecosystem: Environmental > Terrestrial > Soil > Wetlands | place: USA: Ohio... | reverse complement strand
TCGCTTTGCCGTTTCCCGACGCTGCCTTCAGCATCGTCACCACGGGGTACGGCATCAGGAACGTTCCCGACCTCGCGGTGTCGCTCCGAGAGGTCTGGCGAGTGCTGCGGCCGGGAGGGCGGTTCCTTTCGCTCGACTTCGATCGGCCGTCGAACCCCCTCGTTCGCACCGCGTACCTGGCCTACCTCTCGACGGTCGGATCAGGGATCGGTTGGGCGATGTATCGACGGCCGGATAGCTATCGGTACATCGCAGAGACGATACGGACGTATCCGGGCGGTCAGGCGGTGGTTTCGCTGTTGCGGTCCGCGGGTTTCGGCCACGCTTCGTACGAGCCGGTCTTCGGAGGCCTGATGGCGATACACTCGGCAGTCAAGAGCGGATCGTAGGGCGGCCGACGTCGCCCCTGCATGGTCACGTGGCCATGGCATTTGCACCGGTTCAGGTCGATCGCGACGCCTGGTCGGGCGAGGGCGACCTCACCGCGACGTTGCTGCGCCGGCTGGTCAGCATCGAGCAGGTGGGGTTCGTCCGCGTCGAGGACGCGCCGGCGAGCGAGACGGGCGCCGGGTTCAACTTCATCTGCAACGAGATCTACGTCGCGTTTCGCATCCGGCGGACGCTCGAGCTCCGGCGCACGTCGTTCGGCCTGCCATTGCCGTCCATCGGCCACCGAAGGAGCCTGACGCTCGGCCGCCTCGAGGAGTTGCTCGCCGCCACCGACGGTATCGGTGCGCCGGACTACACGGACGGCGGAATGCTGCAGTACCTGCGGTCGGAACGCGTTGTGCCCGCGTACCAGACGCGGGGCGCGAAGGTCGTCGAGATGGTCAGAATCTACGAAGCGCGTTAGGCCGCTTGACCTATTTTCATTAATCTGCACACTGTTTCACTTGTCAGGCCTGAAGATCCTGTTTGGATCGGCCGACATTCACACATGTCGGGCTGTATCGGCGCCCGGCAGGGTGCAGAAGCTGTCCGCTGGCGGCACGACGAAGCGCGGCGCTGACAGCAACGCGGAGCAAAGCGTGGCCTTGGTCGAATCGTTGCTGGGCGCCATCATCCGGCCCGATGGCGACGCGCTCGTCATGCATGTGGGCGAGAAACCGTACGTGGTGGCCACGTCGGGGCCGGTCGAGCTGTCGTCGCGCGCGCTCACCACCGAGACGCTGAACACGATCCTCGAGCAGTCGCTGCCGCGCGAATCGCGCCGCGCGCTCGACGAAGTCGGCGCCGTCGAGTACGACCTGCCCCCCTCCAAGAACGCGCCGGGCGAGCACTTCACGATCGTCGCCGCGCGGGGCGGCAACGACATCTGGATCGAGATTCGGCGGCATCGACAAGAGAAGCCACCGGTGGCGCCACCTGAACCAGTTGTTGAGCCGCCGCCGCCGGCTCCCCCGGCGCCTCGCAAGACGGTGAACGGCCATCGCCACGCGGCTGTCCCCACCCCGCCGCCGGTTGCCGCGCCACCTCCTGCGGCGCCTGCACCGGCACCGGAACCGTCGCCCGCCGTCGTTCTTCCGCTGACCCGCAGTTCGATCCGCCAGGACGTGGGCGGAAAGGCGGTCACCTCGCCGCGGCTTTCCGGCCTCGACCGGCTGCTGCGCCTCGCGGCGGCACGGGGCGCGACCACCCTGTACATCGCGGCGCAATCGGCGCCGTCGATCCGCGTGGACGGCGAGATCGGCGTCCTCGAGGGGGAACCGGCCCTGGGGCCGTCGGAAGTGGAGTCGCTGCTGCTCGACATGGCGCCCGAACGGAGCCGGCAGGCGCTGCGCAGCGGCGAAGGGACGGAGTGGCTGTGCGACGTGCCCGACGTCGGGCGCGTGCGCTGCATGAGTTTCCGCGACCACCGTGGAGCCGGCGGTATCTTCCGCCTGATTCCCGCGCGCGCGATCTCGGCCGATCAACTCGGGCTGTCGCGCGAGATCCTCGCGCTCTGCGCCGAACCGGGCGGCTTGATCCTGGTGACCGGCCCGCGGGCGAGCGGCAAGTCCACACTCATCTCGGCGCTGGTGGACTTCATCAACCGGACGCACAACGATCACGTGATCACGCTCGAGGGCGAGATCAAGTTCGTGCAGGAGAGCCGGTCGTCGCTGGTCAGCCAGCGCGAGGTGCGGGGCGACAACGACGAGTGGCTGTCGGTCGCGCGCGGCGCGCTGCGCGAGAACCCGGATGTCCTGGTGATCGAGGACCTGCGCTCGCCGGAAATCGTGTCGCTCGCCCTCGATGCCGCCGAGGCCGGCCGCCTGGTGATCGGAGCCATCGCCGCCAACACGGCGGTCGGCGCGATCGCGCGGCTGATCGACCAGTTCCCGGCCGAACGCCGCACGCAGGTGCAGCTGACGCTCGCCGAGTCGCTGCGCGGCGTGATCGCCCAGGTGCTGCTCCGCAAGAGCGGTGGCGGCCGCATCGCGGCGCGCGAGCTGCTGCTGAACACCGCGGCGGTCGCCAGCCTCATCGCCGAGGGCAAGCTGATGCAGCTGCCGGTCGCGATGGAGAGCGGGCGCAAGTACGGGATGGTGCCGCTGCACGACGCGCTCGTCGCTTTCGTGCAGAGCGGCGCCGTCGACGCGCGCGAGGCCTACCGCAAGGCGTTCGACCGCGAAGCCTTCCTCGCGCTCCTCAAGCGCGAAGGGATCGACACGTCGTTCGTGGAGCGCCTCGCCTGAGCCGCAGATTCACGCCGCAGATTCACGCCGCAGATTCACGCAGAATAACCGGGCCGCAGATTCACGCAGATTCACGCAGATCTAAAAGTACAGCAGACTGACGCGGCCGTCTGTCCGCTGGACGAAGCGCGGCGACGGCTGCAGTTTCCGCCGTTCCGGCGACCGACCGGCGGTGCAATTCCTCCAACACCGGCAGCCTGCCACTCGTCGCCGACGCCACTGCGCCGTGCGCCAGCCGCGGACGCACTCTTGCTTGGCGTCTTCGCATGCAATCAGACACGACACACCGCGATCCCCAGACGTACGCGGTCATCGGTGCCGCATTCGAGGTGAGCCGTGTTCTGGGGCACGGTTTCCTCGAGCAGGTGTACCAGGATGCGCTCGCCCTCGAACTGGCCGATCGGCAGGTGCCGTTCGAGCGCGAGGTGGCGGTGCGGGTTCAATACGAGCAGCGTGTCCTTCACTCGTTCTACAGGGTGGACTTCGTCTGCTTTGGTCAGTTGCTCGTCGAGCTGAAGTCGACGCCCCAGATTGCGCGCATCGACCAGGCGCAGATGATCAACTACCTGAAAGCAACAGGATTCGAGCGGGGCCTCATTCTCAACTTCGGGAATCGATCGCTCGAATGGAAGCGGCTGGTGTTCTCGGAGGCGATGCACCGTGCTGCAGATGATCAACCCGTGCGGGGCTGAGACGCGCGGCGCAACCCACGCTTACCTGGCCGCAGATTCCCGCAGGTTCTCGCAGATCCCCGCTGCGCTTCGACGCGACCGAAGGTCGCGCAGCCGTCGTGAAGCAGGCAATTACGAAGCCATGACCGTCAGATGCCGGCCTCGTAATTGCCCGCTTCGCGACCGGCTGCGGGACGGCCTGCGGCCGTCCCGTCGAAGCGCAACGAGCCGCAGGTGGCGCGCCGCCCCACACAAGTGCGCCTGCCAGGGCTCCGCGGTTTGGGGTCGCGCTGGATCTCGCCGCCCGGCGGGTCGGGCGTCTCCTTCGTGATGGTTGATCAGCCGCGCGCACGGCCATTCGGTGCTGGTGCCTGAGCGAATGCAGGTATCTGTCAGTGTGCGAATCTGCGTGAATGATCTGCGTGGATCTGCGTGAATCTGCGGCTCGTACGTCAGCTGCGTGAATCTGCGGCTAACGTTCGACGAACTGCACGATCTCCCGCAGCAGGAACTCCACCACGTCCTCGTCGGTCACCCGCTCGACCGCGGCGTTCTCGCGCACGGGGCGTTCCGTGCTGATCAGCCGCCGGCCCCGTCCCCGGTTGATGCGCGCCGACACGATCGGCGGGTCGGCGTCCGTGTCGAGGAACAGCTCGATGAAGTCGTCGTTGGAGCGCTCCGACATCAGTCGGAGGCCCCCTGCCGGCGTGAACACGGCGAAGGGATAGCCGTCGGCCTTGAGCGCCGACGAGAACATGCGGAAGACGGGCGTGGCGACGTCGGCGAGAAATGCGTCATACGCGCGCGCGGCCGCATCCGCGCGGGCGCGACGCTCCGCGCGCTCCCGCTTCACCCGTTCAAGCGCCTGCCGCAGCCGCTTCCTGACTTCCGACACTTCGATCATCGGCACGCGATCACCTCGTCTCGCTCGAGCGCGTCAATCTCGGCCGCCTGCAGGTGCAGATCCTGTTCGAGGACCCGGCGCGTGTGCTCGCCGAGCAGCGGCGGCGGCGTGCGAATGGTCCCGGGCGTCTCGCCGAGCTTGATCGGCAGCCCGAGAAGCCGGATGAGGCCGGCCGTCGGGTGTTCGAGCGCCTGCAGCATCCCGCGCGCCGGGATCTGCGGGTCGTCCAGCACCTCGTCGATCGCGCGCACGGCCCCGCTCGGCACGCCGGCAGCCGCGAAGCGTTCGAGCCAGCCGGCGCGCGGCTGTCCCCGGAACGCCCTGGCCAGCAGCGGGCGCAGTTGCTCGCGGTGCTCGACTCGCGCGGGATTCGTCGCGAACCGCGGATCGTGGGCCAGATCGGGAAGACCCGCCGCCGCGCACAGGCGTCGCCACTGCTCGTCGTTCCCGACGGCGAGGACGAACGGGCCGTCCGCCGCCTCGAACGAATCGTAGGGGACGATGGTGGGGTGTTCGTTGCCCATGCGCGTCGGCGCCGTTCCCGTCGCCAGGCACAGCGCCGCCTGGTAAGTGAGCAGCGAGACGACCGAGTCGAACATCGCGACGTCCACGTGCTGTCCCCTGCCCGATCGCCGCCTCGCGTAGAGCGCCAGCACGATGCCGTGGCAGGCGAGCAGGCCGGCGAGGATATCGGCGACGGCCACGCCGAGCCGGCACGCCGGACCGTCGGCGGGGCCGGTGATGCTCATCAACCCCGCCTCGGCCTGCAGCACCATGTCGTAGCCGGCCATCTCGCGCTTCGGTCCGGTGTGCCCGAACCCCGACACGGAGCAGTAAACGAGCGCGGGGTGGCGGGCGGAAACCTCCGCGTACCCGAGACCGAGACGATCGAGCGTTCCCGGCCGGAAGTTCTCCACCAGCACGTCGGCGCCGGCGACGAGCGACTCCAGCAGGCGGCGGCCGGGTCGTTTCTTGAAATCGATCGCGACGCTTTCCTTGTTGCGGTTGATGCTCAGGAAGTACGCGCTCTCGCCGTCCTGGAACGGCGGCCCCCACGAGCGCGTCTCGTCGCCGCGGCCCGGCTGCTCGACCTTGATCACCCGGGCGCCCATGTCGCCGAGCAGCATCGTGCAATACGGGCCGGAGAGCACTCGCGTCAGATCGACGACGGTGATTCCATCGAGCGGCGGCGCGTCCATGTGCGGCTACGCGTGACGGAGACGGCGGCAGACGGTGACGAGATCGCTGAGCAGCGCGTAGGCCGTCTGCGTCAGGCCGCCGCCGAGCTGCGTGATGCAGATCTCGCCCAGCAGATCGGTCTGCAGCACCAGCGCGTTCTGCATCCCGGTGAGTCCGGCCAGGACGTCCTGCTCCGGCACCGGCTCCGGCGCGACACGCCCGAAGGCCTTGCCGTCCCGCCGGCCGCCGGTTGCCACGAGGCGCAGGCGCTTTCCGTGGCGTCTCGCGTCCTGGAGCATCGCGGGTGTGACGTCGGCAATCCCCGTCCGATCGATCGCGCGCGGCGTCACTTCGGCCTTCATCAGCACGTTCATCAGCGCCGAGACCTTGGCGGCCGCGTCCCATCCTTCGATGTCGAGCGACGCGTCCGCCTCCGCGATGCCGGCCGCCTGCATCTCGGCGAGCGCGCCGGCGAAGGTCTGCCCCTCTTCCATGCGCGTGAGCACGTGGTTCGTCGTGCTGTTCACGATGCCGCGAAAACCGGCGATCGCAACCGAGGGAAGCGTTTCCCGCACCAGGTTGAAGACGGGTACGCCGTCCATCACGGCGCCCTCGAAGAGGAACGAGCGGCCGAGCGCGGTGGCAAAGTCGTCGAGCTCGCGGTAGGCGAAGGCGACCGGCCCCTTGTTCGCGGTGATCACGTGCGCCCCCGCGCGAAGGGCCTTGCGCACGTGATCGATGGCCGGCTGCCCGCGCGCGATGTCGAGCACGGTCGTTTCGACGACCACCTGCGCGCGATCCGCGTCGGCGGCGTGCGTCGCGCTCTCGATCAGCTCGAGCCCCGACCCCAGCGTTTCACGCCGGCCGGTCGCGGCGTTGCCGCGCAGCGTCGCCAGCGAGCCGCCGGCGTCGACGAGCGACAGCGCCTGGCTCAGGTCGAGCCCCGCCGGATTCATCGCGATGCCGTGCGTCCGCGTGGCGATGCCCACCACGCGCCACGTCAGCCCGTAGGTCCGCGCGAGCGCGTCGTCGCGCTCCTGGAGCAGGCGCGCGAACCGCCGCCCCACGTTGCCGAAACCGACGAGGATCAAGTCAAGCGCGGTCGTTTTCATGGCAGCGGATTACACGGATTCGATTGGACTACGCGAGAACACTGGATCCGCAGATTACGCCGATTACGCGGATTCCCGGTTCAATGGATCAGGGCGGAGATCCGAGAATCGGCGTCACCTGGGTAATCTGTCACTGTCCGGCGGCAGCGCCGAGGGCTGCCAGCAGCGCCTGCAGCCGATCGAGCCCAGCGCGCAAGTACCCGGTCTGCGAGCCCGTCCCAATCCGCAAGTACCCGTCCATCCCGAAGTGGTCGCCCGGCACGATCAGCACGCTCTTCTCCTCGCGCAACCGGTTGACCAGCGCGGTCGAGTTCACCGGCAGCGTGTAGTGCACGTAGATGATCGCCCCGGCCTCCGGCGGGATGTACTTGAACTCGTCGCCGTGCGACGACAGCCAGTCGGTCGTCACCGGCAGGTTCTCGCGAATGATCGCACGGGTGCGATCCAGGATCTTCGCACGGCGGCCGGGCGTCAGAGCCACGCGCGCCAGCCGGTCGCTGAGCGCGCCGGGTGCGATCGACGTGTAGTCGTGGTACGACCAGGTGGACGCAATGACCGGCGGCGGCCCGACGATCCACCCGATGCGCAGGCCCGGCAAGCCGTAGGCTTTCGACAGGCCGCTCGTCACGATCGTGCGCTCGTAGCGGCCCCACATCGAGGGCGTCTCCTGCCCGTCGATTTCCGCGCCCCGGTAGATTTCGTCCGACAGTACCCAGCTGCCGTGACGGGCGGCGATGGCCGCGATCTCGTCGAGTTCGGCCGCGCGGATGCGAGCGCCCGTCGGATTGTTCGGGTTGCAGATGACGATGAGTTTCGTGCGGGGGTTGACGAGCGACGACAGGCGGTCGAGATCAGGACGCCAGCGTCCCTCCTTGTAGTCCGCCACCAGTGGCCAATCGCGCATCGTGCCGGCGAACGCCTTCGCGAGGCCCAGCGTCTGGCCGTAGTTCGGCACCATCATCACGACCTCGTCGCCGGGCTCCAGCAGTTTCCAGCAGACGACGAAGTTCGCCTCGGAACCGCCGTTGGTCACCTCCACGTGTTCGATCGTCGTCGCGGGGTACAGCGCCGAGATGCGCTCGCGCAGCTCGATGGTGCCGTTCGACTGGGTGTAGCAGATTTCCTGTTGCAGAAGATCCTGGCGCTCCGCCTCGGTGTCGAAAAGCTCCGCCACCCGCATCGGGTGCACGCCGCTCTCCGACAGGTTGAACTCCACCAGGTTCTCCCAGGTGGACTGCATGCGCTCCATCGCAAAGAGTTCGATCTTCATCCGTCCCTCGTTTCGCCGCCGACCGGCCAGCCGTTGAAGTGTACCAAAAAAGCCGTGACGCGTTTTGTCATTGTCTCTGCGCTATACTTCCCGCGGGTTCTGCGATGGACGACTGCCTGCTGCAGATGGTGCGGATCCCGGCCGGGGAGTTCTTGATGGGGTCGGACGACGGCGACAAGGACGAGCGCCCGGTCCATCCCGTCTACCTGGACGAGTTCTGCCTGGCGGTGAAGCCGGTCACCAACGCGCAGTATGCCCGATTCGTTGCCGAGACGGGGTATCGGCCGATCGCCGTTCGCGACCTCCCCGCGCTGGTGGCCCCCGAGTTTCGCGACGCGTTCAAGGAACTCGCCGATCGGTACGTCTGGAAGGACAGCTCGCCGCCGCAAGCCCTGCAGAACCACCCGGTGACCCTCGTGCAATACGTGGACGCGCTCGAATACTGCCGGTGGCTGGCGAGGCTCGCCGGCAAGCCCGTGCGGCTGCCGACGGAAGCCGAATGGGAAAAGGCCGCGCGCGGGCGATTGGAGGGGAAGCGGTACCCGTGGGGGGACGACATCGACCCGTCGCGCGCGAACTTCCTGCCCGATCCTTCCCTCAAATACAGGCGCGGCACCCAGCCGGTCGGCAGTTACCCCTGCAACGGGTACGATCTGTGCGACATGGCTGGTAACGTGTGGCAGTGGGTGTCGGACTGGTACGACCGCGACTATTACAGGGTCAGCGAGTACCGGAACCCGCAAGGACCGGCGCGCGGCCGCTTCCGGTGCGTGCGCGGCGGTTCCTGGGTGAACGACGACGTGTCGTTCCTCCGCTGCTCGCACCGCCACGAGGTGCCTGCCGACACCTACGCCTACAGCATCGGGTTCAGGGTCGCGTATTCCGCGGCCTGACAGCTACCCTTCTCTGCAGCAAGACGGAGGACATGCCGTGAAGTGTCGATCCTCGCTGAGGCGGTTCGCGCTGGTGGCGGCGCTCGCCGCTTCCCTGCCGGTGAGCGCCTGGGCGCAGTCCAACGCGCAGGCCGAGCCGAACGCGCCGGCCATCACCACTACCGGCGACGCCGTCGTGCGCCGGGCTCCTGATCGCGCGTACATCACGATCGCCGTCGAGACCCGCGCGAAGACGCCTCGCGACGCGCAGGCGCAGAACGCGGAGGCCATGAGCAGCGTGCAGCAGAAGCTGGTTGCGGCGAGGCTGCCGAAGGACGCAATCCGCACCACCGGGTACGGCGTCGAGCCGGAGTTCGACTACACGAACGGGCGGCGAGTGCTGCGGGACTACCTGGCACGCAACGCCATCGAGGTGCGGCTGGACGATCTGAACCGGGTCGGCGAAATCGTCGATCTGGGGACGGCGTCAGGTGCGACATCGATCGGTGACGTGCGCTTCGATCTGAAGGACCGCCAGGCGGCGGAGCGCGAGGCGCTGGCCAGCGCGGTCGCGGATGCCAGGGCAAAGGCCGAGACGATTGCCAAAGCGGCCGAGCGGCCCATTCTCACGATCTGGCGCATCATCGAAGAGCCGATGCAGGCTCCCGGGCCCCGGCCGATGATGATGGCTGCGCGGGCCGAAGCCGGCGCCGTGCCCCAGACACCGATCTCTGCGGGCGACATCGAGATTCGCGCGCGCGTGACGCTGATGGCGCTGCTCAAATAGTGCGGGTGGGGCAGGTAGGGCTGGTGGGGCGGGTAAGGGTGGTGGCCCCTCTGCCTGCGCGACAAGTAGGCCCGCCACGCCGACAATCGTCTCTTACTACTCGAGGCCCTCCATCAGCTCGTAGGCCACCACATTCCGCACTCGCTGCGCTTCCCGCGTGCACGGGCCTCGGCTGGGTATCAGCTGCCCGTATCGGCAGAAGAAGTCGAACATCGCTGCCCCGCTGATGACCTCCGGCGCCGACGCGATTTCCACGGCGTGCTGCAGTTCGTGCGCGAGCCAGGCGATCAGAACATCGTCCATTTCGGGCAAGCCGAGCGTGATTCGGACGAACCGCGCGCCCGGCGATGCGGTGACGAACATCGTCTGCGCCGGCGTTTTCAGGCTCCCGGTCTTCACCAGCACGATGACGTCGCTCTGTTCCAGCGTGTCGCACAGGCGCCGGAAGGTCGCCGACCGATTCCGTCCGCCGTCGAGCAGAGTCGCGGCGCGGTGATCCAGCCCACGGACATGCACGGTGCCGGCGCCATCGAGGGGGGCGGCCACCTGGCTTGCGGCCGCCATCGACGGCAGGCAGGTCGCTGCTTCGAGGACGATGGCGATCGCAGCGGCGGAAATCCTTCCCGCCTTGAGAGTTGGAATGACGGCCTGCGCGGCCATGGGCGCCCCCCTTTCCGTTCGCCGGTCGCTGCCACCGGCTGTCAGCCGCTAAAACGGAAAAGAGGCGCGCGAACTACCATTGCCGGAGCGCGAGGCGTAAACGTAACTGTGTGGGACCGCCGGTCTTCAGACCGGTGGCGGCGGCTGTCCTGGGGGGACTTTCTGGCGAACACTTTCTGGCGAACGCAGGGCGAACGCGTCGCTCCGGTGTTAAAATCAGCCGCGCAATTGCGGGTGTTTCGCGGGCATCGTGGGCCGAGGGAGAGCCATATGTCCGGGCCCTCAACCGCCGACGTCACCCGGCTTCTCGTCGCCTGGCGGGGAGGCGACGACGAGGCCCTGTCCCGCCTTGCCCCGCTCGTCTACCGCGAACTCCATCGGCTGGCCCACGCCCGCATGCGCGGGCAGGCGGCCGGCGTCACTCTCCAGACCACAGCCCTCGTCCACGAAGCCTACCTGCGGCTGGTCGATGCCCGGCAGATGCCCTGGCAGAACCGCGCGCATTTTTATGGCGTGTGCGCCCAGGCGATGCGCTGCATCGTCGTGGACGCCGCGCGGGCGCGCGAGGCGCTGAAGCGCGGCGGCCACGGCGTCCGCATCGCGTTTCGCGAGTCGCGCGTCGCGTCGCCCGGTCGCGACGTCAATCTGCTCGCGCTGGACGAGGCGCTGACCGGGTTGGCGAAGACCGAGCCGCGGAAGAGCAAGGTCGTCGAGTTGCGCTATTTCGGTGGGTTGAGCGTCGAGGAGACCGCGGAGGTGATGCAGGTGTCACCGCAGACGGTGATGCGCGACTGGAAGATGGCGAAGCTGTTGTTGGCCAGAGCGATCAGGCACGGGTCGTCCAGGGAACATCCTCAGGCGGAATAGCGAACACTCGGGGCACTACGAGGCGGTTTGCGGGAGACGTCGCGACGGGAGGAGTGATGGACCCCGAACATGCGGCGCGCGTCGAGTCGCTGTGCCTGGAGGCCTTGTCGAAGGACGCGCACGAGCGCGCGGCGTTCCTCCATGAGGCCTGCGGCGGTGATGCGGAACTCCGGCGCGACGTGGAATCGCTGCTAGCGGCCCGCACGGACGCCGACGCGTTGCTGCAGACGCCTTCATCTCTCGCGCGCACTCCCCCGCTGATACCCGGGACCCGCCTCGGGCCGTACGAGATCCGGGCCTTCATCGCGGCCGGCGGCATGGGGCAGGTGTACAAGGCCCACGACACGCGCCTCGGACGCCCGGTCGCGATCAAAGTCCTCCCGCCGGATCTCGCCGCCCATCCCGATCGCCGCCGCCGTTTCGAACAGGAAGCGCGAGCGGCGTCGGCGCTCAACGATCCGCACATCTGCACGCTCCATGACATTGGGTCGAACGACGGCACCGACTACCTGGTCATGGAGTACCTGGACGGCGAGACGCTGGCGGCACGGCTACGCAAAGGCCGCCTCCCGCTGAATCAGGCGCTGGAGTACGCAACACAGATCGCCGACGCGCTCTCCAAGGCGCATCGCCAGGGGATCGTGCATCGCGACTTGAAGCCCGGCAACGTCATGCTGACGAAGTCGGGCGCGAAGCTGCTCGACTTCGGGTTGGCGAAGCTGAGACCGGCCGTGCTCGGAGCAGCCAGTACGACACCGTCGGCGCTGCCGACGCTCGAGCCCTCGACCGAGCCGGGCACGCTCCTCGGCACCGTGCCGTACATGGCGCCCGAGCAGATCGAAGGCAAGGAGGCCGACGCGCGCAGCGACATCTTCTCGTTTGGCACCGTGCTGTACGAGATGGTCGCCGGGAGGCGCGCGTTCGAAGGCGATAGTCACGCGAACCTGATTGCGGCCATCCTCGAACACGAACCACCGCCGCTGTCGTCGCTGCAGCCCGTCACACCGCCCGCGCTGGATCGCTTCGTGCGTCGGTGCCTGGCGAAGGATCCGGAGCAACGCTGGCAAAGCGCGGCGGACGTTGCGGAGGACCTGCGGTGGCTGCGAGACACGGGCGCCGTCGCAGCCGTCCATCGCCCGCGCCGAATGTACGGGTCGTTCCCACTCGCGGCCGCGACGGTTCTCGGCGTACTGCTAGGTGCAGCGCTCTTCTCGTGGCTGCGACCACCCGCCCCGGCACCGGTTGCACACCTCGACCTATCCCTCAAACCGGCGAGACTCAACTGGGAAGAGCGCGAAGGGACACGAACCCCTGGTGGGTCGAGGACCGCGCTGGCTTGGACGCCGACCGGCGAGATCCTCGTGTTCGTGGGACGCGACGCACGCGACGAAGACGCCGATCGGACGTTGCCATGGTCGGCTGCTCCCCGCCGACTGTACGCGGCCACCACTAACGGAAATGACGCCAGACCTGTTCCCGGCAGCGAGGGCGCGTTGGCTCCGGCAATTTCGGCAGACGGCCGGTGGATCGCCTTCTGGGCGAGGGGCGCGATCTGGAAGGTGCCGATCGCGGGCGGCACACCGCTCGAGATGATGCTCTTTGAGCGTGATGGTTTGAATCCGGCCTTCAGCGCGCCATTCGGCCTGGCGTGGAACGACCAAGGCGACTTGTTCTTCGGCAGCCGTAACGATCGCCGGATCTGGCGCATTCCCGTCTCGGGGGCGCCTCATGCCGTGACGTCGCTCATCCGCGGCGAGTACCGCCACATGCTCCCGCAGCCCCTGCCCGGCGGCCGGTTCCTTCTCTACACAGTGCGCAAGCGCGCGGCGACATGGGGCGACGAAGAGGTGGTCGCGTTCGATCTTCGGACGGGAGCGCGAACGCCGCTGCTCAGAGACGCCTGCGACGCGCGCTACACTCCTACGGGCCACCTCGTATTCCTGCGCCGCGGATCGCTTTTCGCGGTGGCATTCGACGCTAGACGCGTCGTCAAGGAGGGGCCGGAAACGCCGCTGTTCGACGAGGTCGCCCAGGCGCTCAGCGCGGGTAGCGACGATTTCACCACAGGAGCGGGACAGTTCGCGTTCTCGGCGGCGGGACACCTCGCCTGGGCCGCAAGCCCGGTCCAGCCCTACGACACCTTTGTCGTGACACGAATCGACCGCCAGGGTCGGCGCAACGTGCTGAACTTTCCCGCACGGGACGATTACTACGCAGTCCGACTATCGCCAGACGAATCGCAGCTGGCAGTCCCCCGGACGGACGGCATCTCCGTGTGCGACCTCGGCGGTGCCGGTGCCTGCACTCTGCTGAAGGGCGAAGGTGAGGCATCCTTCCCTATATGGGAGGCGGGGGGACGTTCCCTCCTGTTCTCCTGGCTCAATCACGGCCGACCTTCGATAGGCAGGCAGGAGGTTGACGGTGTCTCGGGACGGACATCCCTCGTCGAAGGAGATCTGTATCCCGCGGAGACAGCGGCAGAGGGGGACATCATCGCCGTCAGGCAACGCCTGTCGCGGAAGGACATCGTCAGAGTCAGACAGGAAGCCGGACGGCGGTTGACACATGCCGTCCTCGAATCGCCGGACCTCGAGCCTTCGGCGACCTTGCAGGCTCCTTCGTTGTCCGGTGACGGCCGCTGGCTGGCATTCCAGTCGAACCGGACGCCGACGAGCAAGTACGAGGTCTACGTGACCCCCTACCCGGGTCCCGTGCAGTTGTCACCGGTGTCGGTCGGCGGCGGCTCATTCCCCGGGCGCGCCGACTACAATCCCGCGTGGAACGGCAACGGGAGAGAAATCTTCTTCGAGCGCAAGGGGACCGACGGCAAGTTCGCGATGATGGCGGCGGACTTCACGCCAAGCACGCCTCCGCGGATTGGCAGCCCGCACGTCCTGTTCCGCATTGAAGCGCAAGGCTGCGCGCCCGTTCGTTGCTATGACGTGTCGCGCGACGGTCAACTGTTCTACCTGGCAGAGCCTGTCCCGCAACCACGGATCCGACTCGGTCACCTCAACGTCGTACTGAATTGGTTCGAGGAACTGAAGGCGAAAGTGCCGCGGAAGTGAAGTCGAGGGTGATCAGGGTCGGGTTGGCCAGGGCGGGTTCCTGCGGCCGAGTAGCGAATAGTCGGGAGGGCTGCGGCGGAGGAGACGTCGCGACGAGAGGATCGATGGACCCTGAACATGCGGCGCACGTCGAGTCGCTGTGCCTGGAGGCGCTATCGAGGGACGCGCGCGAGCGCGCGGCGTTCCTCGACGAGGCCTGCGGCGGGGACGCGGACCTGCGACGCGAGGTCGAATCGCTGCTCGCCGGCCGCGATCAAGGCGACGGGTTGCTCCAGCCATCGTCTCTGGCGAGCGCTCCCCCGCTGACACCCGGGACCCGCCTCGGGCCGTACGAGATCCAGTCCTTCATCGGGGCCGGCGGCATGGGGCAGGTGTACAAGGCCCACGACACTCGCCTCGGGCGCACCGTGGCGATTAAGATCCTGCCGCCGGATCTCGCTGCCCATGTCGAGCGCCGCCGCCGCTTCGAACAGGAAGCGCGTGCCGCGTCAGCCCTCAACGACCCGCACATCTGCACGCTCCATGACATCGGGTCCGACAACGGCACCGACTACCTGGTGATGGAGTACCTGGACGGCGAGACACTGGCGGCACGGCTGCGCAAGGGACGACTGCCACTGCAGCAAGCGCTCGACTACGCTACGCAGATCGCGGACGCGCTGTCGAAGGCGCATCGTCAAGGCATCGTCCATCGCGATTTGAAGCCCGGCAACGTGATGCTGACGAAGTCGGGAGCGAAGCTGCTCGACTTCGGGTTGGCCAAGCTCAAACCGCCGGCGGTAGTCGCAGCCGGCGCGGCGTCGGCCGTGCCGACCCTCGAGCCGGCGACGACGCCGGGAATGCTCCTCGGCACGATCCCGTACATGGCGCCGGAGCAGCTCGAAGGCAAAGAGGCCGACGCGCGCAGCGATATTTTTTCGTTCGGCGCGGTGCTCTACGAGATGCTGGCCGGCAAGCGCGCGTTCGAAGGCGAGAGCCACGCGAGCGTGATTGCGGCGATCCTCGAACACGACCCCGCGCCACTGTCGTCGCTGCAGCCCGTCACGCCGCCGGCGCTCGATCGACTCGTGCGACGGTGCCTGGCGAAGACGCCCGATGATCGCCCTGACACGGCGCACGATATCGCCGAGGACTTGCGCTGGCTGCGTGAGGCGAGCGGCATCGGCGCGGGGACAGCGCGCCATCCGGTCCGGCACCTCCGCGTGCGCACGACACTCGTCGTGGGCGGCCTGGTATTCGCCGCGGCGATCGGCGCTGGCCTCATGTGGCTGCTGCGCCCGACTACGCTGCTCGTGACGCACCCCAGCCTCGAGGTGAGTCCGGCCGACGAGGTCAACAGCGGGAGCGCTCTGGTCGGGCGTCCCGCGCCGACGC